>Ga0315904_10004938_pt1 | contig 18691 bp, 12 predicted proteins | sample LakEriMetagenome_6_FD_203529 | JGI IMG/M metagenome (GOLD analysis project Ga0315904, IMG submission 203529) | Freshwater fungal communities from buoy surface, Lake Erie, Ohio, United States - Buoy 12 MA120 | ecosystem: Environmental > Aquatic > Freshwater > Lake | place: USA: Lake Erie, Ohio...
GGCCGCGGCAAACGCTTCGTTCTGGCTTGAACCTCGCAGCGAGATGCTGGAAAGCGTCAGCAAGCCCACCGCGATGAGCGTCAAGAGGATCATCAGCGAGAGGGTGACCACCAAGGCAAAGCCTCCGCCCCCCGGGAGACGGGAGCGGGGTTTCAGCGCGAAGCGGCGGATGGAGCGGGGCTGAGCCATAATCGCGGAAAAGAATGCGGAGCTGGGCATGGCAGGGGTTTACATTGTAGACACGGAAAAAATATCCCCCCACCCTGCGGGTGCGCAACAGAAAGTTTCCACGCAACCCACACCAACTATGGGTAGGTTTGGCCGGGTCCGGAGAGCGCCCCGACCACGTCGGGGCTGGGCGTGGCAGGACGATGGGAAGGAGCGCCTGCGCGCGATCCATCGGCTTGGCCACTCGCCGGGCTTTCTCTCGTGATGCGGTCCCGCCCGCAGGCGGGACCGCGCTCCCAGGGCTTGCGCGCGGGGCATGGGCTAGTCACGGGCCGGTGACCTTGAGGCGGGCGTAAGGGGATAGGATTTCCCGGCCTTGGTGTTCAATTCCCAGGTCTTGTCACCGCACACGACCTTGCACGGAAGTCCCGACTTGGAACGGATCACGGCTTGGGTGAGGTGGCCGTGTTGCCAGGCCATGTCCACCTCGAAGCCGCCGCGCGCGCACAGGCCCTTGACCGAACCATTCGCCCATGCCTTGGGCAGCGCCGGCAGGAGACGAATCACCGTCCCCTGCCCCCTGCCCCCTGACTCCTGGCTATGCACCAGCATCTCGCAGTAGCCGGCGGTCGCGCCGAAATTGCCGTCGATCTGGAATGGCGGATGGGAGTCTAACAGGTTCGGATAGACGCCGCCGCCGCTTTCGCCGTAGATGGTTTTCGTTTCGCGGACGACATTGATCAGGCTGCGCAGCATGGTGTAGGCTCGGTCGCCATCCCACAGCCTGGCCCAGAAATTGATTTTCCATGCGCGACTCCAGCCGGTGCTCGCATCGCCGCGGGCGTTCAGGGAAACCCGGGCGGCCTCGGCCAGTGCGGGAGTGCTGCCGCGGGTGATCTGGCGGCCGGGATACAAGGCGAACAAGTGGGAGACATGGCGGTGGTCGTCCTTGGGATCGTCCTTGTCCTCCTCCCATTCCTGCAACTGCCCCCAGCGCCCGATCTTCGGCTTGAGCAACTTGTCGCGCAGGCCGGCGATGTGATCGCGGAATTCCTTGTCATCGCCCAGCGCATCGGCGGCCTCGATCGTGTTGGTGAACAGATCGTAAATGAGTTCCTGATCGTAAGTGACGCCTTCCTCGGCCTGATATTTGTATTGCTCGGGTGACCAGCCGTCGGGGGTGACAAGCGTGCCGTCCGGCCGCCGCTTCAGGCGGTCGTCCCAGAACTGGCAGACCTCCTTGAGCACGGGATAAGCGGTCTTGCGAAGGTAGTCGAGGTCGCGGCCGTAGGCGAAATGCTCCCACAGATGCCGCGCATACCAGGCGCTGCCGGGCGGGTTCCAGAGGAAGTAGCCGACGCCGCAGGCGTTGTTCATCGTCTGGACGGTCCAGCCGCGGATCTTGCCGTATTTCCGTTGTGTGTTCCTGGCGCTGACCTCGCGGATGCTCATGACATAGTCGATGAACGGGCGGTGGCATTCCGCCAGGTTGGCCGGTTCGGCCGGCCAGTAGTTCATCTCGATGTTGATGTTCGAATGGTAGTCGCCGGCCCAGGCGGGCTCATTGCTGTCGTTCCAGACTCCCTGGAGATTGGCGGGCAAGGATCCCGGGCGCGAGCAACTGATGAGCAGGTAGCGGCCGAACTGGCAGAACAAGGCTTCGAGATCCGGATCGGGGCTGGTGTTCTTCTTGTAGGCCTCCAGCCGCGCCAGCGTGGTCTTGGCCAGCAACTCCGGCGCGGTGGATCCGAGGTCGAGCGAGAAACGGCGGAACAGGGATTGGTAATCCTTCACATGCCGCGCCAGCAGGTCCTTCACGTCCTGCTTCGCGGCGGCATCGACCCGCTTGGTGACGGCGGCGCGGGGATGCGCGCCCAACCATTGTTTCGTGTGATCCTGCAGGAAGTTGGTGCCCGCCGCGAGGATCAGGGTCACGCTGTCGCATTGGTCGAAGGCCAGGCTGACCGCCGGCACGGCAAGGTCCCACGGGTTCTTGGCGCAGGCGTCGTCTTCTTTCACAACGACGCCGCCGCCCTTGTGCAGCACGAGCAGTTGTGCTTCATATTCAAAGCCGTTTCCCAGCTTGCCTACCGAGATGAGCCTGTTGCCGTCGGCGGCAATCCGCGCCTGATGCATGTCCGCCAGCTGGATGCGGCCGCTGCACGCGGCCGGCTTGTCGGCTGTCAGGTGAACGACCACGACTCCGTCCGGATGGCTGGCGAAGGCGCTGCGTTGATAGCGCGTGCCCCCGCATTCATAGGTCACCTGATGGACGGCACGGTCGATGTCGAGCTCCTGCCGGTAATGGGTCACCTTGGGAAAGTCATGGCCGAGATGGATGAGGATGTCGCCGAACGCCTGATAGGCCCCCATGTCCTGGTCATCGTCGCCCAGACCCTCGACGGCCATGCGCACTCCGCTCCAGAGGCTGATCTCATTGAACTGGACCCGCTCGATCGCGGTCCCACCGAAGAGCATCGCCCCCATCGGGCCATTGCCGATCGGATAGGCTTCCGTCATCCATGTTTCCGCCGGACGGTCGGACCACAGGCAAAGTTTTTCCGGGGCGCCCGCCCGCGCGGGGGGCGACGGCTCGGCAGCAGCCATGCCCGTCAGGGGCTTCATGCCCAGCGCGGTTGTCGCCAGGGAAGCGGAAAGCAGGAAGTGACGCCGCGCAATGGCATGCTCCGGCGAGTTTGATGGGTTCGTCATCATGGTTGTATTGTCGCAAGTTCCAGTCTCATGATCATCATGTTTTTTGCCAGCTTGATCGCGCGAAATCATCGTGGCCCGGCCTGAAACACGAACAATCCCCCGACCACCAGCAAGGCCCCGAGAAGTTGGTGGATGCTGAACCGTTCCTGTCCCGACAGGAGGAGCAACAGCAGGGAAACAAGCGGATAGACCGATACCGCCATGATTCCGAACATGCCCGCATTCTTGTGCATCGCATAAACGAAACAAAGCATGGCGCCGATCGTCGAACCGGCGGTCAACAAGGCCCAGGCGATCCCGCGACCGTCGAACCATGGCCCCGCTTCCCCGGCCCGGCTGCGCAGATAGGCCCAGAGTGGAACGCTGAGCGCCCAAGCAAGGGCAATGAAGAGCTGGACGGCGTAGAACGACATCCGTGAGGCGGCCTGTTTGCTGGCAACCCCCCATAGCCCCCACAGAATCGCGGCCAGCAGCAGTGCAAGGTTCGCGCTCATCTCAGGAATCCCCTTTCATGGCTGTTCTGTCCTGATGGGCTGTGTAATCTTCCGGGAGTTTCATGGTTTTGGGAACTTTTCCTGAGGTTCATGCGTCAGACATGGCATTGATCGGCTACGGCGCCCGCATCCGACAGCCCCTGCAGGACGCGGGTCAGCCGTTTCAACATCCCGTCAATTTCCGCGACCGTCACATCGAGCGGCGGCCGCAGGCGGACCGAAGACCGGCCGGCGCCGAGCAGCAGCAGGTTTTCCTCCTCCAAGGCCCGGTCCAACAGCCGCGACTGCCACTCCGGCCGCCGCATCGTGAATCCCTGATAGAGCCCCATTCCCCGCGGATTGAACAGCAAGTGGCCGAAGCGCTCCGCAAGTTCGCGCAGGCCCGCCTCCAGATGCGCGCTCTTCGCCGGTACTTGCGCGATCAAGCCCTCCTCCCGGACGATCTTCATTTCCTCGACAAAGCGCACCATGTCGGCCAGCGAACCGCCCCAGGTCGAATCAAGGATGCCGCGGTCACGCATCGGGTGAAGCATGTAAACGACCCCGTTGCCCAGTTTCTTGCCGGCCGCGACGGCTTGCGGCGGATGCGGCAGCGCAAACTGGTCGATGGCGAAAAAGCTTCCGGTCTGGCCGCCGACGGTCTGCACTTCGTCGAAGCCCAGATAGACGTCATGGCGGTGCGCCAGTTCGCTCAGCCCGCGGAAAAACCCGGCATCGGCCAACCGATGACCGCCCGCGCCCTGGATGGGCTCGACGATGATGCCGACAATTTCGTCGCCGTAGCGCGCCAGCGCTTCCTCGACCGCCTGCAGGCTGTCGCGGACGCGCTGCCCGTTGAATGCCTGCGGTTGTTCGGTGTGCGCGGCGGGAAACGGCAATTGCAGGTTGCCGGCCACCAGTCCGTCAAAATCCCTTGTAATGAGCGGGGCCGACTCGATCCGGGTGACATTGAGCGCGAACACCGTGCGCCCGTGGAACGCTTGGTCGAAATACAGGAAGCGATGCCCCCGGACCGGCCGCCCCCTGGCCTCCAGCTTTTCGTGGTGCAGGCTGATCAGGTATTTCATCATGTTCTCGACCGCTTCCGCCCCACTGTTGATGGCGTAGATCTCGAGGCGGTCGTTGCGCATGCACACGGGTGCCAGTTCGTGGAGCAGGCGGTAGTAGGCGAGGCACTGTGGCGTCAGGAAATCCGGATTGGGCACCTTGTTGGCCGCCGCCAGCGCCAGCCGGCGCAGATACGCCGGGTCCGCCAGCCGGGGGTGATTGTGCCCCAGCAATTTTGACCCGAAGTAGCCGGTCCAGTCGAACACCTCCTGGCCCTCCATGGTGACCAGCCACATGCCGTGGCAGCGTTCCAGGTCGAGCGCGAACGGAAAGGGATCGGTGATGACATAGCTTGAAAGCTCGTCCAACATCTGCTGGCTGACCGGACCTGGAAAGTTCGTTGTGTTGCTCATGGAGGTAACTGTCTCTGGTGGCATGACAAGATCCGGCGGCTCAACATCGTCCCTGCGACGGTGGCCGCCAACCCCCAGACCGACGCCGGGGGAGGTAGCATAATTCCCTTGCCCGAAGTGGAAAATCTTCCCGACTTACCTACCCTTTTTCAGGCAGGTTTGCGGAGGGGCGGGAACCATGACGGGATGGGGGGCCGCGGCGCGAAGGCCGTGCGGACAAGGATTTGGAGGGCAAGGCCGGTCAGGGCCACGTCAAAAGCGGTCTTCCGCCGGCGGTTCCAGCCCGGAAAAACTTCTTGGCTCGACGGCCGGGCGGCACCTATCCCCACCCCGTCGGCCGGCGCGTGGAAACTCCAACGGACGGATGAACGGGCGCCAAAGCGCACACCGCCCACCGGAACCATCGCGGCCAACCATCACCAAGGAAAATGAAGAAGAAAGCAATCGTTCTCGGCGCCGGCCTGGTGGGAAAAGCCATGGCCATTGATTTGGCGGCGGATTTCGAGGTCACCTCCGCGGACATCAGCGAAGCCGCGCTGGCGGAAGTCGGCAAACACGGCGTCAAGACCCAACGGTTGAATTTCGGCGACCATGGGCAGCTAGCGTCCGCGCTGCAGCCGTTCGACATCGTGGTCGGCGCGGTGCCGGGGTTCATGGGGTTTCAAACGGCACGCACGGTGATCGCGGCGGGAAAGGACATGGTGGATATTTCGTTCTTCCCCGAAGACCCGTTCCTGCTGGACGCGGAGGCCAAGGACAGGCAGGTGACCGTGATCACAGATTGCGGCGTGGCGCCCGGCATGAGCAACATCATCCTCGGCTATCACAACCGGCGGATGAAGGTCGATTCCTACGAGTGCCTCGTGGGCGGGTTGCCGGTGGTGCGCGAGTGGCCTTACGAATACAAGGCGGTGTTCTCTCCGATTGACGTGATCGAGGAATACGTCCGCCCCGCGCGCTTTGTCCGGAATGGCGCGATCGTGGTCAAGGAAGCGCTGTCGGATCCGGAACTGATCCATTTCGACGGCATCGGAACGCTGGAAAGCTGGAACTCCGATGGCCTGCGGACGATGATCAGGACCATGCCCCACATTCCCAACCAGATCGAGAAGACACTGCGCTACCCTGGCTGCATCGGACATTTGCGGATGTTGCGCGAAACGGGCTTCTTTTCGCAGGAGGAAGTGGAGGTGAACGGAGTGAAGGTCCGTCCGCTTGACCTGACCGCCAAGCTCCTGTTTCCCAAGTGGAAACTGAAGCCGGGGGAAGAGGAGTTCACGGTGATGCGTGTCCGGTTGAGCGGCGAGGAGGACGGCAGGCAAACGACTTACGAATACAACCTGCTGGACCGGACGGAACAGGCGGGCAACACGCTGTCGATGGCGCGCACCACCGGCTACACGTGCACCGCGGCCGTGAACCTGCTCGCGGCAGGCAAGTTCACGCGCAAGGGAATTTCACCCCCGGAATACCTCGGTGAGGAGGATGGCCATTTCGAATCGATCCTGGAGTATTTGAAAGCGCGGGGTGTGAACTATCACCTGAAGGTCACTCCCGGATCCCAACACCTCCCGCCCTGAGGTTTTCCAGCCAGAGATTCATCTCGGCAGGCTGGCAGGGAGCACCGCTGACTCCGGGGTTTACCCGGCCTTGAGCCACGGCTTCCACCGCGTATGTTGCCGGCCAGGAGACCAGTCTGGCCATGGCGGTGGCGCGCCCGCTGCCGGCCTCGTCGATGAAATAGGATTGGTCGAAGACCGTGTGGCCGTCGCACTGCGCGGTGAGACTCACGAACAGCACGACACGGTCCTGTTCGTCCTGGCCGTAGGCATGCAACCGCCAAAGGTCCGCCCCCATGGCTTCGATCTTCTGGTCGGAAGCGCCGGGAATCTCCGCGAAGATGGATTGCCATGCTTGTGACCAACCACCGAGGCGGATCGTGCCGCGAACGAAGCCCTGCACGTCCCACGAGTCTTCGAAGCCGTAATCGCGGACATAAGGAACCGAATCGCGGTTCGGATAGACTTCGAACACCTCGCCGCGAATGGCCAGGTTCTTGACAGCTTCCCAGGCGCGATCGGCAAAGGCTACCCGGCCTTGCTCGATGAAGCGGGCGCGATTGGTGAGTGCGCGCAGAACCCCGGCCGGCGACCACGAGAACTTGTATTTGAAATCACCGGGCTGTTTCGGGACGCCGCCGCAATACGATTTGAAATCCAGCGCGGCACGCGGATCGAAGGCGGCGCTTTCCTTCCACGCCTTGACGAGCAGGTGGGCGAACACGTGGTCGATCCCCGGGTCGAGTCCGCATTCGTTCACGAAGCAAAGGCCCGCGGCGGAGGCCTGTCCGTCCAATTGCCGCATGCCCTCGGAGATGTAACTGGTGGTCACCAGATGGGCGTTTTTTTCCAGGCACACGGCGGCGATTTCGAGGTGCATCGTCGCAGGCAGCATGGAAACCACGATGTCGCCGGCACGCAGCGCATCCCGGAACTCCGCGAACCCGAACCTCCGGACGCTGGTGGTGGCGGGTTTGTCCACGGCGGCAAAGACGTCCTCGGCGCGCCGGACCGTGCGGTTCCACAGGACAAGGTCTCGGCCGGAGTCGGCCAGGCGGACGATTCCCGGGCCCGATGACAAGCCGGCACCCAGCCAATGAATGGTTTGATGAGTCATACTTTTGCTTCGAATGTTTTATAGAGCTCGCGGGCCCGGTCCCACACCGGGGATTCCGTGGCCAGGTCTAACAGGTGGGGCAGCAGTTGGCCGCCGAAATCCTCGCTGCTTTCGCGGGGCAGCAGGGACGGCAGGTGATCGATCGCGCTGAGATCGAGGAGATTCTCCGCGTCGAGGCGGATCACCGGATCGGCGAAGGTGGTGATCCGGTCATAGACGGGAATCGGGTTGTGCGGGCTTGACGGATCGCAGCTCACATCGCTGATGACGCTGAGCTTGCGCGGAAGCCGCAGCGTCTCCCGGTCCAGAAACGGCTTCATGCCGCCCTGCACCAGCACGCAGTTCACGAAGATGTCGTGTTCGAGGATCTTCATGAACGGCCCGCCCCTGGCCGTCTCGTCCATGTCCCAGAGAGTCAGGCCCTCCAACGGAAAGTCCAGTTTTGTGAAGAGGTCCAGCGCACCCGATCCGCACCTGCCGCGGGCACCGATGATGATGGCGCGAGGCAGGGTGCGGTTCCGACGGGTGGCGGCCCGCAGTCGCTCGCGGAGGCCTGCCAACAGCTCGGTTTCATCCCGCACCATCCGCACCGCCGGAAACGGCATGTCGCCGTGAACCTGCTGATGCGCCCAGATGTCGACCGCCAGGGCGGCGCCGGCAAAGCCGGCCCAGCGACCGAAGGCAGCGGCGCGGCGGCCGTGCTCATCGACCAGGAATTCCAGATCCAACAGCGTCCCACCCCCTGCCTTGAACCGGCGGATCGTGGACTCCCATCCCGCCTGCCCCTTGTAGGCGTGGGCGAAAAGGATGTGCCGGTGGATCAAGGCAGCCGGTGCCTCGGGAAGCTCCTTGATTCCCAAAATGATCGCCTCGCGCGGGGCACCGGTCCACGAACCGGCGGGCTGCATGTCCGCACCCGCCGCGAGGTAATCGGCATCCGCGAAACATCTCTGCACCGAATGTTCCACCGTGACCTTGAAGCCTGCGCCCGCAAGGATCGCGGCATGATCCGGAGTGAGCGCCGTGCGCCGCTCGAACGGCTTGGTTTCGTCACGCAGCCAGAGGTGGGCGGGGTTCATTTGATTCGTTGCTTGCATGCTTGGTGGCGATCTTTCTGGTTGATACGGGTATGGGCTCCCCGGCTCACTTCATCGGCGCGGGCGTGAAGTCCTTGATGCTCACGCCCTTGCCCGGCTCGTTGCGGGTGATGCGCAGCACGTTTTTCCCTTTGGCGAGAACGACCTCGACCGGCGGGCTCTGCTCCCATTTGCCGACGGTGCAGGGCAGCGCGATGTCGACCGGTTCCTTGGCGTCGGCAGCGACGAACAAATGTTGGTCAGGGCTGACCGTCACCAACCGTGCACGGAGGGCGTATTTGCCGGCTTGGGGGGCATCGACGGCGTAGTCGATGGCCGCGGGTGTGCCCATCCGGTTGCAGTGCAACTGCATTCCGCCGGGATGGCTCTTCATGAAGACGACTCTGTCGGTGCTGGCGTTCGGGCTGGTGCAGGCCACCGCCGGCACGGTGATCGTTCCGTCCGTGCCGGTGACGACCTGCTTGTCGGTGTCGGCCACGAGCACCTGTTGGATGGACTCCTTGACCTTTGACTCGTTGGCCATGCCGATGTCGGTGCCGACGGCGGCGAGCGCCAACGCTATGGCCGCCTCGATGATCGCGCGTTGGCGGTAGAGGGTGACGGCGTTCCAAAGGCCGGACAGGCCGGGGCGGAAGCCGGAAGCCCGCTTCTCGCCGAGGACATCGCCGGCCCACTGGGCGCACTGGACCATCAGGTATGCCTGCTCGTCCTTCCGCGCCCGGGTGCTTGCCAGGAAATCGCGATCCGGGTTGCCATTGATCGAGCCGAACCCCCGTGTCGCGCCCAAACAAATCACCCAGCCGTCGGGCGACCAGTGGGCCAGCGTGGCATGGCCGGGCTGCGGCCGGGCCACCGTCGGAATGCCGAAGCAGCGCAGGATGAAGCGTCCGAAGAACGCGCGCCGGCCGCACACGCCGCCGGTGTTGATGATGTTCTGATAGTTCTGCATGGTGGGGATGTCGTTCTTGGCATCCCCCGACCCGTGTTTCACATCCGTCTTCACGGCGGCGACGTAGCGCCAGCGGTAGTCCGCCGTGGCGATGTGGTCAAGCCGCCTTTATACAAGCGGGCGACAATTTCCTCCACGCCCGCGCCCTTGCCTTGCCGGTCGCGGGTGAAGATTCCATAGGGGCTGGTTTCGACCGCATACTTTCCTTTCGGCCAGGGGTGATCCGCCCAACACCAGATCGCGGCACCGCACACGTATGGCCCATGGAACGCGCCAAACTCCGCCTCGATGGCGCGACCCTGCATCTGCGGACCCGCATCACCGTCCACCGTCTCCTGCATCGCCCGACCGGTCGGATACCCGAATTCGGTCACCAGGATCGGCTTGTCGGGATAGCGTCGGTGAATTTCCTCCAACGCCTTCTCCCAATACCGCCGTGACTCCTGGAAATCATAGTCCGGCTTCTTCCCCCAGATCCGCGCAAATTCGGAGGGATAGCCGTTGAGGCAGATGACGTCGTCATAGGTAAACAGGGGATGATTGGCCGGGTTGGCCCAGCGCCCGCGCTCGGACACGTGCATCACCAGCCGCGTGGGGTCCAGGCTCCTGACCCACTGCACCTGCCTCTCGTTCCACTCCACGACCCCCCGGTTCTGCTCGTCGACCTCGTTGCTGACCGACCACAAGATCACGGACGGATGGTTGCGGTCGCGCGCGACCATCCTCTCCAGGAACCTCCGCGCATGCCCTTCGTTGCAGGCACCACCGGGCATCTCCGTCATGACCAGCATCCCGAGTTCATCGCAAAGGTCGAGCGTGCCGGAATCCAACGGATAATGCATGCGCAGGAAATTGGCACCCATGCCCTTCATCCGCTGCAAATCAGCGCGCGCCACTTCCACGTTGCGGGCCTGCCCCGTGGCGACGCTGTCCTCGTGCCGGTTGAAGCCGAGGAGATGCAACGGTTTGCCATTCAGCAGAAGCTGCGTGCCCTTCGTCGCGATCGTCCGGAAGCCGAAGCGCACGGAGGAAGCATCCACCAATCGGTCATCCACGGTGACCGTCGTCCTGGCCACGTAGAGGAACGGATTGTCGGGTGACCAGGCGATGGCGTCGGGCACGGCGACTAACAGCGACAGCCCGGACGATTCCTTTGCTCCCAGTTCCACGCTGCCGGCGGTGGAGGCGATCGTCTTTCCACTCGCGGCTTCGGCAATCCGCACCTGGACGTTCGCGCGGGCGGCCTGCGACAATCCGTTCGTCACAACCATCTTGACTGTGGCACCCTTGCCCGGTGTTGCCATCACAACCACATCATCCAGATGGATCATGCCGGTGGTTTCCACACGAACCCCGCGCAGGATGCCGCCATCGTGATACCAGCCGGCTTCATATGGAATTCCCGATGGCGTAGGCCGGTTGTCGGCGCGGACCACCAGCACATTCGTCTGCCCGCAGCGCAGGGCGGCGGTCACATCGAGCCGGAACGGCAGAAAGGCGTATTCCGATTGCCCCACCGGCTGGTTGTTCAGCCAGACGGTCCCGGTATTGTTCACGGCCTCGAACACCAGGCAGACGCGCCGCCCCTTCCACGACTCCGGCGCCGTGAATTCCTTTCGATACCAGCCGGCGCCGCGGTACTTTTCCGTGCCCGGGACGCATTGCCCGAAGCCGCAGGGAACCGTCACTTCCCGCCAGTCCCGGACATCCTGCTCCTCCGTCATGAAGCCCGCCTTATCGCCCTGATCCTGCGGGTCGGCGCAAAACAGCCACTGGTTCGTGAGGTCCAGTCTGGACGGATCATCGGAAACACTTGTCCCGGCAGCGCCTGCATGGAGCATGGATATCAAAAACCAGAGAGACACGATCCGGGTTGCCAGCAATGCCGCATTCCTGCCTAACAGATGAATTGGCGGGAAACCGGCTTTCGGGTTGGCCCCGGCTGGGGATGTGAGGAGTGGCTTGATCATTCCGGTCATTGTGGTGCCATGGGGATGAAGGGCCCGGCGCATTCAGGCACGCGCCCCGGGCACGCGCGCTTCCGAGGGCCACGTATAGATCGGAATCCCGCGATTGGGAATGAAGTTACCTCCTCTTTTTCATGAACAAATCCGATTTCCTGGGGGCGCGACCGCGCCGCGCGCTGAAGGCCCGACGGCATACCGGCCGATCGGCTTGGGCTCGGTGCCCTTGGGTCACGAGTCCGGGGAATCCTTGTAACCGGCATACACCTTGCCGCTTCCTCGAAGCGCTCGCTGCCCGGGGGCAGCAGGTCCCAGCCGAGGCTGCGGTTGCCGATGCAGCACTTGAGGATCATGACCGGCGCGTCGAGGGTATTGCCGACCGCATGACCGATGCCATACTCGGGGCCGATGGTGCCCGCCTTGATGCCCAGCCACTCGTTGTTGAGCGGACCCTTGCCGGACATGTAGCGCACGAAGCTCACATCCTTGCGCTCGATCCACGCGCCGGCGTCGTCGGCCAGATAGGCATATTACTTCTTGTTCCTGACGGCATTCTCCAGCGAGCCTTCGCCGCCGGTGATCCGGCCCATGCCGACCATGTTGGATTGGCCGAGCAGGATGAAGACCTGGACCGGCTTGGTCATGTCCGCCGGTTTGCCGTCCGGCTTCGGAATGGGCGCTTTTTCCGCGGCAAGGGCCGCGCATGGCGGTATGGCAAACGCGGCGAGCGCGATGGCTGTCAGGGCAAAGGCCCTGCGTTTCTGTTGGTTCTGTTGTTGATATACCGATGAATGGCAGACATTCCTTCCAAGTGGGGCATTTCCTTATCATGCATTGTTTCATCTAGGCTCAGCCATGCAACCATGGAATCGTTTGTGCGTTGCCAAACAGATCGCCAGCCATCACGGGATCGAATGGGAATCACTGGTATCAGGGGTGTAGGGGATCGGGACGAATGCCACCAACGCCCTCATTTCATCAGCCTGACCGGACCGAGCAGGCCAGAGGGCAGAAGCTCACCCAAACCACGCGAGGTGGAGAATGTGTAACGCCCTGCTGGAAACTCTTTGCCTTCCAGCAAACCGCTCTCCCACTTCAGCACGCGCACATTCTTGTCCGGCTCCTGCTGATCCCCCAACAGACGGTTTGACCAGCGGTTGGCGACCTCGATCTCCAAACGGTTTTCACCCTGCCTGAGGGCACTGCTAATCTCCACCCGCCAAGGCGCGGCCCACAGAACGCCCAGATCCTTTCCATTCAGGCGAACCCGCGCGATGTCATGGACCGTGCCGAGATCCAGGTAATGCCTTTGTCCGGCTCCGGCAGTCTCACCCGCGAAGGGGAATGTCTTCCGATAGGTGGCGATGCCCGAGTAGTATTTGATACCCGGAGTCGGGTGCGCGGTCCAATCCTGCAAGGATTCAAACAGAAATTCTCCTGGCCGCCTGCCCTGAGCGGAGTCGAATGGCCCCCACTTCGGATCAAAAGACACTTCCCACGGGCCCTCCAAGGTCGACCGGGCTTCGAGGCGCGGGAAGTTACCCCCCTTCCCCGCTGGCACGGCACTTGCCTCACGGGCGAAGACAATGAAGTAGCTTTCGTTGGCTTCAAACGTCAGCGGCACGCTGGTGCACTGCCCCTCATGTTTGAATTCAGGCAAGTGGCGGATTTCGCCCGTCGCGGGGTTCCAGAGCTGAGGCCGGCCCAAAGGCACCCGGAAGGTCGCCGTTGCCTCCACCCGCGTGTCGACCGGATTCGAAACGAAGTAGATGTCCCGCTGGGCCGCATTGCGGTGCGCATGACGCAGGGGCTGATCGGCCCGGAAATCTTCCGGGACCTTCATCGCTTCGAGCAAACGCGCGGTCACCGCGTAGTCCGGGTAAACACTCTCCTTGTTCTTCACAGTTGTTGGCGCGGGACGGCGCTGCAGGAATTCCGCCGCACCGGCATCGAGAATGATCCGGCCCTTGCCGACCTTTCTCTCGGCGGCATAGGGCGGCGCACCCCACAGGGTTTGCGCCAACTGCTTCACCTTGGCATCGCATTGCGGGAAGTTCACCAGACTGGGTGAAGCACCCGGCGGATAACCCAGCACCGTCGCACCCGATTCCACCAGCTCGATGATCCGGCCGAGAAATTCCGGAGTCATGGTTTCGAAACGCGGCAGCACGAGCAGCCGATACTGCGTGGCGCCCGGCACGCCGATACAACCATCCACGACTTTCATCTGCTGGAGCACGCTCGGTGCGCCCCCATCAAAGGAGTAGCCCTTCTTGTCGGGAAGCACGCCAGCTCCGGCCAGCGCACTGGGCGGCGCGATGAACACATGCGGCGCACCTTCCGCCGTCAGATAAAGCACATCGGAAACCGCCGTGCCCTGCTGCAGCAAATGCGAGCAACGGGCGAGATAGCGGTGAAAAGCACCGACCATCGGCCACCAGGTCTGACCGCGATGCCAGCGCATCCCCCAATCGCCCATGGTCATGCCGGGAAGCGCATCGTCACCCAGTGCCTGATGAACAAAGGTGTGGAACTTGATGTGGTTCACACCTGCTGCGAAGGCCCAGTCAGCTTGGTTCTTGAGCGAGCCCGGATAGTGACGCCCTTTTTCATCGCGATGACCGGTGAAGGCCTCGGAAGAAACCACGGGCCGCCCCAGGGTGTGGGCAACAGAGGCCGCCTCGAACGCGGAATGCGAGCAATCGTATTTGGTGCTCCAGAACTCGCACATCGGCACGTCGGCGAAGGCTCCCAGCTCCAGATCCGCAATCTGCGTGCCGCCATAGTGTTCGATCGAAAACTTCAAGCCACGCTGCTTAGCCAGGTCACGGAAGTGGCCGACATAGTTTTCGAGCATCAACTCCTGGATCGTAAGCCGCAGGTCCCACAAGGCACGCTCCGAACTGGCCCGATCGCGAACCACCCGACCCGAAAAGGTCGGCAGCCACGGCGTGAAGTCGTATCCACGCCGGCGCTTGAACTCATCAAGCAGAGTGGGCGACCAGTTCTGGGCGTTCATCTCCCAACTGTCGAGATGCAACGCCACCAATCCCCCCTTTCCTTCGGATCCGACAGGCCCGGCCCGATCGATCAGCTTCGCGCAGAACTGATCGAAATGCTTTTCCAAGGCTTGTTTGCTGAACTTGTCATGGTCGAGACCCACCATCGGCTTGGCTGCCGGCAGATTGCTGGTGCCATTCGAGCGGCGACCGAAGCGCAGTACGGTCCATTTGCCCGCAGGCGCGTCCCAGACCAGCGTCCCGCCGGGTTTGAGAAATTTCGTCAGATCGATGATGCCTTCGGGCGCAATGATGTCCTCAGGCGCGGCCTCGTCATGAACCGCGGGCGCCGGCAGAAAGGTCGGCCCGTCGTGCATGTAATCGGCTCTTGAGTAAAATGCCTTCTCACCCGCATTGGCAATGACGGGCTTCACGGCGGGAACCGCATAGACCGCAACGTCCTCATAGAAATCGCAGTCGAGCATCTTCCACCAATGATCCCGCTGCGGCGCGATCGTCAGCTTCTGCTCGATGCGTGCGGGGCCCCGGACTTCACACTCCGAGAACACCAGATGCTGCATCGACTCTTCGGGCTTGATCCATGGCCCACCGGATCCGGTCCACCCCGGTCCGGTCCCCAAGGTCACATCGATGCCCAGCTTTGCGGCATGTTTCACACCCGCTTCGAAGGATTTCATCCATTCCTCCGAAAGCATCGTCACCGGACCACGCGGCACATCCACATTCACCTCAAGCCAGAGCACATGGCCGAGTCCCGCCTCCTTCATCGAATCCAGATCCCGGATGAGCTCCTTCCGGTCGATGTTGCCATCCATGAAATACCAGTACACGCCCGGCTTGGCGGGATTGGGAGGCTCGCGGAATTCGTCCTCGAGCGGAGCGGCACCAACCACCTGCAAGCATGCCAGCAGCCATGCTGAACCCATGAAAATTTTGCGGGACGGGACTCCCGGTGGAACGGCTGCTGCAGCTTGCCTCTTGGAGTCCTTCATGAGCTCGGGGATTGCGCTCGAATTCAAGATTCCTGACGCTGGAAAGCAATGCGAATCAAGCCAACTCTTGAATCTCACATTCATCATCAGCGCTTTCCATCCTTTTGCCCGCTGCTCTCACCGGCAAAATCGAGCAGATAGAGCACCACCCCGGCGTGGCAGCTGTACCACCATTGATTGTATTCAAAGCCCACCACGATGCGGTTGTCCGGCTGGAGGTAATACGTGATGTAATTCGCAGTCTGCATCGCCCGCTGCTTCAATTTCCCATCGCCAGTCGCCTTGGCGAGATCCAGCAGCATCGAGGCCCAGTTCAGGCTGTGGATGCCCATCACCACATTGCATTGCAATTGCTCGCGGATGCCCTCGGCGGGTTCGAAGCCCTTGATCCTGTCCATGAAGACCTTCTCGACCCAGGCATTCAGATCCACGGCCATTTCCAGATAGCCGTTGTCTGCCGTCCGGTTGGCGAGCAGGTAGCGGATCGTGTCCAGGCAGTCGTAGTTGGTGCGGCCCTGCGGGCTGGCCGGGATATCCTCGTAGAAGCCGCGGAACTCCCTGGTCTTGATCGGTCCGTTCACGAGCCAGTTCCACGTCTTGTCGCGGCTGGCGCGATAGCGGTCGTTGCCGTTGATCTTGTCGAGCGCTTCGAACAGCCGGACGGCGTAGATCACGCTGCTGGTGTATTCCTCGATGACGGCTTCAGTCTTCGGATCCACGCGGAAGGGCCAGGTGCCATCGGGCCGCTGACGGGCGGCGAGCGTCCTGGCAATCGCCTCGGCGGCTGTTAGAAATCGTTTCTCGCCAGTCGCCTCGTGGAGTTGGAGGTAGGCCAGCGCCATGATGGCGGCCTTGTCGGGCATCAGCCCGGTCTTGTCGCGGAAGCCGCCGGGCTTCTTCGCCTCGAACGTGCTGTACGGCAGATTGGCATACGGCCAGTCGGCGGGCGTGCTGTGGGCGATGTTCCAGTCCGCCAGCTTGACGGCTTCGGCGAGCGCCTGCTTGTCGTTGGCATATTTCGAATAGCCGATGAACGTGCGGATCAGCAGCGCGTGGTGAAAGGCCGGGTAGGAGACAAAGCGGTCGACGGAACGCGGGAACGGCGCGCCGTTCTGCTGGAGGTTGGAATAATACACCCACGGCATCTGCGTCTGGCCCTTTTCGTCCAACAGGGATTCCGCGGGCCCCTTGAACCATTGCAAATGGTCTTTGAGCAGGAAATCCATCCCGCGCCGGATGGTCTCGTCGTAGGACTGGAGCGGCTGCAGTTGCCCCTGCGCGTCCCTCTTCCGTTCCGCGACAGTCATCATCTTCTTCCAATCCACTTCCTCGCCGCTCACGCCGACCGCCGCCATGACGATCAACCCTCCCAGCACTCCGTATTTGCATGTCCTGTGTCTTTGCATGGTTTCCCTAGTCTCTAACATTTTGCCATTCGTCACCGCTTCCGCAGTATCCGGTATTCAGTGTCAGTAGTGTACATTCTTAAAACGGTGCTGCCCGAAAAGCGGGGATCACGGTCGGGGCGTCCTTTTGAGCAACCGGCTCCGGACGCCGCGGCGTGCTTCCGCTCGCCGCCGGCTCCAGTGCAAGGATGACCGCCGCACCTTGTGGCATGTCATGAAGCAGTTCGTCGCCGTAGCGGTAAACGCCCAGATCGACACCGTCGCGCGGATAGACCTCCTTCACCTGATAGAGTGCCGCTGGCTTTTCGTCCAATCCCAGCCAGCGGTTGATCGGGATCGAGGCGCGGGCAGGCTCTTTGCCGACGGCAAAGAGGAACAGGAAGCCGCGGTCTTTGATCAAGTGCGCGCTGCCGTCGATCGCGGCCTCACCCGGGCAGTCGAACAAGTCGCGCTTCACCTTGAGGTAGGCATGATTCTCACTCGCCCAGGCCCGCCACTTCTTGAGGAACTCACGGTTTTCGGCATGGGCCAAGCCCTTGAACCCGGGTCCGATCTGGCAATAGGAAGACATGCTGAGCGTGGAGATGACATTGTATTGAAACTGCGCAGGGGCCTCCCCAAAGACAGCACAGTAGTTCTTGTAGACCGGCCGGAACCGGTCGTTCTGGTTGTGCCAAGCCTGGTAGCGGTTCATGTCCGCGCCGTTGGTTTCATAGTAGTTGTCGGCAGAGTTCAGATAACGCAACGCCCAGGGTTCACCGCGCTTGAGACCGTAATAGGATTCCAAACAAAGGCGCGGATGCTTCTGGCGGATCGCCTTCAGGAAGGCCTGGATTTTCTTCCACTCCTTGTAGAGGTTGTCGCCCGGCAGGTGCCCGTGGTTTTTTGCATGACAGGCGTCGATGCCGCAGCCAAGTGGCCCGGGCCGGAATGACGGCACTTCCCAATAACTCAGCCAGCGCCCGTCCCAGCCCCACCAGCGTGGCTGGTATTGGTCGAACACCGCCTCGTGCAAGGCCAACGCGTGCTTCATGTAGTCGTCGCTGGCCGGACAGGATACCCCGCGGCCGAAGAGGTACTGGCTGGGATTGCCCTTCTCATCACGGGAAAACCACTCCGGCCTGGCCTCAAAGAGCAGGCCGGGCACGGCGAAGCTGTTGACATGGACCCCGATTTTCTTGCCGTAATCAATCAAGCTTTCCATCGCTGGCGGCGCGATGAACTCGGATGTGTACTCGCCGGGCTTGGTGGCGTCCGCTTTCACCTCCGACGGCGCATGCCACACTGCAGGAGGTTTATTCTCCTTGCCCGCCCCGGCAACCTTGGCCACCCCCGCATCAGCCGGAAACCCGAGCGGATCAATGTGCATCTTATACAGATATGGTTCCAAGCTAGGATGATTGCCTCGTCCGTACCAGGTTTGGTAAGTCATGACATCATGGATGCCGGCCGCCTTCAAGGCATCAAGGATCTCTGGTTTTGGATCGGTTAATCCGGCCCACCAACCGTTCTGCCACACCCAGTAGCCCTCCTCGGGCAGCTGTAGGTCGCCGGGCTGGATGCGCCGCATGAACGCCTGCATCGCCCAGACCTCGCCCCAGTCCAGCACCTCGATGGGAACATCCGTCACCTCAGGCGGAATCTTTCCACCTTTGAAGTGCTGGCCGAGTCCGGTATGCCCCCACGAGAGCAAAGGTGAGCGACCGCGCCCGGGATACGGGCCTTGCGAAACCCGCTGGATGCCTTCCTT
>Ga0315904_10004940_pt1 | contig 18689 bp, 28 predicted proteins | sample LakEriMetagenome_6_FD_203529 | JGI IMG/M metagenome (GOLD analysis project Ga0315904, IMG submission 203529) | Freshwater fungal communities from buoy surface, Lake Erie, Ohio, United States - Buoy 12 MA120 | ecosystem: Environmental > Aquatic > Freshwater > Lake | place: USA: Lake Erie, Ohio...
AGAGTTATACACAACGTCATGCGGCCTCATCCATCAGGAACTGGCTTCGCACATAGAGAACTGGCTTCGTAAGAACTGGTCTCGCAAAGCGAGACCTAGAAAGCCTCGCCGCCCAGAAAAGACAAAGCCCCCGCTAGGTTTCCCTAGCAGGGGCGCAACGTGTCTTAAGACACGGGATCAGGTTTTACTTTTTCGGGCGCAGTAGCGCGATCTGATCAAAAAGATTCTTGACCAAAACCGGCTCGGGATTCTCGGCAAGAAAAGCCTTGATATTGGCAAGGATAGCGTCAGGCGTCGGGGCTTTTTTGGTCGCGTCGGCTTTCGGCTTTTCCGTGGTCGGCTTAGGGAACGCGGCGTCGGCAATATCGCGCCAGATGTTCCGGCAGTATGTGAGCATCGCATCCCACGCCTTGCGCTCTTCGCAATCTTTCGGCAACGCCTCGCGTTCCGCGTCAGTCATGTTCAGAACATTTTTGACAATAACCATGTTGACGGGTTCGGAACGGTCGCGCCCCTTGAATCGCGGAGCCTTGATATAGACTTGACGCAACGCGACTTTGACCGAATCGCCCGCCGTTTTGAATTCCGCCGTGTCGCGTGGCGAGCCTGAATTCTCGGGAACGTAAGCCCGGAGCGCAGCAACCGCAGCCGATACGCGCTCGGCAAGGGTGGCGGTGTTCGCGTCCGATTGTTCCGCGACGTTGACAACGGCAGCCTGTAAAGTGTGAAGAGTCGTCATAGCCTGTTACCTCGTTTCAAACATGGGAGCGGATATCGCGCCCTTCGCATATTTAGACCGGGCAGGTTCCGTATGGTTCCGCGTGATATAAACTTTTTTTCACATTGTCGCCGTGTCTTAAGACACGCCGCCGGGCAAGCGTGGCGAAACCGGGCAGGACGAGACCCCACCGGGTAGGTATAGCCCGATATCAGAATGGGACTCCGTAGCAACCTCTATACACTTTGATCCACACAAATACTCCGCACTTTTTCCAAATTCCGGCTAGGCAGACCCCACCCCCTCGTTTATAAGACCTACCCGGTTGTCTTTTTGGTACCATGCTGTTTTACTTCGTATATATTGTGTTGACCTAGGGAACTTGGCCCCGTTAAGCCCATGCAAGATGTCCTAATACCTGAAATAGACGAGAACGTGCCGCTGCCCAAAAACGCGGCCGAAGCCCTGCCCGAACTCACCCCCGAGGCTGAGATCGAGATGCGGGCTAGGACTATCAAATTGATATCGGATTTGACCGGGGTGCCCATCGCTCCGGGCGAGGAAGACATGGCGACGGCAAAGCAGATTGCCAAAGCCCACCTCGAAAACCCTAAAAATCGAGTCGATTACAGTAAATATCCAAACGAAACCCTTGCTTACCTTGCAGGGTTGGTTGCCCAAAGCAACTGCATGATTGTCGATGACCTCTCCGAACTCAAAATGTACGTGGTTAATAAACTTGTATATGAGGTCGAGCACGCCGATAGCAGCAAAACCCGTATCCAAGCCCTATCTAAACTAGGCGAAGTGGACGGAATCGACGCATTTAAGCGCCGAACTGAGACCACGCACGTGATCAAGCCGATTGAAGAGGTTGAAAAGGAACTTCTCTCGGTCTTGGAAGGCATTGAATACAAGGTAATTGAGGAAACCGATGTCGCTCGTGGCTAGAAAAGACACGGTTGATGAGCGCCGTGCCCACTGTGACCCCTGTGAACACAACAAAATGGGTATTTGTAAGCGCTGCGGCTGCATTATTCAGGCTAAAACGCGTCTTGCGAACCAGCGTTGCCCAATTGGGCTCTGGGGACAGGAAGAATACGGCCTTAAATCGCTGAAATTCCGCTAAAACCCGTGCAATTAACGCCTGAAAACGTCCAGAAATTGAAAAGCGCCCTGCCGATGATGCCGGACAAGGAAAAACGGCGCATCGCAGAACTTTTAAAGCAGTATCAGAACCAGATTACGCAGAAACTAGGCAAGGATCACTTCCTAGACTTTATACATCACGTATATCCCGGCTATAAGGTGGGCCCGCACCATAAAAAACTGGGCCAGATCTTTGAAGACATAGCCGAAGGCAGAAAGAGAAGGGTGATCGTCAACATCGCCCCCCGTCACGGCAAGTCGGAGATGATCAGTTATCTTGCCCCGGCGTGGTTCCTCGGGAAATACCCGCATAAAAAGGTCATCATGGCCTCTCACACTGCGGACCTCGCTGTTAACTTTGGTCGGAGGGTGCGTAATCTTGTCGGTTCGGACTTGTATCGGGACATTTTCCCGAATGTTGAACTTCAGGCTGATAGTAAGTCTGCTAGTCGGTGGGGTACTAACTTTAATGGCGAGTATTTTGCTATTGGTGTTGGTGGTGCTTTGGCCGGTCGCGGCGCTGATCTGTTCATTATTGACGATCCTCATTCTGAGCAAGAAGCCAAGCAAGGCCGCTCCGATGTCTTTGACCCAGCGTGGGAGTGGTTCCAGTCAGGACCCGTACAGAGATTGATGCCGGGTGGCTCGATCATCGTCGTGATGACGCGGTGGTCTAAGCAGGACCTGACCGGCAAGATCGTCGAGCACATGACCAAGGAAGAAGGGGCAGACCAGTGGGAATTGGTCGAGTTCCCGGCGATCCTGAACGACAAACCGCTCTGGCCTGACTTCTGGGGTATTGATGAGTTACTGGCGAAAAAGGCCAGTATGGACGTGCGGTATTGGCAAGCCCAGTACATGCAGGAGCCGACCTCGGAGGAAGGCGCACTCATAAAGAGAGAGTGGTGGCAGGTGTGGGACAAAGAGGTCCCGCCCCAGTGCGAGCACATAATAATGTCGCTTGACGCCGCGCAAGAAAAGACTAACCGGTCGGACTTTAACGCCCTGCTCACGTGGGGGGTCTTCTTCAACGAGGAGACCAAGAACTACAACATCATCCTGCTGAACGCGATCAAAGAGCGGCTTGAGTTCCCCGAGTTAAAGCAGCGGGTCTTGGAGGAGTACAAAGACTGGAGCCCTGATACGTTCATCGTGGAGAAGAAGTCCAACGGTGCGGCGCTTTATCAGGAGATGCGGAGGATGGGTGTGCCCATATCCGAGTTCACGCCGGGTAAGGGACAAGACAAGATCAGCCGGGTCAACGCGGTTACGGACCTATTTTCTTCGGGTATAGTCTGGGTGCCTGACCGCAGATGGGCTTGGGAGGTTGTGGAGGAGTGTAATGACTTCCCCGCCGGTACCCATGATGACTTGGTGGACGCCACTACGTTGGCTCTGCTTCGGTTTAGGCAAGGGGGCTTTATTCGCTTACCAAGCGATGAGCCGGAACCGACGAGGTGGTTTAAGAGCCACCGGGCGTCGGGATTTTATTAGGAGAATTTAAATGGCCGTCGATAAAAGTTTGATGGAGGCTCCCGAAGGTATCGCGGTCATCGCCGCTGAGATGGAGCCTATTGAGATCGATATTGAGATTCCTGATGAAGACAGCGCCGTCATTGAGTTGATTAAGGACGAGCCGCGCTCGGAGAAGTTTGACGACAACCTTGCTGAGTACATGAGCGAGAACGACCTTGCAGGTCTCTCGGGCGAGTTGATCGGTAACTATGAGCAGGACCTCTCCTCACGTAAGGATTGGCTCGACACTTATATTAAAGGTTTGAAGATCCTCGGTATTCGGTACGAAGAGCGTACGGAGCCGTGGCCGGGTGCGTGTGGTGTATTCCACCCGCTCTTGATGGAGTCGGCGGTTAAGTTCCAGTCCGAGACGATCATGGAGACCTTCCCTGCGGCAGGTCCCGTTAAGACAAAGATCATTGGTAAAGAGACGCCGCAGAAAAAAGACTCCGCAGTTCGTGTCGCTGATGATATGAACTTCCAGTTGACCGAGGTGATGAAGGAGTACCGCCCGGAGCACGAGCGGCTTCTGCTCTCGTTGGCGCTATCGGGTAACGCGTTCAAGAAGGTGTACTTCGACCCGGCGATGGATCGTCAGACGGCGGTGTATATCCCGGCTGAAGATATCGTGGTGCCCTATGGTGCGCCGAACCTTGAGAGTGCAGACCGTGTTACGCATCGGATGCGTAAGACGAAGAACGAACTGATCAAACTGCAGTATGCAGGGTTCTATCGTGATGTGGACTTGGGCGATCCGGTCCGCACGATGGACGAGGTCGAGAAGCAGAAGGCAGAAGATCAGGGCTTCTCAGCATCAGTAGACAATCGGTTCCAGTTGCTTGAGATGCACGTGAACCTTGACCTGCCGGGTTATCCGGATGTGGACGAGGATAACAACGAGACCGGGATCGCACTGCCGTACGTAGTGACGATTGAGAAGGGAACCGGAACGATATTATCAATCCGACGAAACTGGCGAGAAGACGATGAACTCAAGACCAAGCGACAGCACTTTGTTCATTATGGTTACATCCCCGGATTCGGATTCTACTACTTTGGTCTCATCCACCTTATCGGCGGACACTCTAAGGCTGCTACATCTCTTCTTAGGCAACTTATCGACGCAGGAACACTCAGCAACCTTCCGGGCGGTCTCAAGTCGCGCGGGCTCAGAATTAAGGGAGACGATACGCCTATTGCTCCCGGAGAGTGGCGCGATGTAGATGTGCCGTCGGGCGCGGTTCGGGACAACATCCTGCCGCTTCCGTACAAAGAACCTTCGCAGACCCTTGCCATGCTTATGGACAAAGTGGTCGAGGAAGGACGCCGCTTCGCTGCCGTGTCGGACCTCAAGGTCTCCGATATGTCGAGCCAAGCGCCAGTCGGTACCACACTAGCCATCCTAGAGCGTGTTCTGAAAGTGATGTCGGCCGTACAGGCCCGCATTTACTACGCGATGAAGCAGGAGTTCAAACTCCTCGCAGGGATCATCCGCGACAACACGCCGGAAGAGTATTCGTACGAACCGGAAGTGGGAGATCGTAAGGCCAAAAGAGCCGACTACGACGACGTTGATGTCATTCCCGTGGCTGATCCTAACGCCGCCACGATGTCGCAGAAGGTTGTGCAATACCAAGCAGTGCTTCAACTCTCGCAGACTGCTCCGCAACTTTACGATCTCCCCTATCTCCACCGGCAGATGATTGAGACGCTCGGCGTTAAGAACGCAGACAAGATCATCCCGCTGCCGAAGGATGCGAAGCCGCGTGATCCGGTGACGGAGAACATGGACGCAATGACGGGTAAGCCGTTGAAGGCGTTTATCTATCAAGACCACGAAGCGCATATCGCTGTGCATATGGCCTTGGGGCAGGACCCGAAGATGGCTGCGATGATCGGGCAGAACCCGATGGCTCAGCAGATTACTCAGTCGCTTCAGGCGCACATCATGGAGCACATGGCGTTCCAGTATCGCCGCGAGATCGAGAAGCAGTTGGGAGTCAGTCTCCCGCCGCTTCCGCAAGACGACAACGAGGAGTACGACTTGCCGCCTGAGATTGAGGTTCAGTTGGCGCAGATTAGTGCTGCCGCCGCTGCACGTGTACTCCAGAAAGATCAGGCAGAAATGCAGATGCAGCAGGCCGCGCAACAGATGCAGGACCCGCTTGTGCAGATGCAGCAGATGGACCTGCAGATCAAGCAGATGCAGGCTCAGACCAAGCAGATGCAGGTGCAGATGGAGGCTCAGGCCAGAGCGCAGGAGTTGGAACTCAAACAGCAGCAGATCTACGCGACTGCGGCAGCGAAGGAAGATGAGTTGCGACTGCGTGAGGCAGAGATTTCAGGGCGTCAACAACTTGAGGCGGCACGCTTGGGTGCGGACATTGAGAAGCACAAAGCGCAAGAGGCTAACCGACAAGAGTTGGAGGGGACCCGCATCGGCGTTGATATCGCCAAGAGCAAGCAGATGGCGAACATGCAGCGAATGGCGCAGGTTCTACAGAATCAGAGAGATGTGAAACCCAAGGGAGGATAAATGGCTTATTCCAACGCTCTAGAGTTCTTGGATTCAAAACTCCAAGACGAGCGCATTTTAATTGTTGAAACCTTGATCCAAGGCAAGTTGGACGAGGGTGAATACAAACGTCTTTGCGGGGCTTTACAGGGTCTCGATCTCGCAAGGAACCATATCAGAGACCTTGCAAAACGCTTGGAGCGCGACGATGAGTAATATCGATGTTGAGAAGACGCAGGAAGAGGCGGCTAAAGCCAAACTACTGCCAGACCCGAAAGGCTACCGGATGCTATGTGCCGTCCCGCACGTAGAGGAGGAGTTTGAGGGAGGGCTACTGAAAGCCGAAGACACCAAACGAGTCGAGGAGCAGACCACGGTGGTCTTGTTCGTCGTCAAGATGGGCGATCTTTGCTACGCAGATAAGGATCGGTTCCCTACCGGCCCTTGGTGCAAGCAAGGGGACTTTGTGCTGACCCGCCCCTATTCCGGTACCCGCGTGGTTATCCACGGTCGGGAGTTCCGCATCATTAACGACGACACGGTGGAAGCGGTGGTTGATGACCCCCGTGGCATCCGTCGCGCATAGGAGTAAATCATGGCCGTTGAACGCGAAGAATATAAGTTTCCAGACGAGATAGAGGCTGAAAATGCAGCCGAGTCGTCTGAAGAAAAAGTCGAGGCTAAACAAGACGTTAGCGACGATTTAGATATTCAGGTTGAAGACGACACCCCGCCGGAAGATCGGGGTCGTAAGCCTCTGCCCAAGAAGATGGTAGAGGAGTTGGAAGGCGATGACCTTGAGGAGTATTCCGAGAAGGTTAAGAAGCGCCTCTCCCAAATGAAAAAGGTCTGGCACGACGAGCGTCGTGAGAAAGAAGCCGCGATGCGGGAGAAGGAGGAAGCCCTGCGCTTTGCTCAAGCCCGTGATCAGGAACTTCGTCAGGTCAAAGAACGGGCAACCAAGAACGAGAAAGCGTTCCTTCGTGAGGTGGCAAAATATGCCGACTACGAACTTGTGGTTGCCAAAGACAAACTGAAGCAGGCTTATGAGTCGGGTGATTCCGAACTTATTACCAATGCTCAGGAAAAACTGACCGACGCTAAACTCAGACTACAAAATCTCCAACGATATCAGCCCTCTTTACAAGAATCTGAAGAGAGAGTAGAACAAATACAACAGGTAGCGACACCGCAAAGTGCCCCTGAGCCGCAAGCCGATCCAAAGGCTACGGCATGGCGGGATAAAAACACTTGGTTTGGTGTGGACGAGGAAATGACCGCCCTCGCACTCGGCCTGCATGAGAAATTGGTCCGGTCCGGTATTGATCCTCGCACTGACGAGTATTACCGCCGAGTCGATGACACTATGAGGAAGCGATTCCCCGAGGCATTTGACGATGCTGAAGAGGAGGAGAAGCCTCAAACGAAGCAGGCCCAAAAACCTGCTCGCACAAAACCGGCTACTGTTGTAGCGCCAGTAACGCGGGGAACCGCGCCGCGTCAGGTCCGCCTGACATCGTCTCAAGTTGCGATAGCCAAAAAACTTGGGTTGAGCAACGAACAGTACGCAAAAGCAATGTTACAACTGGAGAACGACAATGGCTGAGAACAGACTCGTACGTGAACTCGAAAATCGAGAATCCGCGCAACGCAAAATGGCATGGACCCCGCCTCAGACGCTTCCTGAACCGAGGCAAGAGGAAGGCTGGGTCTATCGCTGGATCCGGACTAGCATTATGGGTCAAGCAGACCCTACTAATACGTCCGCAAAACTCCGTGAAGGTTGGGAGCCTGTAAAGGCCGAAGACCACCCGGAGTTGATGCTACAAGCCGACCCGAATTCCAAATTTAAAGGAAATATCGAGATCGGCGGGTTGTTGCTCTGTAAGGCCCCTGAAGCCCTGATGAAGCAGCGTGATGACTATTACGCCAAGCAAGCACAGGCTCAGATTCAGTCTGTAGACAACAACTTCATGAGGCTGAACGACGAGAGGATGCCGCTGTTCAATGAACGACGCTCCACGACCTCGTTTGGTAAAGGTAAATAAATTCACTTTAGGAGTATCAAATGGCTTATCCCACTGTTGATGCACCTTATGGACTGAAGCCGGTCAACTTGGTTGGCGGCCTTCCGTTCGCTGGTGCTACGCGACAGATTCCGATTGGGAACAACTACGGCACTGCCATCTATAACGGCGATGTCGTTCAGTTGAACTCGTCGGCAAATGTCATCATTACGACCCTTCAGAACGATGCTTCCCCGATTGCGGGCATCATCGGCGTGTTCCTCGGCTGTTCGTACACGAACCCGACCACGAAGCAGAAACTGTTCTCCCAGTACTACCCGGGAAGCGTGGCTGCTGACGACATTACGGCTTACGTTTCGGATGATCCGAACGCGCTGTACAAGGTTGTCAACGTGACGAGCAACGTTGCGAACAACACCTCGGGCGGTCTTCTCCCGGCTTATGTTACCCGTGCCAACTCGTTTGGCACCAACGCGGAACTCGTGCTCAACACGGGCTCGGCAACGACCGGTAACAGCAAGATGGGTATCTTCATCAACAACGTAACGTCGTCACTGCCGTTGCGTGTGGTTGATGTTGTGACCGATTCGGTAAACAGCAGCGGTAACTTTGTCGAGTTCATCGTCAAGTTCAATGCTGGCTACCACGCGTATAACAACGCGACTGGCACCTAATAGGAGTTGTAAGAAATGGCTATTTCACGCGCACAACTTCTTAAGGAACTCCTCCCCGGCTTGAATGCCCTGTTTGGTCTTGAGTACAAGCAGTATGGTGAGGAACATAAGGAGATCTACGAGACTGAGACCTCCGAGCGTTCCTTTGAAGAAGAGACGAAACTCAGCGGATTCTCCGCTGCCCCGGTGAAGCCGGAAGGCCAAGCGATTGCGTACGATAACGCGCAAGAGGCTTGGACGGCTCGCTACAACCACGAGACGATTGCTCTCGGCTTCTCCATCACGGAAGAGGCTGTGGAAGACAATCTGTACGACTCGCTCAGCAAGCGCTACACGAAGGCTCTTGCTCGCGCCATGGCGTACACGAAGCAGGTTAAGGCTGCTGCAGTGCTCAACAATGCTTTCGCTGCCGGTGTGACCGGTGGTGACGGCGTGTCGCTCTGTAATGCCAACCACCCGCTCGTCTCGGGCGGTGTTAACAGCAACCGTCTGACGGCTTCGGACCTCAACGAGACTTCGCTTGAGGCTGCGGTGATTCAGATCGCGGGCTGGACCGACGAACGTGGTCTGCTCATTGCTGCGAAGCCGCGCAAACTCATCGTCCCCCCGGCGCTTATGTTCGTTGCCAAGCGACTCCTCGACACGGAACTCCGTGTTGCGACCGCTGATAACGACATCAACGCCCTCAAGGCAATGGGTTCGATTCCGGAAGGCTACACGGTCAACCACTATCTTACCGACACGAATGCTTGGTTCCTCCGAACCGACGTTCCGAACGGTATGAAGCACTTTGTCCGTACGCCGCTGGCGAACTCGATGGACGGTGACTTCGACACGGGCAACGTACGGTATAAGAGCCGTGAGCGTTACTCGTTCGGCTGGTCGGATCCCCTTGGCATCTTTGGATCGCCGGGTTCGTCCTGATAAGACTAGGGAGGGGGCCTTCGGGCCCCCTTTCTTTTTTGAATTCCTAAGCGTATATAGTCGTTCATCGGGATAAATTGCTTATCAGACAGACCCGACTGACGACATGCAGACTGATAAGCACAACTCGCATGTGAGGATATAAAATGGCACGTACTACTTTTTCCGGTCCGGTTGCTTCGGACAATGGTTTTGAAGGCGCAGTTGTCGGCAACGTTGTCGGCAACGTCACGGCCACCACTGGCACGTCTACGTTCAATAACGTGGAAATCACGGGTAACACGGGCGTGGGCAACGCCGGTACCGACACGATTGGTTTCTACGGCGCTACTAAGATCGTTCGCCCGACCACTGCTGTGACCGCCGCTACCTTTGTGGCTAACACGAGCGGCATCGCGGACGATACGGCTACCTTCGATGGCTACACGATTGGTCAGGTTGTCAAAGCGCTGCGTAACCTCGGTTTGCTGACCTAATAGGAGCCGCATAAATGGCTATGCAAACAGATGTCTTAGCCAGTGCGGTACGAACGACAGACGGGCTCTTGCAGGATCAGGCCACGAATAATCTTGGCCGCGCTCGTGTAAAGGCTATCTACATCGTTCCCGATACTGGTGCGGGGAGTGTGGTGTTTAAGGACGGCGGGGCTTCCGGCACGACCCGGATGACGATTAATACCCTTGCTTCGTCTACGACGCCGGACTACATCCTCCTGCCGGGCGAGGGGCTGCTGTTCCAGAGCAACGTTTATGTCGATTTGACAGACGTTGTTTCGGTGATGGTGTTCTATGCCTAAAACCCCTGCGTGGCAGCGCAAGGAAGGGAAAAACCCTGCTGGCGGCTTAAACGCTAAAGGCAGGGCTTCCTATAATCGCGCAAATCCCGGCAAACCGGGTCTTAAGCGCCCTCAACCCGAGGGCGGCGCACGTAAGAAATCATTCTGTGCCCGCATGTCCGGCATGAAGAAGAAACTTACGAGCGCCAAGACTGCTAATGACCCGAACAGCCGTATTAATAAATCCCTACGCGCATGGAATTGCTGAAATGGACATGCTTGTTTGGAACCTCCTCCTTAGCGGGGGAATCGCTGTTATTGGGTACATCATGAAGGAAAAGTCAGCGGAGATTACTCGGCTTAACATCCTTCTCAACAGAACCCGAGAAGAAGTAGCACGGGATCACGTGACGCGAATGGAAGTTCGCGCTGACGCCCAAGTCCTTCTTGATAGGCTTGATCGCCTTGAACAGAAGATAGATCGACTTGTGGAGCAGCACCGTGCCCAGTAAGTCCAAAGCACAGCATAATTTGATGGCGATGGTTGCTCACGACCCCAAAGCAGCCAAACGCATGGGTATTCCTCAATCTGTGGGTCGTGATTACGTTGAGGCCGATAAAGGCCGCAAATTTGGTTCCGGAGGATCTATGAAAGAGTCTAAGGCGATGATGAAAAAGGAAGTGGCCTTCATGCAAAAGAAGGGCGCTCCGAAATCCATGATTAAACATGAGAAGGCTGAAATGGCTGACAAGATGGGCCGTGCGCTTAAGAAGAAGGGCGCTGCTGGCCGAGCCATGATGAAGTTCAGCGAAGGCGGTTCGGTGTACCGTCGCGGTGCCGACGGCATCACGTCCAAGGGTAAGACCAAGGGTAAGATGGTCAAGATGGCTTATGGCGGTAAATGCTAATGTCTAAGAATGCTCGTAAACCTGCAATGCCGCCTAAACCTGCAATGCCGCCTACGTCGCCCCGCGACGATTTAATCCCCCGGCATATGCTACCGGATGTCCCGACGATTAAGCCGGGCGCTGGTTTTGGCGACGACATTAAGAAGGCCCCGCCGAAAAAGAAAATGGCTGGAGGCGGTACGGCACGTTCTTCTGCTTCCAAGCGTGCTGATGGCTGCGCGACGAAGGGTAAGACCCGAGGCCGGATGGTTTAATCATGAACCGCATCCCGAAGTACACCGCTGGGATGTTTAAAAAGAAGATGCCTCGGTTCGGGGCGTCTTCCATCCGTATGCCGCGTATGCCGAAGCCCCCCAAGCCGCGAGTAAAAAAGTTTGCGGAAGGCGGGGAAACCGAGGAAGTCGTTGCTTACGATCCGCGTGATCCAAAAGTAGCGGACCTCCTTAAGCGCATGAACGTGCCTTACGAGGACATCGTAAGATTGCGTAATCGTGCGGTAGTGCGGGGCAAGACGGGGCCATACCGTGGAAGCGGGAAGGCTTTTAGAGAGCCAATCATCGGGTTTGACCAGAAGTCTAATGAGTACTACCTGATCGAATCCGAAGAACATAATCCGCCTTCTTATAAGGGTAAAGGCGAGAGACTAGGAAACGCTAAGATAGAGAGCAGGGCCTCTGGCGGTAAGATCAAGTCTTCTTGCTGCCGTGGTGACGGTGTCGCCAAAAAGGGTAAAACCCGAGGCAAGTTCGTATGATGCCTTCTCGCGGTATGGGCGCGATGATGCCGAAAAAGATCCCCCGAGCGAAGCGCAGGGGGGATGATAAGCCCGTACTGGGGACTGGGAAACCTATCAAAACCTTCGCCAAGGGCGGCGAGAGCCGTGTGAATGAGGCGGGGAATTATACGAAGCCCGGTATGCGTAAGCGGCTCTTTGAGTCGATCAAGGGCCGGGCCGTGCAGGGTACCAAGGCGGGTCAGTGGAGCGCAAGAAAAGCGCAGTTGCTGGCAAAGCAGTACAAGTCTAAGGGTGGCGGATACAAGTCATGAAAGCCCCCCAGCAGTCTCTTAAAGCGTGGACGCAGCAAAAATGGAGAACCAAAAGTGGTAAACGATCTTCTGACACGGGCGAAAGATATCTTCCAGAGGCTGCGATCAAGGCTCTCAGCCCTGCTGAGTATGCCCGCACCACCGCAGCCAAAAGGCGGGGCAAAGCCCAAGGCAAGCAATTTGTCTCGCAGCCTAAAGGCGTTAAAGAAAAAGTAAGGTCGTATAGACGGCGGGGAATGTAATGGCTGACAAAACCACAGCGACAACGGATTTTAATCTCGACCTCAACACGATTGTGGAGGAGGCTTTCGAGCGTTGTGGTGCGGAATTGCGTACCGGTTATGACCTACGTACGTCAAAGCGGAGCCTGTCCTTGCTGCTAATGGACTGGGCAAACCGGGGGGTTAACCTCTGGACGCTGGAGCAAGGGACGCACGCACTGTCCTACAACACGGGGACTTACGATCTCCCTGCCGATACGGTAGACCTGCTTGACCACGTGATCCGCACAGGCACGGGCACGAATCAGGTTGATATCAACATCAGCCGTATTTCCTCCAGCACCTACGTAGCAATCCCGAACAAGAACGCGACGGGCCGTCCGATTCAGATTTGGATCAACCGTCGTACGGGAGCAACGGATTCAGCGGGGGCGGTGGTCTACCCGCAGTTCACGGTGTGGCCGAAGCCCGACAACAGTACGACTTACACCCTGTACTACACCCGTTTACGCCGAATGTTCGATGTTGGAAACGGCTCCAACGGTCAGGATATCCCGTTCCGATTCTTGCCCTGCTTGGTAGCGGGCCTTGCCTACATGCTCTCAATGAAGATTCCGGGGGCTGAAGTGCGAACGGCGATACTCAAGGCTCAATACGACGAGGCTTGGGATTTGGCTGCTGGCGAGGACCGGGAGAAGGCAGCGGTGCGCTTTGTGCCGCGTGAGTCGTTCTTAGGCGGGTACTGAGATGCCGAATAGGTTTGCATCAGGCAAACACGCGATTTCGCAGTGTGACCGCTGCGGGTGGCGCTATAAGTTGAAGGATCTCAAACCGCTCGTTATTAAAACTAAGAACGTTAATATTCTGGTTTGTATCGAATGTTGGGAGCCTGATCAGCCGCAGTTGTCGCTTGGTTTGTACCCGGTAGACGACCCGCAAGCCATCCGTAACCCAAGACCGGACACGACGTATTTTGCGCCCGGTAATGACGGTGCAGGTGGTAGTAGAATGATCCAATGGGGTTGGAACCCGATTGGTGGCGCTCGGGCAGATGATGCGGGGTTGACCCCTAACTATCTCGTCTCAAAAAGCGAGGTAGGCAACGTAACGGTCGTAGTGACCTAGGAGATTGAGATGAAGAACGGTATGCGTAAGATTGCTAAGGAAGAAGTGCGTAAGCATGAGACTTCCATGCACGGTGCGAAAAAGATGCGTGCTGGCGGTAAGACCAATAGCGAAATGAAGAAGTACGGTCGTGGCATGGCGAAGGTGATGAACCAGCGCAGCCCGATGCGTGGCTCTTCTGGCCCGAGGTAAGCCACATGAAAGACATGGGCAAGACTAAGCCGAACACGGATTCGACCGGCGAAAACGGCTATCCTGAGAAGGATGTCAACAAAGGCGTTACGCACATGGAAATGCGTGGCGCTGGCGCTGCCACCAAGGGTAAGAAGTTTGTTTCGCAGATTAATCTGCAGAACAACGGCAAGGTTCGTGCTGGCTGGAGTTGATAGTTAATGAACTACGCAACGCTTGTAACACTGGTACAGCAATACTGCGAATCGACCGAGTCGTCATTCGTAGCGAACATTCCTACCTTTGTACAACTTGCGGAAGAGCGGATCTACAACTCGGTTCAGATCCCAGCCATTCGGCGTAATCAGATTGGTACGTTGACCCCGAACAACAAGTACCTGACGATGCCACCGGACTGGCTCGCTACGTTCTCTTTGGCCGTGATTAACCCGGTTACGAACGCTCAAGAGTTTTTGCTTGATAAAGACGTGAACTTCATCCGCCAGTCTTACCCAGACCCGGATGACGCAGGGGTGCCCAAGTACTACGCCATTTTCGACAAGAACACGTTCATTCTTGGTCCGACGCCTGATAGCAACTATCAGGTTGAGATGCACTATTACTACTACCCTGAGTCCATCGTTACTGCGGGCACGTCTTGGGTCGGTGATAACTTTGAGACTGTTCTGTTATACGGAACGCTGCGTGAAGCCTACACCTACTTGAAGGGTGAAGCCGACATGATGCAGTACTACGAACAGAAGTATCAGGAGGCGTTGCAGTTGATCCTCCGTATGGGCGACGGCCTCAACCGTCGTGATTCGTATCGCTCTGGTCAAGTTAGGTTGCCGGTCGCGTCATGATTTTCCAGACGCTCACACTGAGTTTCAAAGATCAGATCCTGAAGGGGCAGCACGACCTTCTTACGGATACGATCAAATTGGCGCTTTATACGAGCGCGGCTACGCTCGATGAGAACACGACGGCGTATTCCACGCCTAATGAAGTTACCGGGACCGGATATTCAGCGGGCGGTAAAGTGTTGACGGGCGTGACCATCTCCACAGGCAACAATGTTGTTTATGTTAGTTTTAACAACGCTGTGTGGAACCCGGCCTCTTTTACGGCGGCTGGGGGGCTCATTTACAACGCAAGCAAGAGTAACAAGTCGATAGCGGTGCTGAGTTTTGGCGCGGACAAGACCGCTACTAACACCTTCACGGTGCAGATGCCCACTAATTCGTCTAGTTCTGCGCTGCTTCGCTTCACTTAAGGAGATAGATATGTTTAAAGAAAAGGCTAAGACAGCAGACGCAGTTGGTGCTGCTCTTGAGCGTTTGTTCAGTTCAACTGAGACTGCACGAGCGGGCGGCGTATACCGCGTTGAATGTCGTGACAAGGATGGCAACCTGAAATGGGTCGCTGAGTCCGCAAACCTCGTAGTGAACGCGGGGCTTCAGGACATGAACGACAAGTACTTCCTTGGTAGCACTTATACGGCTACGTGGTACATCGGACTTTATGGCGCTGCATCGTCGAACAACCCGGCGGCTTCGGATACCGCAGCCCTGCATCCGGGCTGGACGGAAGTTACTCCGTACAGCAACGCTACGCGTCCTGCTTGTGTGTTTGGCAGCGCAACGAACGCTGATCCGTCCGTGATCACGAACTCGCTCTCACCGGCGCAGTTCAACATCAACGCAACGCAGGTAGTGGGCGGGGCGTTTCTAATCAGCAACAACGTCAAAGGCGGCACACTCGGCGTACTGTTCTCGGCTTCGGACTTTCAGTCCCCGGGAGATCGCAGTGTAGCCACTGGTGATACGCTCAATGTGACTTACACTTTCAGCCTCGACGCTGCTTAAGGAGTAATTTATGTTTAAGAAAGGCGATTTGGTTCGCGTTAAGGCTGTGGTACCGGAAGGTCCTGTTGTTTCCATGCGTATGACCGAGGAAGGCGTGGTGTATTACCTCGTCGAATGGGCTGACGCTGAAGGCAATACTCAGCAGCGCTGGTTTACGGAAGATCAATTGATGGGAGCCTGAAATGGCTCTGATTCTTGCTGACCGCGTCTATGAGACGACAACTACTACTGGTACCGGTGCAGTAACTCTTGACGGGGCTGTATTCGGTTATCAGTCGTTTACTGTTGTTGGTAACGGCAATACCACGTACTACACGATTGCCCATCAAACCGCTAATGAGTGGGAAGTTGGTATCGGTACGTATACGGCGTCGGGCACTACGCTAAGCCGTGACACGATTCTAGCCTCCTCTAACGGGGGACTGGCTGTTACGTTTTCAGCGGGTAGCAAGAACGTATTTGTTGATTACCCTGCTGGCAAAGCAGTCTATGAAGATGTAGCCGGTAAAGTCAGTGGGATTGCAATTGAGAATAGTACGATTGGCGCGGTCACTCCCGCTGCTGGTACGTTTACCTCGATTGCAACTACGACTGGCACGATCACTACTACGCCAACCACTGGCAACGACATCACTAATAAAACCTACGTAGACAACCTCGTCTCGTCAGGTATTACGTACCACCAACCGGTTAAGTACGAAGTTCCAAGCACGACAGGCAACCTGACTGCGACCTACAACAACGGCGCTTCAGGTGTTGGCGCTACGCTGACTAATTCTGGCACGCTCGCTGCGTTTGCTCCGGACGGCCCCACGGCCTCGGTCAATGATCGAATCCTGATTTACAACCAGACCAATGCGTTTGAGAACGGCGTTTATGTCGTAAGCGTGGTTGGTAACGGATCTACCGCGTGGGTTCTGACCCGTGCTAGTGACGCAGATACCTATGGACTAAAGAGTCCTAACAGCCTTGGTAATGGTGACGCGTTCTTTATCACATCGGGTAATACCGGTGCTGGCGAGACGTATGTCTGTAATACCGTAGGCACAATTACTTTCGGCGTTACAGCAATTAATTTTGCTCAGGTTTCGTCTGCTCAGATCTACTCGGCAGGTACTGGGCTCACTCTTAGCGGCACGCAGTTCAGCCTGACTACTCCAGTTGCTGTTGCGAATGGCGGTACGGGCGTTACGACTTCAACGGGTTCAGGCAGTGTGGTGCTATCTACTAGCCCAACGCTTACTACGCCGAATTTGGGCACGCCTAGTTCAGTCACACTAAGCAACGCTACGGGGCTCCCGCTTACGACGGGCGTGACGGGCAACTTGCCGGTTACGAATCTTAATAGTGGTACGAGTGCATCGGCTTCTACGTTCTGGCGCGGTGATGGCGTCTGGGCGGCCGGTGTTTCTGGTCCGACCGGTCCCACGGGTCCTATCGGTCCTCCGGGTCCAACCGGTCCTATCGGCCCAACCGGTGCTACAGGTCCAACGGGCCCAATCGGTCCTAACGGTCCTCCGGGGCCAACAGGTCCAACTGGCGCAACTGGCTCTCCGGGCCCCACGGGCCCAACAGGTCCAATTGGTCCGACTGGTCCTACTGGCGCGGCTGCAACGATTGCAGTTGGTACGACTACGACAAGCCCTGCTGGAGGATTAGCCTCCGTTACGAATAGCGGCACGTCTAGCGCGGCTGTTTTCAACTTCACGATACCGACTGGCCCTACCGGTCCTACGGGTCCTACAGGTACAACGGGTCCGACTGGTCCTCCGGGTTCGGTAGGTCCGACTGGTCCAACTGGTGCGACTGGCCCGACTGGTCCCACGGGCGGTCCGGGTCCGATTGGCCCCACGGGTCCTCTGGGTCCTACAGGTCCTACTGGCCCGACTGGTGCTCCGGGGCCGATTGCTGGGTCCAACACTCAGGTTATTTATAACAACGGCGGTGTCGCTGCGGGTTCGGCCAACCTGACGTTTAACGGTACGACGCTGAGTACCGGGGCTTTAACTTCAGCCGGAAGAATTACTGTTGGTACGTTCCCGAATTCCACTACTAATTCGGGTGAAGCGTGGATTGGTCGTGCGTCCGATAGAAACTCGGGGACCCTCACGGTTCAGTTAGGCGGCGGATCTGCTACCGGAAGAAGTTTTGAGGTAGTTGATTACGCTTGGACTACTGTACTTTTTTACGTTGACAGTGGTAATTTTGCACAGGCTAGCGGGTCTCTGCGCGCCCCTATCTTCTACGACAGCAATAACACTGCTTATTACGTAGATCCCAATAGCACTTCAAATATTGTCGGACTGACCGTAGCCAACACTATTACTGGCAGCATTACTGGTAACGCGGCTACTGCGACCAATCTTTCTACCAACCGTACAAACTGGAGTAGCAACGGAACCATCTCTGCCGTGGTGGGCCAACTTGCATGGAAGAACTACGGCAACAACCACACCATATTTGATGCGTCGGCTAGTACGGCTCCCGATGGCAGTGCGATAAACAACACCAACGCACAAGTGGCTTGGACTGGCACATACCCAACTCTTATGGGTTGGAATGGGACTAACACCTACGGGGTGCGCGTGGACAGTGCCCGTGTGGCTGATAGCGCCAGTAGCGCCGGTTCCGTAGATTACAACAACCTGACCAACAAGACTGGCGGTACGGGTACTTATACTACTAGTGGTGACTACCGCGCCCCCATCTTCTACGACAGTAATAACACCGCTTATTACGTAGACCCGGCTAGTACTTCACAGATAAGAAAGACAAATCTTGTTGCTTCAGGTGCGGGTTGGGATGATGGACTAAATCTCTACGGCTCTGGAGGGTCAATCCGTTGGAACTTGTTAGTAGATTCTGGAGCGAGCAACGCTTTTAGAATAGCGTATCAGAACTCGGAGCGACTTAATTTTGCTACGGGCGGTGCTATTACAGCGACCGGCGACTTCCGCGCCCCCATCTTCTACGACAGCAATAACACCGGTTATTACGTAGACCCGGCTGGCACCTCTAATTTATCGGTGGCCCAGTTATTAAATGGTAAGTGGT
>Ga0315904_10004943_pt1 | contig 18685 bp, 9 predicted proteins | sample LakEriMetagenome_6_FD_203529 | JGI IMG/M metagenome (GOLD analysis project Ga0315904, IMG submission 203529) | Freshwater fungal communities from buoy surface, Lake Erie, Ohio, United States - Buoy 12 MA120 | ecosystem: Environmental > Aquatic > Freshwater > Lake | place: USA: Lake Erie, Ohio...
GCGGGAGGACGATGGCGTCGCCGGGGTTCTGGAGCGTGCCCGAGTTCTTCATGAACAGCACCGGGTGGACCGGCGGCTCGGCGTTGCTTTCGGCGGCGTGCTTCTTGTAGTTGAGGCCGACGCAGAGAATGTCGCGGGGCACGAGCGGCGCGAGCAGCTTGTCGACGGTTGCCGGCGTTCCGGTGTCGCGGAGGCCTCCGAAGAGATCCCCCTCGAGGAGCGTCGTGCGGCCGTCGTCGTGGAGTCGCCCGAAATGCTCGCGGCCGGCGGAAAGGAAGCGGATGATCTTCATGGGGTTGCCTCGCGGGTCAGGGAACGTCGGCGGCGGCGGCCTGACCGAACGCCGCGGCTCCAAGAATGATCGCGATTTTCCTGCGGCCGTCCAGCCCGCGAAAGCCGCCGCCGCAAGACCGCCGTGTCAGACTTCCTCGAGCGGCGCCCTGGCGTCGCCGAAGGTCTTTTGGCGGACGCCCATCTTCGACATGAGCGACAGGTAGAGCCGGCACATCTGCCGGTCGGGCTTGCCCGAATAGTCGAGCACGCGGCCGGTCTCGATGCCGCCTCCCGCGCTGCCGAGCACCACCACCGGCAGCTCGTCGTTGTTGTGGTTGCCCGTCATCATGCTCGAGCAGTAGAGGACCATCGAGTTGTCGAGCGCCGTCCGTTCCCCCTCCTGGATCGCGTCGAGCCGGCGGGCGACGTGGGCCAGCTGCTCCGTGAAGAATCGGTTCACCGCCAGCCAGTCGGCGTTGTTGGAGTGCGAGAGCAGGTGGTGGATCATGTAGTCGATTCCCCCCTTGCCGCTCGAGGCCTTCAGGTTGGGGAAACGCAGGGCCGAGTGGTCGTTGTTGAGCTTGAGCGTGACGATCCGCGTCGTGTCGGTCTGGAAGGCGAGGACGAGGATGTCGCACATCAGTCGCATGTGCTCGGCGATGTCCTGCGGGATGCCGTCGGCCGGCCGCGGGGTGTCGGGCTTCGCGATCGTCGGCTTCCAGCCCTGCAATTCCCCCTTCTTGCCGGCCGCCTCGATCCGGGCCTCGACGTCGCGGACGCTGTCGAAATACTCGTCGAGCTTCCGCCGGTCGGCGCGGCTGATCCGACGGCGGAGGTCGTCGGCGGTCTCGAGCACGGCGTCGAGCACGCTCGCGTCGCCGGCATGCGACTCGTCCTTGAAGAGCCGGTCGAAGGCCAGCGCCGGGTAGATCTCCAGCGGCGTGGGCGTGGTGGGGCTGCTCCAGGAGATGTGCGAGCTGTAGAGCATCGAGTAGTTCTTGTGGACGCTCGGGTTGCTCTTCTCGCAGCCGAGCACGAGGCTCGGCACCTTCGTGCCGCGGCCGTAGGTCTGGGCGAGGTGCTGGTCGAAGCTCGTGCCGGAGCGGATCTCGCCGCCCGAGGCGAGCGGGGCCCCGGAGAGGAGGTTGCCCGTCTGCGACGAGTGGATGTTGCCCTTCCTCGCCTCCGCGTTGAAAAGGCCCTTCACAAACAGCATCTTGCCGCGGAAGTCCGCCACCGGTTCGAGCACCTTGCCGAGTTCCATCTCCTTGCCGGAGCCTTTTGCCCACCACTCGTTCGAGTGGAATCCGTTGCCGGCGAAGAGCACGGCCAAGCGGACCGGAGGGGAGGCCGCGGCCGCCCCCGCCACGGCCGGCTCGCCGGCGGCGGTGAGCGACTCCATCCACGGCAGGGCCATCGACACGCCGAGCCCGCGAAGCACCATGCGGCGGGAGAGTTTTGTGCGGCGGGAAAGCTGCGGGCTCATGGGTCGGATCCTTTCCTGTGGCATCCCGAAGAAAGCATACTCACGTGGTGTCATCGGCCGCTTCGCGGCCGCGGATCATGCGGAATTGCGGGCTCGCCAGAATCGCGTCGATGGCGACCGAGATCCGGTAGTCGGCGGCCACCAGCCGGGCCGCCATCTCTTCGAGCAGAGGCTCGTCAGAGAGCTGCACGCCGCGGCCGAGCGCGTAGCCGAGCAGCTTCCGACAGAAGACGCGGACGAACTGGTCCCTTCGCGGCCCCAGCAGATACGCCCGCACGCTCGCCTGGCCGTCGAGCCTGGCGCCGTCGGGCAGGGTCGCCTTGGTGTCGAGCGGCTTGCCCGCGGCGTCGGTCGTGCGCAGCCGGCCGATGGCGTCGAACTCCTCGAGCGCGAAGCCGAAGGGATCGATCCGGCGGTGGCATTTCGCGCAGGCGGCGTTCTCGGAATGCATGGCGATCAGCTGCCGCTCGCTCAGGCCGCTCGGCACGGTCTCGGCCAGCTGCGGCACGTCCTTCGGCGGCTTCGGCAGCTTTTCGCCGAGCATCGTCTCATAGAGCCAGTTGCCGCGGAGGATCGGACTCGTTCGCGAGGCGCCGGCCTGCGTGGAGAGCGTCGTGGCGAGGCCGAGGATGCTGCCGCGGCCATGCTTCCGCACGCCGTCCACCCGCCGCCAGGCATCCCCCTTCACGCCCTCGATCCCGTAGTGCTTGGCCAGCCGCTCGTTCAGAAACGTGTGGTCGGCGTCGATGAGCGAGAGGATCGAGCGGTCGTTCCTGAAGAAGTCGTCGAGAAACCGCACCGTCTCCTCCTCCATGTCGGCCCGCAGGCCGGCGAACGTGGGGAAGAGCTCGGCGTTCTTCTCGTCGAGCGTCGAAAAGCCGTGGACGTGGAGCCACTGCGTGCCGAACTCCTCGGCAAGCCGCCGCGACGCCGGCGCAGCGAGCATCCGCCGCGTCTGCGACTTCAAGACCTCCGGATCGTGCAGCCGCCCCGTCTCGGCCGCCGCGAGCAGCTCGGCATCCGGCATCGACGACCAGAGGAAGTAGGAGAGCCGCGTGGCCAGTTCGTAGTCGGACACCGGCTTTGATTCTGTGCCCGGCCCGGCCGTCTCGATCTTGTAGAGGAAGTCGGGAGCCACGAGCACGTGGGCAAGCATCGTGCGGATCGCATCCTCGTGGGGCACCTCCTTCTTCCGCAGCGTTGCATAGAGCTCGCGGAGCCGGGATTCCTCCCGAGGCGTCAGCGGCCGGCGGAAGCCGCGGCCGGCCAGAGCCACCACCGCGTCAACGTGCCGCGGTTCGACCTCGACGAGCCGCCTGCGGAAGGCCTCGGCCCGGCCGACGATCGCCGGCTTCAAGGGCTGCCATCGCGCCACCGCGGCCGGGTTGTCCTGGGAGGCGTAGCCCAGGATCTGCTCGTAGGCGTCCTCGAGTTCGAGTGGCTCCTGGGCAATGAAGAGCAGCTCATCCCAGAGCCGGTCGAGCTCCTTCGCCTCGGCATCGTCGAGCATGAGCCGGCGGAGATGGTCGTCCTCGCGGTAGTAGAGATTCAGCGTGATCACCTCGTCCACCGGCACGATGCGGCCGTAGCAGACCGCCTGCGGAAAGAGGCTGCGGAAGTCGGTGAACGCGGCCTCGACCCGCCGCCACGCGGCGGAATCCTTGCGGGCCACGATCGGCAGCGAAGGCACGAGGCCCGAGGGCACCGCGGCATCGCCGCTCGGGAACGCTGCGGCAGCGCCGGAGTTCGCCAGCACTTCGAGCTGGACGCTCGCGTCGCCGGCAGCAGCGGGATGGAGCGTGCCCTCGACCACGAACTCGCAGCCCGTGGCCAGTTCGGCTGGAATCTCGCACGTGATCGCGTGGGGGGCCTGCATGCACAGATCATGGGCCTCGACGGCAAGGCCTTGCGGATGACGGCCGAAGACCGCAGGGTCGAGGCCCGCGGCGACGTCCCGTTGACCCTTGTCGGCCGGGCTCACCGCCCCATCCGGCGACGGCTGCATGCCGGAGAGCAGCGGGCCCGACGGCGAGAGCAGGAGCCGCCGCAGCCGAACGTCGGGCGAGTCTTCTTTGTCGAGGCCGGCACCGTCATCGGCGAGCAGCCGCGCGAGATCGGCGGCGATCGTGACCCGCGCCTGCGGCCCGGCCGCCGACATCCACTTTGCCAGCAGCGAGCCAGCCGGGATCGTCCAGCCGCCGGCCGACCCCTCGGGCTCCGTCGCGAAGTGCCAGACGTTCGCATTGCCCTGCCTGTCGGCGTGCGGGTTCGCGGCGAGGATGTCGGTCGATACGTCACGGGCCAGATCCCACTCCTGGTCGCCCGAGCGGATCGTGAGATCGACGCGGGTGAGATCGCAGGCTGCGTTGCCATCGCGGGCCCCCACGACGACGGCCACGACGTCGCCCTTCCGCACGGGGAGCGGACCGAACGGCCCGAACGCTGGGTCGCGATTCGCATCGCTCGTGAGTGCTTCGCGGGTCTTGCCCCGCCATACCTCGACCGACACGGCCGTGCCGTTTCCGCAGCCACGGTGGGCTCGCGTCGCCTGGCCGCGAATCTGCACGAATCCCGCGATCGGGCTCCGCCAGCCGACGATCACGCGATGCTTCGCGTCGGGATGCACGACCACGCTGTGCGGATCGACCGTGCCGGGAATGCGGAACGGCTCGTCCGCAGCGTTGGCGATCACCCGCAGTTCTCCATTCCCCCGCCAGCCATTGACCGCCTCCCAGCCCTCGATCTTTTCCATTTTCTTGTCGAGCAGGCCATTGAACTCCGGCTCTGTCGCCCCGAAGCCCAGATACGAAAGCCAGCCCGCGAGCAGCCGCGGATCGACAGCGTGCTTCTCGGCGAGCGCGGCGACCTTCGCATCGAGGCCTGCGGCCGGCACCTCGGTTCCAGCCATGGCCTCGGACACGGCCGCGAGACATTCCGACGCGGTCGAAGCCACCCGCCCGCGGTCGGCCGCGAGCCTGGTCGCCATCGATCGCACGAGCAAGAGCGGCAGATCGGCCCTGCCGGCCGCCACGAGCCGCGGGTTCCTCCAGACGACGACGTCGTGTTCGCGGCCGTCGCCGGCATCGCCGGCCGCGAGGCGGATCGTGACGGGGCTTCCGTCTTTCGGCACCGCGAGCTTGACGCGGAATTCTCGCCGCTCCTCGAGGGGTGTCACGGACTCCATCCAGGAGGGCGGGCCATCTTGTCCGCCGAACTGGCGGACGATCTGCCCGGCCGTGTTGAACTTCCAGGCAGCCCGCTGCCACCGGGCCACGAGTGCGGCGAGCGCCGCGACGTCGCCGGGCGGCGCCGACTTCAAGCGGCCGCGCAGGGAATCAAGGATCGCGGAGGGGGGTCTCGGCGATCCGGCTTCGTCCGCCGCAAGCGCGGCATGAAGAGTGCCGAGATACTTCGGGCTCAGGCCCCGCTCGCGGGCCACCGCGGCCACGGCATCGCCACCCTGCGCGAGGCGAGCGCGTTCGGCGAGGGTCGCAACCAGATATTGCTCGACCGGCAGGAAGCCCTCGTGCCCGACATCGAGCTTGATGCCTTGCTGGACCGTCGCCTGCGCCTTGGCCTCGGCCGCGTCGAGGGACCGGGAATACTTCGCGTAAAATCGCTTCAGCCGTGCCACCGCCTCGTCGGCGAAGTCGCGCCGGGAATCGCCCGCCGAGAACCTCAGGCCGTCGGGCAGGAGCACGGCGTGGGCCGCGATCCCCTTGGCGGCGTCGAGATACTTGCTCGCCAGGCTCGGCGACATGACGAGCGATTGTCCAGTGTTCGTGAAGCCTTCTCCCGCACCGCCGTCGGCGGGAAACTCCTTGGCGGGGTCGAGCCCATCGACGCCCGTGAGATCGCGGATCGTGTGTGTGTATTCGGCGTTGTTGAGCCGGCGCAGGACGACCCGGCCCGGGTCGCCGGCATGGGCCCGCGCCTCGGCCGCCAGAAACGCCCGCAGCCAGTCGGCGAGAGCCCGCCGCTCCTCGTCGGTGGGCTGGGCGGATTCCGGCGGCGGCATCTGGCCGCTCGTCACCATCTCGGCGACCCGCTGCATGAGCTTGGCATGCCTGCCGAGCGCGGCTGGCTCGGCCGTGAACGAAAGATCAACCTCCCCCTCGGCCGAGTCGCCCGAGTGGCAGTCGATGCAGTAGCGGGTGAGCACCGGCCTTGCGGCGGCAAAGCCCGCTGGCGACGCCTCGGCGGCGGTGAGGCCGGCCTGGATGGTGAATAGCAACCAGCCCGCGAGCAGCGACCGGATGCAGGCGACCGCCGCGCCGATTCGGTGCCCCGTGACGAGCCGCGGGCGGCGGGCCGGTGATGACAACAGGCGAGGCAGACTTGGATGCATGGCCCAAAATCCGCTGATGGCGTTACGATCCGAGGCCCCGATCCTTAGCAGGCTGGGGAACAAGTCTGCCCGAGCAGGATGCAAGTCCGGCAAGTGGACAAAGGCTGTCCACCGGCAGATCAAGATTATCGCCATCCACGAGCCGTGTCTATTTCGTAAAGGGGGGGGAAGAGGCCCTGCGGCCGCTTCGCTCCCTCATTCGGCCACCGAACGCCGCGACTAGCGGACGGCTCACTCCTTCGGCGTAGGTCGTAGCAGTGGATGCCGTCGAAACCACGCATGAACAGCCGCCGCTCGACGATCGCGTAGACCAGGCACTTCCCGGGGTAGGAAGTCGTGTGGAGGTGGGGCGCGCCCAACTCCCCAGGAGCTTGAACATCTCCGGGGTCGCGCCGTAGACCGCCAGGGGACTGTTGCCGTGTGAACCATCCGGCGCGGCGAACACCAGATCCTCGGCCGTGGAGATGGAGCCCTCGTTGATCGGCGCCGGACCGACGGCCGTCGCCACCGCCTTTCCGGTTTTGGGCTCGATGCACTAGATCTTGTCGGCCGGGGCGATGATGGAGTCCTTGCCCTGATGCGACCAGATCGAGGACACGGCCAACGGGTTGTTCTTCCCCTGCAGTTTCCAGAGTTCCGCGCCCGTCTTGGCGTCGTACCCATGGAGCGTGCCGGCCTGATTGCCAATGACCACCACCCCGTCGACCTACACCGGCGGGTTGCCCTGACCGTGGCTCAAGCCGGGCTCGGTCGCCGGCAAGCTGTTTCTCGACCTGCGGCCCGGCACGTGCCCCCTGGGCCAAGCACAACGAGGAGGGCCTTCTCGGGCTTGCGTTTCATCCTTGGCTTGCGCCTCGGGCTTCAAGGGCAGGGGTCCAGTCCCAGTTCCAAGAAGCCCCGGGCGGAAGCCCGGGGACACCGGGCACGAAAACCACCCTGCTATCCATGCCGCACGACGGCATGCGATTTCCCAGCGCAAACCCGCAGCGCATGGAACCGGGGAAGGCAAGGCACCCGGAGTCCCCGGGCTCCCGCCCGGGGCTTTTTGTGGTGTTCGCGCGCGTCACGCCGAGAGAACGCGCACCATCAAAACTGCCGCCGGGGGCTTCTTGTGAGCTCCAGGCCCGGAGGGCCGGGTTGACTGTGAGCGGGCGGAGGCCCGCCAAGCGAACCGCGGCACGATGCCGCGGGTTCGCGTACACCACCCCCCGGCTTCCGCCGGGGGCTTCTTGTGCCGTTCTCGCGTGTGTCAAGCTGAGAGCAAGGCCGGGGAACGCGCACCATCAAAAGGCGTGAGCCGAGCGGAATGCGGTGCGGTTTCCGGTGAAGCGACGCGTATTCCCTCAGCTTACGCTTCGGGCTTCCCAGCAACCGGGCGCGACGCTGCTGCCGTGGGGCAAGCCTCCAGGCTTGCAAATGCGTGGTGGAGCCACAGGCCGCATGCGACGGTCGGAGACCCGCCGCGACGGGGCGTGACGGGTTGGGACGACGTAACGCGCGATGGCCGCGTTACGCTGCACTCAATTCCGGGATTCCCTGCCGCACGTGGTTGAACGTCGGATCGGGCACGCCGGCGAACTTCAACATCTCGACGAACAGGCTGCTGAGGGTCGTCTTCTCGTCGGGGAAGAGCAGGTGCTGCCCCTGCTTGACCCCCAGTTTTTGCCCGCCGACCAGCAGCATGGGCAGATTCCGCACGGAATGGGAATCGAACGTGCTCTTGAAGGGGAAGCCCTGGGCCCAGCCCGTGCCGTTGTTCATGTGGCTGCCGAACATGATGCACGTGTAGTCGAGCAGGGTGCCGTCCCCCACCGGCGTCGCCTGCATCGAGGCGACGAAGTTCGCGAACATCTTCACGGCCTTGAGATCGCGGGCCGCCACGCGGTCGAGGGCCTTCTGCTGGCCCTTGTGATGGGTCTCCCCATGCACGCTCCCCAGTCCGGACGTGAACATCAAGGTGCCGACCCGTGACCGCTCCGTGAGCAGTGCCAACCGCATGAGTTCGTACATGGGGGGCTGGCTGCCGAGCCGCTGGGCCGCGACGAAGGAGTCCTTGTCAACATCCGGCGGCGCCTTGTGCATCCAGTCCCGATCACGGGCGATCTGCCGCTCCATTTCCCGAACTGCATCCAGATACGCATCGACCTGACGGGTATCTGCCGCCGAAATCGACTTCCGCAGTGCCGCGGTCTGTGCCTCCAGCCCATCGAGAATGCTCTGGTTGCGACTGAGCCGCGATTCGGCCTCGCGAATGGCATCGCCCGTCGGGGCGACGAACAATTTCTGAAACAAGGCGCCGACATTGTTGATCGACGGGATCGGCCGCCCCTTGCGATCGTAGGACAGGGTCTTGGCGTCCTTGACCGTGCCCGTCCCGCCCGGGCCGAGCACCAGGGAGGGAAACTGGACGTCGTTCCCGAGATGTTCGGCGGCGACCTGATCGACCGAGACGGCGTTGTTCGTCGCCTTGGCCCCCGTCAGGAACGTGTCCGCCGCGAGATGCCCGTTGTCGTCCCATGTCTGCCGCAGCCCCGACAGCACGGTGATCTGGTCGCGAAACGGCTCCAGCGGACGCAGCGTCTCCGTGATCTCCCAATCGCGACCGAGTTTCGTCGGATACCAGCGAACATTGTCGACGCCGTTGCCGATGTCATCGATGAACAACAGCCGCGGCCGGATCGCGCCCGGCTTTCCCGGCTGGTCGTTGGCAAGCAGACCGGGCCGCATCGTCTCCAGCAAAGGCAGACCGAGCAGGGCGCAGGAGCCCCGCAGGCAGGTGCGGCGGTCGATTTGACGTCTCATGGCGTTGTCCCACGTTCCTGGAGTGATGGTGGCTCGGAACCCGACGGTCCGAACGACTCGCAAAATCGCAGACAGAACTCCGATTCAACGCGGCGGCGGAAAACCGACGACCTCGACCCATACCGGGCCCACAGCCACATCATACGTATGCTTCGTCGTCGTCTGGCCGCTTTCTTGATCGATGGCATGGACGACGATGCTCCGACCGGTGCCTGCGGCCACCACGAAGCGGCCGCTGGGGTCGATGGCAAAATCACGCGGCCCGCGGGCGGTCGCTGTCTGCCCCAGGGGGGTCAGCTCGCCCGACTTCTGATCGATCGAGAACCCGGCGATCGAGTCGTGCTCGCGGGTGGACGCGTAGACAAAACGACCGTCCGGCGTCACGTGAATGTCCGCCCCGCTGCCCTTGACGACGTCTTCGGGTACGGTCGGCAGGGTTTGGACGGCGGTGATCCCGCCGGTCTCGGGATCGACCTGAAAGAACGTCACCGTCCGACTGCTTTCGTTGACGACGTACAGCCAGTCCTTTGTCGGGTGAAACCATAGGTGCCGGGGCCGGTGCCTGCCCTTCGGGTACTTGTGCCGGGCCACCTCCTTCGGCGCCAACCCCGTGCCGTCCTCGTTCCACGCGTACTGCCAAAGCTCGCCGTCGCAGGGAACGTAGACGAACTTCTCGTGGCGATCGCCGAGGATCGCATGCGGCCGGGTGCCCGACTCGAGCACCTGCACGCGATCGGACTGCGGACGCCCCTGGTCGTCGAGAGGACACGCCACCACCTGCTTCTGATGGTACATCGCGGCCAAGAGGCACCGGCCACGGCGATCGACCGCGATGTATTCCGGACGTCCGGGCAGCTTGATTTCCACCAGCGATTTCAGGCCGCCGGTGCCGGGATTGATCTCATACGCATGGATCTTGTCGGGATAGCTGACCGCGTAGAGCCTGCGGTCCCCCGCGTGCACGGCCAGGGGCCCGGGATTCTCCAGCGGCTGCTCGACGACCGGCGTCAGACCACCGTCTGCGACGGACAGGCGGTAGATGCCGATCGCGGTGTTCTTGCTCCGCGACCAATTGCTCCCCGCGAAATACGCGTACGACACCCCGTCGACCCGCTCCGCTGCCTCCCGCCCGACGGCCCGGCCCGGCAACGCGACGGCAAGGGCGAGGCAGACCCACGCCGCGCCAGCCCAGCCAAGCCCGCCGACAATCCTCACGGTGCGGCCCTCGATGTTTGCGTCAATAGGTCCTGAAGCTGTCGCTGAGCACGACACGCTCGATCAGCTCCCGCAACAGATAGCCGTTCTTCGCCCCCTCGGCGACGATCCGGTCGATGACGGCCTCGTCCTGATGCCGCAGGCTGCGGCCCAGCCCGTACGTCATCAACTTGCCGACGAGACACCGCGCGAACACCTCGTCTTTGCTCACGAGCAACGCCCGCAGCTCACGCGGGCCGTCCACCGGAACGCCCATGACGACGCCCTTGGTGTCGACCGGATGCCCCTGCCGGTCCAGCTTTTTCGTCTTGATCGACGTCTTTCCATCCGGCGACGTGACGACCTCCTCGATGATCTGCGGCTTCATGCCGTCCGTTTCGGTCGTCCGCCACTGCCCGATCACACCGTAATTCTCCAGGGCGAACCCGAGGGGATCGATCTTGTCGTGACAGGCCCTGCATGTCGCGCGGCGGCGATGGATCTCGAGCTGCTCGCGGACGCTTTTCTGATCCAGGTCCGCCACGGCATTCGCGATCTCTCCCACGTTCTCCGGCGGCGGCGCGGGGGGATCGTCGAGAATGTTTTCCAGGATGAACATGCCGCGACCGACGATCGACGTGCGGATGCTCCCCGAGGTCAGCTTGAGGATGCTGGCCTGCCCGAGCAAGCCCCCGCGGACGCCGGCTTGCGGCACATAGAGCCCGGCGACAGGCACCTTCCGCCACGACGAAAACGGCCGCCGCGGCTCCTTGCCCGTGAACTTGATCTTGTACAGCTCCGCGAGCCGGTCGTTGCACATCAACCAGTCGCTGTCGAGAAACAGCCTGATGCTGCCATCCGCTCGCAGCACCTCGTGAAAAAAGCGGAGGCTTTCATTGACCGTCGCCCGCTTGAGCAGGTCGTCGTAGTTGTAGAGGTCCTGATCGGGCTCGTTCAGCCCGATGTTGTACAAGTGCAGCCATTGGGACGCGAAATTGGCGCTCAGCTCGGAAGCGTAGGGATGGTCGAGAAGCCGCTTGGCCTGACGCTCGAGGACGGCGGGGTCGGACAGCTCGCCCCGATCGGCCGCGGCCCTCAACTCGGCGTCGGGCGTCGAAGACCAGAGAAACAGGCTCAGCCGCGTCGCCAGATCGTGGGGCGACAGGGGCGTCCCGGGCTTGCGTTCGGCGGCCGTGTTGGAGGCGAACAGGTGCCGGGGAGAGAGATAGGCGGCGCTGACCGCGGATCGCAGGGAGCCGCGGAAGTCGTTCGTGCGCTCGAAGTTGCGGTCGAAGACGCCCAACAACACGTCGAGATCGGCCTGGGCGATCGGCCCGCGATACAACCGGGGAAGGAGCTTGGACAGACACGCCGCGGCCGTGCGGCGGGCATCCGACCCGGCGACCGGACCGGCCGGAAACAGGTCCGTCGGGCGATCGATCAGCGGCAGCGGACCTTCGACTTCCAGATAGTCCACGTCCACGAAGAACGGATAGTAGGCCTCGACTTCCTCGCGCGGCGGCACCACCGCCGGGTTGCCGGTTCTCGCCGGCAGCTCCTGTGGGGGCTTTTGTGTCCGAGGTCGGGCCACGCTCCAGAAGCGGAAGTCGAGGGTCAGACCGGCGTTGACAGCCCGGGTGAAGCCCCCTGAGGTCGCCTCGCCCTCCGCGGCCGAACGAAAATCGTCGAACTCCAGCACCGTCCAATCGCCCGGCTGGATGGAGATGGATCGATCCGGATTCTCGAAACACAGCCGCGGAGCATCTTCGTCGAGCTCGTACGTCCGCCCGTCGACCGCATAGTCACGACTGTCGCCAGGACCGACGTAGTAATGACTGCGGTTGAAATACCGGGCCCGCACTTCCACCGGATCCACCCCGTCCGGGAATCGCAGGCGGCAACGCATCCGCACCTTGTATCGACCCGTCGCTGCGACCAACAGCGGGTAATTCGTGTCGAGCACCGTGCCGATCCGATCCGACAACGTCAGGCTGTCCTCGTTGATGAGCGGCAGCCCTCCACTGCGATCCAGCACCTCCGGGCCAGGGCGGTGATTCTTCGAGACGAAAAAGAACGAGCGAAAGGCCGCCGCGACCTCGTCCTCGGTTCGCCGCGGCGGTTCCGCGCGGCCGGCGAGTTGCCAGGTCATGTCGAAGGCCGCGAGCGACCGGTCCGAATGCGGTGGCCCGGACAAGAAGACGCGGTCGCCGAGCCCCTCATGGAAGGACGTTTTTTCGTCCCCATACCGCGTGCCGAACTTCACCCGCCAACGCTGCGGTGAATAGTCGTTCGTGATCAGGGCGAGATGACGATCCACCTCCTGCTGATACTGCGTGAGCAACAGGGCCGACTGTCCCAGGCCGGCACCGACGGTGTCGAAGCCACTGACACGGCCTTCATCGGGCAACAACTCGGCAAATGGGGGCAGGTTGTAGAACCTGCGATCGACGCCCAGCGTGTCGAGCAGGTCGTTCTGGAGCTGTTCGCGATTCAGGCGGCGGGCGAAGGCTCCCGCATACCTGTTCCCGCTGTCGTCGACGACCTTGTCGAGGATGGTGTCCAGGGCCGCGAGCACCGCACGGCGGTCGTCTGCCGACGGTTGCGCCGCGTCCTGAGGGGGCATCTTGCCCCTGGAGAGCTGCCGATAGACCTTTTCGTACGCCAGCGTGTCAGCCGCACCGGCCTTCTGGCTCGGCCGGTCCGACAGCGATTCGATGCGGAAGCCTCCCTCCGCGGCCCCTGCAGCGTGACACTCGCCGCAGTGCTTGCGGAGAAACGGCGACACGTCCTTCGGCAGAGACTCGGCAGCCGACAGATGGCGACACGGGAGGCAAGGCCAACAAACGAAGAGGGCGACAACCGTGGCCGAGAAACGGCCGCCGGTGAATCCGGCCCAAAACTTGCTGGGGCATGGGACCATATCTCACATGCTACCCACATTCGGCCGGCACCATCAATCTATCTATCCTGCACAAGAGGGGCGGCGCGGCAACTCTTGCCACCCCTGAAGCCGGCGATCCACCAAGGCCGAACGCGTTCTAACTGCCCGTGGACAAAGCCCTCCATGGCAATCCCGTTCGGCACGAGGGTTGCCGGAGGTGCTCGCCACGTCTTAGGAGGGTCGGGGCTGCCCGTGCCCCGTCGCCGGACGCTCACTACGCCCATCCTGGGCTGTGTTCGCTCGAAGATGCCTGCGCTGCGGCATCCATGGCCTCCGCTGGCCATCTACGCCGGCTCTCAGGGCACGGGTAGCCCCTCCCGGCACCCTGCCTTTTAACGCTCGGGCCGCACGAACTGGTTGAAGACCAGCGTGTTGTCGGCCGCGCAACTGTAGCGGGCCATGCCCGAACCCGGCCGGAGGTAGGCGGCCACGTCATGCCAGTCCAGCCCCGCGCCGTTGATCGTCACCGATGTCTGGCGGGTGCCATGCACGCCGGCCGATCCGTGAGCGACGGCGTCCGCGGGCGACGACGCAGGTCTCGCACCCCGCAACGCCCGCGCCGCGATGCACGCCGACGCCGGCCCGCAAATCCCAGGGGGCGGAGGCCCCCGGCGGGAAGTCAACACGCGGATCAGACGGGGGCGGTCCTGCGATCGCCCCGTGGACGCTTACGAACCGGCTGCATACATTCTTACTTGTGTTTACGCACGATTGAAACACTGCGTTTTCATCACGTTCGGTTGCAGAGCCCTCGTGAACTCCCGCGGCCGTCTCGGCCGCGGGGCCTGACCTTCGGTCATGAGTCATCATGCAGCGCACAAGCCATTCGCTCGCCATCGCGTTCGCCCTGGCGATGGTCGCCGCCAGGGCCGAGGAACCGGGCCAGTTTCGCGTGCCGGACGGTTTCCGGGTCAGCCAGTTCGCCGGCGACGACCTGGTGCACGACGTCTACTCCATGACCTTCGATCCGCGCGGCCGCGTGGTCGTTTCGGGCCGCGGCTATGTCAAGACGCTGCACGACGATGATGGCGACGGCCGCGCCGACCGGACGACGCAGTTCGCCGCCGGCCCGGCGAGCGGGGCACGGGGGCTGGCGTTCGAGGGGCACGATCTCTTCTGCACCGGCGACCATGCCCTGTCCCGCTACCGCGACCGCGACGGCGACGGCACCGCCGACGGCGAACGCGAGGTGCTCGCGAAATTGCACGTGGAGACCGACCACTCCGCCAACGGGATCGTGCGCGGCCCAGACGGCTGCTTCTACATCGCCTGTGGGAACGACGCCGGCGTGACCCGCGATCATATCCACGACGTGCTCTCGCCGGTCGCCGCCCCGCAGCAGGGCGTGGTGTATCGCGTCTCTGCCGACGGCACGCGGGCGGACGTGCTCGCCCACGGGTTTCGCAATCCCTACGACCTCGACTTCGGTGCCGACGGCACGCTGTGGCTCGTCGACTCCGATGGCGAGCGCGACCAGTATCTGCCCTGGTACAGCCCGACGCGGCTCTTCGCGGTGGCCACCGGCCGTCACCACGGCTGGGTGCTCGCCGGATGGCAGCGGAGCTGGAACCGACCGCCGTGGTTTTTCGACGCGGTGCCCAGGGGGGCGGAACTGGGCCGCGGCTCACCGACCGGGGCGGTGGTCTACCGCCATCGACGGTTTCCCGAGCGGTATCGGGGGACCTTCTTCAGCCTCTGCTGGAGCCTCGGAAGGGTCTACGCCCTGAAGCCTGAGATCGACGGCGGCACGGCGACGAGCGAGGTGTTTTTGGAGTCGGTCGGCAGCGACGGCTTCGCGCCGGTCGACATCGAGGTCGGCCCCGACGGGCAGATGTACATCGCCATCGGCGGCCGCGGCACCAAGGGGGGCGTGTTTCGCGTCGACTACGTCGGCGCCGCGGGGGGCGGGGCGGGGAAGGCCCCGGCGGCTGACACGCCGCTCATGCGGGTGCTGACGGCCGACCAGCCGCAGGCGGCCTGGTCGCGGGCCGCGTGGCTCCCGGCGGCCCGCGACCTCGGCGCCGACGCCTTCGCCCGCGCCGCGGCCGACGCCACGCTGCCTGAAGCCGCCCGGGTGCGGGCGATCGAAGTGCTCACCGATCTGTTCGGCGGCGTGCCGGCGGCGGCCGCCGTGTCGCTGGCGGAGGATCCGAGCCGCATGCTGCGGGCCCGGCTGGCCTGGTCGCTGGGGCGGAGCGTGGAGGGGAATGCGGACGAGCGGGCGGCGGCGTTGGCCCGCCTGACGCACGATGCCGACGAGCGGGTGCGCCGGCATGCCTGGGAGGCGCTGGTGCACCTGCCGGCGCCGGCCGTGGCACGGCAGCGGCTCAATTGGACCGACATCCTCGAGCCGCGGCCGCGATCCCTCCGCGCCGCGGCGCTGACGACGCTCGCGCGGCTTGACACTCCCCCCCCGCTGCCGGCCGATGCGGGGCCGGCCGGCCGGCTGGCGCTGCTCTGGCGGTCGGCACACCGCGGCGCTCTTGGTCACCCGGACCTCGAGACGACGCGGGCCCTGTTTGCGGAGGCCGCGACGCCTGCCGACCGGCTCGAGGCCGTGCGGCTGATCGAGCTCTGCCTGGGAGACGTCCACGTCGCGCCGACGGTGCCCGACGTATACGCCGGCTATGCGGCCGCCCGTCGGCTTCCCGACGATCCCGCGGCGATCGGGCGGCTCGCGCGGACGCTCGCCGACGCATTGCCGAGCGGCTCCGCAGCGTTGGATCGGGAGATCGCCCGCGTGCTGGGGATGCTGCAGTTCGAAGAGCCGGCGCAGCTGGAGCGGATCGCCTCCCTGATCGCCGCCGCCACCACCGTGGAAGACGCGATTCACTATTTGATCGTGCTCTCGCGGCTGCCCGGCCAGCGGAGTGCGGCGGTCACGCAGGCCACGGCGCGGGGCCTGCTCACGCTCCATCACACGATGCGGGCCGCGGGCATGCAGGCCGCCCGGTTCTGGCCGGCCCGCGTGGGCGAGGCCTGCGACCAGCTCCTCGACCGCGATCCCGGCCTTGCCGAGGCGATCGTCGCCGACGAGCGGCTCGGCCTGCCCGATCACAGCCTGTTCGCCAGCCGCCTGCCCGAAGCCAGCCGCGGCCGTGCCGCCCGGCGGATCGTCGACCGCGTGGGCCGGGAGAACGTCGCGGATTGGACCCCGGAGATGGTCCTCCTGCTCGCGGCGTTGCCGCCGGAGGAGCGGCGGCCGATCCTCCACGAGCTGTGGGACGAGCCGGCTTTGCAGGAGTCCGTGGCGAACCTCCTCGCCCAGGCTCCCGATGCCGGCGACCGCACGATCCTGGTGGAGACGCTCCGGTTCGGGCAGCCGATCACGGTGCGGGGCGTCGCCGCCGCGTTGCGGAAGCTCGCATCCCGGGCCGATCCCGCCGAGATCGTCGCGGCGATCCGCGTCCTCCGGCAGTTCGCCAGGGAGCCGCAGTACCGCGACACGTGCGTGGCGCTCGACCAGCTCATCGCCCATTGGACCACGGCGCCGGCGGCGGGCGGAGACCCGGCGGCCATGCCCGGGCACTGGGAAGCATGGCTCCGGAGCCACCACCCCGAAGCGGCCCAGGGGCTCACCGATTCCGCGGAGGACTTCGCCGCCTGGCAGAAGCGGCTTGATGGGATCGACTGGCGATCGGGCGACGCCCAGCGCGGGAAGGTCGTCTATCACCAGCGCAGCTGTGCCCGGTGCCACGATGGCAATGCGCGGCTGGGGCCGGAGCTGGCCCCCGTGGCCCGGCGGTTTTCCCGCCAGGACCTGTTCACGGCCATTCTCGACCCCGGTCGCGACGTGTCGCCCACCTACCGGCTGACGCAGGTGGAAACCGGGTCGGGAACGGTCGTGACGGGGCAGCTGCTCTACGAGTCGCCGGAGACCATGCTCATCCAGACGTCTCCCGACACGACCGTCCGGCTCGCGGGGCAGGAGATCCGCTCGGTCCGCAAGAGCCCGCTCTCGCCGATGCCCAGCGGCCTGCTTCGCGACGCGACCGATCGCGACCTGGCCGATCTCTATGCGTACCTCGTGTCGGCGGCCAACGCCGGCGGCTCCCCCTGACGACGTCGCCAAGCGCCCCCCAGCGACCGCTCCCGTTCCCATGTCCCGCCGCTCCCGGAGCATTCCGATGCCAAGTCTCTCCCGCCGTCGTCTCCTGGCCACCGCAGCCGCCGCCTCGCTCGCCGCCGTCCGGCCTTGCCCGGCGGTCGAGCCGTGGCGGCGCAAGGGGGCCTTCTTCAGCGGGCTGTCGCTGACCAGTTATTCCCTGCGGCCGTTGATGAAGTGGTGGAGCGGCAAGCAGACCGGCGGCCGGCTCGACTTGTTCGGCTTCCTCGACTACTGCGCCGAGCTGGGACTGGAGGCCGCCGAGCTGACGAGCTACTTCTTCGCCGCGCCGGTGGAGCGGGAGGAGATCAACCGCTTGAAGCGGCACGCCGCTCTGCTGGGGCTCGACATCTCCGCCGGCGCCGTGGCCAACGATTTCGGCCATCCGCCGGAGAGCGACGAGACGCGGCGGCAGATGGAGTCGTTCCGCACCTGGATCGACCACTTCGCCGAGCTCGGGGCGCCGGCCGTGCGGGTATTCGCCAGCAAGAGCCCGCCGGCGGGTGCCACCGCCGAGCAGATCGAGGCCAACGTGATCGCGAACCTCCAGACGGCGCTCGGGCACGCCGAGAAGCGGGGCGTGATGCTGGGGCTGGAGAACCACGACTTCGCCAAGGACATCGACCGGCTGCTGCGGATCCTGACCGCGATCGATTCCGACTGGCTGGGGGTGACCTGGGATTCCATGAACCTGGCGAAGGTGCCCGATCCGTATGCCGAACTGGCCCGCATCGCCCCCTATGCCATCACGGCCCAGATCAAGGTGTCGACGCGGGTCAACGGCGAGAAGCAGCCTGCCGACTTCGGCCGACTCGTGGGCATCCTCCGCGCCGCCACCTACCGCGGCTACCTCGTGCTCGAATACGAGGAGGACGAGGATCCGCTGGTGGCCATCCCGCGACACATCGGCCGCCTCCGGGAACTGGTCCGCGCCTGACTCGCGTCCCTTCCGTGCGGGAAACCGGGGGTCTCCGCCACCGTGACTCGGGCGCGGCGGAGACGACCCGGGGCGGTTTCGCCTGCCGACCGAGGCGGAATGGGAGTATGCGGCGTGGGCCGGCACGACCACGCCCTATCCCTGGAACGGCAACGTGCATCGCCATCCGTGGGCCAACAGTCGCTCGTTCGCCCGCACGCATCCTGTCGGCCGGAAGCCAGCCGTCCCTGCCGAGAGAACATCGCACGCCGGAATCGAGCCCACACACCCGCCGGCCACGGGGCGCCGGCGTCAGTCGGCCAGGGGCAGGACCTCGACCTTGCGGATGCTCACCCTGCTCCCCGGGTCATGCTGCTGGAAAGCGAAGTGGCCCTCCTTGAAGGCCTGCGCGAAATCCAGGTATTCGTACAACTCGTTCCCATCCACCATGACCTTGATCCGCGTCACGTTGCGACCGCGCCAGACGTCGTCGCGGACCTGCAGCTCGTAGGTGAACCACGTGTCCGGCTTGACGAGCTGCTTGTAGACGTGGTTCCGGCCGTACAGCGAGCCGGTGCGAATCGGATCGGTGTGCGTGCTGGCAATCTGCGCCTCATAGC
>Ga0315904_10004944_pt1 | contig 18683 bp, 17 predicted proteins | sample LakEriMetagenome_6_FD_203529 | JGI IMG/M metagenome (GOLD analysis project Ga0315904, IMG submission 203529) | Freshwater fungal communities from buoy surface, Lake Erie, Ohio, United States - Buoy 12 MA120 | ecosystem: Environmental > Aquatic > Freshwater > Lake | place: USA: Lake Erie, Ohio...
TCCGCCCGAAAGGACCGCCGCCGCTGCGGATCAATCAGGCGAGCGACCAGCTGCTGCGCCGCCAGCTGAACCTGTCAGAGGCCTGTTGTGAACGGCTGCTGAGGGAACGGGCGATCCGGCCCTTCCGCAGCCTCGACGATCTGCGCCGGCGCCTGGGGCTGGGCGATCCCCAGGTGGAGGCCTGGATTGGCCGGCTGAGCTTTCAGCCAGGCCTGGCCAGCCCCCTTCTGCCGCCGTCAGCGCGCCAACCCGGTGGGGGGTAAGCCGGCCATGGCGCGTCAGGGGGAATTGTTCGAGTCCGCATCCGCCTGGCAAGCCGGCGAGGCCTTCTTGCCCCAGGCGATGCCGATGCTTCGCCATCAGCTGCTGAGCTGGCAAGAGCGTCTGGCCTGTCACCAGGGCCCCCTGTTCAGCAGCCTGGGGCCGCGAGATGCACTCACCCCTCAGCAGAGCAGCCTGTTCGCTGGCATCGGCCCAGCCCCGTCAGCGGGGCAGGAGGCGACCATGGCCTGGGCTGATCCCTGGACCTGGGCGGAACGCCTCGACCCGCTGGCGCTCCATGCCCAAAGCCTGGGATTTTGGCGCTGGTCCACCGCGCCGCACCTGGGGGCGGCGATCTATCTCGTGATCGACAGGCCCCCGGATCCCGCCCCGCCGCTGTTGCTGTACGTGGGGGAGACCGGCCGGGCGGATCGTCGCTGGAAGGGAGACCACGACTGCAAGGCCTACCTGGCCGCTTACGGCGAGGCCCTGCGGCGGGCCGATCTGACCGCTCGGCTGAGCATCCGCTTTTGTTGCGATGTGCCCGCCGCGGTGCGTCCGCGTCGCGCCCTGGAGCAGGCCCTGATTCAGCGCTGGCTGCCTCCTTTCAACAAGGAGGCCCGCCATCGCTGGGCCACGCCTTTCGGCACGGAGAGCGGCTGATGCCGCTTCCAGGCTGGCTACCATCGTCGTTTGGCAAGCCTGACACGATGCATTTCCGCTGCCTGGCCAACTCGGGGTCCGTTCTGGAGGCCTGGAGCGGTGATTGCTTGGTCGTCGGGTTATTCAGCGATCCGCAACATCCCACCTGGCCCTTGCTGGCGGGTGTGTTCGGCGCCGATCTGGAGCGCCATCTCGAGCAGCGCCAGTTCAAGGGCAAGCCCGGTGAGTGCGTTTGCATCGAGCGACTGGGGGCGGCGCCATCGCTACTGATCTTGGTGGGTCTCGGCGACCCGGCGGCCTTCCACCTGACGGAATTGCGCCAGGCCAGTGCCACGGCCGCTCGCCAGGCGAGCCGCGTTGGCGCCCACCAGCTGGGGCTGTGGATGCCGGTGGAAGCCCTGGAGCCGGCGGCGGCGGCGGCGGCTATGGCCGAGGCCACCCGGCTGTCGCTGTACAAGGACCAGCGCTTCAAGAGCGAGCCGGAGCCCCGCAGCCTGCCGGAAGAGGTGGTGCTGCTCGGTCTGCCGGAAGCCGCCGCCAAGGGCCTGGAAGCGGTGGATGCCATTTGCGGCGGCGTGGAGCTGGCCCGTCAACTGGTGGCGGCCCCTCCGAACGTGGCGACGCCGGCTGGCCTGGCCGAAACCGCCGCTGAGCTGGCGCGCCAATTCGGCTTGCAGCTGAAGGTGCTGGAGCGGGTCGATTGTGAAGCCCTCGGGATGGGGGCCTATCTCGGTGTAGCCCAAGGTTCGGATCTGCCGCCGAAATTCATCCATCTCACCTATCGCCCCGAAGGTTCGGTTGAACGACGGATTGGTCTGGTGGGCAAGGGCCTCACCTTCGATTCCGGCGGTTACAACCTCAAAACGGCCGGTTCAATGATCGAGATGATGAAGTACGACATGGGTGGTGCCGCAGCGGTGCTCGGAGCGATGCGCAGTGTCGCTCAGCTGCGCCCGGAGGGCTTGGAAATCCACGCGATTGTGGCCAGCTGCGAAAACATGATCAGCGGCAAAGCCATCCATCCGGGTGACATCCTCACCGCCTCGAACGGCCGCACGATCGAGATCAACAACACCGATGCCGAGGGCCGCTTGACCCTGGCCGATGCCTTGGTTTACGCCAGTGGCTTGGGGCTGGATGCTGTGGTGGATCTCGCCACCCTGACAGGGGCCTGCGTGGTGGCCCTCGGTGAGGAGATCGCCGGGCTGTGGACCGAGAGCGATGTGTTGGCGGATGGCCTGCTGTCTTCCGCCGTCGCCAGTGGTGAAGCGCTTTGGCGGATGCCGCTGCGGCGCTCGTACAAGGAAGGCCTGAAAAGCACCCTGGCGGACTTCAAGAACACCGGTCCGCGGCCCGCGGGCTCGATCACAGCAGCCCTTTTCCTGCGGGAGTTCGTGGCCGACGGGCTGGCCTGGGCCCATCTCGATATCGCCGGCACGGTGTGGACGGACAAGGATCGGGGTGCCGACCCAGCCGGCGCCACGGGCTTCGGCGTGAGGACCCTGGTCAACTGGATCGGTTTCGGCGCCCCTGCCTGAGCTCGGGATGCCCGGCGCTTAACGTTTTCACAATCACGCAGCCCCCATGGCCGTTCGCAAGATCCGCTGGTATGTGAAGGCCCAGCTGGGGGTTTTGCTGCTTCCGGCCGGACTGTGCGTGTTCGGAGAGGCGGTGATTCGCAAGGGGCAGGAGCAGGGGCCTTGGTTCTGGTTCGGCACCTTGGGGCTGATTCTCATCAACGCCGGGGTGGGATTGATGATTGAAAGCGGGCTGCTGCGCGGGTACCCGGGCCGCGAGCTGGAGTCCGGGCGCTGACGGTGCGCCGTTCAAGCTGCCAGAGCAGGCCGGCTGGACCCCGCTCGCAGACCTTCCGCCGCCAGCAAGGGCGACTCCAGGGCGTGGATCTGCCAGCGGGCCCTCTCTCCGCAGCTGGCCAACAGGGCGTCGAGCTGGTCGGCAGCCTGCTTAGGACTGGCGTAAGGACCGATGTGACGGGTCTGGAGTCCGTCCCTAATGGTCAGCAGATACATACAGACCAGGTGTTCCGGGCTTGTTCACGCTAGTGCGGTTTTCGTCGGCTGAACAGGTGGGAAGACCGTTGGTGGCCGCCCGATCCGGGATCGCTGGGAGCTGGTTTCTGCAGCCTTCGCTGAGATTCTGTCTTTTCCTAACCGTGCTCGGCGGGCCGACCCGCTGATCCGTGCTGATGGGGCAACCCGGGTGCCCGTGGTGGTTCATCGGCCGCTGTCTGGCCCCTTGGTTGGCGAGGCGCCCCCGCCCGTCTTGGGATCACGCCCAGCCCGATGCCACTCCACGCCTTTGCGCGCCCGATTCCCCCACACGCTGTCCAGTCGCCGATCGCGGCCGCAGGACCAGCGGTAGTAGTTGTAACGGACAGGGTTGCGATCGGCATAGTTCTGGTGGTATTCCTCAGCGGGCCAGAAGCGTTGCAGGGGCTTGATCGCCACTTTGATGTCGAGCGCTGGCCTACCGAGCTCGCGGGCCGCCGCTTGCAGGCTGCGGCGGGCTTCGTTGGCCTGGGCGGGGCCTTCGCTGAAGATCACGGCTCGATAGGAGTCACCGCGATCGCAAAACTGGCCCGCGCTATCTATGGGATCGATGTTGCGCCAATAGGCCCTCAGTAGTGCCGCATAACTGAGCCGGCTGTCGTCAAAGCGCACCAGCACGCTCTCCTGATGGCCGGTGCCACCGCCCGAGACCTGCCGGTAGGAAGGGTTTTGCAGCTGGCCGCCGCTGTAGCCGCTCACCACGCTGGTCACGCCGGGCACCGCCTCCAAGTCATGCTCCAGGCACCAAAAGCATCCCCCCGCCAACACGGCCTGTTGCACGGCGGCCCTTGTCGGCGCCGCCGGGATCAGCAGCAGCCCCAAGGTGAGGCTCAAGGCCAGCAGGCGCCTCAACATGGGGCCAGGCTGTCGAGGATGGTCGCCGCTGCCCGCTGGGTGACGCCGGGGTCCCCGAGCCGCTGGCGCAAACGGTCGTAGCCCTCAAGGATGCGCTGCCGCTCGGGGCTGTTCGGCAACAGCAGCGGTTCCACGGCGGCGGCGACGGACTCAGGGGTGAGCTGCTGCTGCAGGAGTTCCGTCACCAAGCGTTCCTCCAGCACGAGATTGACCGGCGAAATGTGCTCCACATTCAAGCGGAGGAACTGACGTGCCAAAAAAGCCGTGGGGCGACTCAGCCGGTAGGCCGTGACCTGGGGAACGCCGCGCAGCGCCAGCTCCAGATTCACGGTGCCCGACTTGGTGAGGGCCGCATCCGCCGCGGCCCAGAGCTGGGGCTTGAGCTGATCGCTCTGGTCGGCGGGGATGACGCGGCCGCGAAGGCCTGCCTGGCGCAAGGCCCGCTCCAGCACGGGCTCGAAACCCGGCTGAGCGGCTGGAACCAGAACCTCCAGCTCCGGCCGGCGGCGCTGCACCAGGGCGAGGCCTGCGGCCATGGCGGGAAGCAGATAGCGCAGCTCCTGGCGGCGTGAGGCCGGCAGGAGCAGCAGCACGGGCGCCTCGGCTGGCAGCTTGAGGGCGCTACGGGCTTGCGCCATGGAGGACAACGGCTCGAGGGTATCGAGCAGCGGATGGCCCACCCAGGTGACCTGGGCGCCGCGGGCGGCGTAAAAGCTCGCTTCCTGGGGAAAGATCGCCAGGATTTGATCGCTAAAGCCGATCAGGCGGGTGCTGCCGCCATCGCCTAATTGATAGGCCCATTCCTGAGGGGCAATATAGTAGAAAATCGGCACCTTGCGGGGCAGGCTTTTGATCTTGAGGCCCAACTTCACGTTGGCTCCCATGTAATCAATCAGCACCACCCCGTCTGGCAGCTGCTGCTTGAGCCAGCGGTGCACGCGGGCTTGGGTGGTAAACGTCGGCAGCAGCAGGGGCAGGGCCTCCACAAGGCCGATCGCCCCGAGGCCGGCGGTGTTCGCCAGCAGTTGAGCTCCAGCGGCCTGCATGCGCGGCCCACCGAGCGCCACCACCTTCAGGGGCAGTTGGCGGCGACGAGCCTCCTCGTACAGGGCAGCCACCAACAGTCCGCCTTGGAGGTCCCCGGAGACCTCACCGGTGCTGATCAGCAGGAGCGGCATCAGCGCTGCGCCGGGAGCGGGCCACGGCGACCGGGACCGATGGACTGCTCCAGAAAGCCGCACAACTCGGCGGAGGCCGGCAGTAGCACTTGCTGGCGCGCCTGGGCCAACGCCTCAGCGAGCACCAGGTCACTGCGGTAGATGAGGTTCCAGATCTCTTGCAGCTGGCGCAGCTCCTCGCCGCCGTGGAGCTCCGGCAGTCCGCTGCGGCGCAGGCCAATGCGATTCAGCCCCCGAACCCTTCCCGGATGTCCCTCCACCATGCTGTACGGCGGTACGTCGCGGTCGACGCGGCTCATGCCGCCCACCATGGCCAATGTGCCGATATGGACAAACTGGTGGATGCCCAGGACGCCGCCGATGACGGCTCGATCAGCGATGACAACATGCCCTGCCACGGCCACGCCATTAGCGATAACAATCCGATTGCCCAAATGGCAATTGTGGCCAATATGGCTGTAAGCCATTAAAAGATTGTTGTCGCCAAGGCACGTGCTCTCTCCCTCGTCCGTAGCGCGGTTAATTGTAACGCATTCGCGAATCGTGTTGCGATCACCGATCAGCACCTGGGTGGGGGCTCCACCATATTTGAGGTCCTGGGGTTCGAGGCCGATGCATGCTCCAGGAAACACGCGATTCTCTCGACCCAGCCGAACCTGACCATCGATGACCACGTGGGGACCGATGCGGCAGCCATCGCCCAGTTGCACCTCTGGCCCGATCACGCTGTAGGGGCCAATCTCTACGCCATGGCCTATCTCCGCCCGTGGATCGACCACGGCGGTGGGGTGGATGGAGGGAGCCGTCGCGGTGCTGGACATGGCTTCAGTCGACCAGGGAGAACATCAGCTCACCGGAGCAGACCAGTTGGCCTTCAACCCTTGCTTCGGCGTGGATTTTGCCAAAGCGCCGGCGTTTGAGGCTGATCAGCTCACAGCTGATGCGCAGTTGATCCCCCGGCACGACCGGGCGACGGAAGCGAACGCCATCGATGCCAGCAAACACAAACAACCCCTTGGCCAGATCTGGAATTTGGGTCACGATCAAACCTCCAACCTGGGCCATCGCCTCAACGATCAACACGCCCGGCATCAGCGGACGGCCGGGAAAGTGGCCTTGGAACTGGGGTTCGTTGAGGGTTACGTTCTTGATCGCTACGGCGCTGTGGCCTGGTTGATAATCCACCACCCGATCCACGAGGGCAAAGGGATAGCGGTGGGGCAGAAGGTTGAGAATCTGCTCACTGCTGATCTGGGGTGGTGTCACCACGGCGGCGGGGGCTTCCGGCGACCCGGGCATCGGCGGGGCAGGGCAGTCGCTGTTGGCTGATGTGACGGTCAAGGGAGACATGCGGAGGGAACGGCGGCAAGGGAGGCCATCGATCGAGCGAGTGCCGTGTGCAGCTGATGGGAGCCGCGGTAGGCGAACACTTGGGCCTGGGGGAGGCCCACCAGAGCGAGATCGCCGAGAAGATCCAAAAGCTTATGGCGCACGGGTTCCTGCTCGAATCGCAGCGGCGGGTTCAGCCAGCTGTCGCCATCGCAAACCAGGGCGTTGTCGAGGGCACCACCACGGATCAGGCCGGCGGCAAGCAGTTGCTCGAGTTGCTCCCGGAACCCAAAGGTGCGGGCCGGAGCGATCTCCGCCACGAACCGCGCCGGGGTGAGATCCAGGCTGAAAAGTTGGCGGCCAATGGCCGCCTGGGGGAACTCGATGGCCACGCCCACCCGGAGCGTTTCGGCGGGGAGTGCCGCCGCAAAGCTTGTGCCTTTCCGTTCGATCAGCCCATCGGCGGGGAGCTGCACCGCCTGTCGTGGACCCATCGGCTGGAGCCCGGCTGCGCCAATCGCTTCCACCCAGGGCAGGGCGGAGCCATCGAGAAGGGGAATCTCCTCTCCTTGAACCAGAATCTGGGCCTGGCTGACCCCACACCCGGCAAGAGCTGCCAAAAGGTGCTCAACCGTGGCCAAGCGCCGTTCCCCCAGCTGCAGAACCGTGCAAAGGCGGGTGTCGCAAACCTGGCTGGGGTGGAGGCGTTGTTCGGGTACGTGGGCCTGATCGAGCCAGGCCACGTGGTAGCCCGTGCGATCGCTCCCTTGAATCCGCACACGGCTGACCAGGCCGCTGTGCAGGCCCACGCCGCTGAGCTCCACGGCGGAGGCCAGCGTCCAGGCCTGGCTGTAATCGCTGGGCCAAGTGTTCACTAGAACTTCCAACCGACACCCAGGTTGAAGCGCCAACCCAGGGTGTCCTGGCTGGCCACCTCCAGCCGTAGCGGACCCACTGGGGTGGTGACGATCAGGCCGGTTCCGATCGAAAAGCCTGACCCCGGTTTGCCGAGCAGGCCACCGGGATTGCCGGGTACGGATCCCTGGCTGCCAAAGGTGGTACCGCCATCAATGAAGAATTCGCCACTGATGATGCTGAAAATGGGGAAACGGAATTCAATCGTTGCCTCACCGAAGCTGGTGCCAACACCAAGGTTGCAATCATAGAAGCCACGCACCGAGTTGCCGCCACCTAAACAGAAGGCTTCGTAGGGTGGGATGGTGCCGATGTTGGTGCCAGCGAGCAGCTGGAAGGCCAGCGCCTGCTTGCAATCCTCGGCCTCGCCAGGCCGCGGCCGGCAACCTTTGTAGAAGTTGAGCCAGCGCACCGGGATGTAGTGGGTCATGCCAGCTCGCAGACGGTTGAACGTGGGTGAGTTGGGGCCTACCGAGATGAACTGCTCCGTGCTCAGGCTAAGGAAATTGCCTTGGGTTGGGTTGCGGGGATCGTTGAGGGTGCTGCGGGTGGCAGCAAGCCGCAGGGCGACCAGCTGGTTGCTCACGGCACAATTGTAGGCTAGGCAGATGATCTGATTTGTATTGACAACTGGGAAAGAATTGATGAAATTCGGCAGGGACTGCGAATAGGTGATGGATGGAATGCCGTAGCTCATCGGTTGGCCGGCCGAGTTCATCGGCGTCGCCTCCTGGGCGCTCAGGCCAAGAATCACTCCCCAATTGGCACGCTTGAAGGGGTTGCCGCCATTGAGTGGCCGCACAAACTGGATATTGCCGCCCACCCGCTGCACCAAGACGGTGTTGCCATCGATCTGGAAGGTGTTGAGGCCAGCGGAGAGCAAGGCCTGTTGCAGGCTGGTTGGCGTGTAAAGGGAGGCTTCCGCAAAGTTGGCGGCGTAGGTCGCCAGGTTGGCGGCGTAGGCCGGGTTGCTCGGGGACTGAAAGAAACTGGAGACCGTCAGGATATTGCCGTTGGACGTGCCAGTGGCATTGGCGTAACTCTGGAAAATCTGCGGAGCTTCACGGCTGATAAATGCCTTGATCCGCATCGCCGTTCGATAGCGGTCGCCGCGAATCCAGGGGTCGGTGAAGGTCACATCTGCCAGCGCCCCAAACTGTCCGAAGGTGAAGCTGGTGCTCAGGTCCCAGGCGCGGCCAAGCAGGTTCGAATCCTGCAGCTGCACCTGGCCAAACACACCCTGGCTCTGGCTATATCCCAGGCCACCGGATAGAGATCCCGTCGATTGTTCGACGATGCCCAGCACGATCGTGATCCGGCCAGGGTCGTCGGCCACCGGCTTGAGCGTCACTTTGACGTCACTGAACAGACCCGTGCCGTAGAGGCGTTTGAGGTCTTCCTCGAGATCGCGGCGGTTGAACACCTGGCCGGGCTTGAGGGAGATCTCCCGGTTCACCACCCATGGCTTGGTCTTGCCCTTGATCGGTTGGCCCTTGTCGTTCGTGGTGGATCCATCTTTGGTGAGGAACTGAACCTCTACCCCCTCGACGATGCCCTGGCGCACTTCCAGAACCACATCGCCTTCGGGGCTGACCCGTTTCGGCCCGGACACCCTGGCCAGAGAAAAGCCTTGGTCTGAATACCACTTCTGCAGATCCTGCATGCGGCTCTGCAACGTGTTCAAGTTCAGCGTGCGCCCATACTCCGCCGCGAAGGTGTCTTGCACCACCTTGCTGGGAACCTTGGCGTCCGTGGGCTCAAGGCTCACTTTGCGCAACACCGGATTGGGGGTTACCAGCACCAGAAGCTGCACGCCCAGCGGGCCATCTTTGGGCTGTAAGCGCACATCGGAGAACCAGCCGGTGGCGTAGATCGCCGCAAGATCGCCGCGCAGTTCGCTGCGGGTCACCTCCGTGCCCGGCGTCACGGTCATGGCGGCGTAGGCCGCCTGTTCCAGACGCTGGCGTTCTGGGTGGCCCTCGAGGCCCTGGATCACCACCTCGCTCACCAGCACCCGCGGCTCGTTGCTGGGAGCGGGCTTCACCAGGGGACCGCGGGGCTTGGCTGGGCCGCCTGGAGCGCCCGGCGCCGGAGGCGCGAAGGGATCAGCTGTGGCCGGAGGCGATCCAGGACCCGGGTCTGCCGGGGCTTCGCCGGGGCTTGGGCCTGGCGCTCCAGCCTGGCCAGGGCCCTCTCCGGCCGGAGTGGGAGCCGGGAGCTTGGGCGCCGCGCTCGGCGGCACAGGTGTCGCGCTGGGAACGGTGGGGGTGGACCTGGGGGGGCCAGCGCCGTTGGCGGGGGCGGCTGCGGGAGGAGCCGCGCTGGAGGGGCTTGAGGCCGATGGAGCGGTGTCTGAACCGGAAAGGCGCGCCGGGGCCGGGCTGGCCTGGGGTGGAGACGCCGTCGTTGGCACAGGCATCGCCGCTGTGGAGGCGGTTGGAGCCGAATCCGCCGCTGGCTTGGGGGCCGCGACGGCGCTGATGGGGTTCAGGGCCAGGAGGGAGATCGCCAACAGCGGCAGCCGGGTCGCCGCGCCGAAGACGCCGATGGGCAGCGGGGAGGGCGTCCGGCGTGGGCGAACGACAGCCATATGGAGAGGTTGGAGATGCGGCCTTGCCGCAAGGTGCGCCGACCTTACCGGTAGACCCTCGCTTCCGGACATACCCCTTGGACCCGTTTGTGGACCTCCCTGTAGGCCTCCACGACGCCGCCGAGATCCTGGCGGAAGCGATCCTTGTCGAGGATGCGATCGCGTTGATCGAGCACCCCCTGATCCCAGAGACGACACGTGTCGGGGCTGATTTCATCCGCCAGCAGCAGCTGCCCGTCCGCCGTCAGGCCGATTTCGATTTTGAAATCCACCAGCTCCAGGGCCACCGATGCGAACAGCCGCCGCAGCGCCTGGTTCACCGCAAACGCCAGTTTCCGGATCGCCTCCAGCTGATCGGCGCTGACGATCTCCAGCCGCATCAACCGGGCCTCCGAGAGTAAGGGGTCGCCGAAGGCATCGTCCTTGTAATAGAGATCGAGCAGCGGCGGGGTGAGGGCTGTGCCTTCCGCAATCGGCATCTGGCGGCAGAGAGAACCGGCGGCCCAGTTGCGAACCACCACCTCCAGGGGGATCACCCGCAACCGCTTGCAGATCATCCAGTCGTCGCCCATCACCCCGAGATAGTGACTTTCAATTCCCTCACGCTGCAGATGCTCGAACAGCAACGCGGCGATCTGGCAGTTGAGCCGGCCCTTCCCCGGCAGGCTGGCTTTCTTGGCGGCATTGAACGCCGTGGCGTCGTCCTTGAAGTGCATGGCCACCAGATCGGCGCGATCGGTGGTGTGAACCCGCTTGGCCTTGCCCTCATGGAGCAGCGGGCCGATCGAGCAACTGGTCATGGCATGGCGGGGCGGGGAGAAAAGGGCAGCCCTGGGGCCGCTGGGGTGTCTTGCGCCGCGGACGTTGCGGGCGCGGCAGGCGTCGCCCTGGCAGGCGGCGCGGTTTGAACGCCGGTGCGGGCGGGAGTGGCTGATGCCCACGCTGGCTCAGAGGAATGGCCACCGGGCTCCCGTGGTGAGCGAAGGCGCTGCTCCAGCGCCTTCAGCCGGCGGCCATCGCCCGGTTCCTGCTGGCGCAGGCGCCATTCCCCGTAGGCGTCATCCAACCGCGGGCTGAGCCGCAGGCGCCGCTCCAGCGCTCGCGGCGACTCCAGACGGATCTGGTCGTCCAGCATCTCCAGCACCATCCCCCAGGCGCCGATGGCGGCGGCCTGCTCCAAGGCCGGCTCGAGCAGCCGCTCCCGCTCCGCCGCCGGCAGGCCGCTCAGCAGGGTGACGGCCCGGTGCAGGCGCTCGGCCTGAAGGAGCTTGGCTGGGATGTCGGCCGCGCCGACCGGCAGACGGGCCGCGGCCAGCAACCGTTCCGCCGCAAGGGCGGGACGCCCACGGGCTTCGAGATGGTCCGCCAGAAGGTCGACTGCCGCCCGTCGCGCTGGCGGCAAGGCGGCGCTGGCGGTTCCACGGCCGCTGGCCGGGCCCGTGAGCGCCAGCTCCAGAGCGGCCAGCCGCTCGCTCTGACCACCGGTCAACCGCTCCAGGGCCCTGGCCGCCAGGCGATGATCGAGGTTGGCGTTGGCGGCTCGCCATTGCAGCAGAAGCCATTGAACCCGCCCAGAACCACGGTCAGGGCTGAAGCGATCCAGCACCGTCAGGGCGGCGGCTGGGGCTTGGCAGCTGAGTAGCACGTCCGCGGTCGCCAGGATCTTGGGCAGGCTGACCGGCGGCATCGGATGCTCCAGCAGCCGCTGACGCAGCCGGGACAGGCGTTCGTACTCGCCGGTGGCGGCACTGAGACGGCACAGCTCATCCAGGCCGTCCAGGTCGTCCCGACGCAAGCGGGCCTGAAAGATCGCCTCACTGAGCCTGGGCGGCTGGTCCTTGCCCCGCGGGGCTGGTGTGTCGAGGGTCGCTGTCGCTGGGGCCATCGGGGTGCTGGGGCTGGTCGCGTCGGTCCGTTGCGCCCTCGGCCGTTGGTTGCCTTGCGGCCCCGGCCCTGGAATCTGGGCAACGGCTCCGGTTCGAGCGAGAGCTGAGGGGAGGGCAGCGGCGGAGCCCGCGGCGATGGGGATGAACCCCAGCAGAGCCAGGGGCAGCAGCCCCCAGCTCAGAGGGCGATGGGGTGGGCTAACGCACCGATGAGGCGATGGGCGGAGCGAGCCGGGAGGCTGCCGCGGCTGCGGAGCCGGGGGTGCCCAGATCGGGCCCACAGGGGTGCGGCTGGTCAAGGACAATGGCGGTGACAGGGTTGGGATGCTGGGCCAGCCGGTCCGATGACCTCAACGTCAACCTAAGGGAACCCGCCGACCCAGACCCGGCCGGTTGCCAGTTCCTCCGCTCGCTTTCTGATCCCCGCATGGATCTCTCCGCTGCCTCCGCCGCGTCTGTCACCGTCACGTCTGCCACCTCCGCGACTGCCACCTCCGCGACTGCCACCGCACCCATTCCGGCCCGCATCCTGGTGGTGGGTTCCGGCGGCCGCGAAAACGCTCTGGGATGGGCCCTCGCCCGCTGTCCGGCGGTCGAGCGGGTGTGGATCGCCCCCGGCAACGGCGGCAGCGATGGGATCCCGGGCTGTTGTTCCTTGCCCATCCCCGACGACGACGCGGCAGCCCTGAAGTCGTTTGGCCTCCAGAATCAGATCGATCTGGTGGTGATCGGTCCGGAGGCGCCCCTGGCGGCGGGCCTGGCTGATCAGCTGCGGCACGCCGGGCTCATGGTGTTTGGTCCTGGCGCCGACGGCGCCCAGCTCGAGGCGAGCAAGCGCTGGGCGAAGGAGCTGATGCTCACGGTCGGCGTACCGACCGCCGGCCATTGGGTGGTGGAGAACCGGGAAGCGGCCCTGGCGCTGATCGACGAGCTGCGTCGGCCCCTGGTGGTGAAGGCCGATGGCCTGGCGGCTGGCAAGGGCGTCACCGTGGCCAGCACGGTGGAGGAAACGCGCCAGGCTGTTGAGGCCGCCTTTGCCGGCCGGTTTGGAAGCGCCGGAACAACGTTGGTGCTGGAGGAGCGCTTGCAGGGTCCCGAGGTGTCGGTGTTTGCCCTCTGCGACGGCCACACCATGGTGGTGCTGCCTCCCGCCCAGGACCACAAGCGCATCGGCGAAGGCGACACGGGCCCCAACACCGGCGGCATGGGCGCCTACGCCCCGGCTCCCCTGCTCGATGCCGAGGCGTTGGAGCGGGTGCGGCGGCAGCTTCTGGAGCCAACTCTGGCGGCGCTGCGGCAGCGGGGCATCGATTATCGGGGCGTGATCTTCGCCGGGCTCATGCTCACCCCATCCGGTCCCCAGGTGATCGAGTTCAACTGCCGCTTCGGCGACCCCGAATGCGAAACGCTGATGCCGCTCCTGGGCCCCGAACTCGCGGCGGTGCTATTGGCCTGTGCCCGAGGCGACCTGGCAACCGCCCCGCCCCTGAGCGTGCTGCCGGGTTGCAGCGCCTGCGTCATCGCCGCCGCCGCCGGCTACCCCGGGGAGATCCGCCGCGGTGATCCGATTCATGGCGCCGTGCCCCCGGCCGAAGATCTGCAGGTGTTTCATGCCGGCAGCCGGCGCGACGACGCTGGCCAGCTGGTCACCGCCGGCGGGCGGGTGCTGGCGGTGGTGGCCCAGGCGGAGGATTTTGATCAGGCTTTCCAGCGGGCCTATGGCGGCTTGGATGCTGTTCACTTTGTAGGGATGACCTTTCGCCGTGACATCGGCCATCAGGTCCGTCGTGCCCCCCAGGGAGTGGTCGCCCCATGACCACGGCGGCACGGAGCGTGACTCCAAGCGCGGCCCCAAGCGCGGCGACGAGGAGCTGGCGGCGGCGCCTGGCCCGCTGGTGGGCCGAGTTCAGCCTCCAAACCAAGCTCTTGGCAGTCGCCACGCTGGTGGTGAGCCTGCTGATGACGGGCATCACCTTCTTTGCCCTCAACGGCATCCGTCAGGACGCTCGCATGAGCGACACCCGCTACGCCCGCGATCTTGGCCTGCTGCTGGCGGCCAACATCAGCCCTCTGGTGGCCCAGGGGCAGGATCGGGAGTTGGCGGAGGTGGCCGAGCGCTTTTGGCAGAGCAGCCGCAGCCTTCGCTACATCGTGCTATCCGATGCCGAAGGGGTGATTTATCTCGGCATTCCGATGGGCACGGGCAATAGCTCAAGTACTGGCGACACCCTGCTCAGCCGGCGTCTGGAACTGCCGGCCGATCTACAAAACCGGCCGGACAATCCGCTGGTGCGTCAGCACCTCACTCCCGATGGCCAGGTCACCGATGTGTTCGTGCCGATCCTGCGTGATGATCGCTATCTCGGGGTGCTGGCGATGGGCATCAATCCCAATGAGACATTGCTGGCCAGCGCCGCGCTCACCCGTGAGGTGACGGTGGCGGTGTTCGTTTCGATCTGGGTATTAGTGATTCTGGGTTCCGTATTCAATGCCCTCACGATCACTCAGCCCGTCAAGGAATTGCTGCGCGGCGTGCGCTCGATTGCCCGCGGTCGCTTCGAAACGCGCATCGCCCTGCCGGTGGGTGGAGAATTGGGTGAGTTGCTGCAGGGATTCAACACGATGGCCTCCCAGCTGGAGGCCTACAAGGCTGCCAACATTGAAGAGTTGGAAGCCGAGCAGGTCAAGCAACAGTCGTTGATCGCCACGATGGCGGACGGCGCCATGTTGCTGGATGCCGAAGGCAGGATTGTGCTGGCTAATCCAACAGCGCGGCGCCTGTTCCGCTGGGAGGGCCGCAATCTGGAGGGCGATGCCTTATTAAGCGTGCTGCCGGACCGCCTGGCTATGGACCTGCATGGACCGCTGGAGAGCCTGATTAGCAGTGAGCGTGAAAGCACGGAGTTGCGCTGTAGCTTGCCAGAGCCAACTCGCACCCTTAGGATTGTTCTCCAGTCGGTGCGGGATGGCAGTGGCGAGATTCTCAAAGGCATTGCAATGACCATTCAGGACCTCACCCGGGAGGTGGAACTGAATGCCGCGCAAAGTCGTTTCATTAGCAATGTATCCCATGAGCTGCGCACACCTCTGTTTAATATAAAAAGCTATATTGAAACGCTTTATGATATGGGCGATCAGCTCACTGAATCCGAGAAGGTCGAGTTCCTTGGCATCGCCAATGCTGAAACCGATCGGCTGACGCGTCTCGTGAACGATGTGCTTGATCTTTCTCGGCTGGAGTCAGACCGATCCTGGGATCTTGAGCCGTTGGACCTGGGCATGGCGATTGAACAAACCCTGCGCACCTACCGCCTGAATGCTGAGGATAAGGGGGTCAGCCTTTTGTTCGAACCAGATCCCCAGCTGCAGCAGGTGCGGGGCAACTGGGATCTGTTGTTGCAGGTGCTCGATAATCTGGTGGGCAATGCGCTCAAGTTCACGCCCCGGGGGGGCAGGTTGCGACTGCTGGCCTATCCATGGCCAGACCATTGTCTACTGGAGCCAGGAACCGAGCCCAGCGGCAATCCCACCTGTGCTCTCACCTCACCCCTTCCCCGTCTGCGGGTTGAGCTGGCGGATACGGGTTGTGGCATCTCTGAGGCTGATCAGCAGCGCATCTTCGATCGCTTCTATCGGGTCGAGAATGCTGTCCATACCGAAGTGGGCACCGGCCTGGGCCTCTCGATCGTGCGCGGCAATCTGGAAAAACTTGGCACCGCCATCCACATGGTCAGTGAACCAGGAATTGGCACCACATTCTGGTTCGAGCTGCCCTTGGAGCATGCCGACCAAGACGAGCTTGCCCTTCAGGCTGAGCGGCGGGTCCACGAGCGGGAGTTGACCTCCGTGGCGGGCTGACCTGAAGCCGCAGCCATCACAGGAGGTGGCGGTGTCGTTTGGCCTAGTCGACCATCCGGCGGAAGATTACGCTTGTGGCGGAGAGCATCCGAGCAGCTGGCGCGGATTGAGGCTCAGGATCTCAGCATTGCAAGCGCCTGGCGGGGGCCTTAAGGTTTTGGAGGTAGGCCAGGACCTCATGGCTCGCTTTCCACCCCGCGCATGATGCGGGCTAGATCACTGCGCTCATCAATACTGATGCGGTGTGGTACACCACTGATGATCCGCTCGAAGTTGGAGAAGGAGTCAAGAATCTCGGGCCCATTGCTGGTGATGACAAATTCACGAATGCCTTTGTCGTGCCAGGAGCCACGCATCTTGAAGACATTGAGAGCCCTGGCCATTTCACCGCGAATCTCAACATACTGGAGCAGTAAGATTGTGTCGGTAATCGTGGAAATATGGGAGTCAGTGATGGAGTGACTGCCCATAAACTCCTCGGAAGTATTTGTGAAAAACCCAGCGATTTCTTCTTGCTTCGCGTAGCCCGTTACCCCAATCACGAATTGACGGAAAGCGTTGTGGCTGACGCCGCGGGCCAGGGCCGACAACGAGTCGATCGCCATGCGGGAGGGCTTGAATTGGCCGATTTCTGTTTTGATGATCTGAAGGTGATCTTCAAGGCCCGTCGATTCTGGATAGGCGCAGATGATCTTGAGCAGCCCATCCTGTTCCATCTGCTCGAAATCGATCCCCCAGCTTGTGGCATTGCGCAGCAGCTGCGCCCGTGATTCTTCGTAGGCAAATAAAATCGCTCGCTCCTTGCTTCGGCAAGCATCTTCGATGAATTTAGACACCAGTAGCGTTTTGCCGGTTCCCGTGGCTCCCGTGGCGAGAATGATCGAGTCCTTGAAGAATCCACCACCACACATCTCATCCAGGCGCGGCACGCCGGAGCTGAGGCGCACATTCGATGAACGCTGCGTGAGCCGCATCGCACCGAGGGGGAAAATGTTCACGCCATGGCTTCCCATCGTGAATGGGAATTCGCCCTTCATGTGGGTGGTGCCACGCAGCTTCAGGATCTCCACGGTGCGACGCCGCCGCTCACCCTCAAGCACATTGCGGAGAATCACAACATTATCGCTCACAAACTCCTCAACACCATAACGGGCTATTGGTCCATATTCATCAATGCGCTCGGTGGTCATCACGGTCGTCACGCCAATTTCCTTGAGCCGTGCAATCAGCCTAAAGATTTCGCGTCGAACGACCGAAACTGCATCATATTGCTGAAAGACAGCTGTGATCGAGTCGATGGCAACACGCTTGGCTTTGTATTTGCGAATCGCATAGTTTATGCGCTCCAGCAAGCCGGAAAGGTCGAAGCTGCCGGCAACATCCTGCCCTTCCGGGTCGGGTGAAGCATCAAGAATGAAGAGCTTGTCCTGCTCCACCAGCTCCTGCAAGTTCCAGCCGAAACTGGCAGCGTTGCGAAGGATATCGAGGGGTGACTCCTCAAAGGTCACAAAGATGCCGGGTTCATTGTACTGACGGATGCCGTTGTACAGGAAATTCAAGGAAAATACGGTTTTTCCGGTTCCGGATGTGCCGCTGATCAAGGAGCAGCGTGCGATCGGTAAGCCGCCATGGCAGATGTCATCGAAACCCTCGATGCCCGTGGGCAGCTTCTGCACCTGGATCAGGCCGTTGGTGCTTTGCGTTGGGTCCTGCATCACGGGGAGGTTAGGGGAGGAGGATCGCGGAGGGCTGTGCCCAGAAGTAGCTGCAGAGCGTTCAGGGCTTGTCATCAGGGGCCCGTCAATAGGGGCTGCTGCCAACGTCCGGCTCCTCGTTGAGGCCACGGCCGTAGCCTTCCTCAGCCAGTTCCTCGTAGAGCAGGTCCAAGCCGATCAACACCCTTTCACGGTCTGAGAGATCGCCGATGATGCGGCGTACCGGTGGCGGCAGGATCTTGGCGAGCGTGGGTGTGGCGAGGATCTTGTCCTCTTCAGCGAGTTGGGGATTCTTGAGCACATCAATCACCTTCAAGGCGTAGACCCCTTGAAACTCCGTTTCGAGAATGTTGCGCAGCGTTTTGAGTGCGCGCATCGAATTGGGGGTGTTGCCGGCGACGTAAAGCTTGAGAATGTAGGTCTTGCAGGGTGACATCTCAGTTGCTCTCCTCGATGGTTTTTGGGGCTGGGGGGGACGGCACGATCTGCAGGGCTTGGCCTGCATGGGCGAGTGCCCGCAGGGGCGGATCGGCCGGCACCGAGCTGCGGTACATCTCGCAGAGATGGGCCATGACATCCAGCAGGGCCAGACGATAGTCCTGCAGGAAGTCGCTCTTGATGCCCTCGATCATCAGCTGCTTGCTGAAATCGCCGATCAGATTCATATGGATTTCAACGGTGCTGGTGATCGGTAGGTCGCTGAAGAAGGCCGTGTTCACAAAGCTCTCCAGGGCCTGGTTGGCGGCGGCTGGGTCGCGGAAATAACTGATCAGCAGGTCGCGATAGGTGCGGCGCAAGGAAGCCACCAACTCCTTGCGTTCAGGCAGCGGCAGGTTGGCCAGAAAGCGGCTGGGGTCCCGCTTGTAGTAAACCCCGTAATAGCCGAGCCGCCCCTTCAGCCGGTTGGCGAGTTTCCAGCGCTCCTCCGTCTGCCCGGGGGCTTCGGGCGCCAGGGGCGCGGTGCTGAGCAGGCCGCGGCGCAGGAAGCGGGAGAGCGCCGCGTCCAGGCTGTAGCTGAGCTGCTCCAGTTGGTCCTGGGGCAGATGCACCTCGGCGTCGTGGTACTCGATCCGACCGGTGACCTCGCCGATCACCACCGCCGGCCACAACAGTCCCCGCTCGACCATGGTCTGATAAGTCTGGCTGGACAGCCTCCCCTGCTCCAGCAGCACGGCGTCGAAATCCTCCCGGCGGGCGTCGAGAAGGGCCACCGGATCGGCGTCGCCGTCGATCGCCTCCAGCTGGTATCGCCCACCTCGCAGCCAGAGGCGGCTGGCTTCGGCCAATCGGGGTTCACGCAACAAGGAGGCGATCGTCAGGGCGGGCTCATGCATGGCCGCAGGCTCTCGGAGGACATCTCCCCC
>Ga0315904_10004949_pt1 | contig 18663 bp, 13 predicted proteins | sample LakEriMetagenome_6_FD_203529 | JGI IMG/M metagenome (GOLD analysis project Ga0315904, IMG submission 203529) | Freshwater fungal communities from buoy surface, Lake Erie, Ohio, United States - Buoy 12 MA120 | ecosystem: Environmental > Aquatic > Freshwater > Lake | place: USA: Lake Erie, Ohio...
AAATTTCAGTTTGGTGTGTCGGTATATTGGGTTTAGCAAATGCTGTAATGTGGCCAGCTATTTTTCCTTTAGGTATTGAAGGACTTGGTAAATTTACAAAATTAGGATCTGCCTTACTCATCATGGGTATTTCAGGTGGTGCTATCTTGCCACTAGTTTATGGTAAATTAGCTGACACTTCATCAATTTCTGATGCATTGGAAGTTGCATCTAAGGCACAACAAGCTTATTGGATATTAATTCCTGCCTACTTATTTATTTTATGGTACGGATTTAAAGGACATACATTAGGAAAGTCTAGTGGTAAAAATTTTGGAACTGTACTAAAATGAGTTACGCGTTAGGCATAGATATTGGGGGAACAAATACCAAATTTGGTGTGGTAGATGAAGCAGGGGTTATTCTTTATCAAGATTCAATAGTTACATCTGTTTATTCTACACCGCATGAATTTATAGATGCTATTTCCCATTCCTATCAATCTCACATCGATGCAGAAATGCAGAAAAAAATTAGTCGAATTGGTATTGGTGCACCCAATGGAAATTATTATACAGGCAATATAGAGCATGCTGCAAATTTGAAATGGAAAGGCATTATTCCAATGGCTAAGTGGATAGAAAATAAATTTTCGAAACCGACAATTATAACCAATGATGCCAATGCCGCTGCAATGGGTGAGATGATTTATGGTGTGGCAAAGGGCATGAAAGATTTTATCATGGTTACACTTGGAACAGGCGTAGGTAGCGGTTTTGTTGCTAATGGGAAACTGATATTAGGGCACGATGGTTTTGCAGGTGAATTAGGGCATGTAATTGCAATAAGAAATGGAAGGTTATGTGGTTGCGGTAGAAAAGGTTGTCTCGAAACTTATACTTCTGCCACAGGCATTGTAATTACAGCGAATGAGATATTAATGCAATCAAAAGAAGCAAGCTTATTGCGAGAAGCTCATACAATTACTTCAAAATCTATACATGATGCTGCATTATTAGGCGATAGAATAGCGCTTCAAATTTTCGATTATACAGCAAATATTTTAGGGCAGACTTTAGCGGATGCAGTTGCAATAACCAGTCCAGAAGCGATTATATTGTTCGGTGGTTTATCACTGGCAGGAGATTTTATTTTGAAACCCACACAGCAGTATATGGATGATAATTTATTGATAAACTACAAAGGGAAGGTCAAAATTTTATCATCTGCATTTCAAGGTAGTGATGCAGCAATTCTAGGGGCAGCTGCTTTACAATAATTTATCATTGCGTATCACCGCCAGTAACAATTGATATTTATTTCTTCTATTATTGGTTTAGATTTACTGTCTTAATTCTTAATGTATGCTACAAATAAAGAATGTCTATAAATCTTATGGTTCGCATGTGGCTGTTCATGATATAAGTTTTCAAATTAAGGCGGGAGAAATTTTTGGATTACTAGGGCCTAATGGTGCAGGTAAATCAAGTTTATTGCGCATGATAACAGGCATAACTCATCCCGATAGGGGAGAAATATTGTTCAACCAAGAATATTTTGATTTGCTCAAACACAGTGCCTACATTGGTTACATGCCAGAAGAGCGTGGCCTTTATAAAAAAATGAAGGTAAGAGATCAAGCAATTTATTTGGCACAGTTAAAAGGACTCAGTATGCTTGAAGCTCGCAATGCAATTCAGTTTTGGTTTGAAAAATTAGATATGATGACCTGGGCGAACAAGAAAGTAGAGGACTTAAGTAAAGGGATGTCACAAAAATTGCAATTTGTAACTACTGTTGCGCATAATCCGAAATTACTGATTTTAGATGAGCCATTTAGCGGACTTGACCCAGTAAATAGTGAAGTAATCAAGCAAGAAATTTTCAACTTAGCATCAAATGGAACAAGTATTATTTTTTCAACTCATCGCATGGAGCAAGTAGAAGAAATTTGCAATGAAATTGCTTTAATCAATAAAGGCAAAATGATATTAAATGGCAATGTACAAGATATCAAGCAAAATTTTAAACAGAATTTATTCTCATTAAAATTAGAGAATGCATTACAAGGTTTCGAGGCTAATATTCGAAGCCAAGATGCCAAACATTATATACTACAATTCGAAACAGTTCAACAAGAGAAGGAACTATTAGATGCATGTTTGAAACAGCATAATAGAATTTTAGAGTATCGCGAAATTTTGCCATCGCTCCATGAAATATTTATTCGTGAGATAGAAGGTAATGCTATTACACAATTTTAAGAGAAGCTTAAAAGATATAATTATGAACAAAACTTGGACAATTATTAAGCGTGAATATACGAGTCGTGTATTTAAAAAGTCTTTCATTATTACTACCTTGGTGATACCAATTATTATTTTCGCATTTACTATTCTTATGGGCTATATCGCATCGCGCAGTAAAGAGAATCAGACTATTATTGTGGATGATAATTCGAATTATTTTCATCATCAAATAGAATCAAAGTCGAAATCCTATAAATTCATTTATAGCAAGCCTCATGCAAATGAGTCTAATCAAGATTTTTTGAAACGTTTAGATGCAGACATCCTCATGCGTATTTTTCCATTTAAAAATGGCAAAGCCGATTCTGTGCATTTATTTAAAGAAGGCGGTATAAGTGCTTTAGCGAATGAATACATCGAAGAACAGTTAAACGATTTGTATCAGCAAGAGCAGATGAATGCAGCTGGATTAAGTAATACCACCTTAGATAGCATTTATGATGCCTCTATTAATGTCAGAAGTTTTGATTTGGAGAATAATCAAGAAACAAGTTCAGAAATAGCTATGATGATTGGCTACGTCATGGGTGTACTTATTTATATTATTATTCTCATTTATGGAACAGGCGTAATGCGTGGTGTGATGGAAGAAAAAACAAATAGAATTGCAGAGGTCATAGTGAGCAGCGTTAAGCCATTTCAATTAATGATTGGAAAAATTATTGGAATTGGGTTGGTCGGATTAACGCAACTTGGATTATGGTTCGTGATTATGTTTGTATTGCAGATGATAGCTTTGCCATTTTTAGGTGCTGCAAGTATAAGTACCTTGCAAGACCCAAATGTAACAGCGATGTCTAATTCCTTGACTCAGGATGGAGGTAAAATATCACATTTTTTAAGTTTGCTGGCATCTCAAAATTGGTTTTTAATAATTGGGATGTTTATTTTTTATTTTCTTGGGGGATATTTTTTATACGCTTCAATGTTTGCCGCTGTTGGTAGTTTAGTTAATGAGGATCCGCAAGAAGCCCAGCAACTAAGTTTTCCCATCACAATGCCCATTATTTTAGCTTTTGTCATTATGTCATCAAGTATGCAAAATCCGCATAGCGGTATTTCTGTATTTGGGAGTTTATTTCCTTTGACATCTCCTATTGTGATGATGTCACGTTTACCTTATCAAGTTCCCACTTGGCAGTTAATACTTTCAATGGCTTTGCTTGTTATTGGATTTTTAGCAATGGCTTGGTTGAGTGGTAAAATATATAGAACAGGTATTTTAATGTATGGTAAAAAGCCAAATTGGAAGGATTTGATTAAAGCAATGAGGCAAAGCTAAGATTTGGCTAATTCTTCAATGATTAAAGACCAAAATACTTTTCTGCAAGCAATCAAGCACCCGAGGAGGAAGGCAATAATGCCTGCTATTACCCCATGTTTTGAGGCTGGGGTTTTTGTAAAATCATAGGGTGCTCCAGGATAATCAAGCACTTGAAAAATAGGACTTTCATTTAATAATTTGAAATTTGCATTTTGATAAGCCGTTGCTGCAACAGAGTAAAGCTGTTCCACTTCAATTCGGCTTCGAATTAACCGAGCCTGTGGTATGTTTACACTTGATCTTACCGAAAAACGTGATGCATCTTGAACACCTGCAATTGAATTTTCTATTCCATACAATTGACTTTTTAAAGAGTCGCGGAGGGATTTTATTTTCACTAAATCAGTTTGGGCTTTTTCAGTTGAAAATTTAATATAGAACTTAGAAATTTCTGAAAGTATGGTTTCATTTAATTGCTTGCAGAGCTCCTGTTCATGAGAAGAAGTTCGTATTGTTGTAAAGCCTCCTTTCGCATCCGCTTCAATAGTTGTTGAAGCCACAAGTAATGAGGCAGCCGCATAAAAACTATCTTGTTGAGTTGTAGCGTTTATTTTTTTCTTTTTGCTACCAAAAGTCAAATTGGCATTATGTTCTGCTATGAGCCATTCAGCATAGCTTTTGTACTTGGCATGTTTAGGTATTTGCTTTACGATGTTTCGCGAAATTGTTCTGCTTGAAACAAGTTCTTTTACATTGTACATTTTATCCAAGTCACTTTTATCGCTGATTCCAAATTGAGATTTAATTGCATCAATTGGGCTTGCAGAACCCCCTTTATTGATTGATAATGGAAAAATTTTGGAGTAAGTGCTATATATACCTTTATCAGCACGGTAGAATAAAAATGTAATACACGCAACAATGACAGCGAGTATTATCGATGGAATAAAACCCTTTTTTAGGGCATTGCCAAAAGCCTTTAATTGTTCTAATGTGTTACTCAATTATATTTTACTTTAATGAACGTGCTAAAACGATAAGTGTTGCTATACTTGTGATTGCCGAGATTGTGTATGAGAATATTTCAGTAAATTTAGTTTGATTTTCCTTTTTAGGCTTCCTTGGCACATTCACGATAGAACCTTGTGTGACCTGAGGATATTTTCTAAAAAAAAGAAATGATTTAGTATTCTTAATTCGTCCGTTTTGGTACTTCACATTTATTCTATTTTTCCATGGTCTTTCTCCGAAACCTCCTGCAGAGTTAATGTAGTAAGTTAATGATTTATGTTCACTATCATATTTTAAATTTACAGCGTTTTGTACCTCACCTCTCACAGAGACAATTTCGTTTGCATCAGGAATAAAAATGATATCACTATCCTTTAATGTTACATCATACTTTGATCCTTTTTTATTTAATGCGTCAAGTAACTCAATTACCACAGGACCAACTTTATTTCTATTTAGCTTAGCACCTTCTGGATAAGCTTCTTTCGTTAGCCCACCAGCTCTGTTAATAATTGAGATTAATCTTTCATTTTTTTCATTCAGAACATATTCTCCAGGGTAATTTACCTCGCCAATAATTGTAACTTTTTGTTGTGTTAAAAATTCAACTTTTCGTCTCACATAAATTCTGTCTAAAGGTTTTATAATAGTTTTTTCGGAAGCTTCATCTATCTCTAAATTAGAATTTATAGCAATAATTTTTGAACTACTTCCACTAGATTGTAACGTATATTTTGTGACTGTATCTACTATGTTAGAAATTTCTATTCTCCCGCTCTCCGCATCGAGTTTTAGACCTCCAGAAAGCAATAGAAGATCTTTGAGGGTCATATTTTTGTAATAGGGAATTTTACCTGGTTTGCGGACAAGGCCTTGGATTTCAATATTATATTTTTCTTCAAATTCTTTTTCTGATAAGATTCTAATTTTATCATTTGGATATATTTCTATATTGTCTGCTGTATTTGATTCAATATTATTTAAATCTACTTTGAGTGCTTCTGCTTTCATATTATTAGAGCCACGAAAAACGAAAACGGTGTATTTGTATGCATTTTTATCTAAACCACCTGCACGTTCGATAACATCCATGATTCTTTCCCCTTTTCTGACTTCATATTCATCAGGATAGTTGACAGCGCCTTCAATTTTAATCGTATTCTTTAAACCTTCATTAATCGGTTTGATGTTGACTATGTCCCCATCATTCAATACAAAATCATCTTGGTTACCTTTAGCGAAATAATCATTACCTGGTATGTCAATATATTTTTGTTCTTCGTTTATAATTGTTTTTATATGTATAAGCGAGTTTCTGGCATCTGAGGCAGGGCCACCTGCTAATTCTACTAAATCGCGTAAGCCTTCATCTTCAGTGAGTTGGTAATACATAGGTCGTTTGAACTTACCAGTCGCTTGCACTAATTTTTCATAGACATCGACATAAATAAAATCGTTGTCTTCTAGATATATTTCGTTACCATTCTTACCTTTTTGTAAATATTCGTACAAGTCAAGAATATCTATAGTTCTGCCTTCGCGCTTGATTTCAATACGTCGCAAATTACCAATTTCCGTTAAGCCTCCTGCACGAAATAAAGCATTGAGTGCCGTATTAAATCCAGACATTGTGTAGGTGCCTTGCTTTTTTACTTCACCCACAATGGTAACACGTATTGTTCGAGATTTACCCATTTGAACTTCAATGGAAGAATTAGAAGGTACGATTCGTCTGAAGCGATTGGCTATTAAAGCAGTAGCTGCATCGAAGGTTAAGCCTTGCAAATAAATCTTACCTACTAGTTTTGGAAAAATCGACCCATCTTTTGCAAGCTTATATGTTTGTTGCAATTCTGCGCTCCCCCATAGCGAAACAATTACCTCATCGCCAGGTCCCAACCGATAATCTAAAGGAGGTGTAGAAGGTGCTCGGTCTGATAAGTCAAAAACATTATTTGTGAAAAAACTCATTCCAAATACTTTCTTTTTTGAGGTATCTTTTTTTAATTCGTTATTGAGTAATGAATCTTTTTTAGATGTATTGAACTCAGTTGAGGACTTAGCATAGAGCGGGTCGTTTAAATAAGAGGACTGTAACTCTTTATCTTGTTGACTATATTGAAAATTATTGATATCTTGAATATTCTCTAGATTTAATTTTTGGGAATTAGGTTCATTGAAATTTCCATTCAAATTCCCTTGCTTTTTTTCATCCTTTATTTTATCAATTGCGTCTTCTGTGTATTGTCCAACATCTGTGTAAGGGTCACTTGAAGGCGATGTGGTAGGAGGTGGGGGACCTCCGTATGGATTAGACTCCCATGGATTTGCATAAGGCTGGGTGCTGTAAGGATTTGCACTATTATTTTGCGTGCCTGGCTGCTGGGCCATAATACAAAATGGAAGTGAAAGAAGAATAATTAAAATTAATTGCTTCATGAATTGGTGCCAAAAGTAACTAAATTATTTAACTCATTTCTTTTAGTTGAGAAAAAATACCTTTGAAGTCTGTCCAAATTTCCTCTACGATTTCAGCAGCTGGTTTTATTTTTGAAATACTTGCGGAAATTTGCCCTATTTCTAATTCACCCTCTAATTCATTGCCTTCAAACATTCCTTTTTTGGCTCTTCCTTTTCCTAGTAATTTGTCTAATTCTTCGATCGATAAGCCGTTTGATTCGGCCTCTTTTACTTGTTGGAAGAATTTATTCTTTAAAAGCCTGACAGGTGTTAGCGATTTTAATACCAATTCCGTATCACCTTCTTGTGCTTCAATTATTTTTTGTTTAAATAACGCATGACTAGATGCTTCAGGTGTAGCTACAAATCTGCTTCCAATTTGAACCCCTTCGGCACCTAATATCATGCTTGCAAACATACTCGCGCCTGAACCAATTCCACCTGCAGCTATTAAAGGAATATCAATCGTTTGCCGAACAAGTGGCACTAAACATAAGGTAGTAGTTTCTTCACGACCATTATGACCACCCGCCTCGAAACCTTCGGCAACTATTGCATTAACACCTGCATCTTGGCATTTTAAAGCAAATTTTGATGAAGATACCACATGCGCCACTTTGATTCCATTTTCTTGTAATGTTTTAGTCCAAGTTTTAGGGTTTCCTGCTGATGTGAATACAATAGGTACTTGATGCTTAATAATTGTATCAATGTGTTTGTCAATATCAGGATAGAGTAGCGGTAAATTAACTCCAAATGGTTTTTGTGTTGCAGCTTTGGACTTTATAATATGCTCATTGAGTATTTCGGGATACATGCTACCGGCACCTAGTAAGCCTAAGCCTCCTGCATTACTCACCGCAGATGCCAAACGCCAACCCGAAGCCCAAATCATACCAGCTTGAATGACTGGATATTGAATGTTGAATAATTCTGTAATTCTGTTTTCATAGCGATTTTTATCTAGTGAAAATTTTCCAAAATAGGGATGAAGCATTGTATAAAATTAAATGTGAATAGCAAACTTAACTCAAATCTATCTCTGTATTATCACCAATATTTAAGCTTTGGCTAGCACCACAAATCGAAGTATCGCTGCCAAGTAATGAAGCATGTAAAACCACTTTTTCAATTACGGAGTACGAACCTATAATTGTGTTCTTAATAATTGAAGAACGAATCGTGGCTTTCTCGCCTATGGTTACATGTGGTCCAATGATACTATTTTCTATTAAACAATCTTTGGCAATACTTACTGGGTGTATAATAATGGTGTTATCAAAAAATGGAATTTCTTCCGAAGCATATTCAACCTTATTAAGCAGTAGGGCATTGGTTTCAAGTAGGGTTTCTTTTTTGCCGCAATCGAACCAATTTTGCACTGTAAATGCCGTCATATTTACACCTTGTTGCACCATGGTATTGAGTACATTCGTTAGATGAAATTCTTCGTTGGTATTATCAATAAAATTTTTCTCAATAGTATCAAATAAAATTTGTGTTTCGCAAATTTTATAAATACCTACTAATGCCATATTCGATTTAGGTATTTTGGGCTTTTCAACCAAATTCTTGATTCTGTTAGCTTGTCCTAATTCAGCTACACCAAAATCGCGAGGATCATCCACCTTTTTTACCGCCACCATACTCTGCTTGGCGTTTATTATTTCTTTTACATTATAATCGCAAATGGTGTCGCCATACACAATTAATATTTCTTCGTTCGCTTCGATTACGTCTTTTGCTAAATAAACAGCATGCCCTGTACCTGAGAATTCGGTTTGAACAATAAAAGTGGCATTAATGTCTGGGAAATTTTCTTCGATGTAAATTTTAATTTTCTCCCCTAAATATCCAATAATAAACACAAAGTCCTTCAATCCCTCTTCTATTAATTGGTCTAGTATAAAGCTTAAAATAGTTTTACCTGCCAAAGGTATTAAAGGTTTCGGTTGAGTATAGGTATGCGGTCGTAATTTAGCACCAGCGCCAGCTACAGGTATTACTACTTTCATTGTTATGGGTTTAAAAGTGTTGGGCTTTCAGTACGATATTTTGATAAAACCAAATTTTAGTGTGTATCGGATATAGAAACTAAAAACTTTTATGAGTTTACTTACTTAGAAAACAAATTTATATCATTTATCTTTAACCGCTTTAAAACTATAATTAGCGACATGCAAAAAGATAAAGAAATATTTGAACTAATTCAACAAGAATATGATAGACAAAATCATGGTTTAGAACTCATCGCTTCTGAGAACTTTACCAGTGAGCAAGTTATGAGCGCCATGGGTAGCGTCATGACCAATAAATATGCTGAAGGTTATCCTGGAAAGAGATACTATGGAGGTTGTGAGATCGTGGATAAAAGCGAGCAATTGGCAATTGATAGAGCCAAGCAAATATTCAATGTTGAATATGCAAATGTGCAGCCTCACTCGGGTGCACAAGCCAATGCGGCTCTAATGCTTGCCATATTGAATCCAGGCGATAAAATACTTGGATTGGATTTAAGTATGGGCGGACATCTAACTCATGGATCTCCAGTCAATTTTTCCGGTAAATTGTATGAAGCTCATTTTTACGGTGTAAAAAAAGAAGACGGATTAATTGATTACGAAGCGATGGAGCAAGTGGCTTTGGCGCAGAAGCCTAAATTGGTTATTTGTGGTGCATCAGCTTATAGCAGAGATTGGGATTATAAGCGCATTCGAGAAATTGCTGATAAAGTAAATGCATTTGTATTATGTGATATGTCACATCCAGCTGGGTTAATTGCTAAGGGGCATTTAAATTCACCCTTCGAGCATTGCCATTTTGTAACATCTACTACACATAAAACTTTGCGTGGTCCTCGAGGTGGTATCATATTAATGAAACATGATTTCGAGAATCCTATGGGTATAACTACACCTAAAGGTGAAATCAGAATGATGAGCGATTTGCTCAACTTGGCAGTATTCCCCGGCACCCAAGGCGGTCCGTTGCAACATGTAATTGCCGCAAAAGCAGTTGCTTTTCATGAAATATTACAAGACGATTTTATGATTTATACGAAGCAAATGTTGTTAAATGCAAAAGCTATGGAAAAATCTTTTCTAGAATTGGGTTACGATATTGTGTCAGGTGGAACGGATAATCATTTACTATTAATTGATTTGCGTAATAAAAATATTAGTGGTAAAAAAGCTGAGAATACATTGGTGAAAGCAGATATAACGATCAATAAAAATATGGTTCCTTTTGATGATAAGTCTCCGTTTATCACTTCGGGTATCCGTATTGGCGTGCCAGCTATCACCACGCGTGGCATGAAAGAAGGCGATATGCAGCAAGTTGTGCATTGGATCAATGAAGTATTGATGAATATTGAAAGTGAAGATATTATCTTGAGGGTGAAGCATGAAATTAATAGCTTCATGTCTAATTATAAATTATACCCAAATTGGAAAATAAATTAAAAGAAGCTCTCATCTCTCCTTATTTCTTCATGGCTAACTAGTTTGAAATATGTAAGAGGAAGAATTTGTGGGTTTAAGTAAAATGAGCGACATATTTGTAAATATTAAATTCACCTGCTTCAACAAGTTGCTTAATTTCTAACCATAAATTTTTTTTATCGATAGAGCACATTCTTTTTTGTTGAATCAAATGATAGGCTTTTTCACACAGTAAATACGCTCTTTTGTCATTCGATTTGCTAAAGTACTCATGATGCAGATTTATTTTTTCTAGTAATTCATCAATACCTACTGCTTCGGTAGCAATACATTTTATAACAGGAATTTCCCAATCGTTTAACTTTTCGTGCGACAATAATTTTAAGTTTTTGATAAAAATATCAGCATGATCTCTATCGCTTTTGTTCACGACAAAAATATCCGCGATCTCCATGATACCCGCTTTCATGGTTTGTACTTCATCTCCTGCTTCAGGAACCATCACAACGATTGTTGTGTCTGCAATCCCTGCTATTTCCACTTCACTTTGTCCAACTCCTACAGTTTCTATAACGATATAGTCAAAATCGCAAGCTCTTAATACATCTATAACCTCAATTATTTTTGCATTCAATCCACCTAGAGATCCCCTGCTCGCCAAGGAGCGTATGTAAACATCAGGATGTAAATAAAATTCACTCATTCGAATTCTATCACCCAATAAAGCACCATAGTTAAAGGGGGATGATGGATCGATAGAGACAATCGCGACTTTGAGATTTTGTTGTAAAATCTTGCGAATTAGCTCATTAATTAGTGAGCTTTTGCCCGCACCGGGGGGGCCTGTTATTCCCAATATTTTAGTGGTAGGGTTAAATCGCAATTGCGCCAGCAGGTCATCGCTACCTGCTAATTCGTTTTCAACCAAAGTAATAGCCTGCGCAATGCTTCTAAAATTGTTTTGAGCAAGTTGCAAAATAATTTCTTGGGGCTTATTCACAATAAGATAGCTATTTATTCGTTTATATTCGTGCGTTGACAAATATACCGATACAAATAAGATTAATCTCACTGTCAAAATATTTTCTTATTGAAAAAAAACTATTCCATACTTTCATTGCTTGCTAGTCCTTATATATCTGCTTTTGCTTGTTTAGTTTTGTTGGTGGGGATGTTCTTTTCGCGAGCATGTATGAGTATTGGTATGATATTGCTTTTCATGTCTGCATTATTTCAGAAGAATTTGACTATGAAGTTTAGGTCATTTCTTCGAACACCTCATTTGCTTTTACTGAGTCTTTATTTTGTGCTTATGAGTGTCACATTTTTATGGAGTCGCAACACGCATTATTTCTTAGAACGGATTCAAATTATGCTGCCATTTTTGGTACTGCCATTTGCTTTTCATTGCATAAATAATTGGAAAATAAAATGGTACCAAAATTTATTTCTCTTTTTCATAATCAGTGTACAACTCGGTATCATTTGGAGTTTGTCATTGTATTTTTCAGATAAAGAAATGTACGATACAGGTTATTCTTATTCAAGGGTGATTCCTACACCCTTTAAAGGAGATCATATTCGGTTTAGTTTGGCAGTAGTAGCATCAATATGTTTTTCTGTTTTTCTTGCCTTAAAAACTTCTAAGCGATGGTTGAAGGTTGTGCTCATTTGCTTGGCGGCATTATCTATAACCTACCTTCATATTTTATCAGTGAAATCAGGATTGCTTGCATTTTATATGTTAGCATTCGTTTTTATTATTCGAATTTTACTGATGAATAAGTATCGTAAGTATGCAATCGTAGCCTTAAGCTTGCTGCTCTTCACCCCATTCGTAATGTATAAATTATCCGCTTCATTTCGCAATAAATTATCTTATATAGAGTATTCTATTTATGAAATGCGTAATGGTGATTTGCAATCAAATATCAGCGATGAAGGCAGATTAATTTCTTTTCGATTCGCTATTGAAATCATTAAACAGTCTCCCATCATTGGTGTTGGATTAGGCGATGTGGAAGATGAAATGGATATTCGATTTAAAAGAGATGTTCCAAGTTTTAATGGCAGGGCTTTATTGCCGCACAATCAGTTTTTAATGATTGGAGTTGCTTTCGGCGTGTTCGGAATCGTGTATTTGGTATTGTTACAATTGGCCCTGATATGGCATGCTAAAAGAAATGATTTCTTGTATTCAATTATCTGGCTTATGTTAATATTTGCTATGATGATTGAACCTTTATATGAAACACAATATGGCACTTGCCTTTATTTGTTTCTATTACTGTTAACGTACAAAAACGGTTTGCAAACTAACGCAAATCAACCACTTCAACTTTAGGATATTTTTTTGTATCGAATACAAACATCGCGTCGGTTAAATTCGGATTAGCTGTAAATCCACTCACGCTATATGAATATATATTTCCATTTTTTTCATATAATTTACCACCCGCTACAATATTATTAGCTACATCTATATACAATTCTACTTTATTGTATTTATTTGTTTTTGTTGTAGGTACTAAATGAATGACTTCAACTTTTTTACCAGTTACTGTCGACGTGCCAATGTATTTATAAGAAAATTCTTTATCGTAGAAGTTTGTAAATAGTTTGGAAGGTGAAAATGAATTTTCGCTTGGGTCATAGGCACTCACTTGAACTTCATTGCTTTCTTTCATATAAGTCCAACTTGTTTTATTATCACAATAAATTTCTTGACCTGAAATACTTACATAGTATTTGGTACCTTTCATTGAAACATTGCCATTTTTTGTTTGTGGTTTACCTCCTCCTTTGGCACCAGTAATCGTGATGGAGAAATTGGCTTTTAAAGCTTTCAAGCTTTTTACTTTCGCACTCACTTTATCTAAAATGACTTTTGCTTTCGCATCACCTTGAGCTTGACTGTTTAAACTAATAAATATGAAGGTTAACAAGGTGATAATTTTGTACATGCTTTTATTTTTATGTTTGGATAGACTTTGGATCGCTTGCAAAGATTAAAAAGGTTTTGCTAATAGCATGTAAACCTTCATAATTTATAATTGATTTAGTTAATTTTTTTGAATGGTGTAATAAGCACAAGTAGTTACGAAGTTTCTTACAAATGGTATTGCACCTAGCGGCCATATTTGCTTACGCGGTTTAAGTCCAAATTTGAATTTATAAATTGGATTGATTAAATACCATTGTTTATTAATAATTGAATAATCAGAAGCGATTGCGATTCGTTCGAAACGCTCAATGCTAATGCCTGTATCTTTTATCTCTAACAATTCCTCAATCGTATGTTCTTCTTCACCGCCCCATTTTAATAAGGTTTTATAAATAGGTTTTGGTAAGATATGATAATAAGGTATTTTGGAAGTCAATTTTTGTTTAGCTACTTGCTGATGCCCTCCAAATGGCATATACCATGGTGGAAATCCAAAAAACACTTGTCCTTTGGGTTTCAACAACTTTTTCATGAAAGGCATAAACTCTTCTTGATTATGAATATGTTCAATTACGTCTTTCAAAATAATTAAATCGAAGAAGGATTCAAATTCTGTTTGAAAATCATCATCATAAATGTTTTTATACATAAATTTCATTTGACCTGCAGCAACTTCCTCATGAAGAAATTCATTTGCTAAATCAATCCGAATTTGGTTTAAATCAACGCCTAAGCAAAAAGCACCTTTTAATTGAAAGGGTTTAAGCACTCCACCTTCACCACAGCCAATTTCTAAAACTTTCATTTGCTTGTTTATTGGCAGGGTTTGCTCGATAAAAGGTAACACATAATGCAGCGAATTATCTACTTGCTGATCAAACCGCATTTTATGATTACTGTGGTGTTCTAACGCCATTCGGCAAATATAATTGTTAAGTCTATAAAATTTGAAACAAAAAATTTTATGTTGGACTCATCTAAACTTTAGTTATGCATGACTTTAAACAAATTTAGCGGTCCAATTCGATGTAAGCTTTTTCAACTCGGCGTAGCTGCCTTCAAACATAAGTTGTCCACCTTCTGCACCACCTTCTGGCCCAATGTCAATAATCCAATCGGCATTTTTTATCACATCTGGATTATGTTCTATTACAATAACTGAATGTCCATGTTCAATCAAAGCTTTAAAAGATTGTAAGAGTTTGTGTATGTCATGAAAATGCAAACCTGTAGTAGGTTCGTCAAAAATGAAAAGGATTTTTTTATGGACAAAGCTTTTATCTAAGAAGGAGGCTAATTTTACACGTTGTGCTTCGCCCCCACTTAATGTATCACTCGATTGCCCTAGCTTAATGTAACCCAAGCCAACATCTTGAAGGCATTTTATTTTCTCTGCTATTTTTTTATCATCTTCAAAAAAACTGCACGCTTCATCAACACTCATTTCTAATATGTCAGTAATGCTTTTCTCTTTGTATTTCACATCTAATAATTCTTGCTTGAAACGTTTGCCTTTGCAGCTTTCGCAAGTAAGATGAACATCCGCTAAAAATTGCATTTCAACAACAGTTTCTCCTTCTCCTTTACAGGTATCACATCGTCCTCCATCTACGTTAAATGAGAAAAAACCGGCTGTGTAGCCTCGAAGTTTAGCTAATTTCAAATTGGCATATAAATTTCTAATTTCGTCATAAGCCTTAATATAAGTAACCGGGTTAGAACGTGATGATTTTCCAATCGGATTTTGATCGACTAATTCTGCGGCTAATATGCTCTCAATATTACCTTGCAACTCACCAAAGTTGCCAGGCTTTAAGCTAAAATCTCCTTTCGCATTTTTTACAGCAGGATATAAAATGTGCTTGATCAAACTTGTTTTCCCTGAGCCACTTACTCCACTTACTACGGTGAGCATATGCAATGGGAAACGTACATCAATATCTTTTAGGTTATGTTGAGTGCAATGCGTGAGTGTAATCCATTGAAGTGGTTTACGTTTTGTTTTTTCAATACCAACGGTTAGTTTGCCGGCTAAGTATTGGCCTGTCAAACTTGTTTTGTGCTTTACAATTTCTTGGTAATTACCGAATGCCACAATTTCGCCACCTAAATGCGATGCTAATGGACCTACATCAATAATGTAATCGGCATCACGCATAATTTGATCATCATGTTCTACTACAATTACTGTATTCCCTAGGTCGCGTAAACGTTTCAAAACAACTATCAATCTATGGGTATCTCGAGCATGCAATCCAATGGAAGGTTCGTCTAAAATATATAAACTATCCGACAAATTACTGCCAATAACCCTTGTGAGTTGTATTCGTTGGCTTTCACCGCCGCTTAGTGTATTTGCTGTTCTATTTAAAGTTAAATAATTCAAACCCACATCAAGCATAGTCTGAACGCGGGCTTCTAATTCTAATAAAATACGTTTTGCAATGGCGGAATCATGTTGGTTAAGTTGTAAACTCTCTAGCCAAATTTTCAAATCAGAAATAGGGATATCTAGAAGTTGACCTATATGTGTATCATTTATTTTTACATACAATGCATCTTTTCGAATACGAGATCCTAAGCATTCATGACAAGGTGTTTTGCCTCGATACCTTGCTTGTAAAACACGATATTGAATTTTGTATAAATTTTCTTGTACCATTTGAAAGAAATCTTGGATGCCACCTTTCCCCTTCCATAATAAATCATATTCCTCTCCACTGAGTTCACGAATAGGTTTGTGTATCGAGAAATCATCTTTGTATTTGATGCTAAATTTTTGCTTCCATTCCGACATTTTCTCACCTTGCCAACATGCAATGGCTCCTTCGTGAACGGATAAATTTTTGTTCGGGATGACAAGATTTGGATCAATACCTAATACCATTCCAAAACCTTCACAGGTGGCACAAGCACCATATGGATTGTTACTCGAAAAAAAGTTGGGCGATGGTTGCTCAAATTGTAAACCATCGAGTTCAAATCGATTACAAAAATGCTCTACTTTTTTCTCATCAATTCGTAAATAAATATCACCATTAGTTTCATCAAATCCAGTTTGTATGCTATCTGCAATGCGATGCAGTTCATCCGTGTCAAAATTCTTGGTTACAATTCTATCAATTAAAATAAAACTCGTTTTAAAATCCAGTTTCAATTTGGTGTCGGCTAATAACTCTTCGATTTGCGAGAGGCTTTTACTTTTACTATCATAAATGCGCGTAAACCCTTTATGCATAAGCTCTTCTAGGTAATAGATTACATTTGAAATGGCTGAAGCAGATATTGGAACAATAAAAAAAACTTTTGTCCCTTGAGGTAAAGTCTTAATGTAGTTTAGTACATCACTTACTTCATCTTTCTTTACTTCTTTGCCACTGATAGGTGAAAATGTTCTGCCAATTTTAGCATAAAGTAATCTTAAGTAATCTATCATTTCTGTCATAGAGCCAACGGTCGAGCGAGGCGTTCGTGCAGTAACCTTCTGTTCGATAGCGATGGCTGGGCAAAGGCCTTCTATCATATCCACATCGGGCTTTTGCATACTTTTCATGAATTGTCGAGCATATGAACTCAGACTTTCAACATATCTGCGTTGTCCTTCAGCAAATAGGGTATCCATTGTCAGTGATGATTTGCCAGAACCACTTACACCTGTTACCACTATGAGTTTATTGTGCGGAAAGGTGACATGCACATTTTTTAAATTATGAACACGCGCTCCTTTTACCTTGATGTCTAGATGATTTTCTTCTGTTTTTCGCTTTGCCAACTTGAGTTACTAATTTCTGATTTATAGATATAACGCCAAAGATAGCAAAATGAAATTGAGCATATATTCTTTCTGAATAAACTTCGGAAGGATCTGCGAAAAACTAATTCATATTACGAAAGCTGAGCTAATTATAAAACCAGTGATTCCCACTTTTATGAAATATTTGGTTTAATATTTTTTTGTAAAAAAATTGTTGTGCAAAGAAAACGTGTTTATATTTAGAAAAATTTATACGAATGAAGATTCTAGAAATTAAGGTAATGAAGGGCCCAAATTATTGGAGTACAAAAAGACATAAGCTAATTGTTATGTTACTCGACTTAGAAGAATTAGAAGAAAAACCAACCGATAAAATACCTGGCTTTTTGGATAGAATTCAGAAAATGTTTCCTTCCATGTACTCCCATAGATGCAGTGAAGGTGTCGAAGGGGGCTTCTTTAAACGCGTTGAGGAAGGTACATGGATGGGGCACGTAATCGAACATATAGCCTTAGAATTGCAAACATTAGCGGGTATGGAAACAGGCTTTGGAAGAACTCGTGGAGCTAGTAAAGAAGGAGTTTACCATGTTGTGTTTTCATATATCGAGGAAGAGGTGGGTAAACAAACCGCCAAAACGGCTGTTGAAATTGCTGAGAGATTAATTTCAGGAGAAGATTTCGATGTAGAGTCATTTATTCAGGAATTGCGCGAAATACGCGAACGTGTTAGGCTTGGACCAAGCACAGGTTCAATCGTAGAAGAAGCCATCAATAGAAATATTCCTTGGATTCGATTGAATAAAAATTCTTTAGTACAGCTTGGTTATGGTATTAATCAACGTCGTATACAAGCTACGGTTGCTAGTACAACAAGTAATATTGCTGTTGAAATTGCTTGTGATAAAGAAGATACAAAAAATATACTCGAAGCTGCTGAGGTTCCTGTGCCACGCGGTCGAATCATTTATGATGAGGAAGATTTAAAAGCAGCCATTGATAGAATTAAGTATCCTATAGTTTTAAAACCTATTAATGGGAATCATGGTCGCGGAGCTACTACCAACATTCAAGATTGGGAAAGTGCTTTGCTCGCTTTTGAGATAGCCAAAAAACATTCTCGTAGCATTATCTGTGAAAAATTTATTACTGGACATGATTTCAGACTACTTGTTATTAATTATAAATTCATTTGTGCTGCTAAGCGCACCCCAGCTTATGTTACAGGTGATGGAAGTAGCTCACTGCAACAGTTAATAGATAAGGTAAATGCGGACCCCCGAAGAGGTTTCGGTCATGAAAAAGTGTTAACACAAATAAAAGTAGATGCTGTAACAGAAAAAATATTATCAGATAAAAGTTTAACCTTAGAAAGTGTGATACCTCAAGGAGAAGTATTGCTGCTAAAACCAACTGCGAATCTCAGCACAGGAGGTACCTCAACCGATGTCACTGATTATGTACATCCTAATAATATCTTTTTAGCCGAACGAATTGCG
>Ga0315904_10004950_pt1 | contig 18662 bp, 15 predicted proteins | sample LakEriMetagenome_6_FD_203529 | JGI IMG/M metagenome (GOLD analysis project Ga0315904, IMG submission 203529) | Freshwater fungal communities from buoy surface, Lake Erie, Ohio, United States - Buoy 12 MA120 | ecosystem: Environmental > Aquatic > Freshwater > Lake | place: USA: Lake Erie, Ohio...
ACGAGCCGGTGCCGCAGCTGCGGCCGGTGCGGCATCGCGTGCCGATGATGTCGATCGACAACACCTACAGCGCCGCCGACCTCGCCGCCTGGGGCCAGCGGGTCGAGAAGCTGCTCGCCGACGCCGGATCCACGGAGCCGGTGGAGTGGGTGCTGGAGCTGAAGATCGACGGCGTGGCGATGTCGCTGACCTACGACGCCGGCCGCCTGGCGCTGGCCGCGACCCGCGGGAACGGCGTCGCCGGGGACGACGTGACCCACAATGTGCGGACGATCCACGGCGTGCCGCTCGTGCTCGATCTTGCGGCGCCGCCGGAATCGATCGAGGTCCGCGGCGAGGTGTACATGACCAACTCCGACCTCGTGGCCCTCAACGAGGCCCAGGCCGCGGCGGGGCTGCCGCCGTTCGCCAACACCCGCAACGTCGTCGCGGGGAGCATCCGGCTCCTCGATCCGCGGGTCTGCGCACAGCGGCCGCTGCGGTTCTTCTGCCACGGCGTGGGCGACTCGACGGGCCTCGGCGCCCGGTCGCAGGCGGATCTCCTGGCCTGGGCCGTCGCCGCCGGCCTGCCCGTGGCCCCCGGCACGCAGGTCTTCGCGTCGCTCGCCGCGCTCGTGGAGCGGGGCACGGAGCTGATCGAGGAGCTCCACGGGCTCGACTTCGAGGTCGACGGTTTCGTCGTCAAGGTGAACCGCTTCGCACAGCAGCAGCTCCTCGGCGCCACCGCCAAGAGCCCGCGCTGGGCGATCGCCTGGAAGTTCGAGAAGTTCGAGGCCACGACGAAGCTGGCCGGCATCCGCGTGCAGGTGGGCCGCGGCGGCACGATCACGCCGGTCGCCGACCTCGAGCCGGTGGAGCTCGCCGGCACGACCGTCCGCCGGGCCAGCCTGCACAACGCGGAGGAGATCCTCCGCAAGGACATCCGCGTGGGCGACGTGCTGGTCGTGGAAAAGGCGGGCAAGGTGATCCCGCACGTCGTCCGCGTGGAGAAACACCTCCGCGCGCGGCAGCTGCCGGAGTGGCGGTTTCCCACGGAGTGTCCCGAATGCGGCACGCCGGTGGAGCGGGATCCGGAGGGCGTGTTCATCCGCTGCCCGAACGTCGACTGCCCGGCCCGGTGCCGCGAACGCATCAAGTTCTTCGCGTCCCGCGGCGCGATGGACATCGAGGGCCTCGGCGACAAGCTGGTGGAGCAGCTGGTGGCGACGGGGCTCGTGCAGGACTATGCCGACCTCTACAGCCTCGAGGCCGCCCAGCTCGAGCCGCTCGAGCGGATGGGGGAGAAATCGGCCGCGGCCCTCGTGGCACAGATCGCCGCCAGCCGCGACCGCGGCCTCGTCCGCCTGCTCAACGCGCTTGGCATCCGGCACGTCGGCCCCCGGGTGGCCACGCTGCTCTGCACGCGGTTCCCGACGATCACCGCGCTCGAGGCCGCGTCGGTCGAGGAACTCGCGGCGGTGCCCGACATCGGCGCGGTGATCGCGGCGAGCGTCCACGAGTGGCTGGCGAGCCCGTATGGCCGGCGGACGATCGCCGGCCTGCGTGCGGCGGGCGTGCGGCTCGATGTGCCCGCCGCCGAACGGGTGGCGACCGCAGGGCCGCTCGCCGGCAAGACGCTCGTGGTCACCGGCACGCTGGAGCGGTTCTCGCGGCAGGAGGCGGAAGAGGCGATCCGCAAGGCGGGCGGCCGGGCGTCGTCGAGCGTGTCGAAGAAGACCGACTACGTCGTCGCCGGCGCCGAGGCGGGCAGCAAGCGCGACAAGGCGGAGCAGCTCGGCGTGCCGGTCATCGACGAGGCGGCGTTCGCGCGACTGCTGGGCGACGGCTGAAGTCTGCTAGCGGTGTTGATCGCGGCGAAACTCGATCGCCCGCCGCTCGGCGTCCGCCCACCGACCCGCCTCGCCGAGGGCGATGATTTCCTGATACCAGGCATGCTCCTCCGGGCCGATGCGGCCGGCGGCGTGATCCCGGGCGATCAGCTCCTTCGTCCGCGCGAGCCGGTCGGCACTCCGGGTGTTGGCCGCAGTCCGCAAGGCGGCCGAATAGTGTCGGTTGCCAAACTCGATCTGCGGCGCTCGCGGCCCGCAGCCGGCCGCCACGGCGAGCACGATTGCCAGCGGGCCGGCGCGGCGCCACCACGCGGCCGGCCCCCACCACATGCCCGCCGATTCACGGTCCATCGCCGGCCACCGTTTCCCCGCCGGCAATGCTCGACATCGCCGCCCAGACCTCCAAATTGATGTTTTCCACGATGAACCGCACCGCGCCGTCGCCGAAGGCCACGTTGCAGCCCCCGGGATGATCGGAAAACATCTGGCAGACATGGGCCATCGGGTCATTGGGCGGATGAATCACGTCGGCCTCGCCGGCCGCAGGTCCGCTGTGGACCAGCAGCAGCGTGGCCGCTCCGTCGGGCACCGAACCGACGCGCACCGCGAACGTCGGGCTCGGATGGCTCGCGGCGCCAGGCAGCGTGCCAGCCCAGGCCTTCTGCGATACCCGCTGCGAGTGCTCGCCGAGGAACACGGTCTTCGAGAGCCCATCCCGAATCCGGGACAGCGCGAGCCAGCTGTTCCGATACAGCGGCCCATTGGCATGCCCCTCCCATGAGTCGAGCGGATCGGACCAGGGCTCGGCCTGGCCGGCGTTCGCCACATAACTCGACCGGCCGAGGATCGCACCGGAACCGTGAGGACCACCCGCTGCTTCGAGCACCTCGAACGGCGTGCTCGGTCCGCCATCCGACGGGCAGCGGAAGATCGGTGGCGACGTCGACACGACCTCACGATTTTCGACCGCGCCCACGCCGATCCCCGCCGCGGGGCGGAAGCGATCGGCCAAGGCCGCCTCCTCCAGGTACGCGGCGATAAGCAGCCCCCAGCCCGTGCCTGGAGGCCGGTCCCGGGAAGTCGGATCGACGGGCGATCGCCCCGGCTCGGTCACATAGCCGGCCGGGAGCCGCCGCCGCGAGGATTCATGGGCGACCACCGCCAGGGCGAGTTGCCGAACGTTCATGCCGCAGCCACTCCGCCGGGCCGCCTCGCGGGCCGCCTGCACCGCGGGCAGGAGGATGCCGATGAGGGTGGCCACGATCGCGATCGTGACGAGCAACTCGACGAGGGAAAAACCAACGCGAACGCCGGCCGGGATTCGGCTGCCCACCAGTTTTTGATTCATCAAACTTTATTTTTTGAGCATTCAAAATCTCGCGGGCGAAGTGTAGTGGTGCAGCGGCCGTTTGGCAACGTCCCGGCGGTGCCCCGCCGGCAGACCGGCGGCACGTCGCCCCAGCGCATCAAGGCTTGGGGGCGCCGCGCAGGGCTGCCGGAAGGCCCAGCGTCGCCAGCGTGAAGCCCCACAGCGGCGCGCCGGCGAGCAGGCCGATCAGCGGCCAGGCGACGAGCCCGGCCCGGGCGACGGCCGTTCGCGTCGCCGCCGGCCAGATGCCGATCGCGAACAGGATTTCGAACAGCGGGATGGCGTGCGTCACCAGATTCATGAGGTACTCCGCGGCGCCGAACGGCCCGGTCAGGTCGACGAGCCGCGAATCCTGCCGCACCGCCAGCCACCAGGCCGCCGTGCCGTTCCACCACACGTCGCCCTTGAGCTGCGCGACCGCCGCGGCGGCCGCGATCACCGCGGCATGCACCTGCAGGAGCCCCTCCGCGATCCGGCAGCGCACGGACGGAGGCGACACGGCGCGGCCGGCCCGCGCGGCCAGCAGGCGATCGACCGACAGGACACGGCCGCTGCGGCCGATCGCCAGGCACCACAGAAGCACGGCGAGGCAGTCGTCGGCCGCCCCCGCGAGCATCGGCCCCCGGTGCAGCAGCGTGGCCCAGAGCACCGGCGCGGCCAGCGACACCACCGGCGTGCAGCAGCCGACGAGCAGCAGCAGGAACACGACCACCGTGACCGCGAACACCAGCCGCACCGCGGCCGCCGACGTGGCGAAGTCGTAGAGCGAGAAGCCGAACGGCGACCGCCACGCCGCGGCCGTCGCCGGATCGATCATGCCGTCGGGGCCGAACCAGGCCTGCATGTCGGCAGCGAAACTCCACAGCAGCAGCAGGCCGATGCCGGCGGCCAGGATCCGCACGAGGGCCAACGGCCGTGGGTCCACCGGCGTGAACCAGAAGGCACGCCAGCTGGCGGCGAACGTGGCGGCTTTGACCTGGTTGTCGGGACCGTTCATGGCGCGGCCATCCGTGGTCGCACCAGCGGCGCGACTTCACCGCGCGGTTCGCTCGGCAGGAGTTGCAGCTCACCGTCCACGAGCCGCACCCGCGCGGCGTAGACCTGGCGCGGATCGCCGTCGTCCGGTGCCGCGCCCCGCTCCGGCAGCGGCCGCCGCAGCACCCGCACCCTGACGTCCTGCGCGTCGAGGACCGCGAACGCTCCGCGGCCCACCGCCGCCGCGAGCACGGCGGGGTCGCCGGCGCCGCCGGTCGCGATCGCCCGGGCCAGCCGCCGCCAGCGGGCGGCCCGCTCGCCGCCGGCGGCCCCGGGTAGCCGGAGGACGGCCGGCTCGGATCGCGGCGGGGCCATGGCGCGGATCTCGAGGGCATGGTCCGCATCTTCGGGCACACCATGCGTGAGGTGATGCTCGAAGCCGAGATCGAGCCAGGCCGGCACGAGCCAGGGCGCGAACAACCGCCCCTTGATCGTCCGCACCAGGGCCGACGACCCGCTCGAAGAGTTCCCCAGAACGGTGAGCAGAAGCCCGACCAGATACACGCCGAGGGCCACCGTCACGGCGGCCCGGACGGCATCGCTCGGCACGGCGGATGGGCTGGAACGCTGATCGGCCATGGTTTCCCTGGCGGCGCGGTCGCCGGACGAGCAGGCGAGTGTGCTTCCCGGTCCCGGACGTTGCCAGCGGTCTTTTTTCACGCTCCGCACGCGCCGCGAGCCCGGATGCGTTGACACGCCCCCACGCGGGCGATAGTTTCGCAGCAGACGGCTCGGCCCCGCGAGTCTCAAGACACACGGGGGATTAGCTCAATTGGGAGAGCGTCTGGCTGGCAGCCAGAAGGTCAGGGGTTCGAATCCCCTATCCTCCATTTTACGCCTGCCGGGCCATCCATGGCCCCGGCAGGCTTGGACCGAGGGCTCGCCTTCCTGGCGAGCAGCCAGGTGGTGCGTGGCCCCCATGGCCCCGGCAGGCTTGGACCGAGGGCTCGCCTTCCTGGCGAGCAGCCAGGTGGTGCGTGGCCCCCATGCCCCCGGCAGGCTTGGACCGAGGGCTCGCCTTCCTGGCGAGCAGCCAGGTGGTGCGTGGCCCCCATGCGCCGGCAGGGTTGGACCGCATGCCGGCTGTAGCGGCGGTCTCCGACCATCGAATCCGGCCGCGGTAGCATGTCCCCGATGCCCTTGAAGCCCGAGGCGTGAGCCGAGGGAATGCGGACCGCCTCTCTTGAAGCCACGCGGTTTCCCTCAGCTCACGCTTCGGGCTTCCCAGCAGTGGGCATTCGACGCCCTGCGAATGCCGTTCGACTGGGTGAGCCGCGTGCAATAGAACGAAGCCGCGGTCTCCGCCTACCATCGTCGGCCGCGACTCGAGACGCCGCTGTAGCGGACCGCTCCACACTTCCTCGAAAGCCACACCATGACCGGTGAGATCGCCTGGATCGACGGCACGTTCGTGCCTCGGGCCGACCTCGCGCTGCCCGTCGGTGATGCCGGATTCGTGCTCGGGGCGACGGTCACCGAACAACTACGCACGTTTCGCGGAAAACTCTTCCTGCCCGACGAACATGCGCGGCGGCTCGAAGAGTCACTGGCCGTCGTCGGCATCGAGCCGCCGTTGCCCGCGACCACGATCATGCAGGCCGCCGCCGACGTGGCTGCCCACAACCACCGACTGACGCACGACGGCGGCGACCTGGGCGTCGTGACGTTCGTCACGCCCGGCGACCTGCCCGCTCAACACGGTGGCCGACCGGCCCGGCCGCGGGCCATCGTTCACTCCTTCCCGCTCGCGTTCCCGCTCTGGGCAGCGGCCTACGACGACGGCGTGGCCCTGCGCGGAGTGGGCGTGCGGCAGGTGCCCGAGGCGTGCTGGCCGATCCGGGCGAAGACCCGCAGCCGCCTGCACTACTTCCTCGCCGACCGCGAGGCGGCCGCCGCCGAGCACGGCGCCCGGGCGGTCCTCGCCCACGCCGATGGCCGGATCAGCGAAACCTCCACCGCCAACATCGCGATCGTGCGCGACGGCACCATCGTCGCCCCTCCCGCCGCCGATGCCCTGCCGGGAATCAGCCTCGGCTTCGCGCGGCACCTGGCCGCCGCCATCGGCATCGCCTGGCACGAGGCGTCGCTGACGGCCGCCGACCTGGCCGCCGCCGCCGAGATCTTGCTCACGAGCACGCCGTCCTGCATCCTGCCGGCCACCCGGTTCGACGGCCGGCCCGTAGGCGATGGGCGGCCGGGACCAGCGTTCCGGAGTATCCTCGATGCGTGGGCCGCAGCGGTCGGCCTCGACATCAGCGGTCAGGCCGTCGCCTGTTCCCCGCCCCGCCCCGCCAGCCCATGAATCCCCACGACAGCACCGCCCCCGCCCGCTACGACGTGCGGCACACCACCAGCTACGCCTACTCCGAGCCGGTGCCCGTGTGCCACAACGAGGTGCACCTCACCCCGCGGTCGCTGCCCCGGCAGCGGGTGCTCGCCAGCGCGATTCGCGTCGCGCCCGAGCCGGCGCAGATCACCACCCATGTCGACTTCTTCGGCAACCAGGTCGGCCGGTTCACGATCGAGGGCCCGCACGAACGACTCGCGATCACCGCCACCAGCCGCGTGGAGGTGGAGCCGGCGCGGCCCTGGCAGGATCTGCCCACACTGCCCTGGGAGCAGGTTCGTGACCGCCTCGCCACGGACCGTTCCGCCGAGGCCATCCGCGCCCGCCATTTCGCCTTCGAGTCGCCGCACGTGCGCCCCTCGGCGTCACTGGCCTCCTGGGCGGCGGAGTCGTTCCGGCCCGGCCGGCCCTGGGCGGAAGCCCTCGTCGACCTGACGACGCGGATCCACCGCGAGTTCGCCTACGATCCGACCGCCACCACCACCAGCACGCCGGTGGAGGAGGTATTCGCGCTCAAGCGCGGCGTGTGCCAGGACTTCGCCCACCTGCAGATCGCCTGCCTCCGGTCCCTGGGCCTGGCCGCGCGATACGTCAGCGGCTACATCAGCAACGCCCGGGGCGTCGCCGCGGCCGGAACGGCGCCGGCCAACGACGCGGGCATGGTCGGCGCCGACGCCTCGCACGCATGGCTGGCCTGCTGGGATGGCGGCGACGGCTGGCTCGACGTCGACCCGACCAACGACTGCGTCGCCGGGGCGTTGCACGTCACGGTCGGCTGGGGCCGAGACTATGCCGACGTCAGCCCGGTGAAGGGCGTGTGCGTGGGCGGCGGCGCCCATCGCATGGACGTCGCCGTGCACGTCGTGCGGATCGCCTGACGGCCCCGGTCACTCGCCATGCGTCGCTCCCTCCGCCTCCTCCTGCTGCTCGCCCTCGCCGCCATCGCGGTGCCCTTGGTGCCGTTCCTCGCCTGCGGCGCCCGGCTCGACGCGGTCGTCACCGGCTGGCTGGACCCGCCTCCCCCGGCACCGGTCCTCGCGGCCCTCGAGGTCGGCGTCCTCGCAGCCGACCTCCTCCTGCCGGTGCCGTCGAGCATGGTGGCCACGCTGGGGGGCGCGGCGCTCGGCGTCGGTGTCGGCACGGCATGTGCCTGGTTGGGAATGACGGCCGGTGCCTGCTGCGGCTGGTGGCTCGGCCGCACCACGACGGGGCGGGCCTTCACGCGGCTCGCGGCCGAAGACCGTGCGGCGCTCGACCGGCAGGAGCGGCGGCTCGGACCGCTGCTCGTCGTACTCACGCGGCCGCTGCCGCTCGTCGCCGAGGCCGCCGCGCTGTTCGCGGGCGCCGCCGGCATGCCGCTGCCACGGTTTCTCGCCGCGGCCGGCGGGGGCAACCTGGCGATCGCGTTCGCCTGGAGCCTGGCCGGCAGCCTGGGCCGCGATGCCGCAGCCCTGCAGTGGGTGCTCGTCGCGTCCCTCGCCGTGCCGGTCGCATGCGCCCTGTTCGCGGTCCGTCGGCCCGCGGCGGCGGCCGGTCTCAGCGGCTCAGCCGAGCCTCGGTCTCGTTGAAGATCCGCTCGAACTCGGCCCGGGTGCGGGCGGTCGTGGCCTGCACGTCCTGCACGAGGGCGTCGGGCCGCTCGTAGCCGAGGAGGTGGGCCAGCTTCCGCTGCTCCTCCGGAGCAGCCGGGAAGTCGTGCCGCGCGGCGGCGTCGAGCAGCCGCAGCCGGCCCTCGATCGACCGCAGCATGCGGTACGCCCGCTCGAGAAACGTAAACCGCTCCGTGGCGATCAGCCCCGTCTCGTGCAGGGCCACGAGGCCGCGGAGAGTCTCGGGGGTCCGCACCGCCGGCGCGGCCCCACCATGCACGAGCTGCAGCATCTGCACGATGAACTCGATGTCCACCACGCCGCCGGGGCCGCGCTTCAGATTGCCGGCTCGCGCCCCCTGCTCCATGCGATACCGCATCCGTCGGATGGCCTCCACCTCCGCGGTGGTCCAGCGCCGCTCGAAGGCGGCCGCCGCGATGATCTCGCCCACCCGGGCGACGGCATCCGCGCTGCCCACGACGGGCCGCGCCTTGACGAGCGCCTGTCGTTCCCAGATCGCGGCCGGTCCGGTGGCGGCGAAGTAGCGGGCGAACTCGTCGAGCGACACCGCGGGGGGGCCGCTCTTGCCGCTGGGCCGGAGCCGGGAATCCATCTCGTACAGCCGCCCTTGGGGCCCGAAGGTGTTGAACATCCGCATCGTCCGCTGGGCCAGCTCGCCGAAGAAGTGGGCGTTGCTCGTGCCTGCGGACCGGCCGCGGGGGGGCACCACGGTGCCGTCGTGGTCGTACAGAAAAATCACGTCCACGTCGCTGGCGTAGTTCATCTCCCGGCCGCCGAACTTGCCCATCGCGAGCACGACGGGGGCGGCCGGCCCGCCGCCGGCGCCGGTCGGCAGGCCGAGCCGCTCCACGAGCTGCCGTTCCTCGCGATGCACGACCACGCGGACCAGCGCCGCGGCGAGCCCCGCCAGCGCGGCGGTCGTCGTTTCCGCATCCTGCCGCCCGAGAATGTCGCGCACGCCCACCCGCAGCTGCTGCGCCGCCTTGAACGCGTGGAGGGTGGCGTCCACGTCCACGGCGCCGCGGCACAGTTCCTCGAGGCTCGCCTCGAGGGCTTCCGGGGTCGGCAGCCGCTCGAGCAGCAGGCTGTCGAGCAGTTCGTCGATCATCCCCGGGTTGCTTACCAGCAGCCGGGACAGGAACGGGCTCGACGAGCAGAGCCGGACGGTGAGGTTGAGCGACGCGGGATTGAAGCTGAACAGTTCCCACAGCACGCCCTTGCCGCCGAGCGAATCGGCGACGGCACCGAGGTTGGCGAGCGTGGCGTCGGGATCCGGCGTGCGGGCGATCGCGGCCAGCAGCGCCGGCGCGATCGCCGCCAGGAAGTGGCGGCAGCGACGGGTGGAGAGGAACCGCACCTTCTCCTCACCCAGCGCGACGAGCCCGCGATGGGCCTGGGGCACGTCGCGGAAGCCGTGCCGGGCGAGCACCTCGTGGACGAAGGCGGGAGACGGATCGGGATCGAGCACGAGATCGACTTCCGGCTCGGGGGGGGCGTCGTCGGGAAAGGCGTCATGGAGGAGGTGGTCGAGGATCCGGCGATTGAGCGCCGTGGCCTCGGCCAGCTCCCGCCGCAGCCGCTCGCGGCCCGTGGCGTCGCCGGCGTAGCCCATCCGCGCCGCGAGCCGGACCAGTTCGTCGTCGTCGGCCGGCACCACGTGCGTCTGCCGGTCGTAGAGGATCTGGAGGCGATGCTCGACAGTCCGCAGGAGCGTATACGTGCGTTCGAGAATTTCCCGTTCCTGGTCGGTGAGCCCGCCGGTGGCCGCCAGCCGCCGGATCGCCTCCAGGGTGTTGCCGGTGCGGACCGCCGTCGCGTCGCCGCCGCCGAGCAGCTGGAGGAACTGGATCGTGAACTCGACGTCACGAATGCCGCCGCGTCCGTGCTTCACGTCGGCGGCATCGGTGCCCTCGCGGATCGAACGCTGCTCGATCCGCCGCTTCAGCGCCTTGATGCCGCTGATGTCCGCCCGCGACAGCCAGCGCCGGTAGACCCAGGCTTCGAGCTCGCCCAGCAATCGCCCGCCGAGGGCCTCGTCACCGGCGATGCACCGCGCCTTCACCCAGGCCTGCCGCTCCCAGGTGCGGCCCGCCTGCTCGTAATACTGGAGCATCGGCTCGAGGGCGAGCGACGCGTGCCCCGCCGACCCATGCGGCCGCAGCCGCAGGTCGACCCGGTAACAGGATCCGAGGTCGGTGGCCTCAGCGATGAGCCGCACCGTCTCCTGGGCGACGCGGTCGAAGAACTCCTGGTTCGTGCAGGGCTTGGGGCCGGCGACGCGGCCGTCGGCGGAATGGACGAACACCAGATCGATGTCGCTGGAATAGTTGAGCTCGCAGCCGCCGAGCTTGCCCAGCGCCAGCACGGCGATCGTCGCCCGCGTGCCGTCGGACCCGCGGGGGACGCCCCGTTGCCGCTCCACGCGATCGAGGGCGCGGCGGAGGGCGGCGGAGACGATGCAGTCGGCCACGTGGGAGATCTGGGCGGTCACGGTCTCGAGCCGCTGTCCGCCCACGATGTCGCCATAGGCGATCCGCAGCGTCTCCCGGCGCTTGAAGCGACGCAGGGCCCGCATCACCACCGCCGGATCGGCGTTCGGTGGCCCGGGTGGGTCCGGGGGGCCGAGTTCGGCCGCCAGCTCGGCGGCGAGGGCCTCGCGCTTCTCCGGCCGCCCCTGCCCGAGCCGCACCTGTTCCCAGGCCTCGGGATCGGCGATCACGATCTCGGCGAGGTACGGGCTGGCCGCGAAGATCGCCAGCAGCGTGTCGAGCGCCCGCGGGTCCCGTTCAAAGAGCGCCGCCGCGGCGAGCGGGCTGCGGACGGCGGAGAAGAACCGTTCCAACGCCGCGAGCGTTCGGTCTGCATCGGCCGTGGCGGGCAGCCGCGCCGCCAGTCGTCCGCAGAGCGCGGCGAGCACGTCGAGGGGCAGGCCATGGCCGGCCAGACCGCTCAGGGCCCGGTGGGCCGCCTGCGGCTCGGCGAGGCCCGCCGCCCGCCCCCAGGCCGTCGCCGCTTCGGGATCGTCGAGCAGCCGCCGAACCTGGCCGATGCCGGCCGGCGGCACGATCTCCGGCTCGGCCTCTCCTGCCCGCCGACGACCGGAACGCGGCGGCACGTCACGCCTCCATCGGCCGCGCCGCGGGGGACGGCAGGGCGATCGAGTGCAGTTCCACCGGTTCCTCGCCGGCCAGCCGCAGGCCGTCCAACGGCACGGCTTCGGCCAGCCCGTCGGCCACCACGCCGGCCAGCGACCAGGCGCCGGCGGCGAGAATGTCGATGTCCACGAGGCGGCCGACGAGCCGCACCGGGGCGTCGAAGACGACGATCCGGTCGCACATCGTGCGGCCGGTCAACTGGGCGCTGCCGTCGGGACCGGGATCGACCTCCCGCTTTTCGTCCCGCGTGGACAGCCCCTCGACGAGCACCTGCTGGCGGGTGCCGACGAACCGCCGGTTGCCGGCCAGGCTCACCCCCTCCTGGGCCTCGAGCAGCAGCCGGTTGCGTTCCTTCTTCACCTCTTCCGGCACGTCGTCGGGCAGGCGGTCATAGGCCTTCGTGCCGGGCCGTGGGCTGTACTTGAAGATGAAGCTGTTCTTGAAGCCGGCGGTCCGCACGAGGTCGAGCGTCGTCTCAAACTCCGCATCGGTCTCGCCGCAGAAGCCGACGATGAAGTCGCTGGTCACGGCGGCCTGCGGCAACGCCTCCCGCACGCGGCCGAGCATCTCCATGTATTCGCCGATCGTGTAGCCGCGCTTCATCCGCGCGAGCACGGCGTCGGAGCCGTGCTGGGCGGGCACGTGCAGGTAGTGGCAGACCGTGGGCAGGTCGCGGACGGCCGCGATCAGGTCGTCGGTCATGTCCCGCGGGTAGTTGGTGACGAACTTGACCCGGTCGAGACCGTCGATGGCGTCGAGCCGCGCGAGCAGGTCGGAGAGCCGCGTCGTCCGGCCGCCGTCGCTCCACCGGTAGCTGTTGACGGTCTGGCCGATGAGCGTGATCTCGCGGCAGCCCTCGGCGACGAGTTTCCGTGCCTCGGCGACGATCGTGTCGGGCGCGCGGGCCTGCTCGGGGCCGCGGACGTGCGGCACCACGCAGAACGCGCAGAACTTGTCGCAGCCGGTCTGCGTGCGGATGAAGGCTTGGAAGGGGGTGGGCCGCATGGCCGGATCGCGGTCGGGATCGTAGCTCTCGAAGCTCCGGGCGATCGCCTCGCGGGCGTGCCCCTTGCGTTCCAGGCTGACCTCGATCCGGGGGCCGCCGCCGGCGAGCACCTCCGCCACGAGGCCGGGCACCTGGTGCAACTGGCCGGGGCCGACGACGAGATCGACCCACGGCGCCCGCCTCCGGATCAGCTCCTGATCCTTCTGGGCCATGCAGCCGAGCACACCCACCACCACGTCGGGCCGCTGCGCCTTCACGCTGCGAATCCTGCCCAGCGCCGAATAGATCTTGTCCTCGGCGTGCTGGCGGACGGAGCAGGTGTTGTAGAACACCGCGTCGGCCTCGCCGCTCGACCGCGCCATCTCCCAGCCCTGGCGGCGCAGGGCGGCCACGACGAGCTCGCTGTCGAGCACGTTCATCTGGCAGCCGACGGTCTCGATCCACAGGCGCCTGGTCATGGCGGCAGTGTAGCAGCCGCGGCCGGCCCCGAGCGACCGTCCGCCCGCGGGATCACGTTCCGCCTCGCCAGCCGCCGGCGCAGCTGCGGGTCACCACGAGCACGACCACGGCGGCGAGCACCATCAACACGGAAACGGCCACGGCGGCCCGGAGATTGCCGATCGACAGTTCGAGGAACACGGTCGTGGACAGCACCTCGGTCTTCATCCGCGTCGCCCCAGCGAACACCAAGAGCGGCCCGAACTCCCCCAGGGCCCTGGCCCAGGCGATCGTGCCGGCGGCGAGGATCGGCCCGCCGGCCTGCGGCAGGACCACGCGGGCGAAGGCCTGGGCCCGCGTGCAGCCGAGCACGACGGCGACCCGTTCCTGCCGCGGGTCGATCTGGTCGAAGCCGGCCCGCATGATCCGCGCGGCGAACGCGGCCGACACCATGAACTGGGCGAGGATCACGGCCGGCACCTGGAACACCACCCGATCCGCCACGAGCCGAAAGGGCCAGAACTGGAACAAGATCAGGAGGCTGATGCCGAGCACCAGCGGGGGCAGCACGATGGGGATGTCGAGGATCGCGTCGACGAGCTGCCGGCCGCGGAACTCGTACCGCGAGAGCAGATAGCCCAGGGGAATGGCCACGGCGAGCGCCAGCAGCGTCGTGATGCTGCAGGAGATAATGGTCAGGGCGAACGAGTGCCGGATCGCTTGATCGGCGAACACGCCCACGACCGCGTGACCGGCGTTCCACAGCGGCTGGAGCAGCCGCAGCGGCGCCGGCGGTGCGCCGCCGGCGGTGGCCAGATAGGCGACGTCGGCCGTCATCAGGGCCACGAGCGCGGCGACGTAGAACCCGCCCAGGGCCACGAGCCCCCCCAGGAACACGCCGTCGGCGCGGCGGATGCGGTCCGCGGCGGCGGGACCTGACGATGGGCCGGGGCTGGACGAGGGAGGGGGCGGGGAAGCGTTCATGGCCGGCCGGTGGAGCCGGCATGTCGCCAGCGAAAGCCCGCGGCCTCGAAGGCGCCGCGGCCGCGGGTGACCGCGTCCGTGAGCCGGCGGGTGAGCCACTTGAACCCGCTGCTGCGGGCGATGCCGATGGGCTGCACGGCGACCGCCTCCGGCACGGCGAGGCGGATCGTGTCGACGGTGTCGGCCGAGAGCCGGGCGTCCGATTCGTAGACGAACGCGGCGTCCACGGAACCCGTGGTCACCATCGGCAGGAGCAGCGCCGAGCTGCAGGTCTCGGCGACGACGTTGGGCATGATCACGTCGAGCATGCCCTGTGCCCGCAGCAGCTGCCGGGTGAGGACCCCGATCGTGCACTGCTTGGGCTGGCCGACGGCGAGCCGCAATCCCGGCGCGGTGAGATCGGCGATCGAGCGGATGCCCTTGGGGTTGCCCTTGGGCACGGCGATCACCACCTCGGTCTCGGAGATCTCGGTGGCGTCCTGGAACAGCCCGCCGACCTCATCGAGATAATAGCGGTCGCAGGCCATGTAGAGGTCGGGAAAGCCCCGCCCCTGCTGCCAGTCGGCGATCGCCTTCATCTGCCCGGTGAGGATGCCGCAGCCGTTGTAGACGGTGTTGATCCGCACGCCCTCGCGCCGCTCGAAGTCGGCCAGGATCGGCTCGACGGCCCGCCGGTTCACCGCGCCGCAATAGAACGTCAGCTCCGGCCGCACCGCCCACGGATCGCCGTCGATGACGTCATAGCCGGCGGCGGCGAACGCCTCGAGGCCGCGGTCGCGGGCCGTGAGATACCGGGCCAGTCGCAGGGCGGCCGTCGGCGAACGGGCCGAGGTGAGCACGGCGATCACGACCCGGGCCCGAGCGGCGGTGAGCTCGGGGCAGGGCACGATCTCGAGCGATTCTTCGGCGGCGACGTTCGCCCGCCAGGCGATGGCGGCGTCGGCGGCGCCGAGCTTCACCGCGCTGACGACCTCCGGCACCGTGGGCAGAAAGCCGCCCCGCTTCCGCACCGCCGCCTCGATCTCGGCCCAGAGCGACACCCGCTCGAGGGCCGCGCGGGTGACCTTGCCGATCGCCGCCTGATCGGGGCTGCCGAGCATCGTCCGCACGCCGTCCCGAGCGAGGTCGGCCAGGCCGGCGATGCCCTTGGGATTGCCCTTCGCCACGCACAGCACCGCCTGCTGCTCGGCGACGGGCAGCGTCTCGGCGAGCAGGCCGGCGTCGGCGAGCGTCGCCAGGTAGGCGTCGTCGGCGAGCAGCACCAGATCCCCGGTCTTCGCGATGACGAGTTGGCTGACGAGGGTGTTCGATCCGCCGTATTGCAGCAACACCCGCCCATCGGTCTCGTCCCGATAGGCGGCCACGGCCCGCTCCACCGGCGCCCGCAGTCCGGCCGCGCACGCCAGTTCCACCACCTCCGCCGTCGGTCCCGGCGGCCGGTCCACCAGCAGCATGCCCACGGCCGCGGCCAACAGCCCGGCCCCGGCCAGGAGCAGCAGGGCGGACCGCGACACGATCCCGCGGCGGTCGCCGGCCGGCGTCGCGACGCGGCCACGTGGCATCGGGCGGCTGCTATTGATCACGACATCGCTCCGGTGGCCGAGGCTGCGTCGCGGCGGGCGACTTCCCCATGTTCCACTACGAAGCATACCTCCGCCAGCCGGCGGCTCTCGCGGGAATCGTGCGTGACGTGCAGCACGGTCACCCCGGTGGACCGGTGGACGTCGGCGAGCACCTCGCAGGCGCCGGCCCGGGTCGCCTCGTCGAGTCCGGTGAGCGGCTCGTCGAGCAGCAGCACCTCGGGACGAAACACCAGCGCCCGCGCCAGCGCCACCCGCTGCGCCTCGCCGCCGCTCAGCCCGGCGGGATGCCTGGCGAGCAGCGGCTCGATGCCCAGCAGGGCCGCAACCTCCGCGACCCGCGGGTGAATCGTGGCCCGTGGCCATCGCCGCACCTCCAGCGGCAGCGCGATCTGTCGGCCGACCGTCATGTGGGAGAACAGCGCCCGGTCCTGCGGCACATAGCCGATGTCCCGGGCGGCGGCCGGCAGGCGGGTGACGTCGCGGTCGCCCAGCCGGATCGATCCGGCCGCCACGGGCCGCAGCCCGCAGATCGCCTCCAGCAGCGTGCTCTTGCCGCTGCCGGTGCGGCCCATCAAGACACCGTAGGCCCCGGTTGGAACCACGAAGCCGACGTCTCGCAGTTCGAAGCCGCCGCTCCGCACGGTCACCGCGTCGAGCATGATCATGGAGATGGCTCCGACCCGACGTCGCGACCGCCGGCAACGGGCTGTCGCGAGGGCGTGGCACTTCGTCGCGACTGGGTGCGGCGGAACGCCCCGTCGAATGCGGGCCACCCGACGGGAACCCTGTTCCTCGATGGTATCACGCGACCGCTCCACGGTTCCACGGGGCGGCTCGTTCTGCCCGCCGCGGATGTCGGTCCTGCGGGTCCGCGCGGACGACCCGCTGACGATCCGCGGAACGCGGCTACGCCTGGCAGACTGTGGAACAAGTCTGCCCGAGCAGGATGCGAGGAATGCCGACCGGGGAAACCCGCGGCGTTTCCACCGGTCGGCCAAGTGGACAAAGGCCAGGGAGGGCTTGGTCCACGGGCAGCTAGGCCCGCGGCCCGCAGACCGGGCACTCCCGCCGCGCGGGAATCGTGAGCGTGCGGCATGTCATGGTGGCCGTGTCGCAGGTCCACAGCCGGCCGGCGAGCGGCGTGCCGCAGCCGGTCAGGATCTTGATCGCCTCGAGGGCCGCGAGCGTCCCCGCCGTGCCCGCCACGGCTCCGAGCACGGGAAACTCGCGCCGCCAGTGGGGAGGCGGAGCCGGGTAGAGGCATGCCAGGCAAGGCCCTCCCGGGAGGACGCTCATCAGCCGGGCCTCGGCGTCATACATTGCGGCGTCGACCAGCGGCCTGCCCTGCCGCACCGCCGCGGCGTTGAGGAGCAGCCGCTCCGCGAACAGGGGCGCGGCGCTGACCACGAGGTCGCAGCCGGCCACCAGTCGGGCCGCGTTGTCGGCCGTCGCGTTCTCCGGCACCGTCTCCACGACGACGTGGGGATTCAGGTCCCGCAGCCGTTCCGCCGCCTGCTCCACCCGCGGGCGACCGATACCCGACGTCGACATCAGCGTCTGCCGGTTGAGATCGTTGCGCCGCAGGTTGCCGGCGTGTGCCAGCACAATCCGGCCCACGCCGGCCGCCGCGAGGTAGGTCGCCGCGGCCCCGCCGACCCCGCCGACCCGCGACACGAGCACGGCGGCGGCCTTGAGCCGACGCTGCCCATCGTCGCCGAAGCCGGCCACGGACCGCTGCCATGAGTAGCGGTCGAGTTCGTCGGGGGTGAGCCCGCCTCCGCCCCGCGCGTCGCCGTGCATCGCGGCTAGCCTCCGGCGATCGGCGGCATGAGCAGCAGGTCGTCGCCGTCGGCGAGGACGCGGCGCGGCCGGTCCTCGGGAGGCACGCCGATGCCGTTGACCGCCACCAAGAGCGACGGCTCGACAGTCCCGTCGGCCGTGAGCAGATGCCGCCGCACGTCGCCGGCTGCGGCGGCGGCGAGGCGGCGGCATGCGTCCGCGAGCGTCGTTCCCTCCGGCAGGTCGAGCGCGGCGGGTCCGGCCTGCCGCAGCGGTCCGGTGAACGTGACGAAGATCTGCATCGATGCAGGATAGCCCGGTCGACGAAGCCCCTGCAATCGCCCCCCACGAGCTGCCCGGTCCATGAACGCCGCTGATGTGCCCGGTCACGCCCGCGGGCGGCGCACGGCGGGCGAATGGAGCGGCGACCCGCTCCCGCGGCGTCGCCCGGTCAGCCAAGCCGCATGCCGGGGAGGAGCGGGCTGCCGCGGAGGAAGTCGGCCGCGGCCATCGTCCGGCGGCCCTCGGGCACCACCTGCGTGATCGCCAGCGCCGTCTCTTCCCCGCAGGCCACGACGATCCGGCCGGCCGCCGTGTCGAGTACCTCGCCAGGCGGCGCCGCGGCCGCCCGCGGGTCCGCGGCCACCTCCACGTCGGCGAGCACGAGCCGCTGCGTCGTGCCGTCGCCGCGGGTAAAGAATGTGGTCGCCCGGGGCCACGGCTCGACCGCCCGCCGCAGCCGCTCGATCCGCGCGGCCGGCCAGGTCCAGTTCACGATGCCGTCGGCCTTGGCGAGCCGCGGCGCCCGCGTGGCCTGCGCCGCCTCCTGCGGCACGCCGACGCCCGCGACCGAACCGGTGGCCGCCACCGCGGCCTGGATGCGATCGATCGCCGCGAGCACAGCCTCCACGCCGAGCGTTGCCAGCCGCGGCTCGAGTTCGGCGGCCGTCTCCCGGGGCCCGATCGGCGTCGCGCGGGCCACGATCACGTTGCCGGCGTCGAGCGCGGGCGTCATGTGGATCACGCTCACGCCGCTCTCCGCATCCCCCGCGAGGATCGCCCACTGCACCGGCGCCGCCCCGCGATGCCGCGGCAGCAGCGAGCCGTGGAGGTTGATCCCGCCGAGCGGCGGCACGGCGAGCAGGTCACGGGACAGGATCTGGCCGTAGTCGCAGACGACGAACAGGTCGGGCCGCAGCGCCGCCAGCGCGGCGACCGTGGCCGGGGCGTTGACGTCGTCGGGGTCGAGGATGCCGATGCCGGCCGCCGTGGCCGCCGCCCGCATCGGGTTCGGGGGCGGCCGCCGGCCGGGGGGCGCCCGGTCGGGCCGCGTGACCACCGCCACCAGGTCGTGCGGCGACGCCACGAGCCCATGGAACATCGGCACCGCGAACGGCCCCGTGCCCATGACCACCAGCCGCAGCGGCCCGGTCACGCCTGGCACCGGGCGGCCTCCAGGCGGTCGAGCTCGGCGACGAGCGTCGCGTCGCCCGGCAGTTCGCCGCGCGACTGCTTGCCGGCGAACAT
>Ga0315904_10004952_pt1 | contig 18659 bp, 17 predicted proteins | sample LakEriMetagenome_6_FD_203529 | JGI IMG/M metagenome (GOLD analysis project Ga0315904, IMG submission 203529) | Freshwater fungal communities from buoy surface, Lake Erie, Ohio, United States - Buoy 12 MA120 | ecosystem: Environmental > Aquatic > Freshwater > Lake | place: USA: Lake Erie, Ohio...
TGCGCCATCATCATCTGAGCAATTGCCGCCAATCTAGGATCCGTAATGGTTTGCAATGCAGATGTTTGCAAATCCGATGGCGGCTGTGCTTGTTGTTCTTCGTCATCTTCTCCGGCCAGAGATGCTGCGGCTTCTGCAATGCCACTTCCAATTCCAGACGCCCCTACAGCGCCAATGGCTGGTGCTGCTGATGCGGCTCCCTTTGCTGCTTCAGCGCGACTTTCGCCTTGTTGCATGGCCTCCTTAGCAGCGCGTTCTGTCTGCTCACGAAATTTCTCATGCAGTTCAAATTCTTCGCTACGGACCCCACGAACTCGTTGCCCAAGTTCATACAAAGCCTGACGGGCATGTGGTCCAGCCCATCCACGCTTTACGAGGGTATTTGCCAGCCATGCGGAATATGCACGCATCGACCGTTCGCTACGAAGTTGATAGATGGCTTCATGTTCCGCAGCAAGTTCCGTCATCATGCCCATGCCTTGGTTGGCAGTGGTAGTGACTGACTCCTCCGAAAATTGCCGGAATCGCGCAATATCGCGTGTTGCTTCCGCGCGCTGTTGCTGTGTTGCGGTTGGGGAACTCAAGGTTGTTCTGGCTGCATTAGATAAACCCTGCAACTTTTTGATCAGTTCCAAATCTGACAAACCATTGAGGTCTTGATACCTATTGCGCATGTATTCAGCGCCGCCACGAGCAGCAAACACTGGATCGATCGAAAGCAGGCGCGCCATGTGCGCGGCACCAGCGCGTGACTTTGCGTGAATCATGTGACGCAACTCGTGCCACGCAACAACAAACGCAGAGCGAGAAGTCAGTGCATTTCCATTTTCGCGGACCAGAAACACGCCGTCAGGAGTCGATTGGTTGACAAAGGCACCATCCATTGGGATCGCGCCTTGAACAACTTCTACAGTTCCATCGTCGTTTGTAATCTCGTATTCAGCAGTTCCGTCAAGCACAACTGCTCTGCCAGTTGATGTTTCAAGAACCTTGCGTTCACCATCGCTCAAAGATTGATCTGCAACTCGACTAAGCGTGATTCCACGCAACTTTACAGATCCATTGCGCACAGGTTTCTTCGTCTTGGCGTAAACGAACTTCGCGTTTGGATCTGCCATACCGCCCTTGATGGACTTTGCAATATCCGTCCGCAGTGTTGAAATTCCTTTAGTTACATCTTGCGTGCGCAATGGGCGCTGCTCTTCTGGCAGCATCCGCATCAACGCAGCGTCTGCATCGACTTGGCGCTGAATCTGATCGGTGATTGTGCCAATCTTTCCGGTCTCAACATCTTCTACCGTCAATCCGCGCGCGTCAGCGTCGGCAACAATCGAAGGAATCCGCTTCGACATTTCTGCTGGATCTGAGTATGGGTATACATGAACGATGTGACCAGCATCGTTTCGCAGAACTACAGCACCAGCCATAATCTGGTCTGTGTTCAAATCGTTGTACCCATTGATTGCCGCGCTATTTCGTTGCGCAACAACCTGCATGACATCCGCAGCAAAGGCTGCATGAGCGTAAACGGCTCGACCTTGATGCGTTCCAACTTTGACGATTCCCGCATTTGCCATTTCCTTTTTCAACTTCGGAGTAATCGTCTCTTTCTGATTAACTGGGTCAACAAACATGGCAAGCCTGTTGCCAGCACTCAACTCTTCGATTTGGTGTCGGGCCATAGTTTGACCACGAACCACGGGAATGTTTCGATTGAAGTTGATGAGGTCTTGATTCCGGGATTTTGACCCAGAAATTACTTGTCGCTTTTCAAAGGTGCCTACTGCTTGTTGTTGACCACGCTCAACAAGCGACTGTGTCATGTCTGCTTGAGCGCCGCCTTCTTCAAGTTGCCTGCGAATAGCACGGTCATCGAAAGCCTTTTGGATCCCGCCCAACCCAGTAGTGCCAGCGCCTAAAAATGCACCAGACAAGCCGCCTGTAAGTGCAGCGTCTGCTACATCCTCGCTGAGATATTCGTATTCAAATCCCGCAGGTGTGGCAATGTTGACGCCCTTTGCCGATTCAGAGAATGCTTCTTCACCTGCTTCTGTTGCGCCAGCAAATGCAATTTTTCCAGCAGTCTTTAAAAGACCCATAGGCCCAAGATGTCGGTCCATGCTTTGCCCAAGTTCTTTAGCCAATGGCCCGAACTTCTTTGCTCCAAGCCCACGAAGAAGCCACTTGTCAAACTTCAGCACGCCGATTTGCAACGAGTCACCGATGTACTCTGATCCGTATTCTGCTAAACCTTGAACAGTACCAGCCAACTGTCGTTGAGAATACGGAATAGGTTCGTATGGAATGCCAAGACGACGCGCAGTTTCTCGCGCCGTCATTTCATTTTTGTACAGTTCATTTTGGTGCTGGTACTTGCCCATGACAAAGTACGGAAGCGTTGCTCCAGCACGAAGAATTGGGTCTTTGATCATCAGCAGCGGAATTGACTGCGCTGCCCCTCCAGCGGCCTCTCCAATCGTTTGTCCGATTGCTGATGCTGTTGGACTCCCTGCTGATCCGATGCGCTCACTTTTTAATTCTGGTGCATTTGGATCCTCTCCAGCAACAGAAGACAGGCCGGGAATCATGGTTCTAGCGAACTCGCCAGCCGCTGATTGCGTGATTTCCTTTCCCTGTTCAAATGCGCGATTGGTAATTTCCTCTGCGGACTCTGGAGGAAGAGCGGGAATTCCTTGAGCAGAAAAAACTCCGCGAGACATGAGATCGGCCTGCATTGCAGCAAACGACCCGCCAAGCGCGCCGAGAAATCCCTCAGTGCTGTGTGTGAATCGACCGATCGCGTCTTCTGTTCCAACGATCAATGCACTACGGTCATTCGTGCTGTAAGTATTCCAATCGATTGGCTTTTTCCCAGCCATGTATTGATTAGCGTACAACTCTGCCCAATCGTTGACCTTGTCGTCATACGACGCGAACTTTGCTTCCCCACCTTCGCCTTCAATAACTACTTGTGGCGTGAGACCAGCCTTGTAAGCAGTTGCAAGAGCCTCTTGCTTTTTGCGGTTTGAAATGAAATCGCGAAACGAGTCGTAGTTCTTTGATACGCGCGCTTCGACCTTTCCAAGATCCGTAATTCCTTCCGCTTGAATGTCGGCGTCAATCTTGTTGCGAATTGCTTGCCATTGCTGCGCGAAGGTCAGATCGTTGTTCATAGATGTCTCACTTCTGAATGTCAAATCCACCAAGACCAGCGTTTTCCAATGCCTGATCAACTGGACTCATTTGTTGTTGTGGTGCTGAGATAGGTGCAGGAGATGCCATAGACATTCCAGCACTTTGAGATGCGGATGCCGCAAGAGCCTGCAAGTGCTGCTGGATCATCTGTGGGCTACTTCGATCCCATCCAAGACGAATGCTTGCCCATTCATCAAGATTAGTCAGATACTGCATCCATGCATTTACAGACATTGGGTCGTTGACATTCAATGGTTGCTGTGGCTGTGGCACAACATGGCCGTCCCACAACTCTGGAATAGTTGCCACGCGCTTAAGCGTGTCCCACGCGCCATATGCATTGACATTGTTTCCAGTTCCACCAACCTGATATGGGCTGCTAATCCAATCAAACACGCCCATTGATGCGCCGCCATTGAGGTACTTGCGCTCTGCGATTGGGAACAACCCCTGCAACAATGGAAGAGATCCCATTTGCCCTTGGATCTCTTCGCGGTTTGCGCCTTGCATTTGCAATTTCTGTTGCAACATTCCTTGAGTCATGTCTACGCGAGATGGACGACGCTGCATGACTTGCTTGCTACCAATTACAACTCCACCAACGCCAGTTTCTTGAATAGTGACAGGCTCTTCTGGGCCTTGCTCGTACAGCGTGCGCATTCTATTTTCAACTTGAGACTGCATGATCCCAACGCTGATGTCGAGTGCCTGAGTCTTTCCACCATCCGTTGCAAACGAATTTCCGAGTCGAGCAAGTTGCTGACCAGCGGCATCTGGGTTGTTCCTTGCCAGATACATCAGTCCTTCAGCCAACCCCTTTGGCATGTTGGGCATTGATGACACAACAGCAGATACGGTTCTTTGCGCGTCTTCGCTAGCCTTTCGGAACTCCATCATCGCTTGCATTTGGTCGCGCTGATTCTTCCGCATATTCAAAAGAGCCATCCATTGGCTGTTTTCAATCGGAACAGGAGCGCCATTAATGAAGATCGCTGGAGTGCCATCCTCGTAAAAACCAAGATCGAATGTTTCCATGCCAACAGGATCGCCATCAACAATTCCCCGCATAGTCAATTGAATGTCATTGACTTCGGACGCACGACCCTTGACATTCTCTGCGAGACTTTTTCTATATGCCTCATCAATCTTGCTGAGTGTCGATGTTGCGTCACGCTCAGGGATTCCCTCGTAGGTTGGCGCTTCTGATTGACTCGTAAGATCCAACTTAAATGAGTCAGCACTAGGCTGAGAAGGTGGTTCTGGCATTTCAGAAACGGATCTTTGTGCAGCCGTTCCCATCTGTGGTGATGTCATCGATGCCACAGAATTCTTCATTGATTGCGGAAATGAAGTCATCGTCCAAACTCCCCACGAAGCGCGCGCATCTGTGTGCGGAATTGTTCTCCATCCTCAAGTAGGCTGTCCAGATATTGAGTTGGAGCAGTTCCAGAAGCACGCGGTGCTTCTGGAATAGAACTTGCAAAGTCTTGGTTGAATGATGGGTTTTTAAACTGACTTAACCCAAGTGCAAATGCTTTTTGGTTTTTTAAACCGGAGGCAATCTCTTCTCGCTGCTTCTTCGCAAGATCAAACTTTAGTTGCTCACTTGCTTTGATGTCTTCAAGTCGTTCCTTGCGCAATTCTGGGCGCATCTTCTCGTCATATGCGCGATCTTCATCACGAGCAGCACGCGCATCTGCGACGGCTTGCTTGCGCTGTGATGCGCTGAACTCTTGCTGTTGTGTCAAAGTCTGGCGTTGCTCCGCAAAGTTTTGGTTGCGAAGCGCGCGCTCCTCTTCAATACCAGCAACAGTTGCAAGTGCAGCGCCTGCACCAGCAAATGGATTGTTTGGGTCATACGCCATCAGGCCGCGACCAAGACCCGCAGCAATAGCGCGTAGTTTTTCTTGCGTGAGAAACTGCGGTGTTGTTGATTGCTTATTTGCCATGCGTTATCCCGTGAATGTAATTGGCATACCACTAAATCCTTGGTGCCATCCTCCGGTTAATGGATTGCCCATTCCAGTTGATGAACCAATGTTTCCTTGTCCCGTGTAACCAAGGCTTGAACCTGTCGCTGGTCCAGCACCAGCACCAGCCTGAGCAGGTGAGAAACCACCACTTAAGCCAGCACCCATAACAGCACCACCAGCAGAGCCAAGGAAGTTGCCCATTGCGCCCATCATGCTGCCAGCCATTTGTGCTGCTTGCCCTTGGCTTCCAAAGTATTGCCCAAGACCAGCCTGCTGAATGTTCGTAATTCCGCCAACACGGGCCTGACCCATCTGGGCCAAATTCGTTCCGTAATGCGTCATCAGCGCGCTTACTCCAGATCCCATCTGCTGCTGAATAGCAGCAAGGCCAGTTCCCAGTTGCTGCGTCATTCCTGACACACCAACAGCGCGTTGCGCCATCATTGTTGAAAGACCACGCGAATACTCTTCACGGACAGCGCCCTCACGCATCATTCCTTGCTGACCAAGAGCATCGACGCGCTGTTGACCGAATGATGTTTGTCCAAGACCCGTAAACGCATTACGCGCTCGTGCTGATTGTTGCTGCGTTTCTGTTTGTTGACGCATCAGCGCAATAGTGTTTTCTCGACCAGTTCGGTATTCGCCAATAGCAGCATCGAATCCCTCTGCATACTGCTGTTGAGCCTGCTTGAAATACTGCTCATAGGTGGCGGCTGACTTCTCAAAGTCTTGCCTGTACTGCGCTATGTTCGCAGCCTGAGCCTTAGAGAAATCGTCGATGACGCTTTGAAATTGAGACCCGTAATCCTTTGCCAAATCTCCGTAACGAGTCAAGGCTTCACGGGCTAATGCCTGCATTGCTTTCTTTTTAGAGCGACCAGATAGGCCGCCCATGATCCCGCCTGCGCCCATTAAGCCAGCGCCGATACCGATTGCTAGTGCTGCCATTACGATGTTCCTCCTCTGCTGTAGCCAACCTGTGAAAGCACAGCAGACATTCGCTCAATACTCCACGGACGACCATTTGAGCCTAGTGTCAAATACATCGCTTCTGATCGCACGCGCGTTTTAATTGCTTGGTTTCTTCCAGCGTTGAGTTCGCCAATCTCAGTCACTTCTGCATCGGGAAACGATGCCCCAGTGACATTGGCGTTATCTAAAACATCTGGAGAAATTACATCCTGTTGCTGGGTCACCATGATGCCGTTAGGAGATCCAATGTCAGGAACGATCTGTTGGTATTCAGACTCGTTTGACAAACCATCAAGATTGGTGCCTGCATAAATAATCCTCCAATACCCACTGGAGTATTTGAGTTGCCAATTTCCGGGACCGTCGTAAATGCGGTCAGTCATCGATGCAAACGAATCGTTTTGCGTATATGTCCCAAATGGACGAAGCGCAAAGCGCCCATCAATTCGATCCGGCGTTGGTGCAGCGGATGTACCACCCTCATATGTTGGCGACGGAGATGATGTTGCAGCATTACCGCAATCAATTACAAGAGGATTGATGTTAGTTGCAAACAGCGTATCGCTCTGAAGTCCAAGAGCCAATTGAGCCGTATCGCCCGTTGACACAGAAAGGATCGGAGGCGTCGTTACATCTGGAAATCCTGCGGGAAGTTCGTAAGCATCCTCTGACAGATCAACGCGGACTTCGCTCAAAAGAAACCGCTGCGGAAGAGGCGCAATAATCGGCCCAAATGTCAGACTTGTTTTGATTGATTGCGTCCTGATTGTTGCTTCGTCTTCAAGTGCGCTGTAGTACCCGTCCATTCCAATTGCGAATGACTTTTCCATGAACGCAATGGAATCAGAATTAGCCATAATCAAGCGGCCATTTTTCGATCTTGATGACCCGATATACACAGCCGATGTTGGACCGTACATGTCAGGGTCATAAAACCGCTGAGGCCAGAACGATTCTGTTTTGACATCGTAGAACAGATGGATACTGGAACTCTCAATTCCATTTACCGTCAAGAACATCCATACGCCTTCGCGATCTGGATCCCAACACAACACAGGAAATACCTCGCCATCGACAAGACTTGATCCTGTAAACGACGCTACATCTGTTGGAACAGATACAGATTCTGCTGTTGCGGTTTCAGTAATGGTTCCAGTGCCAGTCAATGTCTTGACCGTTGCGCCTGTTGCTGATCCTGTTTCTGTGTTTAACAGCCGTAGAGATCCGCCTGCAAGCGTTCCAGATCCTTGAATGGCTGGCGTACCGAAGTCCAGTCTCAAGAAGAATGAATCAAGACGGCCAGCACTGATTCTGTTCCCACGGTTGAAATTGAAATCGTTGGCATTGAGAAAGTACAAGCCGTCACGACCCAAAATGTATGCGCCTTTTTCCTGACCTTGGCACCATGCGCGACGACCAGCAATGCCAATGGATTTCGTCAGGCTTACGATCGCAGCATTGGGATCCACCTCTGGATCGCTCGTCAAAAATCCGAACGAGTTAGTACACCCGAACATCAAGCCAGACTGAGCGAATGGAAATATGGCAACAATTGGGTCGCCAAGAGTCCCGTATTCTTGGCTGGTTGTTCCTGTAATGGCCCCAATTGGATTTGAACCAGACCATCCATCCGTGAAACTACCGCCAGAACCGCCACTAATAGGCCATACATCGTCTGGTGAACATGCGTACCAGATATTTGGTGTTCTTTTGTACCCAGCAAGAACCAGCCTAGCGCCCCATCGACAAATTAGTGTCGCGCGTTCACCTGTTTGTACTGAATCGGGATCTGTGTGATATGGGCCATGCTTTGACGGTGAAGCAATTCCCCATATTTGCGTTGCAGTTCCACCAGATGGTGAAAGTAGATTGACGAAGACATAGTGGTCGCCATCTACGAAGTAGTAGTGTTCATTGAATTGAACGCCTTCGACCAACCCGCTTGTATTAAGCAGTGCCGTGCTTTGTCCACCGAACAGAGTGACAGATGCAGGGATGGTCGTGCTATTCGGATCTGCGTAATACACCTTGCCATCGCGGACAAAGATGATTCGCTCTACAAGGACATTGCTTTCGTATATGCGGTATGTACCGACAAACTGCGCGCCCTTAATCGCTGCCGCGTTATCTTTGTTGTACTTGCGCGTGCCAGCGCGAGTGCTAAGTCGCATTCGACCATTCCAAATGTCCGATGGCATTACATTCAAGCATGACGGCGTCATGCCTTCTGGAATCGCAGAGAACTGCGATTGCTCAGTAAATCCACGAAACGGAATTGGAATGGGAAAGTGCGTCATGCAAACTTTCTAAAGGCAACAAGAACAACCGTTCCTACATTCGTTCCAGCACCGGGCAAAGTCCACGCTCCACTAGTTGCTGATGCATATGGAATTGAAACGAATGAAAACAACTTAAAATCTGTGCCAAATGAAATCGCCCACCCATACCACTGGTAATTGTTTGGTGTAAGTGTCACAGAACCAGCAGCACCGATGTTTGCAACAGTCCACTGAATTTGCCCACCAACATCCGTTACGCTCGTGTTGGATTGCGCAATCAATGTAGAAATAGCACCCATCTGTGAAAGATCATTCATCCTCATCACATGCTCTTTGAGAGCATTTGCAATTGATGGGGTTGTGTTGACTTTCACTCCATCAGATGCGGCTAGGATCGCATTCGTTCCATTTACGGAAATCCCTAATTGATCTGCCGATGGAAAATACAAACCTGTATTTGTGTCATCACGATTGGTGATTGATGGGGTTGCGACTGCTCCGTCTTCAACAGTCAAACTTTTTGCCGATAAATCTACGCCTTCCGTGGCGCTGATGCCCCAACTATTTTGTGGGGTCCATGGACGCCATGCGGTCGAGCCGTTGTCATACACGCGACTGTATGACTTTGGAACTTGCGTAGAACCATCTCCATCAGTCCACAGTTGTTGAACCACATGGGAATCAGCAACAATCACGAGCATCGTTGCGCCGCCGTCATTGGCAACAATGTTGATTGGCGCAGAAGGACCATTCGTAATTGCCGAAGCAGTAGCAAACCTGTAGATGCCCTGCACGCGATTGGTTGCGTCATTGGCGTTTGCATTAGGGCTTGTGAATACTGGAAGTGTTCCGCCAAGCCACGGCAATGAACCCCATGCAGTTGATCCATCGCCAATTTTGATCTGCTTAAGCGTGGTATCAAGACCAATCTCGCCATTGGCAAGAGTCACTCCTGACCAATTTGCTGATGTATCTCGACGAATTTGGATCTTTGCACTCATTGTTCTTCCTCAACAAATGAAGGTGGTACGACATACCACCCTTCATTCAACACAATGCTTTCATCTGACAGACGCCACTTGCCATCATCAAGAATGTAGATTCGTCCCTTCACCATCGGGCCGATCCTTATCGGGGATGCTTCCGGCACTAAGATCGTTCTTGTGCAGCCACTTGCGAATGTTGCTGCCAGCGCGAGAAAGACGCCCACGATCCACAGTGCCGTCCACAGCAGTCGAACCTTCGCGTATACGGCGCTCAAGGTACGAAACAAGTGCCAATGCAATTGATGCAATGATTCGATCCAGCATGTCACTTAGCGCCAGCCTTCTCGCTGCTTACCTTGTTATCACGGGCATTGAGAAGGCCAATACCAGCAATGATTGCAGCGATCACTGCACCCCAATCTGCATTGGTAAGCGGGTCATTGTCAAAGTAAGCAGCAACTGCACTACCAACAGCAACAAGGATTGCGCCAATACCAGCAAGCGTTGTACGCCACGACGGATTGAATTCGGTCATCGATTAGTCCTTTCAAGTCGATCCAGCCGTGCGGCTAGTTCGCGCAGACGCTCTGATGTCTGCTGGTCTGTAAGTGTGAAGCCGACCTGCGCCTTTGCAAGATCGGAGACAATGCTGCTGAGTTCTTTGACTTGTTCGCTGGTGGTCGCTAACTGTTGGTCTTTTCGTCCCATGTTCAACAACACGGTCCCAATGCCAATGCAGATTGCGACGAACTGCGCCCAAGACGCAATCAACTGTGACTTATTCTTTGAATCCTCAGTCATGCGATCCTCAATGCATTGATGTTTGTAGCGTTTGCTCCGCTGCTTTGGAAATCTGTTGCAGCAAGTATTTGCCCACCAGCAAAGTCAGAAATGGCTTGAATTTTAATTGTGGTAGTGGAAGCAAGAATAATTCTTGCACTGCACGCAGCAGTTGCATTCGATCCCGCTCGTGTATTCCATGACGACTCTGTAGAACAAAAATGATTTGTTCCGTCTGTAATTCTTACTGCGTAATTATTTGTGCCAGTAAGGCTTCCCTTGCGAAGGGTCACAGTCGAATCAATTGAATATGTTCCAGCAGGCAATGAAATTGATGGACCGTCATACCAAGTCACTGCATTTGTCATTGCTATGTTCGATGACAATGTGCTTGAATACATAGTCAACGACACTGCAACTTCTGCAAGAACGCCAAGTCCGTAACCTGCTGGAACACCTACAGGAACACCGTTCCCTAAACCAGTGGCTCTTCCAATGAGACTGCCTTCATTTATCGCGGGAAGAGTTCCCATCGGTCCAGTAGCGCCTGTGGCTCCTGTTGGTCCAATAGGACCAACCTGCCCATCTTGGGTCATCAATTCCCACGAACTAGAAGGAGGCGTGCTATTGGTGCTACCAATGACTGCAATGTAGACCTTGTCGCCATAGCGAATGACATCGCCAATGGTGTATGTTGAAGCACCAGACCAAACCCCGCGCCATCGAATGTTTGAGAATGCGGTTGACGGCGCTAGCAGCGCGCCTACTGAACCGTACCCAGACGATACCGCACCGGATCCGCGACGAAAGGGGCCGACTCTCTGAGTCGGCAACCTCCCGTAATCCCGCTGTTGGATTCCATCCTTGATCGATGCGTTGTTGAACAACGGACCATTATCGATCTCAATGAGACGCGCAGAAAGACCCTCGTCTTCATACGCCATCGCAAAGGCCCGTGCATATGCAATCAGAAGGGCTTCTGCATATGAAGGGACAGGAATCAAATAGGTTGACAGCGTGTTTTCATTGAGAGCAACCCACGCTGATCGGTACCGAACGAAAATGCTGTCGCTGCTAGATGATGCAGGCTTGGGATACAACTCAAGTCGAATCTCTGGCATTCCAGTGCCATCGACTAGAGGAGAGCCGTTCGACTGCGCCCACGGGCGTGATAGTGCGGCGTAGTAAGTGCCAGCCATCAATCCCGGCTCAATAGCCGTGCGCAGGATTTCCATTTGTTCTGGCGTTGTCATCTCGACAACCCATCCCAAACCAGCCTTGCAGGTAAGCGTGACAAGTTCGTCTACATCACTGGGAAGACTGATGTAGTCTTGATTTGCGACTACCGACAACGGACGAGATGTCCGTTCACGGAATCGCCACTGCTTGGAGAACAGATAGTTCCCAGCCTGATTGATGATTTCAGCGATACGCTGATCGCGAGTCACACCACTGACGATCGACGGTTGACCACCGAGCGCCAGCAAAATGTGCTGCTTGAGGTTGCCGTATGTCAGAGCCATGGAATTGGCTTGGCGGGGTTTCCCCCGCCAAGCCGTTAGTTGTTAATCGATCCGTCCAATTGACGATTACGCGCCGCCAACGGCAAACACGAATCCGTTCAAAAGGATGCGCTTCGTTTCACTGGCTGCGAATGCTTCCAACGCAACACCAAGCGGAGCGCCAGACCCATCAGCAGCGGTAGAGGGAGCGGCGAGAACCGCTCCTGCACCGGGAATTACGACATCGCCACGGCTGATTGCCGCAGCCGTTGCCTTGACGGCAACCACTCCTGCCACACACACCGTGCATCGGCTACCAGCAGCAGCAGCCTCAGTCACGACACCGAATGGCCCAGCCTCGTTTCCAGCAGCGGCAAGAACAACCACATTGAACGGGCAATTAGGCTCGTCGTAGTTTTCAAGATTTGTCTGCGAGGAATAAGTCGTGTTAAGCGTGGCGGACGACGCATCGAATCGAACAAGGTTGCCAACAGCAACTGCTACGGCTGCGATTGGACGAACCGTGACCTGTTGGGGCGTAAGAGCCGACAGGTTCCCAGAGGGGGTAATAAGACCTGCAATCATTTGTGTATCCCTCCTTTGGGATCAGGTTCGGCTTGGGGCAACAATTCCGTGACGCTGACGACTGTTGCAGAACAGGTTGTGCCAGCAATCCACAGGCATCACATAAGTGAATGGCTGATTCGGATGGCGCAGAACTTCATGGGTCTTGAAGTAACGCTTGCTGTGGAAGATCGGCGTAAGGTAGTTGCCGTTTACGAAGTAATACCGTGGACCCTTGTTTACCGTTGCCGATGCAAGTTCAGAATCCATTCCGGTCATCGCATTTACAGCGATATTTGCATCAGCGTATGTATCAGCAACACTGCTGCTGCTAGCCGTGAAAATTTGCGCAGTGTCAAGATCCGAGCAGTAAGTCAACGGAATTCCTGAGTACGCAGGACTGTTGTATGCAGCATCTTGATAATTCACAAGAGTGTCATTGTGAAGTCGCAGAATGCGGCGATAGAACTGAACACCTTCGCGGCTCGTCAGGATCATCTGACGATTAAGGGTGTCCTTCTCAAAGTATTCCTGATGAGAAGAAGGAGCCTCATACTTGATGCGCATGAACATGCGATCAAACGCTGTAATAAGCGGAGAAATCGTCAAGTTGGCTGTTGTAGTATTTCCCAAGTTGTACTCAGAATTTACTGCCGCATTGGTTTTCACCGTAATGGCCGCGCTTTGCTCATTTGCAAGAGTGTTAACGCCACCGCCGCCGTTATAGGCATAAACCTCAACAGCATTAGTCCAGCGCGTATCCACCGTTGGGTCAAGACCCATGATTGTTGAAAACCCATATGGCAATGTTCCTTTTTGACCAAGTGAACCGCCAAGATCTCGACCGCGTGCCGTGATAAAGCACGGCAAAGAGTATGGAAGGCGACCAGATTCGACTTCCATTTGTGCGTTTAGTGGTTGCGCCCACAGGTCTTCTTCAAAGCCATTGGTCATCGAAGTCCAAAGGCGCTGTTCCTTGATGCGCTTCAGCCGCTTGTAAGCGACCTTAGTGCTTGCAGAAGTTTCACCAGTGTTGAGTTCGACTTCAGCGTCAGTCCAAGACATGTGGTCGATTGAGAATCGCCACGGTGCCTTGATTGTGTCACTGACTTGAGGATTGCGCCAAGTGAACACATCATTTGGCTGGTAGTGGTCGTAGGTGCGCGAGTCATCAAACATGATGACATCGCGGATTTCGCTACCACCTTGAATGGTGACTTCGCTCGTCTTGTTCTTGAGAAGACGGCTGAATGCGTAGGTGTTCTTGACGGCCTCGTTGATGACCTGATCTGCGCTCGTCAGGTATGTTGGACCTGTCGTCGCCATGAAATCGTTGAATGTTTGAATGGATGGCATGTGCCACTCCTTGTGTTAGTTAGCGAGTGAGTACCCGTCGAACTTCATCGCGGCTTCCACCAGACAACAAGATGTCCAACGCGAGATCGTCACGATCCACTTGGCGCTGTGGCCGTGGAACAGACTTCCCAACAGTTGGACGGGCAAGATCACGAGGATCTCTCCTTGTAGTTGGCTTCGCCAACTGCTTATATGCAGCGGCCACGATTTGATCGACACTGTCGAACTGTCCCGGATTGGCTCGACCAATTTCCGCAGCCTTCTCAGTCAATGCCTCATAAGAGGGAGCATTTGCTCCGTCCTGCGAAGCCAATTGCTGATATGCACGGAAGGTTTGAAATTGCATTTCCATCGCTTGCGCTTTGGAATCGAATTCCTTCTTGAGCCGTTCAGCCATCGTGCGAATTGGCTTCGCAGCACCATCACCGAAAATCTCATCGAATTCGGACAAAGGATCGGCATCATCTTCCGCATCAGCGGAATTCTTTACCTCTTCCTTTGCTTGGCTTTGCTGCGCAACTTTCGCTCCAAAGGCGTCCACATCCGCTTGGCGCTTTGCTGCCTTAAGTCCCCAATCCTTCACCTTAGAGGGATCTGACTTGATGGCATCAATGACATCTTGCGGGACACCGTCTCGTTGCAGCGCCTTCAGTGCGCGGTCATATTCCGCGTCTGGAGCCGCACTTACAGTGTTGGAATTAGTCCGTGGCTCAGACTCGTCAACGCCAAGCAAGCGATCAAGCACCGCATCCATTTCCGCGTCGGAGTTGTCGTCCACAACAGGTTGTGGTGGTGCGACTTCCTTCGGAGTATCGATTGGTGTTTCGATCTCTGCTCTTTCCTGCTGCTGGTTTTCAATGGGTTCTGGCATTTCAGTCCTTTGCATAACCATGCTGCGACATGACATTCCGCTCATGTCGCTTTGACTTGATGATTGGTTTACCGTCGCGTGTTGTCTGGCACCCTGCAAGTTTGCGCGGAAGTGCATGACTCACATATGGATACTGCCCACGGCAGGTTCCAGCGTCAACTTGTGGGATGCTGGCAATACGGCGAAGGGTTACCCCATCATGGGTGATAATATCACCGATTGCGGGGGCTTCCGACATCCGCATGTCGAGTTCTACGACATTTCCTTGAGAATCTTCAAATTCGTATTTCATGCTCGGTTTGCCGCCCCTCGGATTCCGGCAAGACTGGATGCCGGAATTGGGGATGGCTCTCCCATTTCGTTGTTTCGTTGGGCTGGGGCTGAAGGCGGTGGTGCCGCAGGGGGCGCGGCCATCTGTGCCTGCATTTGTCCGACTGCGTCCATGTCAATCATGTCCGCAAGCGTTGGGACATTGAGCGCATCGCCCACAATCGACAGGATTTCGCGCCACTTGATCATGGGCATAGACACCATTCCTTGGGCAACATTCGTAGTGATTTGAAGCAATTCCAAGGCTCGTTTCTGGACAAGGGCTTCGGATACCCGCTCCATGCTGAAGGCATCGACGGACACATCCAAATCCTCAAATCCCGGCATACGGACGCCGCCTACAAACACCGGATTGGCCTCTCTAAGTGCTTCTACGCCTTCCCTACCCAAGGGCAATACCACCCGATCGTCATGCCACATATACCAGCACACAGACCGTGCCATGTCGTCTACGCAGTCTTGGAATTGACGCTTCAAGTGAGCCATACGCATCGTGGCGCTAGACTCAGCCACAGCAACTTCGGTGGCCGTCGCAGCGCCAGTAATGTTTCCTCGCATTGCGTCGTGGATGCCCGACACGCGGTCAAGTCGATCCTGCGCAATCTGGCTGTACTGAACCTGTTGCTGGGTGATGCCGCCGATTTCGACGGGCATCACGCGGTCCTTGTCCAGTGACTCGCTGACGACAACAAAGTCGTGTGGCTTATCCTTAATGTCTTGTGCCAACTTGTGGTTACGCGCATCGACCATGATCATGCGCTTGTACCGCGCAGCACTTTCTCTCATGCTGCTCAGATTTCGGTTCAAGTCGCCAACCTGTGACTCAATCGCAACCAATGGGGACATTGGATACGGGTCATCTGGCACCGTGTAGACGCCAAACACCACATACGGGCCGCTACGGGGGCCAAAGTACGGGATTGGCTTGCGAATAAAGCCATCCCACTTGGTTTCCTTAGAACGGCCCTTCACGATCGTGTAGATCGTGCCATTAACCATGCCGCCGCCAAGCAACTCGTCGGCAATCTCAGCCGCCTCTTGGGCAATCTCTGGTACCCAAACCTCGTAGACGGCTAATTCTTGACGGTCTTCGACATCGCGGCCAGTGTCATCGCGCGCATACTCAAGATCCGTACCAGCAGCGATTTCCGCAATGGCATCGGCATCCCATGTTGAATCCATTTCGGCCTTGGCAATGAGGTCAGACTTGTCTACGGCGTAGCAATGGCCCATGAAACGGGCGTCTTCGATGTGCTGTGCTGCCGGATCGATGAAGAACCGCTCAGGACTGATGCGGTACAGGCGTGGAAGATACGGTTCTCGACCATCAACCTGCCTGCATTCAGCACGAGGTTCACTAACAACCAAACCGACGCCGTAACACAGCAGCATGTCGGTGGCAATGCGCTCAAGCGTGCGTCGAATGCGGGTGACCTTTGACCAGCGATTCAGAGCAATCTGCATTCGCCTGCCAAACATCATGTCCATCATGGCCTCGGCGCATCGCACGCGGAACTTTGGCACATCATGGATGATGCGCGGAAGCACGAGCGATATGTACTCATGCGCAAAGTTCTCTGGGTCATCATTAGAAGGATCGGCCCTGTCGTCTCGGTAACTAGGGCCGTGATACCTCTCGACCATTCCGCGAAACTCTGCGATATGCGCATCACGGAACGCCTCAGCAGAGTCGATTTCACGCCGAAACTTTTCATATGAAAGGTCGAGCATCAGAGTCTCCTTAGCGGCGCTTCATTCCGCCACCCATAGCACCGCCGTAACCGCCACCCATACCGCCACCCTTAGCGCCGTTGTTTCCATTGCGCTTGACGGCTGCGCCGCCACGGGCCTTCGGCATTGCTTTCATCGGCATCTTCTTCTTCGTGTTCTTCATTACGATCTCCTTCGCTGGTTCATGCGGGGGATGTCTTTCCGTTCTTCGCTTCCCCCGTCAGCGATACGGTTGAGGAATCTTCGGAGAGACAGCGCGTCTGCTCCTTGCACAACATCTACATCGCGAGTGTCGAAGTAGTGAATCACATACTGCTCTCCATTGAGAGTGATGCGTTTCACATTCGCTGCGCCAACAAAGACATTTCTGCCGATAGGAACAAGCATCAACGGCCTCGTTTCTTTGGTGCCTTCTTCGGCAGCAATTTGATGTTTTTTGTTTCCTTTGCCCACTTCTTTGCCGTCTTTGGCATGGTGGCAAACATGTATTTCTGTTGGGCCTTCGACTTGAATGGCATGACTACCTCTTTGTGAAGTATCGAATACGAACCCAATCAACATCGAATGTTGCTGGGCTTGCATTGTTTTGCGTTCCACGGAGAGTCACTCCTCCGTTGTTGAGGCTGTCCGCATAGTTTGTAACTATTTCTGGATTCCAATCAGCATCCACACGGGTTGACAACTTGTATTTGTGGTTGTCTGCGCGAGGAATCCACAAAGGATCTCGTTCGTGATACACGAGACGGCCATTCGCATAAAACTTTGCGTGCTTTCCGTCTTGATCTACCCAGACATGCAGCGTTGTCCAATCACTAATCGAAACGCCAGTGTTGATTCGTTTCTCTTCAATAACCAAAGAGCCGTTGTCGTTCGTAGTAATCGCGATATGCACTCGCCAAGTCGTTTCTGTGCCAGTGCATGTGAAAGCAATGATTGACGCAACAGAGGCGCTGTATTGGCAAAAACCAATTTTTGGCATCGTGTCGTCTTGACCAGTCTTATTCCACCGAACACGGGCTGTGGTATCCATCTCAAACATGCCAGCCCACAAAGTTTGAGATGTGGCGGCAACGCGATCTGTAAGAGACACTCTCAATCCACTGGATTGAGGAATGCTCATTTGATACAACTGAGCAGCACCCGCGTTGTATGCCGCAGAAAGAGCAACCGTCCCTCCAGAACTTGTTGGAATAGACAAGTTCATATTGCCAAGAACTAGACCATTCGTTGGCGTCTTAGATGCGCAATTTGCAAACAAGCGACTGCAACTTCTAATGTCGTATTCTCGGCTGTCGTAGTGAGATGCGTCAACGGAGTTTAATGTGCCAATCATGCTGGCCTCCGTGCAAACACGCGCAATTGCATGTAGTCAATCTTGTTGTTGAATGCGGCAGAAAGAGTGCCAGCCGTATAAGACTCCGCTCCAGCACGAAGCGCAACAGTAATGTTTGCGTCTTGAACCGACAGAACAGTCCTGTCGTTTACAGTCCAAACGGCATTGCGGCCATCTTCACTGACCCAAATACCAAGAGTGTTCCAGTCAGTCACCGTGGCACCAGTATTGATTCTGATACGGCGACCAGTAGACCCATTCCACCCCTGCGTATACACAGCAAACCAAGTCGTCTCGTTTGAGGATGTCGTTAGATTATACATCCGTTCAAAGTAGATGCCATTTGCTGTGTATGACCCCTCGGCGTTTCCCGTGACAGTAGTTACAAAGAATCCAACGCGAGGGTAAAAGTTGTCGTTCGCAGTCCCGCCAAGCGACAACTTGGTTCGACACAGAAGGTCCATTTCAAACAGGCCCGTGCTAAGTGTTGCAGAACTTGCATCGTGCAAACGCGCATTAGCACCGGATTCTGCCGCGCTAGGCAACGCCAAAGTTGCAACTCCAGCAACTTGATTTTGCTTAGAGAATTCTGCCGCGTAGGTTGCGGTTCCACTTCCCCCACTGCTACCCGCCCCTGTTGAGGCAACGAAATCTCCAACATTGAACCCATCAGTCGCCCAACGGGCAGTCTTCTCAATGTTGTAGTCTCGGGTTTCCTTGGGAAACGATTCAATGCGTTGAAATCGTGCGTATGACATGGTTACCTCTTGGCTCTGTTGATTGA
>Ga0315904_10004953_pt1 | contig 18659 bp, 17 predicted proteins | sample LakEriMetagenome_6_FD_203529 | JGI IMG/M metagenome (GOLD analysis project Ga0315904, IMG submission 203529) | Freshwater fungal communities from buoy surface, Lake Erie, Ohio, United States - Buoy 12 MA120 | ecosystem: Environmental > Aquatic > Freshwater > Lake | place: USA: Lake Erie, Ohio...
CCCAAGAATTAAAAGATGGGTGGTATGTTAACTTAGGAATTGGAATTCCAACCCTAGTTGCCAATTATGTTCCTGAAGGAATGAATGTAGAATTTCAATCAGAAAACGGGGTGTTGGGAATGGGACCTTTTCCATTCGAAGGGGAGGAAGACGCCGATTTAATTAATGCAGGAAAACAAACCATTACAGTAAATCCTGGCGCTGCATTTTTTGACTCTGCTACCTCTTTCGCCATGATTCGTGGTCAGCACGTTCAGCTCACGGTTTTAGGAGCTATGGAAGTTTCTCAAAACGGAGATATTGCTAACTGGAAAATACCCGGAAAAATGGTTAAAGGGATGGGCGGAGCGATGGATTTAGTAGCATCCGCAGAGAACATTATTGTGGCTATGATGCATAGCAATAAAGCCGGTGAATCTAAAATGCTGCCAGCTTGCACCCTTCCATTAACTGGGGTTGGATGCGTAAAAAAAGTCGTGACGGAGCTTGCCGTATTGGAAATTAAAGATGGGGCTTTCCATTTATTGGAACGAGCACCTGGAGTTTCCGTAGAAGAAATTATTGCCAAAACTGCGGGTAAACTAATCGTTCCTGCGCATGTTCCTGAAATGATAATTTAATGGACTTGGCGCGTGAATATCGCTTGGCTATTCAAGCCGCTATAGAAGCATCAATTGTCATTAAAGCAATTTATTCGCGTGGATACGAAGCCATTCAAAAAGCGGACGGTTCTCCTGTAACAGAAGCCGATTTAAAGGCTTCAAAAATCATTAATCAAGTCTTATCGATTTCAGAACATCCAGTAATTGATGAAGAAACGGATAAAATACCCTTTGAACAACGTCGAAAATGGAAGAAATGCTGGTGTGTTGATCCGCTGGATGGCACCAAGGAATTTATAAAACGTAATGATGAGTTTGCCGTAAATATCGCGCTTATCGAAAATGGAAAGCCTGTCCTCGGAGTGATAGCAAGCCCAGTAAATGAAGATTTTATTGTCGGCGGCCCTGATCTTGGCGTACAATATGCAACATTTCAAGACTTTATTAATGGGGCCAATCCCGCACCCATTCAACGCAACACCTTAACGGATTTATTCTACATCATAGCCTCTAACAGTCACCACACCCCAATGCTGTTGGATTATCTTAAAAAACTTAGCGATGCAGGATTGAAAACGGAATTAACTCGAAAGGGTTCCTCCTTAAAATTCTTTGATCTTTCCATGAATCAAGCCCAAATTTATCCCCGATTTGCTCCTACTATGGAGTGGGATATTGCGGCTGGCCAAGCAATACTAGAGGGAATCGGTGGCGGTGTTTTTGATATAAATACTAAGTTGCCCCTGTCATACAATAAAGAAAGCTTATTAAATCCACATTTTATCGCCGTTTCCGACGTAAATTTATCTGTATGGATTTAAGGTGTGTTTTCTTGTCACTTTGCATAGTTCCCCTCTCGTTTTTTGCGCAGGTATTCCAATTTAACCAAAATCTTCACCAGCCCCTTACTGCAGATCTCATTGATTTTGGATATCGCCAAGCGTCAGTTGGTGCTAAAAAAGGATTTTTACAACGCTTGGATAAAAGCTACCTCGGACAATACTCCGACTCTAATAATGCCTTCATTGCAGCTACCCCTTTGTGTACGTTTAGTGTAGGCGTAGAAAACGATGAATCAGCAATAAGATATCAGAACTCTAGAGGACTCTTAGTTCTTGGAGGATACCGAAAGTTTAAATGCCATGGCTTTCTCATAGAGAACCAAGCAGTTTTCAATTCCTTTCAACGGGAATTTATAACTCAACATGGGGAGTATTATCCAACGGCCACGGGATACAATCAACAGAACGGTATGATCCCTGGTATGGGGCGAACCAAACCATTTCATGGAGATGGGTTTGACTTTGCATTCAGTCAAGGCGGTTTTGAATGGGGCGTATCTAACATACTTACTCTATTTGGTGGAAATCAATCCGTGGATTTTAGTCCAGGAATTCGCTCTGTATTTTGGTCGCAACATAACCAAGCACTTATGGCCGGAGGAACCCTTCGTTTGGGAAAATATTTCACCTATATGGTGACCCGAGCACGTTTATTCGATTTAATCAGAAAGCCGGTTTATGCTAACGTAGAGAGTCCGTACTATAAAAAGAATTTCGGGTTACACGCCATGTTTTTAACCTTGAAAAAACACCGCGTGGGATTGATTTATCAAACGATATGGCAAGCTGGAGATTCAATAAAAGAACAACCGGTAAATCCCCTGTATTGGGTGCCACTTCCGGGACTAGATCGGATGGTAAAACAGGAGGTTTCTATGCCGCAAATCGGAATGAATTACGTGTGGAATCTGCATTCAAGTACCTTGCTTTACGCAGAATTATTTTCGCGTAGATTTATTAAAAATGCCTGGGCAGCGCAACTAGGAATTAAATATTATTCCAACCTCACATCCAACCTTACCCTAAGTTCATCCCTCGCTTGGCTACAAACTGGCAGTGAATTTTATGGAACACATTATGCACAGAACTTCACGCACCAAAACCTTCCACTTGGATCATTACTTGGTAATGGCGCCCAGGAGTGGATTCTTGCTGCACGGATTGGATATAAGCGCTTTTTCATAGATTACTTATTTCAGTCAAGCGCCATGAAGAATAGCAATCAACCGCTTTTAATACAAACCTATATTAGACCTGAACAAATCGTACAACACCGAATTGATCTTGGGTTTATGGCCTCAAATATCATGCAACTTGAATTGTTTTTAGGGATAGCCCTACGTCAAGCGGTGGGTTTTAAGGAGTGTAATGCCATTTCGTTCGGATTAAGGACTGCTATTTTTAAACCAAATCATGTGTATTAAAGGCCTACTTTTTCTTGGGTTAATTCTTTTGTGTCGCGTCGGCATTGCACAACGATTAGAGTTATTGGGTCAGCTAAATCCCTTTGATTCTGTACAATTAAACAAAAACACACCGATTTTGCCTCGGCTAAATACAGATCAAAAATTTGATTCGCAACGAATTATACCGATAATTGACCTTGGGTTAAGATATAATCCGTCTATTAGTGGGAAAAGCAGCGCAGGATTGCTTTGGGATCTGCAGCACAACAAGTGGTTCACTCGAATTGGGGGGGCTTTAGGGGTAAACACCGTGCTTCCGGCTGGATTTATTTCAAATGGAATACATCTTAACAGCATTAATAACTTAGCGTTTAACGTGCGTCCAATAGTTCGACTTGGTATTACCCCGACACCCTATGTTAGTGCTCAAATCGGTTATGATCAGAATTTTTATGGCGAAGGGTACCGGTCTTTATTTCTTTCAGATGTTGGCTCACCCTACCCGTTTACTTCCCTGCGATTTAATCTAGGGCCGTTAACCTATCAAGCCATGGGCATGTACTTAAACACCATTGGTACTCAAAAAAAATACGGAATTAATCACTATTTAAATCTCAAGCTTGGAAAACACCTTAGATTGGCACTTTTTGAAGCTGTTATTTTTAATAGTGGAGACACCTTGAGCCAGCGCTCTTTTGAACCGGCATATTTAAATCCATTTATGATTATTCGTCCTACGGAATATTCAGTGGGTTCCGGTGATAATGTACTTATGGGTGGGGAATTTTCTATTTATGCAAATAAAAGCACCTGGTATGGTCAAGTGATTATCGATGATATTTTGATGAGTGCCTTGCTAAATCGTGAAAAATACTGGGGAAATAAACTTGGGGCACAAATTGGCTGGAAATATTTAACCCAAAAAGGTAATCATAAACTTCATGTGAGAACTGAACTTAATGTTGTTCGTCCATATACCTATTCACATATAGGAAACCAATTGAGCTACACATACAATAATTATGTGCTTGCTCATCCGAAAGGAGCGAATTTTTGGGAAATGTTTTCTCGAATTGATTATATAACCAAGCATTGGGCAGGTATGGCTGAACTTGCAATTGGGCAAAAAGGATTAAATGCACCTTATGGTGGAGATGTATTTGCGCCGTATACCTTGCGGCCATCAGATTACGGTGTTTTATTATTACAGGGGAATAAAACTAATCAATTCCATATCAGAATTCAAGGCAGTCGTATTTTGAAGCATTGGTATAACGCGCAACTTTTTATTGAACTCCTCGGGTCTTATTATTCCGATAAATCAAGCAGCCGATTCAACTGTTCACCCATTATTGGGCTTCGATCTGCCATATGGAATGATTACCGGTTTTAATCAAAAAAGCCCGGTTTCCCGGGCTTTAAAATAAAATAACTTACAGGCCTATAATCTGACGCAATTCTACTTCTGTAGAACTTCGTTGTCTTCCTTGTTGGTCCAGAAACGTCCGATTCACAAGGCGGCCATGAATTGCCACCTTTTTTCCTACTTCCGCGTGATCCTGAACAAACGACGCCATGTTACCCCAAGCAAATACACGATGCCAATCTAACCTGGCCGCATATTTCCCATCGTTTTTTCGGTACATCTTAGGCGTAGTGACTAAAAACCGAGCTATCTTACTTCCATCGTCAAAGCGTTTAACTGTAGGATTTCGAGAAATACTACCAATTAACGTTACGTAATTATTCATGTTGATATATATAAAGGGGATCGGTAGGAGAATTCATGGGCGCCGCCTCCTTTCCCTCGTTGGTTTAAATGATTATTAAATCGTTGATTTCAATTTCTGTTATCTTTATAATTCGTCCCTTCCATCGCGTGTAACGATTTACAAGTCGTCCTTCAATGGCCACATGCAAGTTAGGCTGACCATAAGCACAAATCACCTGATGCCACTTACCCCAGGCAAAAACATCGTGTGTTTCCCGTTTTGTTTTTGATGTGCCTTCAGCAGTTAATATCGTATTGCTCGTAACTAACCTAAATCTCGCATGTTTCTGACCCTTGATTGTTTCAACTTCGGTTGGATGATTGGCTAAGGTTCCAATCAAAGAAACAAAGTTCATTTCTTATGCTTTAACCTCCCCAGAAGGCTTGTTTAACAACATAAAATCATTTCCTTCAATAACCGTTGAATAGCGCTTCTCTCCCTGCGTGTTCTCATACGATTGATATGAAATCTTACCTTCTAAAAGGATTTCTTGGCCTTTCTCTAGTATTTTCTCAGCACGGTCGGCAACTTTGCCCCAAACAGTAACATTATGCCATTGAACATCTTCTTGCCACTCCCCATTTTTATTTTTATAGCGATCGTTTGTAGCTAACGAAAATCGCACTAGTTTGCGCCCTGTTTCGAACTTCATGGTTTCAGGCTGTGCGCCTAATCGTCCGATTAAATTTACTTTATTTCTTAAATTGTTCATTTGTGTGTTTTTATATTATTAATTAAATCCTGAGTTTTCACCCGTTTCCTTTGCAAAGGTTGGAGCATTAACGGCGGGTGCTCGGTTTTTATTCGTTTACTTTCGAATGTCAGTCGTTTGTTGTCGGATAATTCACCGAATAAAAGGCCTCTGGTTTGCCAATTTCCCTTATTTTTACACGCATAAATTAAATGGCATGTACGAAAATATTCTTTGCGAAAAGGTTGATAAAATTGGTTGGATTACCATAAATAGGCCTTCTTTTTTAAATGCACTAAACAAACAAACGATTTCAGAATTGAATCACGCAATCCTTGCCCTCTCCACAGACGACGAGATTGGCGTAATTTGTTTGACCGGTTCCGGTGATAAAGCATTTGTTGCTGGAGCTGATATTAAAGAATTTGCCGACTATACGGTATCGCAGGGAGGAGAATTAGCCGCTTCAGGTCAAGAAAAACTTTTTAATTTACTTGAAAATCTAAATAAACCTTGTATTGCAGTCATTAATGGCTTTGCCCTAGGTGGCGGGTTAGAATTAGCGATGGCTTGTCACATTCGAATTGCTTCATCGAATGCACGCATGGGCTTGCCGGAAGTTTCCTTAGGTGTAATTCCTGGTTATGGGGGCACGCAACGTCTTCCTCAGTTAATCGGAAGAGGAAGAGCAAATCAACTTATTTTTACTGGAGAAATGATTTCTGCAGACCAAGCGTCGCAATGGGGGCTCGTAAATCATGTGGTTGAACAGGCCGTGTTAAAAGACGAGGCAAACGCTCTGGCACTTAAAATTCTAAAAAATTCGCCCAATGCAATTGCTACAGCGATTAGAGCCGTAAACGCCGGATTCCAAACACAACATGGGCTAAATACAGAGATTGAACTTTTTGCTAGTTGTTTCGGAACCAAAGATTTTCACATTGGAACGCAAGCATTTTTATCAAAACAAAAAGCAAACTTTAGGGATTAATGAGTTCTCCCCTAGCAAAGTTATTTGGTCAAACCGCCATGTATGGCTTACCAAGTATTGTTGGTAGACTGCTGAATTATTTACTGGTTCCCCTTTATACCGCTATTTTCGCTAAACCGGCAGATTATGGGGTGCTTTCTGATTTATATGCCTATGTGGCTTTTTTAGTTGTGCTTCTTCCCTTAGGAATGGAGACGGCATATTTCCGATTTATTCAGCAACAAGATGATACCGAACGTGTTTTTAATAGCAGTTTTGTACCGGTAGTATTGGTCAATGCCACATTCTTTTTCCTCTTGTATTTAACTAATCCTTGGATTGCAAAATGGATGCTGTACCGCGATCATACAGAGTATATTATTCTGGTTGGAAGTATTGTTTGCATTGACGCAATTGCTTCGCTGCCCTTGGCAAAATTACGTGCAGAGAATAACGCCAAGCGGTTTATGGCAATTCAAATGTCCTCAATACTTCTTAACATTGTTCTTAACCTCATCTTTTTGTTGGGTTATTTCGATCCAAGTAGGCCAGAAGAGGGTATTATGTTTATTTTAATTGCAAACCTTCTTGCCTCCGGCTTAAAGCTGCTTTTAGTGTATAATATTATATCAAAGGTTAAATTCATTTTTGATTGGGGGCTGATCAAACAAATGCTGTCCTATTCTTGGCCCCTCGTTATTGCTGGTTTCGCGGGAATCATCAATGAAACCCTAGACCGCGTATTATTAAAACAAATCCTTTACAATCCTGATATTCCTAATTCACTTGAACAAGCCACTGCACAAGTCGGAATATATAGTGCATGTTACAAATTAGCCATGCTTGTTACCATTTTTCTACAGGCATATCGTTATGCTGCCGAACCCTTTTTCTTTTCTCAATTGAAAAACCAAGACAGAAACGCAGTTTTTGTACGGACCATGAATGTGTTTATTGCTATCGTTTGTCTTGCCTTCTTGTTTGTTTCAATAAACCTTGGCGTATTTAAATTCTTTATTCGCAAAGAGGCCTATTATGTGGGCTTGAACGTGGTACCAATTTTACTACTTGCCAATGTTTGCCTCGGTATTTATTATAATCAGAGTGTCTGGTATAAACTCTCTAATCAAACTAAGTTCGGGGCTTATATTGCCTTAATTGGTGCGGGTATAACGATTGTAGTTAATGTGCTTTTCATCCCAATGTACGGATATATGGCCAGTGCTTGGGCTACACTACTAGCCTACCTAGCCCAGATGATCATTTCATTTTATTTGGGTAAAAAATATTATCCCATTCCCTATGATGTGCGAAAATTCTATTTGTATGTTGGAAGTGCCGTTGGGATTTACTGCCTCTTTAGCTTGATTCGAATGGGAATGAACGTGCCGCTTAAAGGATTTAATGGGCTCCTTATCTTTTTGGGTAATTTAATGGTTTTAGGCTTTATTTATCTTGTTTACAAAAACGAGCGTGCCTTACTTCGAATTAACAAGGTTAAACCTTAATGTTAATCGCTCAATAGCCGCCCGATCATTTCCAACAGAGTAAAAATCACCGTAAAGTATCACGGGGCGCTTTAAAAACGTATAATCCGATAGAATCAATTGCTTATAGTCGTCGTCGCCGGTGATGCTGCCTTTAACCTCCACGTATCGCTTTGCTTTTTTTGAAAACACGGCTTCAAACGTACCGTATTGTTCTTTTAATACGTCCAATACTTCCGGTGTGATCGCTTGTTTTTTTATATCAATAAATGAAATATCATTTGGCCATGTTACCTCGCCAAGAATACGTTTACACGTAGAGCAAGTTCCTAAATGATAAACCCGCTTCACTTGCAGAATTCATCATAAGCCGCCTTAAGATTGTCTGAAATCATGTCGGCAGTAGCGCCTTCAATGTGGTGACGCTCTAAAAAATGTACTAATGCTCCGTTATGAAACACCGCAATTGAAGGTGAAGACGGGGGATAAGGTAAAAAATACTTACGTGCTTGATTTGTAGCTTCAGTATCAAAACCAGCAAAAACTGTATATAATTCATTCGGAACCACACTATGTTCAAGCGATTTCTTAACCCCAGGACGCATATTTCCAGCAGCACATCCACAAACCGAATTAACTACCATTACCATGGTGCCTTTTGAGTTTTCAATCGCATGGTCAACGGCTGCAGCTGTGGTTAATTCATTAAACCCAACACTTGTTAGGTCGTTCTTCATTGGTTGTACTATTTCTATTGGATACATTGTATTTTTTTTACAAAGATACTTAGTATTTTCTTAGATTGTTGTGCTAACGAACAACAACTACTTTTCCAACTTTATTTGACGAGCCTGTATTCGTAGCGGTCCAAATTAAATAAACGCCACTTTCAACCTTGGTTCCATCAACTCGTTTTCCATCCCAAGTAGCTGTTCCACCATTTGAGGTGGTTTTGAAAATTAAATTGCCAGAAACATCTGTTACCTTAACATCTGAATCATACCGTATTCCTTGAATCGTAATTAACCCCTCATACCCTGGCCTGACGGGATTTGGAAACACCTTGGTGGAAGAATAATCTGCATCATCCTGCGAAGCATCTGAACGATAAGAAACCAGGCCTAAATCTGTTATAATGAATAATTCCCCGGTCTCTTGATTCATCTTAATATCATAAATGTTATTTGAGATCAAGGCTGAATTTTCTTTTGTAAATTGTTTTATAATTTCTGATCCATCCGAAGACAATAGCACCAATCCGGCACCGGCTGTTGCCATCCATTTTCGATTACCCCCATCAACCTCTATGTCGGTGATGTGAGTTGATCCCAGCACATATTCCACATTTCCTTCAAACCGCACCTTAATTCGCTGGGCGTTATAATCTCCAGGATTCGCTGTAAAGGATCCCGTTGTGTTGTATAACACGGCAAATCCCGCATCGGTGCCAATCCACAATTCCCCATCTAAATCCACCGCAAGCGCGGTCACATTATCGGACGGAAGCGCCCCGCTGTAATCTCCACTGGTTAAATTTATATGAAAATCATCACCAATGTTATCAATGGTTTCTGAATAATTATACCCAAACAATCCATTCGTTTCTGTTGCAAACCAAAGATTTTGATCTTTATCAATAACCATTCGGGTAGTATACTTGTTTCTGGCTTCAACTCCACAATCAAAGGCCGACCACGTATTGTCTGCGCGTTTAACAACCAATGGGCGATCAGACCAACCATTCAGTACCCAAAGATTACCTTTTGTGTCATAACACACATCCGATACTAAGCTCCACCCATTTCCCGCCAAACTCAATTGAATTGGGCTGTTTGTTTGATCGTAAACCGAACAGGAATTGTTTGCTGTATTAATAATTGAAACCGGATATGCTGAATAGGTAGATACCGCAACTTCCTCCGGATTTTTGGGATTTACTGATATGTCAATAAAATCATGAATGTCTATTCCTTGCCATTGGGACAAGGTAGTATTGTCATTATACGACCAATTTTCATCTTGAAACAAATAATATCCATGACGCAAAAAACCTGGACTTTTAAATTCAAGGCGACCACTAGCAATTGCTAACTTTCCTTTATTCCAATCCATCGCATAAAAATCATTTCTTGGTGGTCCTGGATAGGTTACTTTCTCGTAGGAATATTCGCCAATGACTCGTATTGGTCCGCTAAACTCATCGGCCATCCATTTTTCTCCATTGTCAAGAACCACCATTTGATTTGGGCGAAAATAAATACCCAAATAAAAAGAAAGTGCAGACTCAATTAACTGTCCATTAGCGTTGTATGTAAGCAAGGCCCCATCTGCTAAAACATCCAGTTTGTTTTCATGTTGGGTTAAGTTTGCGATTTCTAGACCCGTAGAGTAATAATCAAAATAGACAAATTCAGTTGGCGTAAGTTTAAGTATCGTATCGTTACCAAAGGCATTGGTTTTTTGTAACACGAAAACCTCTTCATTGACTTTTTCTATTGCAGCATATGTGCTATTAAACACCATCGGTAACCGATTGTCTTGTGTCCAACCTTGTGGCGAAGGAAGCAAAACATCTCCGATGTTTCCAATGAATAATTTAGATGGACTTAAGGCTAAAATTTGTTGGTCTTTTATTTCTATATCGACAATTGGAGCTACTGAATTCGTAGGGTAGTATGTATCTTTTATTTCGTTTTTTAGTGGGTTTACCAAGACCACTCCAAAATCAGTGGCCACATATACTGTCGTACCATATCGATAGAATCGATTGATTTTTTTACTCCCTGAAATCGATGCTAATTTAATCGCGGGAATGTTGATTACTGTGTTGCCTGAAACCTTGTCGATGTTTCCATTTTTATACCCAATATAGAGCGCTTGATCAATAGAGTCATAGTAAATACAGGAAAGTAAAATATCTGAAAGACCATTCATTTTATTAAGTAGGGTCTTTTCTTTAGAGGCAAGATGATACTTCATTAGACCGTTTTCGTAAGCTGTATAAACGAACTCATCGTCTTGAGCAATATCTAGGGCTCTCATCGTTGCCGTGTGTAAACGCCAACTTCCTGTTTCTACCTGGGCATAAAAACCAAGGGAAACACAAAGAAAACCACTTAATAAATAAAGCCATTTCATGGGCATGCAACGTATTTTAAACAAATTTATTCCCTATTAATCAAATTCCAGCTTCTTTTAACATTATTATGATTCAAATTCCTTTTAATTTCGAACCATAAATGAATCGCATACAAAAACAACTATACGCAACTGGACTTTTTTTGTTTCTTATACCAAGCATTGTCTTCGTATTGGCAACTTTACTTTGGTTTATCGGCGTGCCTGTTAATAGATGGTTGTTTCTTGTTTCTATCGGATTAGCTGCGGGGATATCCTATCGAGCGTTCTTACCCCGGTCTCTAAAAGAATGGGGTTGGCTGTTCATTGGCGGCTTAATCATTGTTGCCTCTCTATTAATAGCTGTTCAATTTTATGATTGTTCTTTTGATGGACAGTGGTATCATCAAGATGCCATAATGTTTCTTTCTGATGGTTGGAATCCAATTTGGGATGCTGCTATATCAAATAATGCCGTTTCTGGTTTAAATGCAAACTATGTCAATCATTACCCGAAGGCGCCATGGGTAATTGAGGCTGCACTTTATCTTTTCACTGGTAACATAGAAGCTGGTAAGGCAATTCAATTGATTTACCTGATTTCATTTATGTTGTTGCTGCTCACATTCCTAAAGAACAGATTTTTGTTTTCTTGGGGAGCCGCAATACTCATTACACTCTTAGTTGGAGGAAGCACCGTTTCCCTTGGGCAACTTTTTAGCTTTTATGTAGATGGTCTACTTTTTAGTTTATTAGGGATTTTGCTGTTATTTCTGTTGGAATTAATTTATTACGATGCTAAGGTTTTGGGGTACATGGGCTTGGCGTTTGTCGTGCTTACGAACATCAAATTTACCGGGTTAATTTATGGGTTAGTATTTTTAATGATGGCTGGAATTTGGATAATACTTAGACATAAAGACCTGATTAAAATAAGAATACTGCACTTTAGTTCTGTCGTACTTATAGGCGTAATGTTTATTGGTTACCCAACCTATGTGAGAAATGTGATTTATAAAGGTCATCCCTTTTTTCCAATTATGGGTCAAAACAACGAAGGTAAAGCAATCGCCGAAGTACAATATCCAGAAGACTTCTTCCCTATGAATCGCTTTGGAAAACTAATTGCGGCACACGCCTCGATTCCTATTTACACCGATCATGAACATGCCTCCGTAAAAAAACCATTATTCAACAAGAACCTCATCTTGGAATCTATTCCATATTATAAAAACCATCAACCGGTAACGATGAGCCCGTTCGGGCCTTTTGAAGGCGAATTACTTGTGCTTTTTATTCCGCTTTTATGTTTGTTTTTCCTTCGAAGAAGACCTCTTGCATTATACCTGCTATTTGGCGGGATTATTCTTTCGATGATTATTCAGCCTGAGGCTTGGAATTTACGCTATGCCCCGCAATTGCTTTTGATTTTTGCGCTGGTTTTAGCTGTGTTAATGCAAGAAAAAAAGGGGTGGGTTAGGGTATACGCCATGGGTTTTACGGGATTATTTATTCTTAACTCAAGCATCGCTGTTTTTCAAAATTGGCGGTGGGTTTCAGAAAATAATACCGCATTAATTCAGGAATTGGAACCAATGCGAAAAACTCACGTAAAGATTCAAGCGGGTTGGATGAAATCTTTTGAATTAAAACTGAAGCATTTTGATATTACACCCGTGTATGAACTTGATAGCAATGGCGTATATAATACCATTCCAGGCGATGCCTTTAGTGGATGGAAAGTTAAGAAGGATCTAAAATGAAGATTGGGTGGCATTTACTTCGGGTAAAAAGTTGGGTGAAAAATGGCTTTCTATTTTTACCTGCGATTTTTTCATTGCGCTTATTGCAATGGGAATTTATGTGCTCCGTGTTCGTGGGTTCCATTATTTTCTCTCTCATTAGTTCGTTTGTTTACATAAACAACGACATTAAAGATGCGGAAGAAGATGCCCTTCATCCACGAAAAAAATATCGTCCCATCGCTGCAGGTTTAATTTCTAAACAACGGGCATTCCTCATTGGAATTGGCTTGCTAATACTTGCTTTTTCTTTACTTTTTATTGCTAAGCTTCCATTTGCCTTTTTGGGTATTGTACTTACCTATTTAATTTTGAACATACTTTATTCGTTCTGGCTAAAAACATTGCCCTTATTGGAACTATTCATTGTAGCCATCAATTTTGTGCTCCGTGTACTGGCTGGATGCGCAATAATTACAGTTAATCCATCCCATTGGATTTTGGTGGTTACGTTCTTTCTTGCCTTTCTAATGGTCGTTGTTAAACGAAAATCAGAAATCACCCAATTACAAGGCAATGCGGTAAATCACCGCGCGGTATTAAAAGCCTACAGTGTCGGGTATTTAAATACCCTCACATACATTGCTGCAACAATAACGATTACTGCATATTTGTTATACTCCATAGATCCTGATGTCGTAAAAGCATTGGGCACTGATTGGCTAATGTATAGCTCCTTATTTGTGTTAATGGGTGTAATTCGATTCATTCAAATAAGCGAACAAGGATTATATGAAGGGGAAGGAGACCCAACCACCTTGTTGTTTAAAGATCGGTTTTTGCAAGGAACCGTGTTTTGTTGGATTTTGTATTTAATCGGGATTATCTATGTCTGACCATTCCGATAAGCTTGCGCTGTTTGATTTTGATGGAACCCTATATAAATACGACAGCATACTTTCCTTTTGCTTCTTTTATTACCAAAAAAAACCACAACGGATCTGGCGGTTTATTAAACAGGTGTTTTCTTGGTTACTTTGGAAATTTAAACGAATAAATACAAGTGAATTTAAATCGCGTTTTATTTGCTTTATCGAAGGAGATACCCAGATAGAGGTAGAACGAATGGCTCGGTTGTTTTGGGAAAACAACACATCATTCAATTCAGCGGTTTTGTTGGAGCTTAAACGTTGTCAGGTAGAGAATTTATGTCCAGTAGTTGTTTCTGCCTCTCCTGATTTGTTTATTCTTCCGGCCTGTGAAAAACTAGGCATTCAACATGTTGTATCCACTACCCTACGCATCCATGAGGACGGGTATACCTTAGGTACAAATTGTAGGGGTTCTGAAAAAACTATCCGTTTGAGAGCTGTATTTCCAACCCAACGCATTGTTAGCGCATATTCCGATAACACCGATGACCTTCCATTATTACAGGCTTCGGAACAAGGTTATCTCGTAAAGAATGGCGCTATTCGTTCAGTGCCTAACGCGGGTGATTCTTATTAAAAATATACCGCGCATCTAGCAAAAGCTGTTCCTCAAGGTCCATGTGATTACGTTCAGCTTTTAGTGTTATTTCTTTTATCCATTGTGGATTGGCGCGCATTTCACTGATAATTCGTTGCACCTCTGAATTTTCAATTATCTGTAATATTTCAACACTTGATTTAGTTGATCTTTGTTTAAAATCATTAATATAAATCCAACGCTCTCTACCACTTTTCACCATTGGATAACTGCTTAACGTGTTCATTTTATATCCAAAGGTTGATAAGGTGTCTACATTCTCAAGGTGGACTGCAAGTTTAACCAGTTGATTGTTTTGGTTGAAATACAGCACAGGAGAGCTGTTTTTAGTAAAATCAAACACCCGATTGGTTCTTGCGATAAAAATCTGTGGATCGGGATTATACCAGGATGGATGGTGGTTAAGCACCCATTTCGCTATAGGCATGTGTTGTAGGTTAGACCAATCAAATTGGTTAAAGGGTAAATGGACACTTAATAAAATCCCTTGAGAAATTAAGGCCGAAACCACCAACGGAATTTGAAACCGCATGGAAAAATCGCGCATTAAATGAAATACATGAAAAAGTAAGGGTACAGCAATCCAAACGGCATATCGATTAACGATTGCCATTCCATGATTCCAATTGTTCATAGCCGTAACCAATACGGTCATCGAAACTAAAATAAGTGGCATTAAATCCCATGAATCCCATAATCGATTTTTCATCATTATTACCCATCGATGCACTAACAGTGCCATATAAAACAATAGAAACAGTCCAATGCTCAATATCATGCCTTGATTTAGATCAAAATAAAAACCGGTAATACGGGTCATGGAAATGTTCTCCGCCGCAAGAAATCCCGCATCCTTAATCAAACTGGTAGTTCCAAATAAACTATAAAAATACAGTGAAGGGATAAAAACAATCAAGCCATAAAGAGCAAATTGAAGCATTGGTTTTATTGCGTATCGCTGTTTATACCACACATATACATACATCCAAAGCAATAGAAAGACAATGGGTTGGTTCTGCAAGGTGGCTAAGGCACACGTAAGTATGGCAAGGTGAAATCGTTCATGTTTTAAATAAATGAAACTTGCCATCAATAAAACAACCGTAGTTAATTCGGGATGGGTCCATGTGTTATAATAAAATGCCGCACTTAAAAAGGCGGCTAAAAACAACAATACCTCATCAAAAACAACCTGTTTTGGAAGGAATAAAATCAAAATCAAAAGGAGCGTCCAACAGGCAAGGTTGGTGTACTTAAATGCATGAATCGGGTGTATATTAAATAAATGCGTCATGCACCGAGCAGGAACATTCAATACGGAATAAAACACAAAATGATACCCGTAAACTCCCCCGTTATTGTTTCGATAAAAACCGCCGAATTCCGTTCGAATTGGCTCTTTCGCTTTTGATTGAGTTTCTTTTAAAAAGCGTTCAACCTCATCAAACGCAGCGGCCTTATAATTCGATTCCCACGATTGATGCGCAATAAAGTCAGCTTTAAATGAACTAAAATCTTCGGGCTTTATCGTTGGTGTGCCATGATTATACCACGCCTCTGTAGTTAAAATATACTCAATTCCATCACCGGTAGCATAGGGTTCTGAGTTCGAGTAATACCGAAACAACCCCAGCGTAAAAAGCAAAATAACAACGCTTTTAACAACCCAACCTGGCAGTTTATTGAACATATAAATAAAAGAGAAGAATTAATAAATACCGTACAAATTTGCCGATAAAGATAAATAAGAAGGTTGGCTTCCACGCTGTTTTAAAAAAGCCTAAGGCAACGGCTATTACGTCACCAACAAAGGGTAGCCAAGTAACAAGTGCTAACCAAACGCCATATCGGTTGACCTTATGCTCCCAGCGTGAAATTTGATCTTCTGTAACACGAATTTTTGCTAACCATTTAGGGTTTCCTAGATAACCAATGCCATAATTTAAATACCCCCCGAACGTGTTTCCTGTGCTTGCAACGAATAAACAAACCCACGGATTAAAAGAAAAAAGCATCGCAATAAACAGTGCTTCCGAAGCAATAGGAAGTATGGTTGCCGCTAAAAATGAGGCAACAAACAAACCAATATATCCCCCTTCAATCCAATCCATAAAAAAAGGCCGGATAACCGGCCTTAATTACTTGTAATTACTCGTTATTTTTTGGTGAATTTACGTGTAGCAAACCCATCATTCGTTGTAATCTTTACAGTATATAATCCAGCAGATAAGTCGTTAATAGACACCTGCTCAACAGATACTCCGTTAGCTGCATTGAACGATGTTTCTTTTACTTTGCTTCCCGCTGCATTATAAATTGCTATTACTCCAGCAGTTGCGTTGTTGATTTCCATTTTTACATTCAACACCTCATTCGCTGGATTTGGATAGACCAAAGTAGCAATACTTGCTGATTCTTCGTTTATTCCAATGGTTGGATCAAAATTCATTCGAACCCATGGTGTACCAGTTTGATAATACCATGTGTTATCAAAATAATCAAAGAAGAAAGATGTTTGCGGCTCTGAAGATCCGGCATTAACAACTTTCAAGCCTTGGCTATATGCACCCATAACCGCTAAATATGTTGTGTTCGCAACTAAATTTACGGGAACGTTCAACATCAGCATTTTGTTTACATTTAAGTCCGCTGCTGTTACGATGTATGGATCTGATTCAGATTCAAAAACAAAGTCACCTGTGGTTGCATCAATTGAATACAATTTCACAAAAACCTCTGTTCCTACTGTCGTTCCACTGGCTCCACCTAACATTCTAACGTCAATTCCTTTTAAGGTTTGAGCACTCCAAATATCAAATAAATTTCCTGACTCAAAACCATCCGTTCCGTTAGATGTAGACCCTGCAGGGGTTCCATTATCACGCGCATAGATGTAGTTTGTTACACTAAATGCTGTGTTTGCAATCACATTGTTTGCTGGCACGTCATCTGTTGAATCTGCCGTCAACGCATGAACTACTGTGTAATTTCCAATCGCAGCCGGAGTAAACGGATTGCTTACCGTTAACGTTGCGGTATCTAACGAAGGAATTGTAGTTGCGGGACTTGACGAGGTAAATGCTCCACCGTTTACGTTGATGCTATATTGAACACCAGATTGGCTATTTACTCCGCCATTAAATGCATTGATTTCAAAATCAATCGGCGCGGTTTGTGTCGTTGGGATTTGGAAATATGGAAGGCCCGCAGTACCCCAATATTTTGAAGTAATGCTTAGGTCATTCGTTGGATTAGTAACAATCTTAACATTATCAATATACCAGCCATAGGTAATCCAAACATTAGGATTCGTTGCTGAATTCGGATAATTTGTAGTCCAGCTAAACCGTATCCAAACATTCCCTGGATTCGCCGGTAATACGGTTGCAAGGTTAATTATTTTCACGTCAGGATTAGTATACGGTGACCCTCCTGATGCGGAAAGCACGGGCTTATCTAAGTTGTTTCCAACGGAGAAAAAGTTAGTCCCGTCCGTACTGATTTGAATGTCTTGTAAGTCATTAAATCGCGCACCGAACTGCTCAAACGATAAACTTACTTGGTTTGTTCCTCCAAGTGCCGCAATATTTATTGGAGCGGTTGTAGTTAAATTGTATGTTACCGCTAAGGCTTGAGTTCCCGGAGTTTGTGTAGGATCTCCGTTCACCAATTCTGCATAATTTCCACCGCCGGTTGAAGTGATTCCATTAGCAGACCACCAGCCATCAGAGGTGTTATTTATATTCCATCCGTACTCTATTCCAGCTTGGCCGCTATTATCAACAGTCCAGTTAGCTGCGTTATCGAAGTTATCTGACCAAATAGTAACTCCAAGTGTTTTGGTGTCTGTAGATGGTTTTGCCGTAATTGCACTTGACGATGGGGCCAAGGCATTTGCCGAAGGAATTAAAGGTTTCTTTTGAGCATAAGCTACTGAGCCAAGCGCTACCAAAGAAAAGAGTAAAGTTTTTTTCATGGGTTAATTTAATTTATGGGTCACGTAAAAATAAAGTAAAAAATTTATTTATCCTTTGCTTTCTTTTAGAAAAGGCAGTGATTTTCTAAAATCAGTCAGTTGATCATATGAAATAGACTGAATAACCAAGCCTTCTTTTCCTTGTATTGGAAGTTCCACATAACTACCGTCGGCCGCAATTATACATGAATGCCCATTATAATCTATGTGATTTCCATCAACACCAACTCGATTAACTGCCGCTACACAACACTGATTTTCTATCGCTCTGGCAACTAACAACGAATCCCAATGTGAAATTCTACGGCTCGGCCAATTTGCCACATATAATAACAAATCATACAACGGATTGCCATCTCTAACTTGGTTTCGTGACCCTTCAGGAAAACGAAGATCAAAACAAATTTGTAGGTTTACTTTCCAGCCTTTAAATGAGACGATTATTTGACTATTTCCAGATTCAAACACCACGTCTTCACCGGCAAAGGCAAATAAATGTTGTTTGTCGTAATGTGCCAATACCT
>Ga0315904_10004954_pt1 | contig 18655 bp, 23 predicted proteins | sample LakEriMetagenome_6_FD_203529 | JGI IMG/M metagenome (GOLD analysis project Ga0315904, IMG submission 203529) | Freshwater fungal communities from buoy surface, Lake Erie, Ohio, United States - Buoy 12 MA120 | ecosystem: Environmental > Aquatic > Freshwater > Lake | place: USA: Lake Erie, Ohio...
CGGTCGGCCATCTGTTTTCGATTGGCGCGTTTAGGGGCGGCGAGCTTGTCGGCGTGGTCATCGTGGGGCGCCCCGTTTCAAGGCACCGCGACGATGGACTGACGGCGGAGGTGACAAGGCTTTGCGTGCGAGACAGCGAGCGCAATGCGTGTTCGTTTCTGTACGGCAAGGCAGCCCGCGCCGCGCTTGCCATGGGCTTCAGACGCATCGGAACCTACACGCTGAAGCGCGAGCCCGGAACCAGCCTGGTTGCTGCGGGCTGGAAACTGATGGGCGAAACGCCGGGCAAATCGTGGAGCGTTCCAAGTCGGCCCCGAAGCGACAAGCACCCGATAGAGCCGAAGCTTTTGTGGGAAGCCGACTAGTTAGGCGTGCGGCCTGAGTACGGAAAAAACGCCCCCGCGTACCGATACCGCTTGACGGATGCTGATACAGCCCGCATATAGAGAGGGCGAGGGGATGCTCCCCACCGAAAGGACAAGGCGCTATGTATAAGACCGGACAAGAAATCGAATATTCAAACGGGCAAATCGCCCGCGTGGTGGCGCTCCCCGAGGGCGGAGACGTTGGCGGCGCCTATTTCGTGATCCAGACGGCGGAAGGCTTCGCACTGTGCTGGCGGGACCTGACGGCGGAGATGGACGAAGAGGTGTGGTGCCTCGTGCACGAGGCGGACCCGTTCCGCGCCACGCTGGCGGAGGCGGAGGCGGAGCACCGCGCCGAACTCGTGCGCCTCGCCTAACCCCCACCCCCATCGCGGACAACCCGCCACCCGGCCCCGGCTCCCAGAGTGCGGGGCCTTCGGGCTAGGGGAACCTCCCCGCTGGAGACAGACGATGGAACTTAAGATCCGCTTTCGCCATCGGCGCGGACGCCCGCGCGAAGCCTACGGCGACTACATCGAATGGGATGAATGGCAGGTCGTCGCCGGGCGCACCGTCGTCGCGCGCTTTGATCTGGAGGAACAAGCGCAAGAGTACGTGGCCGAACAGCGAGCCGCCGCATGAAGCCCGAAGACCTCTACCGAGCCCGTCACACCCTAGGGCACCTCTGGGGCAAGGGGCGCCCGTTAATGGCCAGCGAGCTAGGCCGCGCCCTTCGCCTAGGCGGCAAGAGGCCAGGCGACAGCATCCGCGACTACGAGCGCGGCAAGACCCCGATCAGCGGACCTATCACCGTGGCGGTTGCCATGTTTCTGAACGGATGCCTTCCGCCGGATGGGGTGCCAGAGTGAACGATTGGACCCTGACTGTCTACGACCGCACCGACGCCGAGTCGGCCATGACCTACGCGTGCCTTGGAATCATGTGGGCTGACGGCAGCATCCTGATGGCGCACATCCCCAAGACCGCCGAACGCGAGGAGATTGCGCTGCACCTGTCGCGCTTTGCGGAGAGGCTGAAATCAACGCCGGATGGAGTGCCGGAATGACAGAACACCCGCTTGAGCCGATGTGGAAAGACATGGCCGACGCAGAAACGACCGCCCGCCGCTTCGTGCGCGTGGTGGATGGCCGGATTGTGCGCGTGATGAGCGATGACGAGGCCCCGTCGATCATCCCCTTGACACCGCCCCCGAACAACACAACAAAACCCTAAAGCCCGCAGCGCGTCCGCGCCGGGCCATCGGCTAGGGGGTTCCCATGACCTTCGCCGGCAAGCCTATCCACACACTCACCGAATCCGAGCTAGACGACGCCGAGGCGTTCTGCATCGAACACATGCGCGTGGCTCAGGAAGTCTACGCCGCAAACGTCCGCGCCCTGGCTGAGATCGGTGCGGCACGCGAACGCCAAGGGGCGACGGTTAACTAGGGGCTCACATGACTGACGAAGCCCCGACGCGAGGCCGTCCAAGCAAATACGACCCGGCCTTTTGCGAGACCGCCGAACACATTCTTTCGGAAGGCTACAGCGAAGCGGTTCTCGCTGGTGAGCTTGGCGTCTGCATCGACACCGTGACCGAATGGAAGAAGGTTCATCCAGATTTTTCCGCATCCATAAAAATCGGACGGGCGAAAGGCGCTCGGGTTTGGGAAGACCGGCTGAAGGCCCTGGCCGAGCGCAACGAGGGCAACGCGACCGGAATCATCTTCGGCCTCAAGAACCGCCAGCCTGACGCGTGGAAGGACAAGACCGAAGTGGACGCCACCGTGAAGGCGCAGGTCGAGGTTGTCGAATGGGTGATTGTTGATCCTGAGACCGAGGGCGCCTAGGGCGTTCGTCCCGCTTCTCAAGCCCGCTCGATACAAGGGCGCGTGGGGCGGTCGAGGATCGGGCAAGTCACACTTCTTCGCGGAGCTTCTGATTGCCCGCTCGGTCAGCGCCAAGTTTGACGCGGTGTGCGTTCGTGAGGTCCAGAAGTCGATACGGCAATCGGTCAAGAAGCTGATCGACGCCAAGATTGAGAGCCTCGGCGTCTCGGATCAGTTCGAGATACTGGACAACGAAATCCGATCCGCGAAGGGCGGCCTGATCGTCTTTCAGGGGATGCAGGACCACACGGCGGATTCGATCAAGTCGCTGGAGGACTTCGACGTTGCATGGGTGGAAGAGGCGCAGTCCCTTTCGACCTATAGCCTCACGCTCCTTCGCCCGACGCTTCGCAAGCCCGGCTCGGAACTTTGGTTTAGCTGGAACCCCAGGCGCAAGACCGACGCGGTGGACGTTCTATTGCGCGGCCCATCACCTCCGACCGGCTCGACGGTGATCCGCGCCAACTGGTCAGAGAACCCATGGTTCCCGGATGAACTGAAGCAAGAGCGGCGAGACGACCAGCGCGACCGCCCCGACCAATACGACCACATCTGGGAGGGTGACTACGCCAAGGTGACCGAAGGCGCTTACTACTCGGCAAGCCTGACCGAAGCGCGGAAGGAAAACCGCATCGGCTTCGTGGCTCGCGATCCGAACATGGCGATACGGACCTTCTGGGACCTTGGCCGGCGCGACCATACGGCGATCTGGGTGGCGCAATGGGTGGGCCAGAAGATCGCCCTGCTGGACTACATCGAAGGCTCGGGCCAGCCGCCTAGCTACTACTTCGAGGAACTGCGTCAGCGCGGCTATCGCGGCTGCATGGTCTACCTGCCGCACGACGGTTCGCGGGTTGGCCCTGAGAACCACAACGGCAAGAGCTACGAGGACCAGGCGCGGGAGGCGGGCTTCGACGTTGAGGTGATCCGCAACCAGGGACCATCGGCGGCCATGCTTCGGATTGATGCCGGTCGGCGGTTGTTCCCCCGCATGTGGTTCAACGAGGCGACGACGGCGGACGGGCTCGAGGTGTTGGGCGCGTACCACGAACGCCGCGACGACAAGCGCGAGATTGGCCTCGGGCCTGAGCACGACTGGGCTTCACACGGCGCGGACGCCTTTGGGCTTCTGGCGGTTGCGTATGAAGAACCGCAGACGAAACGCACGGAAGCGTTCCAACCCTTGAACACGAGCGGCGGAGGCTGGCTAGGACTATGACCGACGCCGACATCATCGCCGAATCCCAGGCCCGTTGGACGGAAGCCGAGGAGGCCGACCGCGAGAACCGCCTTAGGGCCATCGCAGACGCGCGCTTCGAGGCTGACACCGGCGATGGGGCTTGGCTTGGCACGGATGACGGTGTGTGGCCCCGGGGCGTCAAGCGTCAGCGGGAGCGAGAAGGCCGCATCTGTCTGACGATCAACAAGTCGCGCACGATCACGCGACAGGTGGCGAACGAACTTCGCCTTCAGCCGCCCGCCATCAGCGTCAGCCCGGCGGAAGATGGCGACGTGCAGGTCGCGGCGGTCATCGAAGGGCTTGTGCGGTCCATTGAGCAGTCGAGCAGGGCCAAGCGCATTTACGCCAAGGCCGGCGAGGACGCGGCGCGCGGCAATATGGGGTTCTGGCGGGTCACGACGGACTATGTGTCGGATGACAGCTTCGACCAGGAGATCAGGATCAAGCCGATCCTGAACCCGCTCTCGGTTGTCTATGACCCGGCCTCGCAGGACAGCACGCGCCGGGATGCGCGGTACTGCTTCGTCTATGAGGATATGCCCCGCTCGGAGTTCGAGGCGCGCTTCAAGGGCAAGGCGGACATCGGCTTTTACAGCGATGGCGCCGACACGTTCGCGCGTGAGTGGGTGACGACCGACACGATCCGCATTGCCGAGTATTGGTGCGTTAAGGAGACCAAAAAGAAGCTCTACCAGCTTTTGAACGGCGAGACCCGTTGGGAAGATGACCAACGCCCCGTTCCGCCCGGCGTTGAATGGGTGACGAACCCGGATGGCTCGCCGCGCACGCGGGTCGCCGCTCGCAAGTCCATCGTCATGTATCTGGTCAGCGGCGTGGAGGTGCTGGAGAAGTCGGAATGGCCCGGTGACCGCATCCCGATCATTCCGGTTTGGGGTGAAGAGGCCCGCGTTGGAGACCGGCGCGTTCGCAATGGCGTTCTGACCTATGCGCGGGACGCGATCCGGCTGCACACCTTCGCCCGCTCGGCCAATGCCGAGACGGTCGCCAGTCAACCCAAGGCCCCATGGCTTGTGACGCCCAAGATGGTCTCGGGCTATGAGGAGATGTGGAAGCAAGCCGCCAACGGGAACCCGGCGGTCCTGTACTACAACCCCGATGGATCGGCTCCGTCCGGCGGCCCGACGCGCCAGCAACCGCCCACATCGTCTCAGGGGTGGGTGCAAGAGGCGATGCAGTCGGCGGATGATATCAAGTCCACCACGGGTATCTTCGACGCGTCCCTGGGCGCTCGTTCCAACGAGACGAGCGGCAAGGCGATCACGGCCCGCCAACGTGAGGGCGACGTCGGAACCTATGTGTTCATCGACAACGTGCTGGACGCGATTGAGGAAACGGGCCGGGTTATCATCAACCTGATCCCGAAGATTTACGACGCCCCGCGACAGGTCCGCATCCTAGGCAAGAAGATGGAAGCGACCATCGTGCGGATCAATCAGGCGGGCGGCATCAACTTCGGCGTCGGCAAGTACGACGTCGCGGTTTCGACCGGGCCTAGTGTGACCACACAGCGTCAGGAGACGGCGGAACTTCTGACCTCCGCGCTCCAGGCGGCCCCGATGCTGGCGCCGGTGATCCTGCCGCGTCTGGCGGGTGTGATCGAGCTTCCGGACGCCGACGAGTTCGCGGCGGAGGTGAAGCAACTGTTGCAGCCGCAGCCGGGTCCGCAAGGCCCGCCGCCGCCCAACCCGAAGGACATTGCGAGCGCCCGCAAGGATATGGCGAGCGCAAACCTCGACGACGTGAAGGCCGATGAGCTTCGGCTTTCCAACATGGTGACCGCAGGGCAGCTTGGGCTTTCGCCCATGGGCTTTGCGTCTCAACCCCCGGAACCGGACATGGGGGAAAATCCGGGCGCACCTGGCGCTTTCCAGGGTCAACCCGCCTAGCGGCGCAAAGCGAGACTTCCACAATGAGCGAGGCCCTAGCCGCCCCGGAAACGGGCGCGGAACAACCTGTGTCGATTCCCGATCCCTTGGCGCCCGAAGCGGCTCCGGTTGAGGCGGAGGCCCAAGCGGCTGAAACCCCGGCGGAACCCGCGCCCCCGGTCGAAAACAAGGCGAAGGAGCGTCTGTCCCTCCGGTTCTCCGAACTTACCGCACAGCGGGAGGCGGCGAAGCAGGAGGCGGAACGCGCGAAGCAGGAGGCCGACTATTGGCGCCAACAGGCGTCGATGCGTCAGGAGGTCGAATACGGCCAGTACGACGAAGGCCAACCCCTCGACCAGCGGTCGGTGGAAGCCATGGTCAATGCGGCCATTCAGCGGGACCGCGAACAACGCGCCCGTGAGACGGAGATGCGCACCAAATCCGAACGGATGGAGACGTTGCGCGAAACCTTGCTTGAGTCCGGCCTTGATGGCGCCGCACTCATCGCATCGGGGGCGGACATTCCGTTCTCCGAGGCGATGCTAGACGCCTTGGCCGTGAGCGAGCAGCCTGCGGTGATAGCGGATCACCTCGGGCGAAACCCTGTGGAGGCCGCGCGCATCGCAAAGATGACGCCGGCGCAGCAGGGGGCTGAACTGGCGAGGCTAGAGGCCCGCCTGGCGGCACAACCCAAAGTGACGAACGCGATGGCGCCGCCGCCGACAGTCGGCGTCCGAGCCAGCGCGTCATTAGATCCGAACGGCATGTCTTTCGAGCAGTACAAAGCGGCTCGGGAGGCAGGCAAAATCTGAACCTGAACGCGCCGTCGAGATGACGCCGCTTTCCCTGTGCGGTTGAAACCCGCCTGAAGGACCTTTTCACATGGCAAACTCTAACCTGACAATTGACGTCATCGCCAAAGAGGCGCTGATGATCCTCGACAACAACTTGGTTATGGCCAAGAACGTCTATCGCGGTCTCGAAAGCGACTTTGGCAACGCGATGAACGGCTACCAGGCCGGCGACACGGTTTCGATTCGTCGCCCGACCGACTTCACCGTTCGTGACGGCGCCACGGCGTCGGCTCAGGACGTGGTGGAAGGCTCGACCACGATCACCGTGGACAAGCAGAAGGGGGTTGATTTCTCCTTCACGTCCAAGGAGCTGACCCTCAACATTCGCGAACTGTCCGAGCGGGTGATCAAGCCCGCGATGGTGCAGCTTGCGAACCAGATCGACGCCGACCTGATGGCCCTTTACAAGAAGGTTCCGAACTGGGTGGGCACGCCGGGTCAGACGATCAACAGCTACACCGACTTCGCCAAGGGGCCGGAACGGCTGGACGAACGCGCGGTTCCGACCGACATGCGTTCGGCGGTTCTGTCGCCTTCTGACCACTGGGGTCTCCTGGGCTCTCAAACGTCGCTCTACATTCAGGATGCGGCGAAGGGCGCCTATCGTCAGGGCTCGCTCGGCATGATCGGCGGCGTTGACACCTACATGGCGCAGAACGTCCCGACGCACACGGTCGGGGCGCACGGCGGCACGCCGCTGGTCAACGGCGCCAACCAGAACGTGACCTACGACTCCGTCAAGACCACGATGCAGCAGACGCTGATCACGGACGGCTGGACCAACTCGACGCTGGTCCTGAAGGAAGGCGATGTGTTCACCATCGCCAACGTGTTCGCGGTTAACCCGGTCACCAAGGCGACCCTTCCGTTCCTGCAACAGTTCGTTGTGCGGGCGGATGGCACGTCCTCGGGCGCGGGCGCGCTCACCGTGACGATTGCCCCGGCGATCATCACCTCGGGCGCGTTCCAGAACTGCTCGGCGGTCCCGGCGGACAACGCCGCGATCACCGTCCTGGGCACGGCATCGACCGGCTATCGTCAGAACATGGTGTTCCAGAAGAACGCCTTTGCTCTGGCGATGGTTCCGATGATCCGCCCGCCCGGCGCGGTGGAAGTGGCTCGCGAGAGCTACAAGGGGACCTCGGTTCGCCTGATCCCGACCTACAACGGGACCAGCGACACGAGCCTGTTCCGCCTCGACGTCCTCTATGGCGTCCAGGCGCTTGACCCGCGTCTGGCCACCCGCCTTTCGGGTACGGCCTAAGGGCTTGGGGGCGGGCTTTCGGGCTCGCCCCCGTTCCTTTGACGGGGACGCAACATGACCACGATGCGGGTTCTTCTCACGCGGGCCATTCGGCGCACACGCGCGTTGCCTATGGGCGACACGCCGGAAGCCGGGCAGATGGCGGCTGCGCTGGAAGACGCTCAGGCCATGTTCATGGCGCTGACCAACCGCACGCTGACCGACGTTCTGACGGCGGCGGACTACACGGCGAAGGAAGACGAGCGCGTCTTCAACACGTCGGATTCGCCGATCACGGTGACGCTTCCCGAAATCATCACTGACCATGGGGTGCAGCGTGCGCCTCGCAACGGCGCGGTGGTCGAAGTCGTGTCGTCGGGTGGCCGGCACATTTACGTCGCAGACCTCGGGGCGTGGAAGACGATCAACGGGCTGACGCTTACGAGCGAGCAGCCGTTTGGGCCTCCGCTCGATGACGCGCTCTCGGCGATGCTGGCCGCGACGTTCTGCGACACGATTTTCCAGAGGTCCCCGACACCTGACCTCGTGGCGGCGGCGACGTCCGGTCGATACGCCTTCGACGCCCGGTTCCAGCCGCCGATCAATGTCTACACCGACCGGGGCCTTCTCCCGCGCCGCTACTTCATCACTGAAGACACTGTCTAGGGGGAACCCATGAGCCAAATGACCCGCCCTGGCGCCAGCACGGTCGCCGTTACGGCATCCAATTCCGCAGACATCGTTCAGCTTGAGGGCTTCTACCCGCGCGCCCTATGGGTGGGTGGTGCGGGCAACGTCGCCATCGTGACGCCCGACGGAGTGGTCAACACCATCACCGGCGTGCCGGCGGGAACCCTGCTGCCGATCCAGACCCGCCGCGTGAACAGCACGAACACCACGGCTACGTCGATGGTGGCGATCTACTAGCATGGCCACGTTCACGAAGTTCGACGTCTTTACCGAGAACCTGGCGGAAGGCGTCCACAACCTTGGGTCCAACACGCTCAAGGTGATGTTGACCAATTCGGCCCCGCTGGTGACGAACACGGTGAAGGCCAACCTCACCGAGATCAGCGCCGGCAACGGCTACACGGCGGGCGGAACTGCGGTGACCGTGACGTCATCGGCGCAGTCGAGCGGCGTCTACTCGCTGGTGGGCAACGACGTGGTGTTCACGGCGTCCGGCGGGTCGGTTGGCCCGTTCCGCTATGCGGTGCTGTACAACGACACCCCGACCAGCCCTGCGGACCCGCTGATTGCGTTCTGGGACTACGGCTCAAGCGTGACTCTGGCCTCGGGCGAGACGCTGACCGTGGACTTCGGATCTAACATCCTGACGGTGACCTGATGCCGACCGGGACGGCCACGCTCGACTTCGGAGCGTTCCCCGGAAGCAACGAAGCGTCGGTCGCGTTTTCGGACGCCACGATTGGCGCGGGGGCGAAGGTCGAAGCCTTCATCATGGCGAACGACACGACGTCGGATCACACGGCGGCTGACCATCGCTACGCCGGGCAGTTCTTCTCGCTCACGGCGGCGCCCAACGCGGGTGTCGGCGGGACGATATACGCGCGCTCGATTCACAAGATGCAGGGGACGTGGGCGGTTCGCTACGTCTGGGCAGACTAGGGACACATCATGGCTCTTGACACCAACCTCGCAGGGGGCGTCTCCGGCACTAAGCAGGAGGTCGATGCGAACAAGAACGCGTTCGTCATCACCCCCGGCTATACCGCTGGCGGCGTTTCGTTTGGCGGCGGTCCTGACGCGGGCCACACGATGCAGTCGGAGAACGACTCCGGCGTCATCACCGGCGTCCGCCACGTTCACGCGCCCGAGACCGATGACGACTACCGCCTTCGCGTCGGTCTCGACCTCCTGCTGGATCAGGAAGCCTTCACCGACACGGCGCAGAACACCGGCAAGTTCTCGCACGCCTTCACCACGCTCACGGCCACCTCAAGCGCGTCGGGCCTGCTGACCAACAGCGGCAACATCACCACCACGACGACCGGCATGACGTTCGGCACGTTCGCGCAATTCCCGATTGGCGGGACCAACACGCTCGTTGTGGAAACGGCGCTTTCGTTTTCCGCGCAGCCGAACTCAAACACGGTCATCGACTTCGGCGTGTTCCAGCGGGGCGCTTCGACGGCCTTCGCGCCGCTGGACGGCGTCTACTTCCGCATGACGTCCACGGGCCTGCTGGGCGTCATCAACAACGCCGGTGTCGAGACCACGACAAGCGTGTTTCCGCTGTCGCTTGGGACCGGCACGTTCGCCTACACCAACAACCGGGTTTATCGGTTCCTGATCCAGGCCACGAACGTCGTCACGACCTTCTGGATCGACAACCTCAAGGTCGGGGAAATCCCCACGCCAACGGGCGCGGACAGCCCTTGCCTGTCGCGCTCGCTGCCGTGGTCGATCCGTCACGCCATCGTCGGCGGTGCGGCGGGCGCGGCGACCCAGGCGCTGGTCAAGGACTACCGCGTCACTGTGCGCGGGCCGCAGTTTGCCAACGTCCTCAGCACGTCTGGCAACCGGATGTTCGGCTCCTATCAGGGCCTCTCCGGCGGCACGATGGGCTCGCTCGCCACTTACCCGAACAGCACGAACCCGACCGCCGCCGCGCCAAGCAACACGGCGCTTACGGCCAACCTTCCGGGCGGCCTCGGGGGGCAGGGCCTTGTGACCGCTGCGGCTGCGGCGGCGACGGACGGCATCTGGGGCAGCTATCAGGTCCCAGCGGGCTCCACGACCGTGCAGGGCCGCAGGCTGGTGGTTCGCGGCATCCGGCTGCAATGCGTCAACACGGGCGCGGCTGTGGCGACCACGGCGACCGTCGTGCAGTTCTCGCTGGCGTTCGGTCACACGGCGGTTTCGATGGCGACATCGGAAAGCGCGTCTTTCGCCACCGGCACGGCCAAGGCTCCGCGCCGGGTGGCCATGGGCTTCCAATCCTGGGCAATCGGCGCGGCTATCGGTGCGCCCGCATCGGAGGGACCGATCTACCTCGACCTTGGGGACGCGCCGATCTACGTCAATCCGGGCGAGTTCATCGCTTTGGTCGGAAAGTTCCTGGTCGGCACCGCCACGGCCTCCCAGACCATCGCGTTCGTCTGGCAGCCTGTTTATGGCTGGGAGTAACCGTTGAGCCTTCTCCTCGCACTTAGCGGGGGACTTACCCTAAGCGCGGCGTCGGGGGCCTATACGGTCACCGGGGCGGACGCCGGACTACGGATTGCGCGGCTTCTGGAGGCCGGTGGCGGCGCTTACGTCCTAACCGGGGACAACGCGGCGCTGAGACTGACGCGCCGTCTGGAGGCGTCTGGCGGCGCTTACACGGTCACCGGCTCGGATGCGGGGCTCAATCGCGGCTACACGCTGGTTGCAGGTGGCGGAAGCTACGCGCTCACCGGTGCGACGGTCAGCTTCAGCCGCAGCTATCAGATCACGTCCGATGGCGGTTCGTATGTCGTCAGCGGCGGGCCGACGCTTCTGTTCGGGCCGGGTCGCATTCCGGCCTATCCGATACCGACTCCGCCAACGGCTTCTGGCGATCCGGCAAGCGGCGGAACGATTACGGCGCAACCCATAACGGGCGGCGGAACGGCGAGCGCGGGCGGCTTGCCTTCCTCGCCTTCGATCACGGCGGAACCCATAGCGTCGGGGCCGGTCATCAATGGCTAACCTGTCGCCCAACAGTCCGCAGCGGGACCGGCGCATCCTGGCGGCGGACGCGGCTTACGCGGCCTTCCTCGCGCCGGGCTTTCCGCTCGATGACTACCCCGGCGAGACGTTGCAAATCCGCAACGAGCTGGACCGGACGAACTGGCTGACGCTCAAGGACATATGCGCCGAGGCTATCGCGGCGGGTGTCGGTGACCTGACGATTGACGCACCGGGCATCCGCTGCACGTCGAACAACTTCATCCGCCCGACCTACGCCGAGACCTTCGTGCTCATGCAGGAACTGAGGGCGTGGGCGATGGCCGCACAGGCGAACCACTGGCGGCTTAAGGACGAATGTCGGTCGGTCACTACGCGGGCCGCGCTGGAGGCTATCGACATGGGCTCAGGCTGGCCGTGAGGCGGTATCTGGAGCGCGTCCTCGCCGGATGCTCTCACCTTCTGAACGCCCTGACCGGCGGTGATCCGCGCAACAGCTTCTCGGCCCGCGTGGGCATGGAAGCGCACCACGGCAAGCGGTGGGCGATCCGGGCGTCAAGGCTGATCGACGGGCTACTGTGGTCGAAAAACCACTGTGCTGAACACGCGCGCGAGGAGGGTCTGATCTGATGGCCGACGCGCTCGTCTATTTCGGCGCCTACAAGCGCACCGGCTTTCCCGAGGCCATTGCGCTCAACTGCATATCCGAAGCGGCCCCGACGATGCCGAGCGCCACCACGGCGTTGATCGCCCGACCTGGCCTGGAAGACTTCGCCACGGTCGGGACGGCGCCCATCCGGGGGGTGTTTCAGAAGGCGGGCCTCATCGGTGGTGATGCCTTCATCGTCGCGAACGATACCTGCTACCGGGTGACGTCGGGCGGGGCGGTGACGGCCTTGACGGGGACCATTCCGGGGTCGGGGCTGGTCGAGATCGACGGCGGTCTCGACGCCGATTACAACTCGATCATCCGCATTGCGACGGGCTCGGCGCTCTACAAGTACGATAGCAGCGGCCTTGCGGTGGTGGCCGAGACGTTTCCCGACAGCGGCAACGCCGGGGCGACGTCGGTGGCGTTCCTGGGTGGCTATTGGGTGGCGTCGGAAGTCGGGAGCGATGCGCTCTACTACCAGAACCCCGGCGAGACGACGTGGAACGCGCTGCAATTCGCCTCGGCGGAATATGCGCCCGATCCACTGGTCGGCGTGCGGGCCTTCGGGGAGGTTCTGGCGCTTCTCGGGTCGGCCACGACGGAGTTCTGGCGGCTGACGGGCAATGCCTCGTCACCCCTGGAACCGGCGGGCGGGCTCAAGTTCGACATCGGGTGTCGGGCCATCTCTTCGGCGGTCAACATGGCCGGAACGCTGGCGTGGGTCGATGACAATTGCTCGGTGAACGTGAGCGACGGCGGGCCGCCTTCGGTCATTTCGGACAGCGGCCTTTCGGAGCAGATTCGCAAAACCGCAGCGGCGGATTTGTCGGCGTCGTATTTCATCTATGACCAGCACCCGCTCTATGTGCTTCATCTCGGCACGGCGGCGACGTGGGTCTATGACCTTTCGACCAAGCGGTGGAGCAACTTCCTCTCGCTCGGATATGACTACTGGCGGCCCCGCTTCTTCGCCAACCTCGGCGGGACGGTCCTGGCGACGGATCGTCTGTCCTCGCAGCTATACCGCCTAGACCCCGACCGCCGGACGGACGGGTCAACGGTGTTTCCGCTGGAGTTCATGGCGGTGGTGGACGTTCCCGAGGGGACGGCGGACATCGGCAATGTCGAGCTGGATTGCCTGACCGGAGACGCGCCGCGAACGGGGCAGGGGAGCGACCCGCTGATCGGGATGCGGTGGTCAAGGGACCGAGGCGCGACGTGGAGCGATGCGCGGTATCGGAGCCTGGGGGCCACCGGCAAGAACGCCGAGACGGTGCGCTGGACGGCCTTGGGGCAGGCTCGGGCGCCGTATGGGCTTATGCTGAAGTTTGAGGTGTCGGACCCGGTTGGCCGGCGCTTCTCGGCGGTGCGGATCAACGTGCCGTGAGCATCCGCAACTCGCCTCTGTTCATGGCGAGCGGTCGGGCCACGCCGCTTCTGTTGGGTCAGATCAGACGCCGCTCTCCGTTGCAACCGTTTCAGTCGATGGCCGTCCTCGTGGATGGCGGGCTGGCGACCAAATACTTCCGCGATTGGTGGGCGCGAGCCTTCCCGTTGCGCCAACCCCTCCCGCTTGACCGGATAGCCGACGCCGAAGGGCGCGGAAGTGATCGGTTCTGGGAACTGCTGAACTAGGAGGCGATATGCCGCTTGCTGCACTGATCGGCCCCGCGTTGAGCGTTGGGGCATCGCTTCTCGGCGCATCGAGCGCCAAGAAAGCCGCCGCCAAGACGGACGCCGCGAACCAGCAGGCGGCGCGTGAGGCGCTCGCCGCACAGCAGGCGAACTTCGACCGCATCGTCGGGCTTAACCAGCCCTTCATCGAAGGCGGCAACACGGCGCAGCAGGCCTTGATGGGCCGCCTCGGGCTCACTCAGCCCGCACAGCCCATGAACCCCGGCGGTGGTGGGCAGGCCAAGGCCCCCGGCGGCTTTGCGGGCGGCATCCCCGGCGAGCCTACACCCCAAGGCGGTGGTCAGGACTTCGCGGGCTATCTGCAAGCCAACCCCGACGTCGCCGCGTGGGCGCAACAGTCCATCGGTCAGACGCCGCCCAATTGGGAAGGCGGGGCCATCGACAGCCCCGAGGAAGCGGCGGCCTATCACTATCAGGCGTTCGGACAGAACGAGGGCCGCACGCTCAATCAGGCTGCGCCCGATCCCAACGCCGTCCCCGACTACATGAACATGCGCCGACCGGACGCCCCGGAAGCGCCGACGTTCGAGCGCCCTGCGGCGATGCAAGCGCCGAGCTTGCAGGGCTTCATCGACCCCGCCAAGTTCCAGGTCGATCCCGGCTATCAGTTCCGGTTGAGCGAGGGCCTGAAAGCCGTCAACGCGGCCTCTGCGGCGCGGGGCAAGCTCCGGTCGGGTGACGCCGCCATGGCGCTCCAGGCGCGCGGGGAGGGCCTTGCAAACCAGGGCTATGCGGATTGGTATAACCGCCAGCTTCAAGCCTTCGACCGAACCAACCAACAGTTCCAATACGGCCAGGGCCGGGCGGACAACGTGTTCGCCGACGACCGCGCCTATGGAACGGCCCGTTGGGAAGATGCGCGCAACTACGGCGACCGTCGCTTTGACGCCGAGCGCGGCTATCAGACCGACCGCTATGACCAGCAGAACGCCAACCTGTTCAACCTGACCAACGTCGGGCGCGGTGCGGCGGGTCAGGTCGCGGGCGCCGGCACGAACTTCGCCAACCAGCAACAGAACATCTACGGCGACCAGGCTGCATCGACCGGGCAACGGGCGCAATCCCGCGCGACGGCGAACCAGCAGCTATTCGGCGCGGTTGCGGGTGCGGCGGGCAACGCCTTTGCGAATTGGGGCGGTGGCATCGGACGCACGACGCCGATGAACCCGCAAACGGTGGGCGATGCGTGGAATAGCTCGTTCGGCGGCGGATGGCAGACGGCGGCCAACCCCGGCCCGCTCCGCACGATGGGGGTGTTTTAATGGCGCGCAACATCTTCGCTCAGGAAGGCTCATGGCTGCCGAACGTGCAAGCCGGGGCCGACTTCGCCAACGCCTTTGACGACCGCATCCGGTCCCGCCGTGCGTCCACCCGCGCCGCTCCGATGATTGCGGCAGGTGACTACCAGGGCGCAGCGGGCGTCTATGGGGAGGCGGGGCTTGCGGATGAAACGGCGGCGCTTGAGGGCGTCGGGCGTCAGCGTCGGTCGCAGGCGGAAGAAGCGGAGCGCAAAAGCCGTCAAGAGGTCGGCAAGCTATGGCTAGACATGGCGGACAACCTGCGCAGGCAGTTCGCGGACCCCCAGCAACGCTTTCAGGCGTTCACACAGAACCCGGTGGCGCGCACGCTGACGCCGGACCAACTGGCGCAAGTCACCGTTGATGACTTCACCGATCAAGGCCTTGACGCCGTGGTCGGCACGGTGAAGCGGGAGCTTGAGTACATCAAGGGGCCGGACGGAACCTATCTCGCGCTTGATAGAGCGACCGCCCAGCCGGTGGCCGAGGGCATGACGCCGACCCGGCCTAAGCTTGAGCAGTTCGACCCGGAAAAGCCGGTGGTCGAAGTTCCAGGTCAGCCGGGAATGTCTAGCGGTGGTGGCGAACCGACCGCCGCCGCCGCTGGCGTAGCCGCCCCGCTCCGTGACCTTGAGGCCATGGGCGTGCGCGTCACATCGGACGTGCGAACGCAGCAGCGCAACCAGGCGGTCGGCGGCGTCCCCAACTCTCGCCACATGAGCGGCGAGGCGGTCGATCTGGTGCCGCCACAAGGTATGACGATGGCCCAACTGGCGCAGGAAACGAAGCGCCGCTTCCCGCAGGCCCGCGTCATCAACGAGGGCGACCACGTCCACGTCGAATGGGGAGCGCAGCGCGCCAACCCGTTCCCGAACGCCCCGCGCGTGGTGATGGCGGGGCGGCCGAAAGAACGAGACGCCCCATCTGGATACCAGTGGAACGGGGGGCGCCTTGAGCCCATTCCGGGCGGTCCGGCTGATCCAGCGGTGAAGCCGCGCGCATCAACGCGCGACGTGGCGTCCCTTCGCAAAGAGTTCAACGGGCTTGATGAGGTCAAGGCGTTCAAGGACGTGTCCGCCGCCTACCGCCAAGTCAGTGCGCTGGCGTCAAAGCCCAACGCCTCGCCCGCTGACGACACGGCGCTAACCTTTAGCTTTATGAAGATGCTCGACCCCGGCTCGGTTGTTCGAGAGGGTGAGTTTGCGTTGGTCGGAAAATCGGCGGGCCTTCCCGATCAGATCGTCATGGGATTGGCGCGGGTCGATCAGGGCAAAGGCCTCACTCCGCTTATCCGGGCGCGGTTGAAGGAAACCGCCGCGACGGTGCTTCTGCAAAGGCGCGAGGCTTACGACTCCGCATCTCGGATGTATCGGGACATCGCGGCGGAAGCTGGCGCTGACCCGAACATGATTGCCGAAGACCCCGCCGCGTGGCGTAAGCGCATCAAGCCCTCGGGACAACCTCGCCCCGCCGGTGGCGCACCGCCCGCCCCGAAGGTGGGCGACGTGCGCAGCGGCTATCGCTTCAAAGGCGGTGATCCTGCCAATCCGTCTAGCTGGGTTCGCGTGCAATGAGCGGTCCGTGGGAAGCCTACCGTGGGAAGCCTTGGGAGGCTTACGCGGGCTCAAAAACGCGCAAGCGCGGCCAGGCCGAGGACATCGGCATTGGCGGGCTTCGTGGCCTAGCCATTTCAGCGGCGGATATGTTCGACGCCGCAATGTCTGGACCAGCGGGGGGTGTGTTCGGCGCGATCCGAAGCGCCGCCAATATGGCCAACGTGTTCCAGGGCGGCGGCTTTGACACCTCCATGGCCGCGCCGACGGCAACGACCGGGGCGATTGTTCGGCGCAATACAACCGCGCCGCAGACCAGCGCGGGCCGCTACGCCCAAGCGATAACCCAGAACACCCCCGCAGCCTTTGCCCCAGGAACCCGCGCGCAAAGAGTGGTCAACGTGTTTGCCCCCGCCATAGTCGGTGAGGCGGGCGCCCAGACAGCGCAGGCCATGGGCTTTGGCGAAACAGGGCAAGAGGTCGCGCGGGTGGTCGGCGGTCTCGGCGGTGCGGGCTTGGCGTCCATTCGCCCGGCAAACGTCATGGCCCCGAGACAACCGCTTGAGCGTCTAGCGAGGTCAACCAAACAAGACCCCGCTGCCATGCGGGCACGTCGGGCGGAATATCAAGCGGTGGGCATCGAGCCCGCGCTGATCGACGTCATGGACGCATCCGGTCGTGGCTATGTTCGCGGCGCGGCCAACCGCATGACGCCAGGGCGCGAGGCCGCTTCGGAGTTTGCCGAGGGCAGGGTCGCCAATCTGCCATCGCGCATGAGCGGACAGGCCCGCGCCGCCATGTCGCGCGATCCGCGCACGCCTGACGCCATTCGAGCGGCTGAGACCGCGCGCCGTACGACCAGGGCTAGTCAGGCCTTTGGCGCGGTGCGGGGCGACGTGCTGGAAATGGCGCCCGAGACGGTGCAGGCTCTCCGCACGGATTATGGCCGTGCGGCAATTGCCGAGGCCGCACGGCGCGAGCGAGACCCAGACGTCAAGGCGGCCCTCCTTCGGCTATCCGAAGACGTGCTGGACAACCCGGCCACGCCGATCACGGTTGGCATGGCCGACCGCATCAGCCGAGTGCTTCTGAGCCAAGGCCGCGCCGCAGGGGATGACGACTTAGCGTCAACGCTTAACAATCTAGGCCGCAGCGTGCGCGAGCCCGCCCGCCAAGCCTCTCCAGGCTATGGCGCGGCCCTAGAAGGCTTTGAACAGGACAGCCGCCTGATTGAAGCGGCGGGGGTCGGTGAAAACTTCCTGACGCGCAACACGGATGAGTTTGTCGCCCAGGCCGCCAATCTGGACCCGCGCGCTCGCGCCCTAGCGGCGGCGGCTGGACGCCGGGCCATTGAGCGGAAGTCTGGCGAAAACATCTCAACGGCGGCAACGACCGCTCGTCAGATCGCCACGGCGCCCGAGCAGCAGCAGCGTACCGCCGCGCTGATCGGCCCCGACCGCGCCCAACGGCTTGAACAGGGCATGAGGCTAGAGGCGCGGGCTGTGGCAAACGCCATGGACGTCAACCCGAAGGGTGGTTCGTCTACGTTCCTGAACCTAGAAAACGAGGACAAGCTTCGGGAAGCCGGAGGCGTTGCAATGGACGTGATCCAGGGCAACAAGATTGGCCTGATTGGTCGCGTGTTCGAAGCCATGAAAAAGCGCGGCATGACCGACGAGCAAATCGAGGAGCTGGTCCGGGTCTCAATTGATCCGAACACGACCAAGGAAAACATCGAAGCCATTGCCCGCGCGCTAGGCCCCGAGGGCGCAAGACCTTGGCTTGAACTTCGCAACTCGGCCATGATTGCCGCGCCGGTCGCCTTGGGCGCTTCGGCGTCTATGAGTCCGGCACTAGCAGCGCCTTAAGCGCGACCAGGGCGGAGATACCGCCCACGATCAGGAAATTTCGCCAATCAAAGGTCCAACCGCCCAGCAGCCGGCGGCGGGGCTTTACGACCTTGAACTTGGCGTCGGTCCATTCGGGATCAGCCATTCCCCCACCCTATCACTCCGCACTGTGAGGCGCCATGGGCCTTCTATACGACGGACGCATCCTGATCACGGACGCCTCTAACGTCCCCGTCTCTGGGGGCAAGGTGCGCGTGTACGATGCCGGAACCACGAACCCCTCAAGCCTGTTCTCCGACGCCAGCCTGTCAACCCCGCTGGCGAACCCGGTTGTCGCCAACTCCGCAGGCATCACGCCGCAGATATTCGCCGCTGACGGGCTTCTGGTCGATATCCAGTACCTCACCAGCGCGGACGCCTCCATTGCCAACCGGGGCTATGAGGACGTCTCGTTCCTCG
>Ga0315904_10004955_pt1 | contig 18652 bp, 10 predicted proteins | sample LakEriMetagenome_6_FD_203529 | JGI IMG/M metagenome (GOLD analysis project Ga0315904, IMG submission 203529) | Freshwater fungal communities from buoy surface, Lake Erie, Ohio, United States - Buoy 12 MA120 | ecosystem: Environmental > Aquatic > Freshwater > Lake | place: USA: Lake Erie, Ohio...
CAGGGGAAATGATTAGCGCAGGGTATGAGACAGCTGAGGACAACTGCTCTACGGTCTGCTTGTAGAGCAGTTGTCCTCAGCTGCTCTCGTCCAGCGTCGCCAGCCGGAAAGGGTTCTGAGCGAATTCCCGGAACCGAGGAATCCCGAGATCAGCAAGCGGGCTTTAAGATAGGATCGCAGGGGAAATGATTAGCGCAGGGTATGAGACAGCTGAGGACAGGTGCTCTACTTGAGTGATTTCACTTCCGTCGCAGGCTTCTGAAAGATCATCATGTAGTTCTCCTGCAGTGCGTCGGGCTTGTCTCTCAACTTGACAAACCCGCACTCGAGAATCTCGGTTTCGAATACCTCTTGTCCAGCGCGCACGTGCTTCATCACCCAATCGCTCGATTCCCTTTCTATTCGCTTGAAATCGATCACGATTACTCGTCCTCCCGGTTTTATCGCGCGAAACAAGGAGGACATCGTTTTGCTAGGGTATTCGAAGTGATGGTAGGTATCGCAAATAAAGGCGACGTCGACCGAATCGGCGGGTAGTTCGGTTGAATCTGATTTGCAACGAAGCGTATCTACGTTGCGGATGTCGAGTTCTCGATTGGTCTGAGCGATGTGGTCCAGAAAGTTTTGTGCGATATCAACTGCGATCACGTGGCCGTCGTCACCCACGGCCTTGGCAAATAGTCGAGTAAAGAGCCCGGTCCCTGCACCGACGTCTGCTACGGTTTGTCCGGTAGCGATCTCGCATGCTGCGACGATCTCGGTTCGCTTGAGGAATACCTCGCGGCTTTCGACTTCGAACTTCTCCTGAAACGACTTCACGTCCGGATTCGCAAACGAATCGTTGATCCCGGGGTTGACACTCTTGTCCTGCGCAGAAACCCAACTGCTCGGCAACACCATGACAAACAGCAAGATCCCAAACCGAATCGCGTAGCTCGTGATCGTTTGGAATGGAGTGCTTGGATAAAGGAGATGGTTACTCATGTTGCACATGTAGCCGACGATGTCGATGGGCTCGCAGCCACACGATTCCAAGGCATACGTGCCAGGATCATTCCCATACCGCATGTGTCGGTGACACCGGCAAAGATTAGGCCGGCGCCGACGAAGGCGGATAAACCAATGAAATAGGGGTGGATCAGATAACCCAAGACCACTCCGGTCAGAACCAGAGAACCAGCCGCAATTCGCACTTGGCGTTCCAGACTCATCGCCTTCTTGCCACGTACCACCGGCAGCCCGGCTTGATCCCACGCCTGCGTCCCACCCTCAACGTTGATGACATTGCTGAATCCGGCTGCCACGATCTTCTCGCACGCCTGCTTGCCCCGACCTCCCGATCGACAGATCACATACAGAGGCTCTCCATTCCGGCCTGCAGTCACCTCCGAAGGCTTCAATTGATCCAGCGGCAGGTTGCGAGCAAACGTGACATGAACCTCCCGATACTCGACCGGTGTCCGAACATCGATCAAATCGATGCTCTTGCCGGACGTGACCAATTCATGAAGCTGCTTTGGCGAAATGGTTTGCATGATTCTCTTGCTCCGTATCGTTCCGTGTTGAGTCTGTTCCGAGCCGAAACCACCTCGATCGCAGCCCCGCATCCCCCGCGGCTGGCACGCCCGCCAACCCACCTCTGCCGATAAATATATCGGAAACTCGCGATATATCAATGCATTAAAAACGGATTTTTCGGCGGGTTGGAAAGGACTCGCAAGGGGTCTGTTTTGTGACCGCACCTCCGATACATCTGCTACGACTGGGTCCGGGCGCAGGGCTGCCAACGAACTGCGGAGAGATCGCGGGAAAAGGAGGAAGAAACCGAGCGGGGGCCATCGATAGATTCACGTGAGTTTGTTACTGAAATGCCTGCAATCGTGCTGAGACAATGACCGCACGCGATTTTCAATATTCCCAAGCGTGGTTTCTCTTCTTGGCGGTACTCGCGGTCTGGGCAGCGACTGTGCCTGGATGTTCGTCGATTCGTTGCAAGTCGGTGTGGCTTGAGGGAGGGAAGGGGTGCGCTCTGGTTGCAAAACCCCATTTCATGGCTTCCAACGCTCTGGCGATGGCTCGCTCGCGGTACCAGCGGGGGGAGATCGAGGCATGCAGATCGTCGCGGGATTGTGTCGACGAATTCTATTCTGCGGCAGTGTGGGCATGGCAAGCGGGAGGCGTCGAGCCGAACTCCTCGGCCCAGAAGCTGCTGAATCAATCCCTGGCGCGTTTGCTGCGCGAGGGGCAGGCGCGAGGTTGTTTGGATCTGCAACGCGGTCTCGAGGTTCAGCATGCCGGGGAGAAGCGATGCGTTGCGGTCGAATGCATCGGGTTTGAGTGGTCTCGCGAAGATTTTCACGAGTTGCGAGTGGTAGGTCCCTACTTCCAGAAGAGTTTGAGCCACTACCAGACATCGGATGGCTTGGGAGTTCCCGTCGTCATCCTAAGGCGCAAACCAGAGGCAACTCCACACACCACCGACTTTCTTCCTCGCACCGCTGCGTTTGCTGCAACCGCAGTCATTACGCCCGATGGCTCGACGCTGCGTCTGTATGATCCGCTCCGAATCCCATCCGACGCGATCGAAGGGTGCGAGATCCAGCTCGCGCGCGACACGACAGCCGATCTTGCGTACAGCGTGCATTACCATCCGCAAACACGCATCGAGGATTTTCTTCGACCGGATTCGAGTCGAGATCCCTCGCTCCTCTATTTTCTGGAACCGTATCAGCCAGACAAAGTGCCGGTCATTTTGGTGCATGGTCTCTTGTCCAGTCCCGATGCTTGGGTGAACGTGATCAACGATCTCCGAACGTATCCCGAGATTGCAAACACCTACCAGTTCTGGGCCTTCAAGTATTCGACCGGCGCTCCGTTCATTCGTTCCGCCGCAGAGCTGCGGTCGCAGTTGGACGCGGTTCTGGAGCGTTACGGTGGTGAAGGCGAGGGACACAAGCTGCATCAATCCGTGATGATTGGCCACAGCATGGGTGGTCTGATTTCGAAGCTCGCCATCGCGCACAGCGGGGAGCAGTTGTGGGACTCGATTTCGTACATCCCACTGGAGTCGATTGCCGCAGACGAAGCGATGCGTACTCGGTTGGCGGAGCGGCTCTACTTCGATCCTCATCCGATGGTCGCACGCACGATTTTTATTGCAACTCCGCACCGAGGCAGCATCACTGCAGGGCGCGCCTGCGGACGCTTGGCGAGCGCCTTGGTCAATGACAATGATTCTGCCTTCGAATCACTTATTCAGGACAACATCGGCGTGTTCAAGGATTCCGTCGCATCGGGCTTGCCGACGTCGATCGACATGCTTGATCCCAGACAGCCGTTCCTCGACACGATCAGTCGGCTTCGATTGAACCCCTGCGTTCCGAAGCATACGATCCTCGGCGACAAATTCCATGTCGTTGGCTACCATCCATCGGACGGCGTCGTTTCGGTCAGCAGTGCCCAGCATCCCGAATCGGTTTCCGAGAAACGGATTGCCGCGTCGCACAATGGACTGTTGCGAAGCCCGGAAACCGTTCATGAGCTGCTTCGCATCTTGCGATTGCACACCAGCGAATCCCAATCGATTCCCTCCGAGCAGTGAAGGGACCTGCAAGGCATCTGCGTGGGCGTGAAGAGTTCTATCTCAGCCCGACTTCGGGGGCGATTTCGGAGGATGCGTGACCATCCCCTTTTCGCACGCCGAGCCAGACCAGAAAGCGTCTCCGGAGGGTTCGGAACGGTACGGCGATCGTGCGGTGCATGCGAATAATCCATGGTCGAACGAGTGGCGCGTCCGCAACATGATGCGACGATCGATGTTTGGCCACATGGTAGCGATCGCACTCGCACAAAACCCGCAGCAACGGATTGAGCCAACGGAAGTTCGGGATCCGAAGCGAAATCTGAAAATCGATCAGATATGGTCGGCCGTCGTCGCCCACGAGCACGTTTTCTTGTTTGTGCAAATCGACATAGGCAATGCGTCGCGTGTGGAGGTCCTGCAGCAGCTGGTCCAATTGCTCAAAGAACTTTCCGCTCATGTTGCACGTGATGGAAAGGGGTTTGCCTTCAATGAATTCGTGTGCAGAGACATGCGTTGCCCTCACACCGTCGAGTCGGACTTCGCGACAGACAGCCGGGATGCCTGGAACGCTTTGGAGCGTTGTCAGGAACTTGGTTTCGCGGCGAGCGAGCACGCGTCCCAACCATCGCATGGGAAGGAAGCCGATCGAAGCCTGGCGGTTAAACTTGCAAACGATCCGTTTCCCAAACGACCCACTTTCGCCATTTTCCTTCGAACGGGCGTAGACGGCCGTCGCGGCCCACGAATCATGCTTGAAGATCTCGAGCAGAGCATACGGAGAGCCATCTGCCTCTAGTTCCGCTGGAGGCTCGAACCGGCCCAAAGCCCGAAGATACGGGGGACGTGGTCGTCCCTTCAAATGCTGTTTCAAGTCGTCTGATCCGGCAATTCGGAGGTAAAAACGATCCAATCATCCACAACAAACCCGTGAGATACCTTATTTCGTTGGCTCGGCGAAAGGCCTATGTGCATGAATTGCAGAGCTAGCGTCGATTATAAAGCTTTCGCAAGGATTTCTTGGATCACTTGGGCTGGATCGACGCCGGTTAACCGAGCGTCGAGCCCTTGAAACTTGGCAGTAAAGCGTTCGTGATCGATGCCGAGCGTGTGAAGGAGGGTCGCATGGAAATCGCGAACGTGGACTGGTTTGTCGATCACGCTGTATCCGAATGGGCAGGTTTCCCCGTAAGTGACTCCGCCGCGCACTGAGCATCCCGCCATCCACATCGAGAAACATCGCGGATGGTGATCGCGTCCGTAGTCGGTCGCGGTGAGTTTGCCTTGGGAGTAATTCGTGCGTCCAAACTCGCCCCCCCAGACCACCAGCGTATCCTCGAACATGCCTCGATCCTTGAGGTCTTGGAGCAGCGCGGCTGTTGGTTGATCGGTCTCGCCGCACTGGGTGCGCATACCTCCCGGAACGCCGCCGTGGTGGTCCCACCCTTGATGATACAACTGGATAAACTTCACTCCCCGCTCGGCTAAACGGCGGGCGAGAAGGCAATTGGCGGCAAAGGTCCCGGGCGTACGGACGCTCTTCCCATAGCGTTCCAAGGTCGCTTCGGTCTCGGAAGACATATCGGTAACCTCTGGGACGCTCGATTGCATGCGGTAGGCCATTTCGTACTGCGCGATACGGGCTGACAAGTCTGGATCGCGCGTCGATTCGGCTTGCAGTTGATGCAGTTCCTGAAGGCGGTCGAGCATTTTTCGACGGCTTGAGGAATCGATGCCTGACGGGTTGGTCAGGTACAGCACCGGTTCCTTGCCCGAGCGGAACTGGACTCCTTGATAGCGGGCTGGGAGGAACCCGGCTCCCCATAATCGGGAGTACAGAGGTTGATCCACTTTGCCTTTGGTGATGAGCACTACGAAACTCGGCAGGTTCTCATTGTCGGTACCCAATCCGTAATGGATCCAGGCACCGATGCTGGGGCGTCCGGAGATTTGATTGCCGGTCTGCAGAAACGTAATTGCAGGATCATGGTTGATGGCTTCGGTGGTCATCGACCGAATGATGGCCATGTCATCCACGTACTTCGCTGTGTGCGGCAGGAGTTCGCTGACCCAAGCGCCACTCTGGCCATGCTGGGCAAATTTGAAGATCGAGCCAGCAAGAGGCAGGGTCGCTTGATTCCCAGACATGCCGGTCAACCGTTGGCCCTGTCGAACGGAGTCGGGCAATGGCTCTCCCTGCTTCTCGTTCAGGAGTGGCTTGTAGTCAAAGGTCTCGAGTTGGGATGGACCGCCGGCCATGAACAAGTAGATCACCCGTTTCGCGGTAGGTGCATGATGCGTCGGGTTGAGGATGCCGCGGGAAGGGACGCCTGGTCCATGCCCATCGCTATGATGCGTGGCAGAATCGTCCCCGCGCAGCGAGGAATCGCGAGTCAATAGATCAGCGAGAGCGATCCCGCCGAATCCCATGCCGGCTCGCAACAACCACTGTCGTCGACCGAGTCGACCCTGCGTTGCGTCCAGGAAATCGGTGGAAGTCATGAAATCGAAACCTTTCTATCGATGGGAATCGCTGGTTGGTTTGGACTAGCGTTTCATCACAAATTCGTCGAAACACATCAATGTTTCGGCTACGACGCAGGAAGCCGCAAGATCAACCGATTCGATACCGGGATTGGCGGCACGCGTGCCGATCTTCAGGAACGCGTCCGCGGATGAAGGCGACGCTTGGAAGTAGGTCTGTTGGTCGCGATAGGCTTGGTCGACGACGGCATATTCTTTCTCGGTAAGTGGGCGACTGATCAATCTCGCGGCCATTGCGTTCCAGCGCGCCGTGTGGTCGATGGGATGTTTCTGGATAGCGTACTCCGCAACGGCACGGGCTGCTTCGATATATTGTGGATCGTTGAGCAGGACCAACGCTTGGAGCGGGGTCGTTGTCGTTTCACGCCTCGCCGTGCACGTCTCACGGCTGGTGGCATCGAAGGCCAGCATGCTCGGTGGAGGTGCTGTTCGTCGCCAGAATGTGTACATGCTGCGACGGTACAGTCCGTCTCCCTGCGATTGCGAATACGTCTTGCCAGTCCCGGCTTCCTCCCAAACACCTTCGGGTTGATAAGGCATTACACTCGGCCCGCCGACTGTGGGGACGAGCAATCCGCTTGCGAACAAGGCCGCGTCGCGGACTTGTTCTGCCGATAGACGGTGCTTGGGACCTCGCGCGAGCCATCGATTCTCCGGGTCCGCTTGCTCCCAGGCCGGATCTTTGGCGGTTGAGGATTGGCGGTAGGTCGACGATAGGACGATTTCTTTGCAGAGTTGCTTCACATTCCAACCCTGCGACATGAATCGTCTGGCGAGCGAGTCGAGCAGCTCCGGATGCGAGGGAGGTTGCCCTTGGCTGCCAAAATCCTCCAGGCTCGCAACAATCCCGCGGCCGAAGAAGAGGGACCAAAATCGATTGACTGCGACACGACTGACCAATGGGTTTTGGTCATCGACCATCCATCGAGCCAGTTGCAGGCGATCGTTGTGACTACCCGTATGCGAGGATCTTTCCTTTTCGCTGTTCGCGGCGTCGATCGGTTTGGGAGCGACTGCATCGCGGGGCGCGTCGTACGCACCGCGCTCGAGCACGTAAGTCGCACGAGGTTGTTTGGCCGGCGCCATGGCCATGATCTGTCGAACGTGCACAACGAGCTCATTCTCACGTCGTCGCGCGTCATGAAGAGCAGCCAGCATGGCGTCGTACTCGGGATCTCCTTGAAGAGAACGCGGGTCCCACTGCGATGCTGCCGCTTGGATCGTAGCGAGTTTCTCGTCTTCGCTGACCGTGGGGCATTTCGCGAACAATCGCGCTATCTCCACCGTGTTCAACTCGCGAGGGAAGATCTGCAATTCATCCATGCAGCCATCTCGGAATCCGATATCGCGAAATCGAGCGCCGACGGAAATCGGAAGCGACCCCGCAGAGGAATCTCCCCATTCGCTCCGATGGCGGAAGTCGCGGGTCAATTGATCGCGAACGATGGTGGTAGCGATAGGGCGTCCGTTGACGAACATGCGAACGCCGGCCGCTCGACTGCTACCGTCGTACGACACGCCCAGATGGGTCCATTGGCGAACCGGGATTGCGTCGAGCGCCTCGATGCGCAGGGCGTCACCGGGCCAAAAGTGGATGAGTGAAAACTGAGGCTTCCCCTGTTGCAGGACCAGTTGCATCCCGCGAAAGGCGGCGTCTTCAGCAGCCTGGCTTTGATGGACGATCACCACGCGATCCGAATGCTGCTCGGGTTTTACCCACATGCTGATCGAGAATGGATCGGGACGCCCTAACTGAACTTGTCGTTTTTTACTGGGGTCGTCCGCTTCAGGGACCATCAACTGGAATGTCAAGGCGTCATCGCCGTTGAAACGAGTCCCTTTGCCGAAGACACCTTCCTCCGATCCTTCCAAGGGAAAGGTCCAATCCGTCTGCGGTGCGGGTGCTTCGATGGATACTGAAATCTCGTCGGGGCCGGATCGCTTGGCGGACCATGTCTCTTTTCGGGCTTCGATCCACTGAGTGCATCGAGTCTCGAGATCGGCGATTCCGCGAATCAGTTCCTCATGCTGTTGTTTTTGCTCCGGTGTGTAGAGCGCGAGGGCCGGGGTAGGCGTGGCTCGCGTAAAATGCGAATACAACCCGTGCTCATCGATATCCGCAAAATACGCGGCAAACGAATAAAAATCTTTTTGCAGGATCGGATCGTATTTGTGATCGTGACAGCGCGAGCACTCGAGCGTCAGGCCGAGAAACGCGGTCCCCGCGGTAACGGACCGATCCGCGATGTAGACTTGCCGAAACTCCTCCTCGATACTGCCCCCTTCGTTGGTTTGTCGATGCAATCGGTTGAAGGCGGTCGCGATACGCTGATCTTCCGTTGCGTTGGGCATCAGATCGCCTGCGATCTGCCATGAGACGAACTGGTCGTAGGGGAGGTTTTGGTTGAAGGCGCGGATCACCCAATCTCGCCATGGCCACACCTCCATGTTGACGTCGGATTGATATCCGAACGTATCCGCGTACCGAGCCACGTCCAACCACATGTTCGCCATCCGCTCGCCGTAGGCTGGGTTTTCGAGCAGTCGATCCACGATCCGTTCTCGCGAAGCGTCCGATGGGTCCCGCACAATCTGATCAATCTCTTCCTCGGTCGGCGGAAGACCCGTCAGATCCAATCGCACGCGACGAAGCCAACGCAGTGGATCGGCGGGCTCGGCGGGTTGCATTCCGTTGCGAAGGAGTTTGTCGACGACGAAGCAATCCAACTCCTGCCGAGGCCACCCTTTCCATGAAGCCGGGAGACTTGGGGTGGGGATGGTCGCTGGGACCGGCACAAAGGCCCAGTGGGATTCGTACATCGCCCCTTGATCAATCCAGCGTCGGAGCAGATCGAGTTGCTCGGGCGAAAGTTTCTTTCCTGTTTTCGGTGGGGGCATAACCTCCGAGGGATCGTTGCTCAGGATCCTGGCGATGATCGCACTCGCATTCGCGTTGCCGGGTTCGATGGCTCCGAGCTCGATCGCTTCCTCGCGGACGTCCAGGCGGAGATCTGCCTGGCGGCCATGTTTGTCCGGGCCATGGCAAGCGAAACAGGTGTCGGACAAGATAGGGCGAATATCACGGTTAAAACGGATTTGTTCGTCGGTCTGGGCGGTAGCGGGCAAAACCGCCACACATGCCAGCCCAACGGCCAATCCGGCCCAAAGAACGGAACAATTCGGTCGTCGCATGCGATTGGGTCGATACAAAGAGCGATGAAGATGCAAGAATGCACGTGGTGGGATCACTCCCAATTATAATTGTTTGTCGCTGCGGCGACCACTGTTCCATTACCACGGCCCTCAACTACCACGGCCCTCAACGACGCATGAACCCGCTTCGCACCACCCAACTCGAACGCCAAACGGCGGAAACCTCGATTGAAATCCGCTTGAATCTGGACGGTAGCGGAAAAAACGACATTCAGACCGGAGTCGGATTTCTGGATCACATGCTGGTCCTATTTTCCCGCCATGCACTGGTCGACCTGGAGATCAAGGCTCAAGGGGATCTGCAGGTCGATTCGCACCACACCACCGAGGATGTTGGAATCTGTCTCGGCCAGGCAGTGCGTGAGTGTTTAGGAGACAAATCCGGGATCCGTCGCTACGGTCACATGATCTTGCCGATGGAGGAAACGCTCGTCACTTCGGCGATCGATTTCAGCGGCCGATCGTACCTCGTATTTCAAGCCCCAATGCCGTCACCGAAAATCGGTGAGTTCGATAGCGAACTGATCGAAGACTTTTGGCAAGCGTTCGCGGCCAACGCCCACTGCAATCTTCATGTCCTGCTCCATTACGGCCGCAACACTCATCACATTGCCGAGGCCATCTTCAAGGCAACGGCCCGCGCCGTTCGGATCGCTGCCGAGATCGATTCTCGACAGATCGGTATCCCGAGTTCCAAAGGGGTCTTGTAGGCTTGGTCAGTTCGAACGATCCCTCAATTTGATCGCGCGCGTCAAGACACGATCCAGGGCGGACGCGAAGACCGTGCGATCGCGCTGGCTGTACGGACGAGGGCCCGACAACTCCATCCCGGCTCCACGAGCGGCATCTAAAAAATCGCGTGCTGCCAATCGCGACCCGACATTGCGATCCTCATAAACCTCGCCTCGAGGATCCAGCACGAAAACCTCCTTTGCAACCAATTGAGCTGCCAGCGGAATATCGGCGGTGATCACGACGTCTCCTGGCTGCGCGTGCGCGACGATGTGCTGGTCGGCAATGTTGGCTCCATCTCGCACTGTCACCACGCTTATCAAGCGATTGCCTGGCGGGACCCCGATCGACTGATTGGCAACCAAGGTGACTTCGATACCGAGTCGCTTGGAAGCTCGGAATACGAGTTCCTTGGCATCGCGAGGGGCTGCGTCAGCATCAATCCATATTTTCATCGGTCTGCTTCATTCCGGTAGTGTCCCCAGGTTCGCTACGACAGGTCAACGACCGCTGGTTGAGGGGCGACATGTTACGTTGGCTGCCTGATGCAGTTAGAATATCCTCTATCGAGCATCGAGAAAAACGAACTTCGGTGGATCCTTTGAGTGGAATATGAAAAAGCAAAGTGTGCGAATCATCCAGCGAGCCATTTTGATCACAGCATTTCTCTGGTTCGCGATAGCGTACAGCGACTCGACGGCACTTGCCCAGGCCGAACTCGATTTCAATCGCATCTTTCATGAGTTTCTCGATGAGGAATGCCGAATTCATCCGGCCTTTGCAAGTTCGCTGGGAAACCACGAGCACGATCATGAACTCGACGATTTATCGCCGGCGGCGCGGTTCAAGGATGTCGAGCGGTACCGAACTTGGCTGGAACGATTGTCGCGAGAATTGAAACTCGCATCGCTACAACGTGATTCCCAGATCGACGCGGAAATCTGGATGCACTCGCTCAAGTACCGGATCTGGCAAGCGACCGAGACGGACGATTTTGCGAACGATCCACGCGTCTATCTGACGTATGCGTCCGACAGCGTGTTTGGATTGCTGACGCAATCGACTTTGCCCAAGCATCGGAACGTCGAAAATGCGGCGATGCGCATCGGCCGAATCCCAAACGTGATCGCGGCTGCAAAGGAATCGATCAAAACCCCGCCAAAGATACTGACCGAGATCGCGATTCAACGAACCCAAGGGGCGATCGATTTCTATCGAGAAGGGATCTTCGTGCTCGCGGACGAATCGCGCCAGTTGAGTTTGTTGAGGGAGCCGTGCGAAAAAGCGGTCGCTTCACTCACCGATTTCAAAGAGTTTTTGCAATCCGAGGTGTTGCCACGCTCGACCGGAGACTGGCGCTTGGGAAAAAGGAAGTTTTATGCCAAACTCGAACTGGAACTTGATGCCGGACTGACCGGCGACGAAGTGATCGCCGAAGCGAGATCGGAAGCCGATCGAGTGGAGCGCGAGATGTATTACGTCGCCAAGCAGTTGTGGCATGAACTGTTTCCTGATCGAGTCCTCCCTCCCGATGATGAATCAGGGCGGCGAGCAACTGTCCGCGGCGTACTGAGCCAGCTGGGCAAATCGCACGGCAAGCCGGAGGAGTTGGTGGAGGATGCACGCCGGACGGTCGCGAGGATCCAGGCGATGATCCGGGAGAAAGGAATACTCACGCTACCCGATCCCGACCAATGCGAGATCATCGAGATGCCGGAGTTTCAGCGAGGGTTTTCAGCAGCATACTTGAATCCAGCGCCGGCACTGGATGCAAACGCGAAGAGTTTGTATGCGATCTCGCCTCCTCCAAGCGATTGGCCTGAAGCGCGTCGGACCGCGTTTTTGGAGGAATACAACCAGTACATGCTTCAGATTCTTACGATCCACGAAGCATATCCCGGGCATTATGTTCAGCTCGATTATTCCAATCGCTCCCCCTCGTTGATTCGCAAGGTGTTCGCCTCCGGAGTCTTTGCCGAAGGATGGGCGGTTTACACCGAGCAGATGATGCTCGATCAAGGGTATGGACACGGTGATCTCGCGCTCCGATTGCACCAACTGAAGTTTTACTTGCGGGCTGTTCTCAATGCGATTCTCGATCATGCCATGCATTGCGAGGGGATGACCGATGAGGAAGCCATGGCGTTGTTGACCCAACGAGGGTTTCAGACCGAGGGGGAGGCGTTCGGTAAAGTACAGCGAGCCAAACAGAGTTCGTGCCAGTTGTCTACCTATTTCGTGGGTCGCACCGCATTCTATCGGCTGCGCCAGTCGGTGCAGCGCCGTCGAGGGGATGCATTTGATCTCGGTGCGTATCACGAACAAGTGCTCAACTGCGGCACGCTGCCTGTGAAATACCTACCTGAATTGGTCAAGTGATTTGCCACGTTCCAACGAACGCGTGTCACCCACCATCTGGAGACGGAAGCTATCGGTGCGCGGTCACCTGTCTCTCATCTCTGCCCAGTGGCGATTCCCACGGGTGCATCGGGCTGAAATCGATTACAATCGAATTCGCGATCCGGTGCCTCCTATCCCTAATTCCCCTATTCCCATGAATCCCATAACTCCCATCGATCCCCGCGTGCAGCCCAACGCGATTCTTCGGCGCACCCTGCTTTGTTGCAGCGCATTCTGGATCGTTATTCTCTTGGGCGGCAGTGCACCTGCCCAAGACTCTGGAACCGTTCACTCCTTTGAGCGCCAATCGCTCACGAAAACGTACTACAGCGAAGGGGCGGCCGTCGGAGACCTGAACGCAGACGACAAACCGGACGTGGTCTACGGACCTTACTGGTTCGAAGGGCCCGAGTTCCAAGTCGCACGCGAGATCTATCCGGAAAAACCCCAGCCGATGAACGCGTACGCGGATCATTTCTTCGCTTGGATACACGATTTCAATGCCGACGGATTCAACGATGTGCTCACCGTTGGTTTTCCGGGTACTCCCGCGTATGTTTATGAGAATCCAGGCAAAGGTGTCGCCGTCCATGGTCACTGGACGAAACACCAAGTCTTCGACTGGGTCTCCAATGAATCGCCAGCCTTCACCGATGTGACCGGCGATGGAAAACCGGAATTGATCTGCACGCGAGCTGGCATGTTCGGATTTGCCCAGCCAACTGGCAACAACTTTGAGGCATGGCAATTCACGCGCATTTCAGGGGTCGTCGCCCATGAACGATTCGGCCACGCGATGGGAGTTGGCGACGTCGACGGCGACAGCAAACTCGATATTCTCGCCAACAATGGTTGGTTCAAGAATCCTGGCACCAACCGCGAAGGTCCTTGGGACTTCGAACCAGTGGCGTTTTGCCCTGGAGGTGCGGATATGTATGCCTACGATGTCAATGGCGATGGACTCAACGATGTGATCACCAGCCTCGATGCCCACGGATATGGATTGGTCTGGTGGGAGCAAAAACGTTCCGCCAACGGCGAACGCGAGTTCGTTCGCCATTTGATCATGGGGAGCAAGCCGTCGGAGAACCCGTACGGTATCCATGTTTCTGAACTCCACTCGGTCCGAATGGCGGATATCAACGGCGATGGATTGCAAGACATAGTCACTGGCAAAACTTATTGGTCACACCATCGTCAAAGCGCGGAATGGGACTCAGGCCCAGTGGTTTACTGGTTTGAACTCCAACGCTCCGAGACTGGTGTTGAGTGGATTCCGCACTTGGCGGACGATGCGTCGGGGATCGGCCGACAGATCGTCGTGGCGGACGTCGACTCGAATCAAACTCCCGATATCGTTGTCGGTGGTATGCTCGGTTGCCACGTGCTGCGTCATGACGCCAAGCAACTCGATGGAATCGCCTACCAGGCAGCGCAGCCAAAGCCACGGCGGCCACTGCGCGAAGACCTGACCGGTCTCGATGCAGCCTCCAACATGACGGTTCCCGAAGGCTTTCATGTTCAACTCGCAGCAGCAGAACCCCACGTCCATCAACCGGTCGCCATGGCCTTGGACCACCGAGGGCGATTGTGGGTTGCCGAGGCCTACACCTATCCGAAGCGAGCTCCCGAAGGAGAAGGGATCGACAAGATCATCATCCTCGAGGACACCAACGAGGACGGCCTCTTCGATACTCGGAAAACATTCGCTGAGGGTCTCAATCTGGTGAGTGGTCTGGAGGTTGGATTCGGTGGCGTCTGGGTGGGCGCGGCACCGTATTTGCTCTTCATTCCCGATGCAGATGGCGACGATGTACCGGACGACAAGCCGCGTGTCCTTCTCGATGGATTTGGCTATCAAGACACCCACGAGACACTCAACGCGTTCAACTGGGGCCCCGATGGCTGGCTGTACGGATGCCATGGGGTGTTCACGCATAGCAAAGTGGGCAAACCTGGAACACCTGATGACCAACGTGTGCCGATGAACGCGGCCGTGTGGCGTTATCACCCGATACGACATACTTTTGAGGTCTTCGCGTGGGGCACGAGCAATCCGTGGGGCGTCGACTTTAATGACTACGGACAGGCGTTCATCACCGCCTGTGTGATCCCCCACCTGTACCATGTCATCCAAGGAGCCCATTACCAGCGGCAGGCAGGGGAACATTTCAATCGCTACGTCTACTCGGATATCAAAACCATCGCTGACCACTTGCACTACGCGGGCAACATCGGCGACCACGCATGGTGGGGACACGAGCCGGGTATCCAGGACGACACGTCGGACGCAGGTGGTGGACATGCGCATTGCGGCGCGATGATCTACCTCGGGGACAATTGGCCCGATCGATATCGCAACCATATCTACTTCAACAATATCCACGGCAACCGCGTCAACATGGATCGACTCTTCCGCGACGGCAGCGGCTACGTCGGCAAGCATGGAGACGACCTTCTGTTGGCAAATGACCGGTGGTTCCGGGGCATCAACTTGAGAACCGGCCCAGACGGTTCGGTCTACTTGATCGATTGGTACGATCGCAACGCGTGCCACCGCGTTAATCCCGAGATTTGGGATCGCACCAACGGCCGCGTTTACAATATCGCTTACGGTGTCCCGAATCGCTTGAGCGTCGATCTCGGCACACAGTCCGATGTCCAACTCGCGAAACTCGCCTGGCACAAGAACGATTGGTATGTGCGAGTCTCTCGCAGGCTCCTCCAGGAACGGGCTGCCGTCGGGAAACTCGATCGAGCCGCCGTCGGCGTGGAGGTCGACCAACTCATGGCGAGCGATGACGAAACCCGTGTCCTGCGAGGTTTGTGGCTGGCCCACGCGACCGGCCTGGTTGACGACGCAAAGCTTCAATCGCTCCTCGGCCATGCGTCGAGTTACGTAACCGCCTGGGCGATCCAACTGCTTTGCGAGGACAAACAAGTTCCCGAGTCCGCGATCAAGCGATTCAAGGAGTTGGCTGCAGGCAAGCAATCCGATGCCATCGTCCGGTTGTACCTGGCTGCGGCGATGAATCGGCTCGCCCTCGAGGATCGTTGGGGAATTGCGCAGGCCCTCATCAGCCACGATGCGGACGCCATGGACCGTAACATTCCGCTCTTGGCTTGGTATGGAATCGAGCCTTTGGTCGCCAAAGATCCCAAACGGGCGATTGCGCTCGCGAGCGCGAGCCGGATTCCGCTGGTCAGCCAATACATCGTACGCCGCGCTGCGTCGGATACCGAAGGGCTCGACGCCTTGGTTGCGGAAATGACTCAATGGCCAGCAAACCAGCAGAAATCGACCCTTGAACAGATCCTGCAATCGATGGAGGGGCGGGTCAATGTGCCGCAACCCAAGCCGTGGACAAACGTTTACGAGCAACTCGCCAAGAGCGATGCGATGGAGATTCGCGATCTCGCCCTCCGAACTGCGGTCGCGTTTGGCGACCAGCGAGCCTTTCCGCAACTTCGGGAGCGGTTGGTCGACACGAGCCGGCCGATCGCCGAACGACGAAACGCACTCGACATTCTCGTGAAAGGCCGCGACAAAGATCTTGGATCCAGTTTGCTCGCGGTTCTCGATACCGAGGAGTTGCAGTCTCCGGCCATCCGAGCGCTGGCTGCCGTTGCGGATACACAGACGCCGGACAAACTCTTGCGGATTTATCCGAAACTGGGCAAGTCCGCACGCGAGGATGCGATCGCCACGCTGGTGTCTCGTGCCTCGTTCGCCGAGAAGCTGCTTGATGCGGTGGACGCAGGGAGCATCGCTCGCTCGGATGTTCATGCATACCATGTCCGGCAAATGGTCAGCCTCAACGACACGCCTCTCGTCGATCGGATCAATCGCTCGTGGGGCAAAGTCGGCACTTCGTCGGAGGAGCAGAAGCAGGCGATCGAGAAATATAAATCGCAATTGACCAAGAAAGTCCTAGCCAAAGCAGACGTCAGCCAAGGACGACAATTATTCAACAAGCACTGCATGGCGTGCCATCAACTCTTCGGTGCCGGAGAAAAAGTAGGACCGGACCTGACCGGTTCGAACCGAGCCGATTTGAACTACATTCTGGAAAACCTCTGCGCTCCCAATGCGGTAGTCGGCAAGGATTATCAGATGACTCTGTTGCAGCTCGATGACGGTCGCGTCCTGTCCGGGTTGATAACCAAGGAGACCGACAGCGCGGTCACTCTGAAGACGATCAACGACTTGGTCGTCGTCGCCAAGGAAGAGATCGCCGAGCGCAAGCTGTCTGAGTTGTCCCTCATGCCCAACGGTCTGCTCGATCCGCTATCGCCCGAAGAGGTTCGGGACTTGGTTGGATATCTCGCCAGCCCCTCGCAGGTTCCGATTCGTGGCCCGCGTCCGGATTTTGATGCCAAGGGGAAGGTTCCTGGTGCAATCGAAGGGGAAGCGTTGAAGGTGGTCGAGAAAAGTCGCGGAGTTGTACAGGGACAGGACATGCGCGGCTTTGCAGCGGACAAATGGAGTGGCGGCAATCAATTGTGGTGGACCGGTGCTCAGCCCAACGACATCCTCCGCTTGGAATTTGAGGTGTCCGACGCGGGGCGTTACGAGCCGCGAATCGCGCTCACGAAGGCCCGTGACTACGCGATCGTCCAACTCTTCCTCGATGACACTCCGCTCGGGGAACCGATCGATGGGTTCAACACGCCAGAGGTAATCACCACCGGGGTGTTGAAATTCGCGGCGAGAGAAGTGACGCAAGGGAAGCACGTTCTCAAGGTGAAGATCCTCGGCAAGCATCCTGACGCCGTACCAGGCTACATGGTCGGACTTGACTTTCTAAATTTGGAACCGCTGGCGAAGGAATAAGACGCAAATCGTCAGTGTTTATTAGCCGAACGGCGCGAGCCGTCCAGTGAATCGCTGCGGAATCCCATCAGCCGTTTGGTCGTCCGCCCGAACATAATGTAGAGCAGTTGTCTCAACTGCTTCGGCTGTTATCCCACCAGCCGCATGTGCGTTAGCCCGGACATAATGTAGAACAGTTGTCTCAACTGCTTGGGCTGTTGTCCGATCAGCCGCATGGGCGCTAGCCCCCGGTTGGAATCGTAATGAACATGGCCAAGTTGCTGACCCCTCAACCCGGATGCTCGTCATCGCCGCGCGGGGATCTTCGACGCATCTCGGCTAATAAGCCCGATCCGTGCGCGAGCACGCTTCGAAATGCGCTAAGCAAACACACGCGGAGCTCTCCTCGTTTCGATGGGGCTTGTCCCCATCGGACGGCAATCGCAACCAGCAAGCGATAGCGACGCGGTCTCCATCACGGCGGGGCTTGCCCCCGTCGGATGATGATCCGATGGTGGCACGCTTTGAACCGCCTCCACGCCCATCGCAAAGCCTCTGGGCGTGACAACCGAACCAGTCATGCATCTGTCGACTGTTCGTAGCTACCGTTGCCAGACGGTGGTTCTTCGATCCTTTCCTGCCCGATCAGATCATCGGGGCGCCGCGGAAACTCCTTGCCCCTCGCGAAGCCTCTTGGAAGAACTACCCCAAGGATCGCATCTCAGGCTTGCCACACGTCAAGCAGGCTGCTCAATAACAGCGGAACGGCGCAAGCCGTCCGGTTTGAAGTGGAGTAAACATGGCCATGTTGCTGACACCTCAACCCGGATGCTCGCGCACCTTGGCTAATAAGTCCGGTCCATGCGCGAGCACGCTTCGAAATGCGGTAACCAAACACACGCGGAGCGCTCTTCGTTTCGATGGGGCTTGTCCCCATCGGACGGCAATCGCAACCAGCAAGCGATAGCGACGCGGTCTCCATCACGGCGGGGCTTGCCCCCGTCGGATGATGATCCGATGGGGGCAAGCTTTGAACCGCCTCCACGCCCATCGCAAAGCCGATGGGCGTGCCACCCCAACTGAGTATCGCCGTAGGCGATCAATACTAGCGGAACGGCGCAAGCCGTCCGGTTTGAACTGAGGCAAACATGGCAACGTCTTGCGCGCTTCAACCCGGATGCTCGTCATCGCCACGCGGGGATTTTCGACGCATCTCGGCTATCAAGTTCGGTCATTTCCTGTCGACGCTTCGAAACGCAGTAACCAAACACACGCGGAGCGCTCTTCGTTTCGATGGGGCTTGTCCCCATCGGACGGCAATCGCAACCAGCAAGCGATAGCGACGCGGTCTCCATCACGGCGGGGCTTGC
>Ga0315904_10004956_pt1 | contig 18652 bp, 10 predicted proteins | sample LakEriMetagenome_6_FD_203529 | JGI IMG/M metagenome (GOLD analysis project Ga0315904, IMG submission 203529) | Freshwater fungal communities from buoy surface, Lake Erie, Ohio, United States - Buoy 12 MA120 | ecosystem: Environmental > Aquatic > Freshwater > Lake | place: USA: Lake Erie, Ohio...
CGGTGGAGCCGATGTCGCCGCGCTTGCCGTCAGCGAGCACGAGCAGACCCTTCGAGCGAGCGTGGGCAATGACGTCGGCCAGCGCGGTCATGCCGTGAGGGCCGATCGCCTCGAAGCAGGCGAGTTGTGGCTTGACGATCGGGACGAGCGGCGCGACGACGTCGATCACGTCGCGGCAGAAGCGGGCGAAGATGTCGGCGAGTGCTTTGGGATCGTCGATGCTGGCGGCGCCGAGTGCTGGGGGGAGCGATTCCCGACGCGGGTCGAGGCCGATGCACGAAGGCGTGCGGCGGGCGGTGATGGCGGCGGCGAGTCGGGCGGCGAACGGGGGGGCGGGTGTTGGCTGGCTCGGGGCGGTCATGGCGAGGGATCCGGGGAGGCGGGCTGCTGCGATGGCGATGCAAACGGGATGACGATGTGAATCACCAGTGTGTCAGCCGGCCGGTGGCTGAGCGAGGGGCTTGCGGCAATGGCGGGTTGGACGGGCCGGCGGTTGATGTGGCCGGCCGGCGGTGCGGCCGCATAGCGTTGGGTGAGGCCGCAGGGATCACGGGCGAGCGGTCTCTGGTGCCGGCGGCCGGGATGCCATCGCGAACTGTGCGTGGAGGTTGGCATGGGACACATCGATCCGAATCGTCTGGGGATCGTCTCGGCGGTAATGCTGACGGCGTGGCATGGTGTGTGGATGGTGCTGGTGGCGGCGGGTGCCGCTCAGCGGGTGGCCGACTTCGTGCTGCGGATGCACGCAATGAAGTCGGAGGTGGTGGTCGAGCCGTTTGATGCGGGCATGGCAACGCTATTGCTTGTGGGCACGGCGTTGGTCGGATACGTGGGCGGCGCGTCGTCGGCGGCTCTCTGGAACTGCCTGGGGGCGGTGTGCCACCGGGAGAAAGCGAGCGGCGGGGTGGGCCTGTCGGCCCGTGCCTGAGGGTTTGGCCGCGTCGGCCGGCAAGTCGTGTTGATCAAAGCGGCGCGGTATGCGATAGTTTTGAATGTCGTGGGGCGGCGGTGCCTTTTGGGCACTGTCGTCCCGCGGCGGTTTCGGGGCGTGGCGCAGTCTGGCTAGCGCGCTTGACTGGGGGTCAAGAGGTCGCAGGTTCAAGTCCTGTCGCCCCGACGTTTGTTCCCTGATGAGTCTGCTCCAACCCGGAGTTGGACTCTTCCGTGCGGTCGTTTCCGGCTCCCTCGCCTGCGGAGGAGCCGGGATCGACCGACGGTGCCCGGCAACATGCCGGAGCTGAGTGTGTGTCGTTGCGGCCGCTGGTGCAGGCGGCATCGTGGGCCGGATCTTCGGCTCGGCTTCGGCCGTGGATCGGCACCGGAAGGTTGTCTTCGCCGAAGGCGATCACCCCGCGGCGGAGTGCACGGATAGGGCGTTTGCCCCACATCCGCTCCTCGAACTCGAGGCCGATGAAGATGCCGAGCCGGAGGACCAGCTGGCGAATCTTCTGGTTGGCGTTCCCATCCTTCGCGAGTGTGGCCAGGTCGTCGAGCGTCGCCATCAGGGCATCGACCTGTGCCTCAGGCGTTATCGCCTTCGTCGTGGCCGGCGCTGGCGTAGCCAGTTCGGCGATCTGACGCTCGGCGGCGGTCTTTTCCGCGACGAGGTTGTCGAATGTCTTGGCGATGGCGGCGTAGCGGGTGTCGTCCTTCTCGGTAGCCATGCGCCGCTCAGCGGTCGCGATGTTTTGTTCGAGGTCGACCACTCGCTCGCGGAGTTGCCGGAGCACGGCAGGTTCCTCGGCCTCGGCCTCGGTGTCAGCCTCGGCGTATGCCTTCGTCAGCAGCCGCTCACGAATGGCCTCGCGGCCGCCGGCCTTGTTGACGAGTTCGACCAGGGCGTTGATGAGCATGGCCGTGACCGCAGGAGCCTCGACCGTGTTGTGGCTGCACTCGGTATAGCCGCTGTTGCTGTAGCGGCCGCAGACATACTTCAGCTTGTCGCCGTAGGGGATGCCGTGCATCACGCTGCCGCAGCCATCGGTCAGGTCGACAACCCGTGTCGACAGCGGATAGCGATCAGGATTGGTCGCCTTCAGGCCATTCGTCCTGCGCAACTCGCTGACCGGCATCTTCTTCGGCTGCAGAGCCCGCCATCGATCCAGATCGAACTTGGCGTCGCCACCGCTGGCCCCTCGTACCCGCACCTCCTCCGGGTTCTCCAGTAGCTTCGGCTGTCCGTCTGGGCGGAGGTCGTGTTCTTCGAGTTCCCGCGGCCCGCCGATGCCCACGCGGCGATATCGGCCCTCGGACCGCCGCCCATACTCCTTGATGCCTGCGATGATCGGGTTCGCGCAGAGGTCGCGGACGGTGTTGGCGTGCCACTTCCCCGGCACGCGGTGCGTCGAGCCGTGATCGCGCCGGACGCGGCCGGCATCGGGCGACGGAATGCCCATCCCGTTGAGCCGGGCAGCGATCCTCTTGCAACTCTCGCCCGCCGCCCGCCACTCGAGCATCATGCACCAGATTGCGATCTTCTCTTCGTCGTGCGGCAGGAATCGCACGTGATGGCCGGCACGACGAATGTTCTCGCCATCCTCGAGCCAATCCACGAACTCGTCATTCGGACCCACGAGAGCCCGACGGAAGCCGTAGGGCGCGCGGCCGCCCGTGCTCAGCCCTCGAGCGGCCATGCTCTGCTGCACAAACACGATGCGATCGCCGAGCCGCGGCGAAAACTTCCCGTGCTCTTGGTACTCGATCAGGCCGCCGATGAGATATGTCATCTCGTTGGCTTTGAGGTCTTCGGGCGTGTAGATGTGGTCATGGGTGACGAGCGTCACACCGCTGGCGATCAGCTCCTGCTCGAGCTTCATCATGTCGAGCAGTGCCTGCGGACGGCCCAGGCGGTCACGCTTGAATACGTAAACGTGAGACACGCTTGTGTCGGCGATGGCCTCCTTGAGAAACATACGGAAGCCGGGGCGGGTCAAGTCGCCGCCGCTGATCGCGTCATCGAGAAAAATGTCGTGCTTGTGGCTCAGGCGTTTTCGCTGCATCTCCTCGATGTCGGCGTAGGTGCCACGGAAGGGCACACCCATCGACTCCGACTTGGCCTTGGCCCAGTCGAACTGCTGCTTGAGCGAGGCTTCTTGGCCATCGTCGCTGCGGCGCTCGTACATGAGCGCGCGGTTCTTCGGTCGGCTTTTCATGGTTGGGCTTCGTCCGTTGGCGTATCGAGGATTCCGCGGACATTCCAGAGGAAGTCGGCGAGGGCATCGGCGAGGTCTGACGACGTTTCGGTGACGCGGACGTGGGCCTTCAGGCTCCGCCATGCCGACGTCACCGTGTGGTTCTGCCACCACGTCATCATTCGTACGAGCGTGTAGTCCATCGCCGGCGAGCGGATGTACTCCTTCGGCGAGGCGGCGATTCGACGCCGCAGGTCGATCATCAACGCCGTGGGATGCCACACATTCAGTTCTTGCGGCGTGACAAGCCCGATCTCGAACCATCGAGTCATCTGGGCGATGGTCATCAGCTCGAGTTCGTAGGCTTCGTGGACGAGGTGGTGCAGCCGCTTGCGGCCGATCTTGTCGTCGAAGCCGAGCCGCTTCAGTTGGATCTCGGCGTCTGCCTCGATGGCAGCCTTGAAGTCGAGATCGGCGGCGGTGGGGGCAGGCAGTTGCTGCGGCATCATGTCCCGTTCCTTGAGACGCGTGGCTATCCGTATGGTTGTGGCCAAACGTTCATTATCCAAAGTCGAACGCGTTGAGGCAAGCGAGTTCGGCCAATTCTTCCTGCTGCAATGCGTGCCAGAACAATCATCTGGGAACGCATGTGTGCAGGATGATGAGGAGGCCCGGCAGGCCGGCGAGCGGCCTGCCGGGCGATCGATCACGAGTCATTTTCATTGTTGGAATTTTTAGGGCCGCGACGTTCGGCTTGGATCTGGCGGGCGATCATTTCGGCGAGAAGTTCGCGGAAACGCTTCACTTTGGCCTGGAAATTCGAGCCGTACGGCGGGTCGGCATCGATGCGACCCAGTCCGTGTTCGCGGTTGTCGTCTTCGGGGGGCAGGGGGTTGTTTGGGTTTTTGGTCATTGGGTTCTGGGTGTGGAAAGGAATTAAAAAAACCGGCGGCGTGCCCGGGAGCCGTATTGGCCCCGGTCGGCACGCCGCCGGTCAGGAGGGAGCGTTACGGCAGTTTGGGTCTGGAGCTACGAGCCGAGCAGACGCACGTCGCCCATGAATCGCTCGAGTAGCCGCCCTGCGTGGGCAACGAGCAGTGCCCGCACGAGCGGTGGGCATCGGTCATAGCCGATGAAGTTGGCCGCCAGATCGACGGGTTCGCCCCGAGGCGGGGTCGTGTGCTCGTGGTAGTCGGCTGCGTCCCAGAGGATGCAACCGATTCCGCCTGGCTGGATGATGGCTACCTGATAGACGACGAACGAATCGTCGTACGCGCTGGAAGGACCGGCAGGGCGGCAATAGACCGCAGGCCCCTCGATTTGAAACTCGGTGACTCCCAGCGTCGCCAACTCGGCGAGCAAGTCGTTGATGCCGGGGATCGCGGATTCGGCGCTATCGAGGCCGATCCGAATCATCATGGCAAGCCGCGCGAGCTGCTCGGCCTGCTGCTTGAGAACATCGTGCATGGCACATTCCTTGGTGAGAACGGCGGCCGATAGAAAGAGGCCGCTCAAGGAATATGCCGGGATTTTAACGGCGATTTAGCACGCTAACGGATTACGGGCGCAGGAGGCCGCAGCTGTGGTTGCGGCAGCCTCCGCAATTCCTATCCAGTGACAGTGCGCACCGGCATCGTCAGAATGGCTTCAATTGCTGGATGATCTGACATGCGGCTTTGAAGCAGCGGCTGCGTCATGGAAGGCGGGACGCACTGCGAGAACTTGAGGCCGTCGATGGCGGCAGGATCGATATCCGCAACGATCTCATCTCGTGGCATCGCCGCCAGGGAAAGGATCGCCTGTTCGACGTCGCCTACGGCAGCAGATGGATCGAAGCGTAGGGAGCAGGCGTCAGCATCGACCGGCGATCCTAGCAGTCGCTGGAGCACGGAGCGGAAAGCGGCATTGGCCTTCGTGCCGGCAAACGTCCACCACTCGACGTCGTCGGGGGTGCTGTCGGCGGCATGTGAGCTCCTCAGTGTCGTGCCTGAGGCCGCAAGCCACGCAAACTCCTGTCGAACGTCTTGTATGGTCTGAACAGCCCGCTGAGACCATTCGTCTCGGTTCTCGTCGCGGGCCAGGACACCCCTCATGGCCTGGCAAAACCTATAGCCAAGCATGGGGCCACCGCCGCGCCAGCGGGATGTGCCGTCACCATCGGCACGCTCCACATAGGCAAGGTGCCGATCCCAGTCGATATGCGTTACCCGCCACGACCGGCCGCCGAGAAGCAGGATTCTCGGCCGGCCTTCCCGGCCCGTGAATGACAGCGCGTCCACCTGCCCCAGATCGTCGCGGCCATGCAACACCTGAAAGAGCGGCGGAGACGTGAAGACGCTCATCAACTCCATGAAGTGACGGCGTCCAAACTCCTCCTCGCCCGTCTGGCCGATTCCCAAAATGCCATCATCCTCGAACAAGATGCCTGACTCGAGCATCCATGCGACGACGCTCTCAACTTCCGCATCCGACATCGCCGCGAAGCCGGGCATCCGTCCAACCCACTCTCGCCACGTCTGTCGTCCGGCTCCGTGGTTCTGGAGGATGATGGCCATCAATTGCTGGGCGAGCAGATGATAGGGTGAGTCGGGAGGCACGATCGGTTCGACATAGCCGCTTCGCCAGAGATCGACGAGGGCGGCGGCACGAACGAGCGCCCATTCGCTGGTTGCCAGGAATAGGCAGTTGCGAGTCGTACCATTGCGACGGCCAGTGCGGCCCATCCGCTGCAGGAAGCTGGCAACGGTGCTGGGTGAATCGATCTGGATTACGCGGTCGAGGTCGCCGACGTCGATGCCCAGTTCAAGAACACTCGTTGCCACGATGACACAGTCATCACGGTTGGCGAAGGCATCCTCGGCCTGCCTGCGTGCCTCCTGCGAGAGAGAGCTGTGCGTCACGAAGGCTGTCACGCCCAGTTGCCGCAGCGCATGGCAGAGCTGTTCGGAGCGAGCTCGGCTTTCCACGAACACGAGCCGTTTCTCGCCCCTGTGCAAGCGGGAGATCACGAGCGCCGCGTTAGGAATCGACCCGACGTAGTCGATGGTGACATCGGACGTCGGAGGCACAGCTGCCGCGGACGGGGCGAGAACACTTCTGGGGCCATCGCAAGACCCCGCTAGCCACTCGATGAGCGTGTCGGGGTTGCCGACGGTGGCTGAGAGGCCGATACGCTGCACTTCGTGCCCGGAAGCCATCCGTGCGAGCCGCCCTGTTCGTTCGAGGACGGAAAGCAGGTGCCAGCCGCGGTCATCACCGGCGAAGGCGTGAATTTCATCGATGATGACGGCACGTAGATTGGCGAACAGCCGCTCCTCCTCGACCCGTCGGGAAATCAGCATCACCTCGAGCGACTCGGGTGTCGTGAGGAGCAGGTCCGGAGGTTCGTCAAGGATCGTCCGCCGCGCCGAGTCACCGACGTCGCCGTGCCAGATCGCGGCGCGCCGACCAACGAGGTTGCAGTAGTGGGCCAATCTCACATGGAGGTTGTTCAGCAGCGCCTTGAGCGGGCATAAGTAGAGGACTGACAGGCCTCGCCACTCCTCGGTCAGCATTCGGCTGAGGATGGGCAGCGTGGCCGCTTCGGTTTTGCCCCCGGCGGTTGGCGCCAGGATGAGCACGTTGTGCCCAGCGAGAATAGGGGCGACGGCCTCGTCCTGGAATGGTCGCAGGTCGCGCCACCCCAGGCTGTTGACGATGTGGTGCTGGAGCGACGGATGAAGCGCGTCGAAGTTGCGGACGGTCACAGTTCCAGCTCAATGTTGTTGACGGAGTCGGCACCACGAGACTGGCGTTCCGCGAGCGTGAGTTCGTTGTCGGCGACAGTGAGTGAATAGTGCGTGCGGGGATCGAAATCTTGGAATTGGTCGATGCGGTCGAGGACGTCCCCGACGAGTTTCTTGAGGAACACCCGCGGTGCGACACCAATTTTGCCCCCAAGCGAGCCCGCAACGGCGGAGGCAAGGTCCCGAACGTAGGCTTCGTCACATCGGGCGGATATTCGGTCGAGCGATTTCGATTGAGACGCGAAAATGTCTCGTACCCTCACGCCCACCTCGACGAGCCTGTCGAGATCAAATCCCGGCAGTTTGATCTGCGGAGCACGCGGGTTGTCGAATCGGGCATCGGTCTGGAAGTCGGTGTGCAGTCGCTGGGCGAGGGGTGGCAATCGCTGCATGCCCTGCGGTCCGTCGAAAAACGCCGGCGTACCCGTAATCACGAGAAAGAGCCCAGGAAACCTGCCGGCGTGGATCTCGTCGACCAGCTGTCGCAGCGCATTGAGGCTCTTGTCGCGGACATCGCCTCGCATCCGCTGAATCGTTTCCACCTCGTCGAGCACGACGAGCAGGCCCTTGTGTCCAGAGTCGCGAAGAACCGCGAGCACTCCTTGGAGAAAGCCGAGCGCGCCGAAGTGGTCGATGTCGCCCTTGACGCCGGCGGAACGCTTGACGCCGGCAGCGACGTTTGGCTGGCCGGACAGCCATGCCAGAAGTCCGTCCGCCGTCGCCTGGTCGTTCGCCACCAGGGCGTCGTGATACGCCCGCAGCGCCGCGCTGAAGTTGGGTGCTACGCGAGTGACGTCGGCAAGCCTTTGCTCGAGACGCTCTGCCGTGCGGGATGCAAGTTCCTTTTCGTCCGACTCGTCGAGCGTGCCTTCCGCGAGCACGTCCTGGCCGAGCGTGTAGAGCCAGCTTTCGACGACCGCCCGAAGCGCGCCGCCTTGCATGTCGGCGGTCGAGAGCCGCTCCATAAGCCGCCGGTAGACGGTTTCCAGCCTGTGGAGGGGCGTCTCAGTCTCCGAAATCTGTACTTCGCTGGTGGCAAAGCCGAGTTTGCGGGCGCGATCGGCAAGCCAGCGGGAGAAGAATGTTTTCCCGCAGCCGTATTCGCCCCGCACGGCCTTCAGGGCGCTTTTGCCTTCGGCAACCCTCGTCAGGTCATCGTCGAGCGCCGCCTCAAACCGAGAGAGCCCCACGGCGAACGCATCGAGACTCTTCTCAGGCACGGTACCCTGCCGAAGGGATTCGACGATGTCGCGGGCCCGAGCGTTGCTGATGCTCATCTGCGTCATGGCGACTCATCTCCAGAGGTGAGGCCGAACTGGCGCTTCAGAAGTTCAACATCCAGAGTTATTTCGTCCGCAGATTCGCTCCGTCCGACCACGCGAAATCCGTCGATGTTAAGCACGCGGCCAAGCAACGCGACAAGGCCTGTTAGCCGGAAGGGCGCCAATTCGAGTGCTCGGCCGAGAGCTGCCGTCGTCATGACGCCTCCGCGGCTCGTGAGCGCCGTGAGAAATGACTCGACTTGTGTGTCGCTCAATGCAGCGCGGCCGATCAGTTTGCGCTGGGCCTTGTAGAGGTCGTTGTCGAGCAAGGCCGGCACCCAGGGCGGCGTTGCTGGCAAAACGGTTTCGCGGCGAGGCTTCGGAACCTCTCCCGTTTCTGGGTCGAAGAGCAGCCCAGGCTTGCCTATACGCTTGGTGCTGGGTGGCAGTACTGTCGGTGTCTCTGCCTCGTGATCCGTGCGGCGCTGCGGCTCGTCCCACCACGCGGGTGATTCCGATCGCGCGAGATCCCAGCCCTCGGGCAGGCGGTCCGCCCGGCTTGTGAGCACGCCGATCGGCACGATCATTTCCTGGGGATTGGCGCCGCCGTGATATCCACGCTTCGTTCCCGGCAGGTAGCGAATCTGGTCACGCCAGGCAGCGACCACACGCCCGCCCTCGGCAAGCACCCGGTTGCCGACGAGCAATGTTTCCCCTTCTTCAGGCGCAGAGGTGGCGGAGCGGTACCGTTCGCCAACGCCGCCGGAGCGATATTCGCTCGCCAGTTCCAGGACATGCCCGTGGTCGCTGGTCAGAATAACGGTCCGATCGGCCTCGCGTGCCTCGTGCAGGAGCGTGGGCAAATGCCGAAGCGTCTCCAGGTTCCATGTCACGTGGACCTGCTCACCCTTCGCCAAAAGGTCGTCGACGGCGTTGATGACGACACCGACCACCCTCCGCTCGGGACTGCGGATCTCCTGCCGAACCGACTCGGCGAGATTGCCGTCGCCACTGGCCGCCAGGTCAGCTTTGTGGAACAACCTTGGAGGAACGGTTTTCTTCGAGGCAGCAACGAGCGATGGGTGCCGCTCGAACTCGGTGCGTTCCTCATGATTGCTGCCCTGTAGCAGTTTTCCGGCCAGGAGGCTCGTGCGGGAAAACTCGGTGGCGCTGGGGACCGTGGCGATGCCCGATGGAATCTCACCGTTTCCACTCGGGGCAAGCAAAAACCATCCGCTGCGTACCAAGCCCGACATGAGTTCGCGGAACACGGCAGTGCTCATCCCATCGATCACGACGAACAGCACCGGTCCCTGCGAAGCCAGCGGTGCCACGACCGCATCCAGAATGCGTTCGATGGGAATCACCTCGCTCGCATCGGCGCCATCCTGTAGCCAGCCGGCCAGGAGGCTGGCGAAACGACTGGCATCACGGTCGAGTGCGGAGTTCACCCGAGAGCCGAGTTTCGTGAATGCTTTCTCGACCGCGGCCAGCGGCTCTCCCGACCGCAGGCAGTCCCTCGCCCAGATGACAAATCCTCCGTCCCGGGCATGTGAGCGAGTCACCTCGGCGAACGTAGCAGGAACGGTCGCGTCCTCGTCAGCACGGTCCGCCAGCCAGCGGACAAGCCGCACGGCCATTTCAGCCCGCTGGTAGCGGGTTTTGTCGTGGACGGCCTCGTGGTGAGATTTGAGTTGTCGGAGGGCCTCACGGAGAGCAGTTCGTGACTGTGGGCTTGGCCGGTCGATGGTGGTTTCGAGCGCTGTGCCAAAAGCCTCGAGTCGCTGTTCGAATCCGATGCGTGAAATTCTGCTGAGTGCCGCCAAGGGCTCGGCGTCGATCGAGCGGATGATGTCGTCGGCGCGGCGGATCGTCTCACGCCGCTGCCTCTCGTCGGGCAGGTGCAGTTCGACCGCTCTGACCGCGGCGTCTCCCCATTGCCTCAAGGTCTGGGGCGATGGCGATCGGCCGCCGAAATACCGTTCCTCGATGCGAACCTGGCTGCGCACTTGGGCCCGCGTGATATCGGGGGACTGGTCTTCGCGGTGGGTGCAATCGAGCGCCAGGCCCAGCGCGACGAGGTCGAGCCCCGGCTGGGTATCGAGGGATTCGAGCATGGCGGCTGCCACGATCCCAGCCCGCAGCGTAAACCATTCCCGCATGGCGGACCGGCGATCCGGGCTCAGTTGCTGCCAGCGCTTCCCAGAGCCCGTGTCTTGGGCCCACACGAGTAGTTCCACTGGATCGTAGGACTTTTCCGTCATCCCCAGCGCACGGTTCAGGACAAATGGCCACGCCACATCTGCATCGAGAAACCCATTGGCTGCTTTCGGCACGTCTACACCGGTCGAAAGCTCGACTAGCCAGTCTGCAAGGCAGGGTTGGCTGTGGATCCGGTGGTCGATCCGTGGAGCCTCGAATCTCTCGCGAACGATCCCCCAAGAATCGAGTGGAAAGAGTTTCTGGGCTGCGAGGCGAAGAACGACGTCACTGCCGAGCGCAGTCGCATCCAGCGACGTGACGATGACGGTCGTCTCATCGGTCGCAACATAATCGCGAGCGGCCATCCGCGCGGCGAGTGGCGTGTTGCAGGGCCGCACGAGGTAGCGGCCATCCGAAGACTCCACCTCTGTGGCCGAGCCGCACGCTGCGACCGAATAGATGCCGATCACTCGGGCGGTCTTGTGTTTGCGACGAATGGCGCTTGCCTGCCCCACGATCCGCACGATCAACGGATCCAAGGCAGCCGTGTTTGGGGGCAATGGTGCAGTGACGTGAGCGGTCATGGGGTTTCTCTCGTCACGGCTGATCGGGTTCGTCGATGGTCCAAACTATCTCAACGTTGGCTTTCCTGGCACCGCCCGCGTCTCGCTCAATCTCCTCGAGTAAACGCCGTGCCGACGTGGGGTCGAGATTCTGCTGGCTGCCCTGCTTGACGATCCGGCGACCAGCGGAGGGCTGAACAGGCGGCGGGGAAATAGGCTGCGGGGCTACAGCCGAAGGAACTGGGCCACCCGCAGGCCGTGGCGTCGGTGGCACCACCACGGGCGAGACAGCGCCGGGTAATGCCCGGGCCACGAGGGAGGCGGCGTCACGATTGAACGCGTCGATGGCAGTCTTTAGATTAGCCGCATGCTCGTCGGCGGTAGCGGCAGCCTTGAGCGTTCCGAGAACGGACGCTGCCTCCGTCTCGAGTGGGCCCTTGATCGCCTTGACGGTATCGAGCAGAGGCCACGAAATACCGTCGATTGCTGCCTTCAGTTTGCCAGACTGGGCAATCGCAATGCCGACGGCTTCGGCACTCGTGGGGAGCCGCAACTCGGCCACGGCGTTCACAAGCTCCGTGCCCGCCTTCGACATGATCTCGTCGGCGAGCCGCCGGCCCGCCTGCAGGCTTCCCATCCGCTGGCTCGATGGCAGCGGCACGTCGAGCCTGCCGAGTGTGGCGGCGAGATGTTCGTCGTACTCCTTCATGGTGGCGATAAACTGGCCGACGCGTGCCTTGGCGTCTTTCGTTGTCCGCTCGATGGCCCGCACGGTCATTGACTCTGGCGGCGTGATGCCGAGCGAGGCCTTCATCACGGCAGAGGCCCTTTGCCAGGCTTCCGCCGTTGGCAGCGTTTCTGCTCGCAGGACGACGTCATCCGCAAGCGTGCCGAGCGACTGGATGTCGAACGGGTAGGGGCCGCCGTGGCGCGAAAACGTCTGATTGGTCTGCCGCGCGTAGACAAGGATCACGAGGTTTGCTGCCTCGGATGGCAAGCCCATGGGCTTGGGGTCGTCGATCCAGCGGCGGAGATGCGACACCTTGATCTCTGCAGGAGCTTCCTGGGCGATCTTTTGCGTGAAGTGCGTCTCCCAGTGATCACCGAGAACAAAATGGTCGCGGTCTTCTCCCAGAACCCCGAGCTTCAGCGGATTCGCGATCCCGCGCACCAGTGGCCGCAGCGCCGGTTCCACGTGGACCCTGCGCCCGGGCTCGTCGAGAGCTTCCAGCACCTTTTCGCCGACCTTCTTCACATTTGAGATCTTGACCTCGGCCCCGAAATCAGGCGCCGCCGGATACTCGAATGCGAGGGCTTGGGAGAGCAGGCCAGAGAGGGCATCGCTGAACGTGACGGCAGCCGGCCGCGAGAGCCCCAGTTGGGATTTCAGCGACACGAATTGGTCGGCCGGAGCAATGGTCTGGGCAGCGGCAAGCGACCCTGCGTGTTCTTCCGAGAGGCCGTACGCAGCAGCGACGTGCGTCCTAACACGAGCCTCGAGCTGTGCCTGCTGGTTTTCCAGAATGATCCGCGCGCTCTGCCGGTCCTGTTCGTTGAGCTGTCTCGTGCACTCGCGAAACCGTTCGTCGCGGGCGGCAGCCGTCGCGTTCGGCAGGTTGAGCCCCAGAACGTGCTCGCAGCGTACGAGCAGCCCCAGTTCCTCGACGGCCTTGCTGCCGAGGAAGGAAGGTACCCAGCAGATCGTGCGGGAACCGTCGCGGTGCGTCGACTGAAATGTCGTTAGTTTGTCCAGATCTTCCCGCGGCGAGTGTCCGGGCTCGTCGAACGGATAGTCGAGGATCAGCCGCCAGTCCTCGCCTGCGTTCTCGAGGGAACTGTCCGGGAGTTCCCGGATGTTCTTGAAGAGGATGCTCGCCTGACGAGGCGTCCCTTTCCAGCTCATGGAGAGGGTTTGCTCGAGCAGGTCTTCGCCGTCGACCCCAGCTCGGTCGTAGGCGATGCGCCGCACCCGCCGCACACGTTCGCCAAACGTGTCAGCTGCACGGGCCTCAGCGATGATCGAATCGGTATCGACGGCAGAGAGTTGGATGGCGATCGATGGATCCTGTTCGCCACCGATGCGTATCTCACCGATCGTGCCGGCCCATTCGCGACACCGGCGCAGCACCTCTTGCGCCTCCTGTCCCGGAATTGGCGAGCGGATCGTGCCGTGGTTGAGTGCGGCCAGTCGGCTGGCAGTGAGTCCCTTGAGCGTCTTTTCACCCGGCACGAGCGCCGCCAGCAGGAGAGTCTTGAGGAGCCTGTCGTCGTTCCGGAAGGCAGTCCGTTTCGGATCGCGGAAGGGCAGGGTCTGAAGCTGCTCTAGTCGTCCATGCTTGGCTTCCAGAGCCGGCAGCAGTTTTTGGTTGTAGAGCCGGGAGGCATTCTCAAAATGCTTGGCCATTTCAGGACTGAACCCCTGAGCGCCATCGGCGATCAGGTCGAAGAGATCGCCTACGGGAACCAAGTCGCCCACTTCGAGCGTGGCGCGCTGCTCAACGAGCAACTGCATCAGCACGCGGATGGCGGTGCGATCGCGTTGCAGCACGCTGGAGACGGCGACGAGCGAGCTGACGAGGGCAGGAGTGAAGGGGTAGACCTGCCGAAACTGCTGCTCGTCATAGTCGGTGGTCTGAAGGATGCGGCGGACTTCATCGCGGCTGGGAAGAGCCTGCTTGAACGCGGCGTTCAGGCTTTCCCGGGCCGTATCACTTTTGGGCTTGAGAATCCGTTCCTCGGCGATGGCCGGTAGGTTTCGATCCTCGAGCGTGATCTTGCCGAACCGCTCCTCCCAGTGCTTGACGGCGTCACTGAACCGCAGCTGCTGGGCACCGGGCGTCGAAGAACCCAGCAAGTCAACGAGATCCCGCTGTCGTGCCACGAAGCTGACGATGGGAATGTCTCGCTGTGAATTCTGGCTCTCGACGAGGTTGACCAGTTTCTGCACTTCCAAATGAACGAAGTCAGGATTGGAGGCCTGTCCCGCCAGCCAGAGCACCAGTTCATCGAGAAACAGCACGACGGCGTCGTAGCCGAGCGTCTTGGCATGCCGGCTTATGACCTGCAGGCCGTTATCGAGTTCGAGAAAGGCTTCGTTCTTTCCGTCAGCCTGCGTGCCGTATGACGTGAAAAAGTTCCGCATGAGCGCGGAAATCAGCTGTGACCGCTGGTCGGAGCCGGGGGCAGCGGTTATGCCGGCCTCGAAGCTGGCGGCGTCCCACTTCTTTTCGTATTTGCCCCACCCGCCGGCATCCTGGCGGTTGAGATTCGTGAAGAAGGCCTCGTCGCCGAACTGCTGCCGGAGCCGCTTCGCGTCTTCGAAGAGCGTCGCTCCGAGATACACGCCTGGCAGCGCGGCTTCGGGATGGTGCTCACGGATGGTGTCCACGTAGCCGCCGAGAATAGCGCTGGCGACATCCTTCTTGCCGATCATGTAGTAGGGGACGAGAAGAAACTTACGATTGGCCAGCCACGCGGTGTGCTTGGGGATGACGCCGGCGAGTTTGGGCAGCCCACGGGCGGTCGGGTCGCCCTGCATGATGCGGTGCAGCACGGCCATGAAATGGCTCTTGCCGGAGCCGAAGCTGCCGTGAAGGAACGTCGCCTTGGACAGCCCTGTCTCGAGTGCCGCCTTCAGGAATCCGAGAGCCTCGTCAAACTTGCCAGCGAGTTCGGGGGTGACGACATAACTGGAGAGCGTTTTTGCGGCCGCCTCGTCGCTCACGCCATTCGTGAGTTTCAGCACGAAATCATCGCGCTGGACCGACTCAGGGATATCGATCAGTTCGGCAAGCAGGGGCATCCGGTTTCCTTTCAGGCACTCACCACGACGAGGGGGTCAGTATGCCACATCCTGGGCGATCATGGTCCGAGGAGAGCGAGCGGTATGACGGCGACCCCGTCGGGTCGCCGGTAGGCACCTCGGCACGATGTCGCCTGATTCTCAAGTGAGGTCACTGCTCAATCGGTCGTTGTGGTCGAGCGAAGCGTCGGTGACTGTGACCTGCTCCTCCACGTTCACCTGTTCGTTCCGGGCAGGGTCGCGGTCGGCATAACGCGGAAAGCCAGCCCAGTATTCGGCGTAGTCGCTAGCCGGCACCACCTTGAAAAAGATCGCCGTATCCGCGGCGTCATTGATCTGAAGCGGCGAAAATACGAGGGGGGCTTGCCACGGGACATCAGGCAGTCCGCCAAGCGTTGAGGGTCGAATCACGCTGCGGGTCCGGTCTGAACTGCGCACGTCGTACTCGTCGAACCCTCGTGTCACCAACTGCGTCTTTGTGTCCAGCCAGTAGAGAACGGGAAACAGGTGACGGTCCTCGGCAAGCCGAACTGCCATGCTTATTTTTTTGCAGCATGTGACGATCTGTTCGCGTGTGGGAAACTCGTCTGCCTCCCGCCAGTGGTCGAGGCCGTTTCGGACTCCCGCCACATCCCCCTGACGAAGAAGGGTGCAAAACTCGCCAAGGACTTCGGAGTAGATGGTAAGGCTTTTGGGATCGACATCGGCCCAGAACTCGAGGTGAAGGAATGGAAATGGCCTGTCTGCCGGGTCGAGATAATCCACCGCATTGGGGCGCCGCACGGCGGCGAGATCGGCAGATCGGCATCCCTCGACAAACCGCCTGAGGCTGTCGAGGTAAAAGAGTTGGGTGCCGAGCGTGCTACTTCGTTCCGGATCCCATGGGGGCGCCTTGGGTGGCTTACCGTACCTTGGTTCCAGAAACTCGGAGACGCATCTCCGTGCTCGTTTGAGTCGGAATTGAAAACGAGAGCCGCACCAGTGATCCTGGGTTGCACACCACACATTGAGGGAGATGAGCTGGTCGAGGAAGTTTTCCACTTGAACGAACAGAGGATTTCCTTTTTCCCGGATATCCATGCGCGCCTTCTCGCCCGAGAAATCAATACGATCTACCATTTCTTCAAGCGACACCGCCTTCTCGCGGAGGGTATCGCCCAACGACGCGGTACTCCGGAGTTCAAAGCCACACTTCCAGAGAAAACGTTCGACTGCTGTTGTGTCTTTGGCCTGTACGTCTTCCAACGAAAGCCCGACTGCGCCACATGCGTGTCTCGCAATTGAGGGCGACGTCAACACGAGTGTGCGAACAACGTCCGCAGGGCCGGCTGTACGCAGGCGATGAAGCATGGCCGTGGGAATCTGCTCGTCTTCTCCTGCTCCAAGATGCCAGCGCAGATCCGCTAGTGTGTCGTTTGCTGAATAAGCATCGGTCACCACGCGGAGCAGGCGAGCGGCGGGGTCCGGAAAGCCCGGACGCAGCCCTAGCGCGCCCATCTCTGTCGCGACCGTTGGCCATGGGGCGGGCGGCGAATGCTTCGTCTTGCGGACTTCCATGGAGGGAATGGTTACGAGATCATTCGCGATGCATTTTTCGACGACGCTGATGATCTGGGGCGTCGTCAGCGAGTACATCAGCTGGATGGCCACTTCGGCGGGCAGTTTGTTCGCGAGTTCATCTGGCGGAAGCTTTTTCATGGTTCGCAGTTGCGGATGGTTTTGCAGCAGCGATCGCAGGTGCGATCCGAGATCTGACTTCAGCGCATCGGCAAGTACGGCTGTTTTTTCTGATGTACTCAAGCACTCCGCCACGATCAGCCCTGCGTCAAGGTAGCTTTTCTGCGGGTATGCGTCGCGATCCATCGAGAAAACGGACAACGCGAGATCCCATTCTGATGGCGGACCGAATCGGTCGTGCATGAATCGGTTAATCCACTCGTACGCCGCCACGACGCCTATGGAGGCAGGGTAAAAGCGTAGCCATCGACGATTACGCGTTCCTTGGAGCATGTAATGAAATGCGACCATGCTAGCCGCGGGATACCAGCGCCGCTCGGGGGAACGAATCACGCCAAGTGGGCCGGTGATGAAGGCCCCGTGTTGAAAAATGCCGATCGGCATTCCTTCGATCAGTTGCCAGGCGTCTCGATGTGCAATCCCCTCGTGCCGCGCTAGATGGGGGCGGTCCTGAATCCGATCGCTGAGTTCACGGCTCCACTGAAAAGGGATTCGCACCCTGTCGTTAAGTAGGTCGGCCGTCAGCAGCGCGGCGAGTTCATCGACATTGCTGCGGATGGGGTCGAAGAGTGGATCGAGCCATGAGAAATGACCGAGCATGGCGAGCGAGACGTCCGCATTGGGAAGGCTAGTCGCGTCAACACATGCTGAAATGCACTCAGCACCCAGGGGCGTGGGCACAAGATGATCGAGAAGCGTAGGGCAAGCGGTATATGAGGCACTGAATACGGCCTTTTCCCAGAACTTCGCAAGTGCACAGAGGTCGGCGAGTGCTGCCGCTTCCGGCATTTGCTGCAATCGAGCCTGCGCCTGATGCTTGGTCACTTGTCGTTGGTCGTAAGTGGTCATGTCAGCCTCAATTAGTTTTAGGGACGACCTTCCGGTTGGTATGGGTCGTCATTTCAACACCTTCGCATCACTGCGCAGCGCATTTAGGGTTCGTTCGCTGATGGGAGCGGGATGACCAGGTTAGCGCAGGGTGTTGTCGGGGGCGTCGCTCTCGTCATCCGCGGAGCTCTTTGCATACGGCTTTTTGGCGGCGGACTTTTTTGCTGCTTTGGCGCGTTTGGCCTTGGGGGGTGGCGTCCAGGCGGCGAGGTCGGCGACGGACTTGCCGAGCCGCTGGCCTTCGGTGGCGACGAAGCTCGCGAAGGAGTCGGCCATTGAGATGCCGAACTCGGGGTCGATATCGCCGTGGTATTGCTTAAGCCACGGCAGGAGTTCGACAAGCACAGCAATAAGGGGGAAGAGCCGTGGATCGTCTTGCGTGCCCTGGCGGTCGCGGATGTCGACGTACAGGCCGCTCACGGCCTTCGCGAGCTGGAGATGGTCGCTGCCGGCCCAGGCGACGAGGGCGGTGCCGTCGGCCGTGGTGACGTGGGGGAAACTCACGAACCGCTCCTTTGGCACGTCGAGTTTGCCACGCAACCGCCAGAACGGGCCTGGCAGGAAATCGGCCTGGGCATACTTCGGAGGCACCGGGATGTCGCCGACCTGTTTTTGTTTTTCGCGGGCGGCTTCGTCGGCGGAGATCTTTTCAGGGTCGCCGTCGGGGAGGGTCACCCGGGCGTCGATCGCGTCTTCGGCCCGCTGGAGTTCCCAGGTGCGTTCCCACTGCTTGCGGTGGAGCAGGCCCGACGGCTTGTACCGCTCCACCGGCAGGGCGGGCACGGCCTCGCTTGCGACGAGTTCCGTGACGAGGGCGAGCACGTCGAAGGCGCGGTCATCGCGATACACCTCACCGGCCTCCTCGAAGAGTAGGTCGCGGCGGGCCTCGTCGGCGATCCGGGCGACCGACACGATTTCTCCCTCTCTCACATTGGGAAACCGGGCCGTGGGCGTGCCTGAGTCGTTCATTCGGCCGTCGAAATCGAAGTAGCTCTCGATGCGGTCGAGGAGCCAAGAGCGGAGGGCAACGGTTGCCTGTTCGGCATACGGGGTCGTGTTCCACCGCCGCTTGTATTCGGGCTGCTCGATGAGCCGGATGTTGGCGTCGAGGGCGGGGCCGCTGATCCGGTCGATTCGCTTCTGGACAAGAGCCTTATAGGCGGCAGGCCACTTGGCAGGGATCTCGGTGATCGGCGTCGATCCATGCCGCGCAAACCATGTGGTCGTGGTCTTTCCGGCGGCGACCTGCCGAGCGAGGACGATCTCGAAGGCCCGCTCGCCG
>Ga0315904_10004958_pt1 | contig 18650 bp, 19 predicted proteins | sample LakEriMetagenome_6_FD_203529 | JGI IMG/M metagenome (GOLD analysis project Ga0315904, IMG submission 203529) | Freshwater fungal communities from buoy surface, Lake Erie, Ohio, United States - Buoy 12 MA120 | ecosystem: Environmental > Aquatic > Freshwater > Lake | place: USA: Lake Erie, Ohio...
CTCGCAGGCGACGAAGAACGCGTCCGCATCGAGGTGCACGATCGTCGGAAGGGCCCGGCTCATGGACTCAGCCTTCACTCACCGCCGGGGTCTCATCCGGCGCGCCACCCACGGGCGAAACGCCCTGGAATTCCAGCACGACCCGCGACTGCGCACGGCAGGCCGCGGGGGCCAGACGCAGGCGCACTTCCCAGTCGTTCTGGTCGTCCGGATCCACCAGCACTTGCGCGAGGTTCCAGGTCTCCGAGGTCTCGTCGAGGTGCAGGTGCTTCGCTGCCCGGCCCTCGGGATCGAGCCGGAAACGGCCGCGCGCTTCGAAGTAGGGCCGGAACGCCTCCTCGATCCGGCGCGCCAATCCCGTGAGGCTTCCCTCGGGCCGCTCACCCTCCGGAGGCAGCGCCGGATCAACCCGCGCCGCCGCCGCCTCCCAATCCCGCGCCGCCACGTCCTGAAGAAAGCCAAGCACCGCCCCGCGGAGGAGCCGGCCGAACGCAGCCCGGTCGCGGAGGAGGTCGTACGACTGGGGACGCGCCGGCTTGTCGGTGGCTTCCGCCGCAACCCACTCGGGGTTGCGCAGGCGTTCCCATTCCTCCAGCAGGCTGGAATCGATTCCTCGGATCAGTTCGCGAAAATACTCCTCCATCTCGACGACGGGCTCCGTCTTCACCGCGTCAGGCACCGTCTGCGCCAACACCTTCCAGGTCTGCGCGAGGTGGCGCAGGAGGAGTCCCTCCGAGCGCTCCAGCCCGTACTCGCGCACATAATCGGCAAACGACTGGTAACGCTCGAACATCTCCCGCGCGATCGACTTGGGCCGCACGTTCTCCTGCTCCACCCACGGGTGCGCCGCTTTGAAGGCGTTGAAGCGTTCGTAGAGGAACTCGCGGAGCGGCTTCGGGTGCTCAACCTCCTCCAGTTTCTCCATCCGCTCCTCATAGGGCACGCCGGCCGCGCGCATCTCCTCAAGTTTCGCGCCTTTTAGGCGGTCCACCTGCCGGCGCAGAATCGGCTCAGGATCCTCGACGATCGCCTCGCAGAGGGTCAGCAGGTCGAAGGGGTAATCAGGGGACTCGCGGTCCAGCAGCGGACAGGTGTCGATCAGGAAAAGAGAAAGCGCCTGATGGAGGGAGAAGTCCTCCTGCAGCTCGACGTTCACGCGGAGGTGGCGTCCGCTCGCCGCTTGGGGCGCCACCTCGATAATGCGTCGCTCAAGCAACGAGCGCAGCAGCTGGAACGCCCGCCGCCGGAGCTGGCGTCGCCGGGTCGCGGTCTCGTGGCACTCGGCGATCAGACGCTTCATCGCTGAGCAGCCGTCACCTTCCCGCCCAAGCACCAGCAGCAGCATGGCGTGCGTCACGTCGAAACGCGACACCAGCGCCTCCGACGGGGCGGAGAGCAGTCGCTCAAAGGTTTTCGCATCCCATCCCACCGATCCCTCCGGCGCGGCGCGCTTGACGAGCTTCTTCGCCTTGCGTGGATCCGCCGCCGCACGTTCCGCGGCGCGCTTGTTCTCAATCACGTGCTCCGGCGCTTGGATGATGACAAAACCTTTGTCGTCGTACCCCCGCCGCCCCGCCCGGCCCGCGACCTGACGAAAGTCGCGCACGCTGAGAATGGCAGCCTTCTTTCCGTCGTACTTCCAGAGCTGCGTGAACACCACGGTGCGGATCGGCACGTTGATCCCAACCCCCAAGGTATCCGTTCCGCAGATCAGCTTGAGCAGTCCGCGCTGCGCCAGCGATTCCACTAGGATGCGGTACTTCGGCAGCAAACCGGCATGATGAACGCCAATGCCATGACGCAACCAACGCTTCATCTCCCGGCCATACGGGCTATTGAAACGCACTTTCTCCAACTCTTCCGCGAGCCGCGCCTTCTCTTCCTTCGTGCAGAGATTCAGGCTCATCCAGTCCTGCGCTCCCTCGGAGGCCGCGCGCTGCGTAAAGTATACGAGATAGACGGGCGCCTTGCGCTCGAGCAAGAGCTGCGCCACGCGTTCACCAAGCGGTGTCTCGGAGTACTCGAACTCCAGAGGCACCGGCCGACGGTCACTGCGCACCGTAAGGCAGGGCGCACCCGTCACCCGCTGCAGGTCCCGCTCGAAGAACTCCGTGCCTCCGAGGGTCGCCGACATGAGCAGGAAACGCGTCCGGGAAAGCGTGAGCAACGGGACCTGCCAGGCCGTGCCGCGATCGGCGTCCGAGTAGTAGTGAAACTCGTCCATGATCACGGCCCCGATCTCCGCCCGCTCTCCCCGCGCCAGCGCCATGTTTGCGAGGATCTCCGCCGTACAGCAGAGCACCGGCGCATGCGGGTTCACGCTCGCATCGCCAGTCATCATGCCGACGTTCTCCGGACCGAAGTCGCGACAGAGCGCGAGAAACTTCTCGTTCACCAACGCCTTGATCGGGCAGGTGTAGATTGAGCGCTGCCCCGCACACAGCGCGCGGAAGTGAAATGCTGCCGCCACGAGCGACTTTCCGGAACCGGTCGGCGTGGCGAGGATCACGTTATTCCCTGCAAAGAGTTCCAGAATGGCCTCCTCCTGCTCCGCATAGAGCTCCAAACCGCGCTCCGCCGCCACCGCTAGGAAACGCGCCAAGACTGCCTCCCCATCACTGCCCGGCGGCAGCGGCGCCAGCGGTGCGGAAACGGGGAGCGTCGACATCCCCCCGAGAAGGAAGCGCGACCGCGCCAGATTCAAGGCCCACCTTGGCTCGGTTCGGCATCCGCCGCCCTCAGGCCCTCGCGTCCTCGCTCTCACAAACCGGACGCTGCGTCAGCCAAGGCCATGCGGCCGGATGCGGAGTCCGCTTCGTCCGCCTCTCCCGAAGTCGGTCGTCTCCACTCACCCCTTGCCCAGACCTCGCCGCCACCGGCAGAAAAGGCGACGCCTGATCCGCCCTTATTAAGCTCCCCAACAACTGTTTATGATCTATCGCAATACCTTATCAACGAATCGTGCTTTTTCGCGGAAATTCTCTCGGCCGCGATACCGATCCGGGGTCTGGAGCGTCTTTTACAGCCTCCGCGCTATGAATCCTCTTCGTTCGCTCCTCGCTCCGCATTTTCTGCTCGCTGGTTGTCTCGCTGGGATCGGCCTTGGTTCGACCGCTTCACTGGCCCAGGCGCCCGTGGCCACGGAGGCGGCGGTGGCCGAACGCCGGGAGCGGCGGTGGCCGAACGCCGGAGAGATGCGCGAACGAATGTCCACCGCGCTACGCGAGCAGTTCCAGGTCGCGGACGACGAGGAGTGGCGCCTGATCTACGAACGCATTGAACGGGTCGCGGAGTTGCGCCGTTCCACGGGTGCAGGCGGGCCGATGGGCGCAGCCATGGCATTCCGTGCGGCCCGCGCCGCAGGAGGCAGCGGAGAAAATCCGGATGCGGCCGTTACCGGCGGCGGGCGCGCTGCGTTCGCGGGCCGGGCCAGTCCCGAGACCGAATCTCTCGTCACCGCCCTCTACGCCAACGCCCCCGAGGAGGAGCTGCGCGCGCGCTTGGAGCGCCTGCGCGCGGCCCGCAAGGCCAACGAGGTCAAACTCGTCTCCGCTCAGGACGAGCTACGCTCGGTGCTGAACCTCCGTCAGGAAGCCATCGCGGTGGTCGCCGGCCTGCTGCCCTAAGCCCGTCGCATGTCCGCGTCACCGCCCTCCACATCCTTACCCGAGACCCTCACCCGTCTCGTCGAGCAGCGGCAACTGACCGTCTCGGATGCGCACCGGTTTCTCGCGCAAGCGGGGCCAGGCGCGGGATCCGCCGTCCCCGAGGCCGCCGTCCTGCGTTGGCTAGCGAGCGAATACGGCGTCGCATTCAACGAACTGGCGGCGATCGCGCCGGAGCGCGAACTGTTGGCCGCGTTTCCAGCGCGACTGCTGGTGCGCGACGAACTCCTGCCGCTCCGCCGTCTCCCCGACGGGAGCATTGAGGTCGCCACCGCACGGCTCTTCGCCACCGCGGCCTTCGACGGACTACGCCGTCTCACCGGCCAGCGTCTGCGCCCCGTACTCGCCCCGAGCGAGGCGCTACGGAGGGAGCTCAAGGAACGCCTTGGCGTCGGGGCCGACACTCTGGGGATTCTCGGCGACGAAGCCGGCTTGCAGGTGGTCGAGCAGGAGGGCACCGACGACGGCAATCTGGACGGCGCCGCGGAAGACGCATCGATCATTCGGTTCGTCAACCAGGTACTCCGCGACGCGATCGAATTGCGCGCCTCGGACATTCATCTCGAGCCGTTCGAGAACGAACTGCGTATTCGCTACCGCATCGATGGCGTGCTCCAGGACGTACCGGTGCCGGCGCAGATCAAGCGCTTCCAGCCCGCGATCGTCGCCCGCGTAAAGATTCTCAGCCATCTGAACATCGCGGAGAAGCGCCTCCCTCAGGACGGGCGAATCAAGGTGCGGATTGACGAGGCCGAGGTCGATATTCGCGTCTCGATCATTCCCATGCTGCACGGAGAAGCCGTGGTGCTGCGTCTGCTGCGGCAGAACGCCGCTCTGCGCGGTGTGGCCGAACTTGGACTTGGGACGCGCGAGCTCGCCGCGCTGCGGCGGGTCCTGCAGCTTCCCCACGGAATTGTGCTCGTCACGGGCCCTACCGGCAGCGGTAAAACGTCGACTCTCTACACCGCACTTCAGGAGATCAACGTCGCGGAGCGGAAGATCATCACCATCGAGGACCCGATCGAGTACCAACTCCGCGGCATCAATCAGATCCAGGTATCGGAAAAGTCCGGCCTGACCTTCGCCCGCGGACTTCGCTCCATCCTCCGGCACGATCCCGACGTCATCCTGATCGGCGAAATCCGCGATGCCGAAACGGCCCAGATTGCGGTGCAGGCCTCCCTGACCGGCCATCTTGTCTTCTCGACGCTTCACACCAATGATGCGCCGGGCGCAATCACGCGTCTGGTCGACATGGGCATTGAGCCTTACCTCGTCGCCTCCGCGATCGAGGCAGTCCTCGCCCAGCGCTTGGTCCGCGTGCTCTGCCCACACTGCCGAGCAGTCGACGATACGCCCACCTGCCGCGCCTTGCGGACGCGGCTCGGCATTGATTCGGGCGCAGTGGTCTATCGCGCGGTCGGCTGCCGCGAGTGTCGCCAAACCGGTTACCACGGTCGCCGCGCGATCTTTGAGTGGATGGACTCGAGCACGGAAATCCGCGAACTCATCCTGCGCTCGGCTTCGGCGGACGCTCTCCGTGAAGCCGCCTCGCGCGCGGGACTGCGCACGCTCGCAGCGGACGGCCGCCGCTTGGTCGAGGCAGGGGTGACGACGATCGAAGAGGTGCTCAGTGTCACCTCCACCGGAGAAACAATGGACATCGTCGCTGGTGGCCCGATCCGCTGATGCCTGACTTCGCCTACAAAGCCATCGAGCCCGGCGGCGCGCTCATTGAGGGCCAGCTCACGGCCGCCGGCCGCGCGCAGGCGCTGCGCGAAATCGAGGCCCGCGGGCTGCGACCCATCCGAGTCGAGGATCGCTCTACGGAAGCGACACGGAACGCGCCCTCCGCCGCCGCGGAGGTTGGCTGGTGGGTTCGACGCCCACGGGTCACTCCAGCCATGCTCGAGGCGTTCACGCGCCTGCTCTCCAGCCTACTCGCTGCCGGCGTGCCCTTCAGTCGCGCGTTACTCATTCTGCAGCGCGAGGCCACCGCTCCGGCGGCAAAGGCGAAGTGGCGCGAGTTACACGGTCACGTGGTCGATGGGCTGGCGCTGTCGGCCGCGATGGCACGCTCTCCCGAGACGTTCCCCCGGGTCTACGTGGCCATGGTGGAGGCGGGCGAGGCTGGAGGATTCCTTGATGCAGTACTGGCCCAGATCGCCGACTTCCAGGCCCGCGAGAAGGAACTGCGGGCCAAGGTCACGGCCGCGATGGTCTACCCAGCGGTGCTGCTGGTCCTCGCCCTCGCGGTGATCATCTTCCTCCTCGTCTTCTTCATCCCGCGCTTTCAACTCGTGTTTCAGGGATTCAACGCGGAGCTCCCTCTGATCACGCAACTCATCGTCGGGGCGAGCCACCTCCTGCGTCAGGCCGGGCTTCCCCTGCTCGTGGCCGGCGTGGTCGGCGGCTATTTCCTGCGCCGCTGGCGGCAGACCGAGGCAGGTCGACGGACTGCCGATCGGCTGTGGCTGAGGCTCCCGCTCGTTGGTCCGCTGGTCGCGCAGTATGCGATGGCGCGGTTCTGCCGCATGCTCGGCACGCTCCTCGGGGCGGGGGTTCCGATGATCAGCGCGCTCGGTGTCGCGCGACGGTCCTTGGGTAACCAGGTGCTCGTGGACGCGGTGGGAGAATCGATCGAGCGCGTCCGCCACGGCGAGCCCCTCGGGGTCAGCCTCGCGGCACAGCGCCAGCTCTTCCCGGGCGCCGTGGTCGAGATGATCTCCGTCGGTGAGGAATCTGGCCGCCTCGACCGCGAACTGGTGCGCCTCGCGGCCACAACAGAGAGCGAACTCGATCAGCAGCTGAAGACGACGGTCGCGCTCGCCGAACCCCTGCTGCTCTTCGTCATCGCGGCCGTCGTCGGGCTGATCTTCATCGGCATGCTGATCCCAATCTTCTCCCTGCAAGACCACATCCGCTAACCCCCTCGTTCTTCTATGCACCGTCACTCCCGACGTCTTCATCCTCCCCGCGCCCATGGCTTCACGTTGGTTGAGCTGCTGCTCGTACTCGTGATCCTCGGCACGCTCGCCGCGCTTGTGCTGCCGAAGTTCACCGGCCGCACCGAGCAGGCTCGCATCACCGCGGCTCAGACGCAGATCGCGACATTCGGCACCGCGCTCGATGCCTTCGAGATCGACACCGGCTCGTACCCCACCGGCCGGGCCGGACTGCAAAGCCTCGTGACGGCGCCCGGCGACGTGCAGGGCTGGCGGGGGCCTTATCTGAAAAGCGACATCCCACTGGATCCGTGGGGCAACGCCTACGGCTATGAGTTCCCCGGTCGACTCAATCCAGCCGGCTATGATCTCCGCTCCTCCGGACCAGATGGCCAGCCGAACACGGCGGATGACATCGTCAACGGTACATCCTCCGCTCGTTGATCGGCCGCCGTTCCGGGCTTTCACGCTCGTCGAACTGCTGCTCGTCCTCGCCCTGCTCGCGATCGGCGCCAGCCTCTCCGCGCCCCAGCTGGCGACGTTCTTCCGCGGACGCACGCTGGACAACGAGGCCCGCCGGCTCCTGTCCCTCACGCACCTCGGCGCGGCGCGTGCCGCCGCTGAGGGTCGGCCGATGTCCCTGTGGTTCGATCTCCCCTCCGGCCGCTACGGACTCGCCGCGCTCGAGACTCCTCGCCATGCGGACACGCGCGCTCAGGACTTTACCCTCGATCCCGAGCTGCGGTTTGAGCTGTCGCTCACTCAGAGCTCTCCCCTTTATGCCGATCCCGGGTTTCTCGGGGGCGACCGGACCGCGAAGCCGGAGATTCGGTTTGAGCCCGACGGAACGCTTGGGGGCGGCAGCCTCCATCGCGTGACCCTCCGCCAAGGTGCTGCGGCCGCCGTCAGCCTCACGCTGACCGACGATGGCCTGCGCTACGAACTGCTCCGCCACGATGTTGTTCCGGGACGCTGACTCCTCATCCGCGGGTTTCACGCTCGCCGAAGTGCTCGCCGCGCTGGCACTACTGGCCATCGTCGTGCCCGTCGCGTTGGAGGCCGTGAGCCTCGCCAGTCGCGCGGGCAGCCTCGGTCAACGCAAGGCCGCTGCCGCACGCGTGGCGGAACGGGTTCTCAGTGAGTACACCAGTACCGGCCGCACCGAGACCGGCTCGGAAACCGGCCGGGCCGCAGAGGCGGGCCTCACGTACGCATGGCGACTGGAACGGACTCCCTGGGCGGCGGATCCTCTGGAGGAAGTCACGGTCCACGTGACCTTCGATGTGCAGGGGGAGGCCCGGAGCCTCTCGCTGAGCACGCTCGTCGACCCGACACGGACCGCCGCAACGCCCAGCGTTGCCACCGCCGCCCCATGAGTCCGCGACGTGTCACGATTTGCGGCCGATCGGGGATCCGGCGAGCCTTCACGCTCCTTGAGGTGCTTCTTTCGCTCGCGTTATCGGCAGTCGCGATCGTGGCGGTGCAGTCTGCCTTTGGGAGTGCGTTCCGCTTGCGCCAGCACGCTCAGGAAAGAGTCGATTCTGACCTGGCGGTCCATCGCGCTCTCCAAATCGTGCGCGAGGATCTGGCCGGCCTGCTGCCACGGGGAGGCCGCTTCTCCGGTGAACTGCAGACCGCGGCAGGCTCGGAGATCGAGCCTCCCGTGGGAGCGGTCGCAATCAGTCCCGACTTTGTCTGCACGTCCGGCCGAGTCGATGCCTGGTCGCCCTTCGGCGACGTCCAGCGCGTCAGCTACCATCTCGTGCCCAGCGGAGATAGCGCCACGCGCGATCGCTTTACCCTCGTGCGTTCGGTCCACCGCAATCTGCTACCCGTGACCGAGGCCGACGCCGACACGCAGACGCTATTGGACGACATAACCGACGCCGTGTTTGCGTACCATGACGGGGCCGGATGGGTCTCCGACTGGGATTCAGCCACGACCCGGACAATGCCCGTCGCGGTGCGCCTGACCCTGCAGCGCGCCGATTCGGAGGAGGCCGCGGCCGCGCAGGTCATTGAGTTAGTCGTCGCGATCGCCGTCGGCGAGCCGAGCCCATGAAACGGCGCCGCTCCACCGCTTGCCCGGCCCACAGCGGCTCGGTCCTCGTCATCGTGCTCTGGACCTGTTTCGGACTCGCCGCGCTGGCGCTCACCTTCGCCCACTCGATGAGCCTTGAGTTGCGCACCGCCGCGGCCCGCGCCAGCAATGCCGCCGCCCGCGCCGCCGCGGAGGGAGGGATGCGTTACGCGCAGTGGGTGCTCACCCAGCACGCGAGCGCCGGCCAAGTACCGCGCGCGTCAGACTACGAAGCCGAGGCCCTACCCGTCGGCGAGGCCATCTTCTCGCTGATCGGACGCGACGCGGACGCCGCGTCACCGGACCTCCCCTTCTTCGGCCTCGTGGACGAAGCCGCGAAGCTGAACCTGAACACCGCCTCGCAAGCCATGCTGGAGGCGCTGCCGGAGATGACGCCGGACGTGGCCGCGGCGATCCTCGACTGGCGCGACAGCGATGCCGAGCCCCGGGAGCAGGGGGCCGAGGACGAGACGTACTCCCGCCTCACTCCGGCCCGCCGCGCGAAGAACGGACCTTTTGAAACCGTCGAGGAGCTCCGCCTAGTCCACGGCGTCACGCTGGAGTTGCTGTACGGCGAGGACGCCAACTTAAACGGAGTGCTTGATCCGAACGAAGACGACGGCGACCTCTCGCCCCCGCTCGACGACCGCAACGGCGTGCTCCGGCGTGGCCTGATCGATTACCTCACCGTGCACAGCGCCCAGCCTAATCGCCGGAGCGACGGTTCGCGGCGCCTCGATCTGACCGCAAGCGAGGCGCGGCCGCGCCTTTTCCAGCTCCTGAACCAGCGACTGGGCGAGAGCCGTGCCGCCGAGGTCATCCGCTCGATTGAGGGACGTGCCTTGAGCAGCGTGGCCGAGTTGTTGGTGCGCGGGCGCCTGTCGGCCGCGGAGTTCGCACGCGTGCAGGGCGATCTGGCCAACTCCTCAGCGGCGCTCACCCGAGGTCTCGTCAACGTCAACACCGCACCCGAGGCAGTGCTGGCCTGCATCCCGGGAATCGGCGAAACCGGAGCCCGCGCGATTGTCGCCTACCGACTATCCCATCCGGAAGAACTCACCTCCATCGGCTGGCTGCCTGCGGCGCTGCCGTCGGAAGCCGTCATTCAAGCCGGACCGTTCATCACGGGGGAAAGCTACCAGTTCCTGGCCGACATCGAGGCGCTCGGACCGCACGGCCAAGGACGCAGCCGCCTGCGCGCGATCTTTGATCTGTCCTCCGGTTCACCCCGCCTCGTCCTGCGGCAGGAGGCCACCCGCTTCGGTCGCGCGTCGATCGACGATCCCACGGGAGCGACCCGCCTTTCCCGACTCTGACCCTCGCCTTTATGTCCTGGTTTCGATCCTCCCGTCCGTCTGCACTCCTAGGCCTCGTCTTTGAGAACGAGGCGGTGCTGGCAACCCTCGCCCGCGCGGACGCCGAGACCCCTTCTGCTCCCCTCCGACTGCCATGTGCGCTTGAGAGCGATGACCCCGCCCTGCTTGGCCGGGCGTTACGCCGCATGCTGCGCGTCGCCGGCTGGAAGGGAGACCGTTGCGTCGTCGGGCTTCCTACCGAGTGGTGCATCGCTCTGGCCACCACGGTTCCCGCGTTGTCGCCCGAGGATCTCGATGCCTTGCTCGCACTGGAGGCGGAAAGAGGACTTCCGAGCGATCTCACCGATTGGGTGATCGGACGCTGCACTAGCTCTGAGCCCACCGGAAATCAGGTCCTGCAAGTCGCACTCGGCCGCCCCCATCTCGCGCGGATCGAGACCGTGCTCCGCGCCGCTGGACTCCGACCGACGTTGATCACCGCCACGTTGACAGCAGCCGCACTCGCGGGCCCGCGGCCGGCGATCGTCGTGCATCAGGGCCGTTCCAGCGGAGCCTTCTGCCTCGCGGCTCGGAGTGGCGTGGTGACCCTGCGTGCGGTTGGCACGGGCGACGAATCCTTCGCTGAGTTGGCCCGCGAGCTTCGCATCACGCGCGAGGCACAGCCCACGCTACCGCCCCATGCACCCGCGCGACTGCTCCTCATCACCTCCAGTCCCGCCGCAGCCCACGGGCCCCGTGGCGATGACCCCGTCACCCTCTTCGGGCGCGCCGATTCCGTCGAAGTGCGTACGGATGACGCTCTGCCGGGCCTGTTGCTGACTGCGGTTCGGAACGAGCTCTCAAGCCTTCCGTCACTCCGCCCGCCCACGCCCGCCCGCTGGTCGACTCTGTTGCAGCGGTCGGGGTCCCGACGACTCCGCGCGCTGGCGCTCGCCGCGGCCGCCAGCGTTGCCGTGGTGGCGGCGGTATTTCTCTGGCGGGAGATCCAATTACAGTCCCTGCGCCACGAGTGGTCCGGTCTGCGACCGGAAGTCCAGCGCCTCGGCGAAGTACAGGCGCGCCTCAGGGAGTTTCGCGCGTGGGATGATCCCTCCCTCCCGAGCCTATCGCTGCTGCGTCTCGTCTCAGAGGCGTTTCCGGAGTCGGGAGCCGTGACCGCCCGATCAGTCGAACTGCGCCCGCCGCAGACCCTCACTGTGAGTGGCACGGCCCGGGAACACAGCGCGCTTCTCGCAACGGTGGATCGACTGCGCCAACAGCCGTCCGTCCGCAACGTCCGCGTTGAGCAGATCCGCGGGCAGAGTCCCGCACAGTTCACGTTCGCGGTGGAACTCAACCGCCCTGCCTCGCCATGAAGCTACCTCCTCGTCAAAGGCTACTGCTCCTCGCCAGCGGCGTCATGGTTGGTCTCCTCGCGCTCGATCGACTCGTGATCGGACCAGCGACCGCCCATTGGCAGGCCCGGACCACCGAGATCGCGGCGCTTGAGCGAACGCTCTCGGCAGGCCGCGCGGTCATCGAGCGTCGCGAGCAAACCGAGTCGGCGTGGCGTCGCCTCCGCGAAGGCGCGTTGCCCCTCGACCCTTCGATGGCTGAGCAACGCCTGCTCTCGTCACTCGAAACGTGGGCCCGCGCCCAGGGCGTGGAGCTCACGGGGCTTCGTCCCCGCTGGCGCAAGGCGAGCGCAAGCGACGCCTCGCTGCTGGAATGCCGACTCGACGCTTCCGGCTCATTGCCGGCCCTGGTGCGGGTACTGGGAGAGCTGGAGCGTTCTCCGCTGGCCCTCCGGGTCGAGAGCCTCGAACTCACTTCGCGTGACGAAACCGGCCAGCGCCTCGCGCTTGCCATCACCGTCACCGGGCTGCGCTTCGCCCCCTTGGAGGCTCGGCCATGAGCGCTTTCCGGTCTCACTCCTCCCGCGCGCGCTCGTGGACGGGCCTACTCGTCTTCGCCGCGCTCTGCGCGGCCGAAACGTCCGCGCAGGCGCAAGGTACCCCGACTCCTGGCTCGGATCCGGTCCGGATCATCACCGAGCGCAATATCTTTAATCCCTCGCGCCTCCCGCGCAGCAGCGTGACCCAGAGCTCACCCAGTGGGCCACCGTCGCCCGTCGCCGAGGTCGTCACGCTCGTCGGTGTACTGGAGGATGGCCAACGCCGACTGGCACTTTTCGATGGGACGAGCGCGACACTGCGTCAGGCCCTCACCGTGGGCGGGGACGTAGCGGGTTTGCTCCTGACTGCGATCGACCTCCAGCAGGTCTCCGTCTCGGCGGACGGCCAAATACTCGTCCTCCGGGTTGGAACATCGCTCGCCCGCGAACCGGGAGGCCCATGGCGTGCCGCCCCGGATGCCCGGGTCAGCCCGGGTTCATCCGACCCCGCTCCCGCCGCCGCCATCGCCCCCGCTTCACCGTCATCCGACCCCAGCGACGCCCTGCGTCGCCTCAAAGAACGCCGCCGCAAACAACTCAAGGAATGAAACGTCACGCTTCCCTCCACGCCCTCGCGCTCATCGCTGTGCTTGCCCAGCCGTCCGGCGGACGAGCCGCCGCCTCTGCGGCTGGCACCGAAGCGCCCGCGGTGGCCGTAACGCCGACACCGCCCGCGGCGGCATCGCCCGATGCCTCATCTGCATCGGGGCTGCGCTTCCACTTCCGCGGTGCACCGCTAGAGCTCGTGTTGCAGTACCTCAGCGAGGCAGCCGGATTCGTCATCGTGCTCGAGACTCCGGTGAAGGGCACCATCGATATGTGGAGCGCCCAGCCCATCTCCCGCGAGGAGGCCATCCCTCTGCTCAATCTGGCGCTCAATCGCCTTGGCTACACCGCGACGGTACAGGGCCGCACGCTCGTTGTCGCGGCCAAGGACGAGGCGCGGAAGCGGTCGCTGCCCGTCCGCACGGGTAACGACCCGCGCGAGATCCCGGCAAATGCCGACATGGTCATGCAGGTCATTCCGCTGCGTCACATCACCGCCGCCAAGGTCGCCAGCGACATTGCCAGCCTCGTCCCGCCCAGCGCCTTGCTGACGGCGAACGAGGACAGCAACTCCCTCGTCGTCACCGACACCAATCTGAATGTCCGTCACGTCGTCGAGATCGTCTCCGCGCTGGACCTGTCCGTGCAAAGCGACTCGGCGTTGAAGATCTTTCGGCTGCGCAACGCTGACCCGGTCGAAATCGCCGAGATCCTCACCTCACTCTTCAGTCCCTCGACGGGATCGGGGGGTGGTCAGGGCCAGACCGCAGCGTTCAGCTTTCCGGGCATGCCCCCGGGAATTGCCGCAGCGATCTCCGCCCGTGCCAGCCAGGTCGGGGGCGGACGCGCGGGCAACGGCGGCCGGGGCAACAACTCCGGTTCGCGCTCGGGCGCAACCGCCGTAAACGTGGTCTCCGATCCCCGCACGCAGTCGGTGGTGGTGACGGCCCCACGCGACGCGATGTTCCAGATCGGCGAGATCATCTCCCAGCTCGATGCGGGATCCGACCGCAAGCAAAAGGTCTTCGTCTACACGCTGGAGAACGCCGACGTGCAGCAGGTGGAGGCCGTGCTCCGCGACCTCTTTCAGGTCAGCGGCGGCCGCACTGGGTCATCCTCGTCCGCCAATCAGGCCGATCCTCTCTCCAACCGCGCCGCCAGCAACAACCAGCAGAGTGGCGCCTTCATGAACAACGCGTCGGGCAATCCACGCTAACCCAGCCGTCCCGCCATGACACCTTTTCCCGCCTTTCGCACCTTCGTCGCCGCGGCCGTTCTTCTCGCAGGCTCGGCCCCCCTTCTGGAAGCCCAGTCGGCGAATCGCACCAACGCCAACCGCACCGGTGGAGCCGGCAACAACGCTCGCCGTACCGGGGTCACCGCAGGAGGCGGGATGAACCGCACCGGCGGCGAACGCCAATACCAGAACGCCACCACCCTCGGCGACGCCATCATCAGCAGCAATCCAGAGACCCGGCGGATCATCGTCGTCACCGACGAGGAGACCAACGAGAGCATCCGGCAGGTGATCGAGAGTCTCGACCGACCCAAGCCACAGGTGCTGATCAACGTCGTATTCGTCCAGGTCACGCACAACAACGACCTCGACGTCGGCGCCGAGTTGCAGCGCCGCGGCATTTCCCTAGGAGACCGGACCACCTCCACCGCAAGCACCGTCTTCGGCGGATCCGCGACCGGCGGCATCTATAACGTGGTTGGCCCCGACGTGAACGCCACCCTCCGCGCCCTCTCCACCGTGGGAAAGACGGAGATTCTCTCGCGACCCTCCATCCTCGCCCGCAGCAGTCAGCAGGCCACCATCATGGTCGGTCAGGAGGTCCCGTTTATCACCAACTCACGCATCAGCGACACCGGCCAGACTACGAATACGGTGCAATATCAGGATATCGGAATCATCCTGCGCGTGACGCCCTTCATTACGTCCGAGGGTCTGGTCGAGATGATTGTCACCCCCGAGATTTCCGCGCTGAGCGAACGCACCGTCGCCATTTCCGACACCGTGAACACGCCGGTGATCGACAAACGCTCCGCCGATACGGTCGTGGTAACGCCAAGCGAGAGCACCGTCGTGATCGGCGGGCTCATCTCGAATCAGACCACCAGCCAAGACCGTAAGGTTCCGCTGCTCGGCGACGTTCCCCTCTTGGGCAACCTCTTCAAACGGACCACGCGGCAAACGGCCAAGACCGAGCTGCTGATCTTCCTCACGCCGCGGGTGGTGCAGCACCCGAACGATCTGGCGAAGCTGACCGATGTCGAGCGCGGCAAGCTGGAGCTCAAGGCGACGACGCTGCCGGCCGCGCAGGTCGACAAACTTGTCGGCGAGCCCTGAGTCCAACGCAGCCGAGCGCGGCGGATCTCCGGATCGCCGCGCGGGGCCGGTGCGTTTCCGGGTCGCGCCTAGAAACTCGGCGAGACCTGCACGGCTTCACCGGGCGACGCCTCGTAATTCTCGCCCTGACTCCAGGTCAGGTCGTTCACGAGGAGCTTGAAGATCACCGGACCGTGCGTCGGCAGAGTGATTGTCCAGCGGTTGTCAGCCTCACAGTGCATCGCGACGCCGGATGACCAATTGAGGCCCGCCCCCTGGCCGCGGATGAAGAGTGTGTTGCCGAAACCGACGTCGATGATCGCCGCGACTGTAATCGCCGCCGGCAACGCCGCGACCGGGGAGGCCGCGACCATGACCTTCGCCTCGTTGGCGTCCGGGATCGGAATGGGCTGCGGAGTGCGATGGGCAACGCGACGGGGCTTGAGAGCCTTGCGCGGCACCCGGGTCACCGTGGAGACCTTGACTGCTGCAGCGCGGCGGGTCTTGGGGCGCTTGACGGGCTTAACCTTTGGAGTGGCAGGCTTGGTGGGCTTCTTGGACTTCTTGCTCATGATGGATCAACCTCCGGTTTCAATCGTTCGGCGGACACAACATCCGCGCTTCAGCTTTGGACACCAGCAGACTCCATACCGTTCCCTGCGGGGCGTCGAGTGCGCCACTTGGTAAAAAAACGTCGCCTCCCGGTAAAAAAGAGGCGACGGCAGGAAAACTGGTGGAGCAGATGGGAATCAAACCCACGACCTCTTCATTGCGAACGAAGCGCTCTATCAACTGAGCTACTGCCCCGGAAAGGAAGGGAGTTTTTGAGGAAGCCCATGCTGCGAGTAAACACCAAAGTTTCAAGGGCGGGCCGCCAAGACGGGTCAGAGTCTCCGCTCTGGCTCGAGGCGAGCGAAGGCCAGCTTGCCGCCGGCGGCGGGCATCAGGCCCGTGATCTCGACGCGCACCACCTGACCGACCCGCGCGAGGGCGTCGGCCACCACCACCATCGAGCCGTCGTCGAAGAATCCAACGGCCTGCCCCGCTTCCTTGCCGGCCTTCACCAGCTGGACTTCCACGCTCTGACCGAGGGCGAGTTCGACCCGCAAGGAGCGCGCCAGCGCATGGAGATTCAGCCACGGGACCCCTTGGAACTCCGCCAGTTTGGCCAGATTGTAGTCCGTCGTCATCAGGCGCGCCTGCAGCGAGCGTGCGAGGAAGACCAGTTTGGCGTCGACTTCATCCGGCCGGGCCTCGCTCTCGTGCACGCGCAGGTCCAGCCGCGGGATGCGGCGTAGTTCATTCAGCACTTCAAGACCGCGTCGCCCGCGCGCCTGCCGATGCGGCTCCGGCGAATCGGCGATGGCCTGCACTGTATTCAAGACGAAGCGAGGGATTACGAGCGCAGCGCCGAGGAAACCCGACTCACATACCTTCACGATCCGTCCATCGATAAGTGCACTCGCATCGACAACGACCAAAGGAACGTGCACGTCATGCGGGACGAAGCGGACATAGGGGATCACCAGGTTGAACTCATCCTTACCCCGCAGCGCGATGACCGTGCCGAGGTAGCCACACGTCAGGAACAGGCCGAGGCGAGCCAGATAGATCATCTGCGGATCCCCCTGCTCGAACAAAGGCGACACACTCAGCAAGTAGCCGATCAGCGAGCCGATCCCGAGGCCAAACGTGACGGCACTTAGACCCCGCAGGGAGAATCCCCGCAACAAGACATCCACCAGCACGATCAGGATCCCGAGCAGCAGCCCCATGATGACGGCGAAAAGCCGCAACCGGTCCCACTCCGGAATCGCGTAGCATACCAAGCCACCCGCGGCACCGCACAGGGCCACGAACACGATCCGGATCGGCCAGAGGGTCTTGTTCATCGACCCCCATCCCTTCGGCTCACCCCCTCACCGAAAGAGGAAAAAAAGCACGAACGGCAAACCAATGCCAATCGCCATCAATAGATAAAGCCAGACCAGCACTCGGCTGGCTTTTGCCTTTTCTTCAGGGGTCGGCTCCATTGTCGTGCAGCGCAGCGAAACCCCGGACCATGAAAAAGCAATACTGGCTGGTGAAACAGGAACCCGAGACCTACGCTTGGGCGTCGTTCGTCGCCGACGGGCAGACGGTCTGGGATGGGGTGCGTAACTTCCAAGCCCGGAACAACTTGAAGGCGATGCAGGCCGGGGACGCCGTGCTTTTCTATGCCAGCATGGACCCGCGTCAGGTCATGGGAATCGCGGAGGTCGTGCAAACGGCCTTTCCAGATCCGACGGTCCCCGCGGACGAGGGTTGGGTCGCGGTCCGACTCCGGGCAGTGAAGGCACTGCGGCAACCGGTCACCCTGGCCGCGATCAAGGCCGACAAGGCACTCGCCGACATCGCGCTGATTCGACAGAGTCGCCTCTCTGTCATGCCGCTGCGGCGGGCGGAGTTCGATCGCATCGTGGAGCTCGGATCTGCCTAAGCCCCCGCGCAGCACGCTTCGAATCCGCTTCTCTCCCCGTGATTCCGCATCTCTCGATCCTCGCTCCCGGCCTGCTGGGCGGCTCCGTCGGCCTCGCCGCCCACGCCCGCGGAGTCGCCCAGCGCGTCACCGTCTGGGCACGCCGCCCCGAGGTGCGCATCGCCTTGGAGAGCCAACCTTGGTGTTCCAGCGTCGCCACCACGCCCGAAGCCGCCGTGCGCGAGGCGGATCTGGTCGTACTCGCCGCTCCGGTCGATCGCATCGTCGAGTTGGTCACGCAAATCGCCCCCCACGTTCGCAGCGGCGCCTGGGTCACCGACGTTGGTTCCACCAAAGGCGCGTTGACCCGCGCGGCCCATGCGGCGCTCGCCGGTCGGGCCCACTTCGTGGGTGCACATCCGATGGCCGGCAGCGAACGCACCGGCTGGGAGAACGGCCACGCCGATCTTTTCCGTGGAAGGGTCTGTTTCGTCACTCCGCTGCAAGCGACCGATCCGGCGGCGCTCGAAGGCGTAGCGCGTTTCTGGGCGGCGCTGGAAGCCGAGGTCACGACGGTCGACCCCGACATCCACGACGAAATCGTGGCCCACATCAGTCACCTACCGCAGGTGCTGGCCACGACCCTGTGCACGTTCCTCGCGCAGCAGAACCCCGGCTGGCGCAACTTCGCCGGCGGAGGGCTTCGTGACACCACGCGCATCGGGGCTAGCGATCCGGCGATGTGGATCGAGATTCTCCGCAATAATCGCGATGAGATTCTCCGTGCGCTCCGGGGTTACCAGAAGGAACTCGATGGACTGCACGCCGCGCTGGCGAATGCGGATTGGACGGAGCTGAAGGCACGTCTTGAGCGCGGTCGCGCCTACCGTTCGGCGTTCCGTCCCTGAACCGATCCTCCCGCTGCAACGACGCTGCCATGCCGCTGCCCGACCTGCTTCCCGTGGTCCCCTTCACCGCTCCCGTCCGGGGCAGCCTACGCCTACCGGGTTCCAAGAGCCTGACGAACCGCGCCCTGCTGCTCGCTGCGATGAGCCCGACCGCAGTGCGACTTGAGGGCGCGCTCGCCAGCGAGGACACCGTGTTGATGGCGACCGCCCTGCGCACGCTCGGCATCTCGGTCATCGCCGATCCGGCCGGCACCACGCTGGTGGTCAGCGGCCAGGACCAAGCGTTCTCCACCGCGCGCGCTGACCAGCCGATCGAGCTCTTCGTCGGCCTCGCCGGAACCGCCGCGCGGTTCCTCACCGCCTACTGCGCCACCGCGCCGCACGGCGTGTACCGCATCGACGGCATCGCGCAGATGCGGCGCCGCCCGATGCGCCCCCTACTGGACGCACTGCGCGCGCTCGGGGTC
>Ga0315904_10004960_pt1 | contig 18649 bp, 10 predicted proteins | sample LakEriMetagenome_6_FD_203529 | JGI IMG/M metagenome (GOLD analysis project Ga0315904, IMG submission 203529) | Freshwater fungal communities from buoy surface, Lake Erie, Ohio, United States - Buoy 12 MA120 | ecosystem: Environmental > Aquatic > Freshwater > Lake | place: USA: Lake Erie, Ohio...
AAACCACTACCGAGTTTCGAGCACGAGCACGAGCACCGCTTCGCTGAGCACGAGCACGAACGCCGACGACAAGTCAAAACCACTACCGAGTTTCGAGCACGAGCACGAGCACCGCTTCGCTGAGCACGAGCACGAACACCGACGACAAGTCAAAACCACTACCGCATTTCGAGAACGAGAACGAGTACTAGCACGAGAACGGGTGACTCCTCGATGAATGCGCCGTTTTATTCCGAAAGACAAAAAAAGAGGAATGTCAATGATTCCCTATGCCGAACTACACTGCAAATCGAACTTCTCTTTTCTCGAGGGTGCTTCCCATGCGGATGAGTTGATTGAGAGGGCGATCGAGTTGGGATACCGTGGCCTAGCGATTACGGATCGCAATACGCTTGCCGGTATCGTGCGCGGTCATGCAGTTGCCAAGGAGACAAATTTCAATTTCATTGTGGGTGCCGAGCTCCATCCGCTCGATGGTCCTCCGCTGTTAGTCTGGCCGCGCGATCGTGCCGCCTACGGTCGCCTCTGTCGACTCTTGACACAGGGACGCACTCGAGCGACCAAGGGTGACTGCCATTTATACTGGAGCGACATTGCGGAACATGCCGATGGCTGGATGGCCGGTCTTTGTTTGCGGCAACCCGATCCGCAACCGATCATGCCGCTCGAACAGGACTCGCTGCAACCCTCGGAAAGCCAATTATACGGTAACAGTCATCCGCCAAGCTCCTTAGCTCCGCCGCTTGTGACCGAACGCCGCATCGACTCGCAAATCGTCTGGCCACCCTGTCGATTCGAAGAAGATCGCGATGCCGATTGGCTACGGTGGCTGGGCATCTTTCGTGATCTATTTGCTCAGCGCGGTTCGTTGATGTGCGAACTACAACGCGGAGTAGATGACCGCGGCAAGATAGAACATCTGCAGAAACTCTCTCGAGATAGCGGAGTTCCCTTATTAGCTGGCGGAGACGTTCAGTACCATGTGCCCGAACGCATGATCCTGCATGATTGCGTAGCAGCGATTCGCGCGGGAACAACGGTCGATGCCATACGTCATCAACGACCAGCTAATGGACAACACTTCCTCAGACCGCTTGAAGACATCATGCGTATCTATCGCGATATACCCGAAGCGGTATCGCGAACCGTCGATATCGCCAGCCAGTGTCAATTTCGCTTGGATCAACTGCGATACGAATACCCTGTCGAACTCGCTCCGGAAGGATATACACCGATCGAGTACCTGAAGTATTTAGCTCGCAAGGGTGCTGAACGGCGATACCCAGCTGGCATTCCAGCGAAAATCGAAGAGCTCTTGAAACACGAACTTCAGCTGATCGAGGAACTGCATTACGAAGCTTACTTTTTAACGGTCTGGGATTTGGTTCGCTATGCGCGAGAGCGAGGTATTCTTTGTCAAGGTCGAGGCTCGGCGGCCAATAGCGTGGTCTGCTTCTGCCTCGGCGTCACCTCAGTCGATCCCGCGCAACTCGATTTGCTCTTTGAACGCTTCATCAGTCGTGAGCGTAATGAAGCGCCTGATATCGATGTTGATTTCGAACATCAGCGGCGCGAAGAAGTTTTGCAATACATCTATCAGAAATATGGAAGATACCGCGCTGGTATGACAGCTACGGTTATCACCTATCGCACTCGTTCAGCGATCCGCGATAGCGGCAAAGCACTCGGGGTCTCTCAAGACAAAATTGATGCAATCGCAAAAACGGTCGACTCGCGGAGTGAAACCGGTGGGTTACTTAATTGCTGCCAGGAAGCGGGGCTTGATCCACAATCGCCGCTGGGAAAACGATTCTTGTATGTTGTCCAAAACCTAATAGGCTTCCCACGCCATCTCTCACAACACACCGGCGGTATGGTCATGACGCGCGGTTGGCTGTGCGAACTATGTCCTATCGAAAATGCTTCGATGGATGGTCGTACCGTGATCCAATGGGACAAAGACGATCTCGATGAACTCGGCATACTCAAAGTCGACTGCCTATCCCTTGGCATGCTCTCCGCAATCCATCGAGCATTCGATCTCCTTAAAGCTCATTACGATGTCGATGTGAATCTCGCGACAGTACCACATGAGGATCGACAGGTTTACGAAATGATCAGCCAAGCGGATACCGTGGGGGTGTTTCAAATCGAAAGCCGTGCGCAGATGAGTATGCTTCCACGCCTTCGTCCGCAGTGCTATTACGATTTGGTCATCGAAGTTGCCATTGTGCGTCCGGGACCTATTCAAGGACAAATGGTTCATCCGTATCTTAAGGCGAGGCAAACGGGTCAACAGCCGCAGTATCCGAACGAAGAGATCGGAAAAGTATTGGCTAAGACGATGGGTGTTCCGATCTTCCAGGAGCAGGCGATGCGATTAGCCGTGGTCGCTGCAGGATTTACGCCAGGCGAAGCGGATCAGTTGCGGCGTGCCATGGCGGCTTGGCGTCGCCCCGGTGTGATCGATCGCTTTCGGCAGAAACTCATTCATGGCATGCTTGCCAATGGCCTGACACAGCAGTTTGCGGAAAGCGTCTTCACGCAAATACGAGGTTTCGGCGAATATGGATTTCCAGAATCTCACGCAGCAAGTTTCGCTTTACTGGTCTATGTTTCTGCTTGGCTGAAGTGCCATTATCCAGCGGTATTCTGCGCCGCGTTACTCAATAGTCAACCGATGGGCTTCTACGCTCCAGCGCAACTGGTTCAAGACGCTCAGCGCCATGGTGTTACCGTTGCCGGCGTGGACATCAATCACAGCGATTGGGAGACGACTTTGGAACCTGTTTCCGGTGGTCTCCGAAAACCTGGTGGTCGCAGATTACAACGCGAGTATCAAGTTCGACTTGGGCTGCATCAAATCCAAGGCATGCAAGAAGCACTTGCTCAACATATCGTCGCTCAACGTCGTAGCGGAGGGCGTTTCATCGATATCACACAACTGCAACAACGGACAGGGATCGGACAAGCGTTACTGACGCGACTGGCCGATGCTGGTGCCCTCTCTTCGCTGGCGGGGCATCGCCGCGCAGCGATTTGGCAATCGTTAGCGCAGGAGAAATCACCTGGTTCACTCTCTCTTCTAGAAGCGACTGGTGCGGACGAGGAGGAGCCTCTGCCTGAGAAACTTCGGCCGCTAGATAATTGCGAAGAAGTATTCGCTGACTATCAAACGACAGGCCTATCACTACGGGGACATCCGATTTCTTTTTATCGCGATGTACTGACTCGCCGTCGTATCAAAACGGCAGAACAGTTAAAGACGCTTCGCCATGGTCAATACGTTGCTGTCGCCGGCATGGTACTCTTGCGACAACGTCCTGGCACCGCCAAGGGAATCACGTTTGTGACTCTGGAAGATGAAACCGGCTCGATCAACCTTGTGCTTAAGATCGAGACGTGGGAGCGATACTATAAGATTGCCAAGCAATCCAATATGTGGCTGGTGCATGGCGTACTAGAGAATCGAAACGGTGTCATTCACGTTCTCGTTGGAAGACTGGAGGACCTTAGCCAGACGGTGACTCTGACACACCGCTCACGCGATTTTCGGTAGGGGTTAGAGAGTATCCCATCGGTACACGCGTGCCCCAGGGTCGTGCTCGTGCTCAGCGCAGCGGTGCTCAGCGCAGCGGTGCTCAGCGAAGCGGTGCTCGTGCTCGAATGACGCCACAAAACGCGGATTGACCAGACAAAAGTTTTTCGGTTTAAACCATGGTGTACGAACCGGGTACACGCGCGATCCGGGGTCGTGCTCGTGCTCAGCGAAGCGGTGCTCAGCGCAGCGGTGCTCGTACTCGAATGACGCCGCAAAACGCAGATTGACCAGACAAGAGTTTTTCGGTTTAAACCATGGTTTACGAACCGGGTACACGCGCGATCCGGGGTCGTGCTCGTGCTCAGCGCAGCGGTGCTCGTGCTCGAATGACGCCACAAAACGCGGATTGACCAGACAAAAGGTTTTCGGTTTAAACAATGGTGCACGAACCGGGTACACGCGCGTTCCGGGGTCGTGCTCGTGCTCAGCGCAGCGGTGCTCGTGCTCGAATGACGCCGCAAAACAGAGACGATCACGCAAAAAAGAATTCGGTTCAGACTGATTTTCTTACAACAAGATTGTGCGGGGTTTTCGACTCCCAAGTTTCGAGCACGAGCACGAGCACCGCTGCGCTGAGCACGAGCACGAATACCGACGACAAGTCAAAACCACTACCGTGTTTCGAGTACGAGCACGAGCACCGCTGCGCTGAGCACGAGCACGAATGCCGACGACAAGTCAAAGCCACTACCGTGTTTCGAGCACGAGCACGAGCACCGCTGCGCTGAGCACGAGCATGAACACCAACGACAAGTCAAAACCACTACCGAGTTTCGAGCACGAGCACCGCTTCGCTGAGCACGAGCACGAATACCGACGACAAGTCAAAACCACTACCGTATTTCGAGCACGAGCACGAGCACCGCTGCGCTGAGCACGAGCACGAATACCGACGACAAGTCAAAACCACTACCGTGTTTCGAGCACGAGCACCGCTGCGCTGAGCACGAGCACGAATACCAACGACAGGTCAAAACCACTACCGTGTTTCGAGTACGAGCACGAGCACCGCTTCGCTGAGCACGAGCACGAATACCGACGACAAGTCAAAACCACTACCGTGTTTCGAGCACGAGCATGAGCACCGCTTCGCTGAGCACGAGCACGAATGCCGACGACAAGTCAGAGCCACTGCCGTGTTTCGAGCACGAATATGAGCATCAGCACAAGCGAGAAAAAAGAGGCGGCATCATGCCGCCCAATCCAACCATCCCTGTTGGAACCGAGATCTTCTCGGTTGGAGTGCTATCCCTGGTCTCCAAAAGCAGTTCGAAAAAAGATTTTTAAAAGCACAACCGTAAATCTTTAGCAGATCCACTCTGGACGACTCCTAAAGAGAACCACCTGAGTCGTATCACGCTGCAAGAAAAATGGCTCGTTTCACGCTAAAGAGTAGTTGATAACTATCTGATGTTCGAAAGAAAAGCAAAGGCCATCCGTAGCCCACAGGCCATCCGTGAGTTATCTTGAGCAAAGGCTGCAAATCAAAGATGAGTTATGCGGGGATTGTGACAAGCTTGAATGAAAAGTCAAGCATGTTACTGACATATTTTCCACATTGCCGTAACCATCTAAAATACCTGTTTGCATGCTTGACAAAGAGATGGATTAACTTTATCGAACCGCTGTCAGAACGAGTTGTAGAAAGCCGTTGAAATGAAACCCACAGACTCACAACAGCCGTTCTCGATTCCGATTCCGCAAGAGTCTGATTCGGAAATTCGCGATGATCAAAATCTCGTGCACATTCATCCTGCTACGAAGTGGCTTGGACAAGATACAGCGCGAAGACTCGGTATCTTTCAACTTCCAGAAAACTTTCTCTTGTCCGTTGTCATTCCTGTTTTCAACGAAGTCAATACGATTGAAAACGTCATTCAGAGAGTTCGAAGTTCCGGTTTACCGATCGAAATTATTCTGGTCGATGACGGCAGTCGTGATGGAACTCGAGAGAAGTTGAAAAACTTAGAACAGCAATCCGATATTCGAATCATCTTGCACGAAAAAAATCGTGGCAAAGGTGCGGCTCTTAAAACCGGGTTTCAGCATGCTAAGGGTGATATCGTCGTCATTCAAGATGCCGATATGGAATACGATCCACAGGATTTTCGATATCTGATCCAGCCGATTATTGAAGGGGAAGCGGATGTCGTTTACGGCACTCGCTATGGACATCAAGACCGCCCCGTCGCACCCCTCTGGCATTATGCCGTGAATCGCTTTATCAGTTTACTGACCAGTATCAAAACGGGGCTTTACCTGTCCGATGTAGAAACCTGCTATAAACTCTTCCCTCGGAAACTAATCCAGGACTTGGTTCCAAGCCTCAAAGAGGATCGATTCGGGTTTGAAATCGAAGTGACAGTTCGTTTGGCTCGTCAAAAAATTCGATTCTACGAACGCCCCATACGATTCCACCGCCGCTCTTGGGATCAAGGTAAAAAAATTGGATGGAAAGATGGGGTCCGGGCCCTCTGGTGTATCTTGCGGTATTAAAACACTCTACAACCAAAACATACCATTGAAACCCGAAGGAACCATTGAATGCGATCCCTCGGTGTTCAAGCCAATGCCCAATCCACCCAACACCACTCTAGGTAACCTACAAAAACATGGCAACCGCGAGAACCTGGGCGATCAACCCAGCATTCCTCCAAGAAGTGAAGGACTTCAATACCGAGTATTGGAAGACCTACAACCACTTACAACATTGGACAATAGCTGTAGGACAAAGTGAGTCGCTTAGTGATGAAGCGGGAGTTCAAGAGACTTTAAATCTAGCTCGTCAAATTACCGTAGAGATGGCGAAACAGTTCTTGCTCGAAGAAACCTACGGTTACTTGCAAACTCCTTCGGGGCATAGTGCAGTATACGATAACGAAGTGGCATGCGCTCAAGGTCAACATCAGTCGCTTTATATGCTTGCTGGTGAAATCTGTGAATCACTGGAACTTGCCGGTTTCCAAGGATTACTTTCCGATGGCGTTAGGAAGCAACAAGATGCGATCCGAAAACTTAGCAAGGACTGGGCTGAGCATGAGCAATTAGAAAATAAGTTGATTCGCGGAGCGACTTGATAAGAGCCATCGACTTGGGTCTCTCTAACTCGATACAATTGAGTATCGTTCGACAAGCGATAATGCACAGCGCAAGAAGTGCTTCCATTTTGGTGCTACAAGATTGGTGCTATCAGACTATTGGGTAGGAAACCTGCTATGATCGTCATCTTCGAAGATGCTGCAGTGGACGCTTTGGCCCCGATGACGGTCGGGAGATTAGCCTGCACGGTCAGTTGCGGGGGCTTTCAGTTACTGGAAGTGATGAGCTATTTGGCGTCGATGTTACCAACGACTCCTTCCGCACATACACCATCGCTACTTGGTATTACGCGCCCCTATTTGCAGGCGATCCAAGAAGCCGACTATCCGCAACTTGCAAGCCTCAACCAAGCCGACCTTGATCTGAAACAGCATCCGAGGCTTTTGATCAATGCTCGGGTTCTGCCGGCGATGGCATACGCAGACAACTTAAAATTTCTCCTGACGGAAATGCGGTCTAGTGGTCCAGGAGAAGGGAGTAGCGGTGTGGTTTATTGCGGTGAGCAGATTGCCGCGATCATAAATCCTCCATGGACGCTTCAACAACTAAAACAAGCGGGTCACGAAGGGATCTCGCAGTTGCTAAACGCTGCGCGACAGCTACCGATTCTTGACACCAAACTGGAACTGATCCGCTGGCCTCATGAGGTGATCGCGCATCACATGGCTCTACTTGCGTCCAATCTACAGTATCGACTCCGATTGGGCGATTTTGAACAACTACAAGATGGTGTCTTCGTAGCCAGCGGCGCGAAGTTGGGCGACTATCTTTCGGTCGATACGAAGCAAGGCCCCATCGTGATCGATCGCGACGCACAGGTTGGACCATATACGCTGCTACGCGGTCCCGTTTATCTTGGACCCAAGTGTCGAATCCTGGAGCATGCGGCAATCAAAGATGCGGTCTCATTAGGGCATACAACCAAGATCGGCGGTGAAGTTGAGGCTTCGATCGTAGAGCCATTCTCCAACAAACAACACCATGGCTTTCTCGGCCATAGCTATCTTGGGAGCTGGATCAATCTCGGTGCGGGGACTTGCAATAGTGACCTTAAAAATACTTACGGTACCGTCAACATGGAATACCCCGCGGGTAAAGCGACGACCGGCATGCAATTCCTTGGTTGCGTCATGGGGAATTACTCCAAAACCGCGATCAACACCGGAATCTTTACAGGTAAGGTCATCGGAGCTTGCAGCATGATGTACGGTTTTGTGACTAGCAACGTCCCGAGCTTCGTCAATTACGCGCGACTTTTTGGCCAAGTCGCGACACTCCCACCTGAGGTGATGGTCGCAACCCAAGCGCGAATGTTCAGTCGCCGTCAGGTCAAGCAGCGACCGTGCGATATTCAGTTGATTCACGACATGTATCGACTGACTCAGGAAGAACGCGATCGCTTCCCCGATCTCCTATCACTGTGAGTGTCAAAACGTTGATCGATTTGCGTCGCTGGAGTTCGTACAATGCCGAATATTCAGCGACTTCGATCCAAGGAGTCAATCAATCCCCAGCTAATCGCTCCTATTTGGGGTTCGTAAAACCGGGACTAAACGACCAAGGAGAACGAAAAACCGCGGTTCGCCTCACAAAAAGTCGCTGACTGCTTGACAAATTGTAAGATTTAAGCGTGAATATATATCATCCGTTCATGCGGTTGAACGGATGAATGCAATCTCTAGTAGACCGGCTGCCGGTAGGAAGAACGGATCCTCTTTCGGATAATCGACACATATGAGTCTTTCGCAATATTTCAGTGGTTCCAAACGCGGCTTATCGTTTGAATTGTTTCCACCCAAAAGCGATGCCGGAATGGCTTCACTTTTGGAGACGGTTGATGAGCTGATGACGTTCGAGCCTGATTTTTTTACTTGTACTTATGGCGCTGGTGGGTCGACTCGCGATCGAACACTTCAGGTCGTCGAAGCGGTCGCGCGGAAACATAACGTTCCGGTTGCAAGTCATCTTACCTGCGTTGGCTCAACAGTCGATCAGTTGCGTGATTATTTGCATGCAGCCAAGCAGGCGATGGTCACTCATATCGTCGCCTTGAGAGGTGATCCACCGAAGGGAGAAACGGAATTCCGAGCGGTGGAGGGTGGCTTGCGCTATGCGAATGAATTGGTTGCATTGATCAAAAAAGATTTTCCAGAACTGGGCATTGCTGTTGCAGGCTATCCTGAAGTTCACCAAGAAGCGGTAGATGCAGCGACCGATTTGAAAAATCTTAAACGCAAAGTAGACGCTGGAGCTGACATCGTCGTAACTCAGTTGTTTTATGACAACAGCGACTTCTTCCGATTCGAAGAGGATTGCCGCAATATCGGAATTCAGGTTCCGATTGTTCCTGGCATTCTGCCAGTAACCAACTTAGCACAAATTCAACGTATCACGTCCCTCTGCAAAGCCAAACTGCCGCAATCCTTCGTCGATCGATTAGGCGAAAGATCTGATGAGCAGTGGCAATTCGAAGTGGGCGTCGAGTTTGCTCAGCAGCAGGTGAGTGAATTGCTTGACCGTGGGGTACCTGGCATTCACTTCTATGTACTCAACAAATCTCAAGCGACCCGGCGAGTGCTGGAAGCGGTTCGCTTCTCTGAAAGTCGAGCTTGATCTCTTGCGTTTGATTCCTTCGCTTCGGCGAAGGAATCGATTCGCTTATCTAACACGGGAACACTCGCTAAGTTCAAAACTTTCTGTTGGCTCCTAAGCGAACAGCTTTCTCCATTTCGCGATCTTGTATAGCAACACGCAAGTAGGAGAGTGAGTGATAACGCTGCTTTCAACCATCTCAATAGCTTCGCGCAGCGGGATCTTGACCATATCGATAATTTCTGTTCCTTCGCACGTTGCTTGACCGAAGGTCAAATCGGTCGCCACAAACAACGCAGTGGGTGAACGAATCGCAGCGGTGAAGGGATCGACGCTGCCAAGTTGCAGGAAATTCCTCGCGGTGATCCCAAGTTCCTCGTTCAATTCACGGATTGCGGTTTGCAGCGTACCCTCTGTTTCTTCGATGCCGCCGCTAACACCCTCGATGGTGACGCGCCCTACGGCATAGTGGAATTCTTGAGTGAGGTAGACGTAGTCTTCTTCATCCAATGCGACGACGCAAACTCCTGGCTTCAGTTCTACGGTGCAATAGGTTCCCGGTTTTCCATCGGGGCGCACTACCTGATCAACTTGCAATGTAATCCAGGGATCACGATAAACCTGCTGCGATTCACGAATGGTCCAGGGTCCATGTTTTCTCATAAAATCCAGCCTCTTTTTGACCGCTCTGGCAATAATTCCAGGGCATCACCATCGTTCTACTGGCAAAAGTCCATTTCAGGCATAAGAGGGTTTATCAGCCCCTTTTTCATGCGGAAATTACTGGATTTTTGCGCAAAATGAGAATCAGGCGTTAACTCCCGGTTTGGCGTTGTCGCCCTCGACGGTTAATATGGTAGTTGGGGAGGTCGCTTGCTGTACAGCGGACGTTGAAGGACTGTAGGCAATCAACGGATCCCCAGACCCAATCACCCGCCGGATCATTCCCTTGGGGATCGATCCCACGTTCGACACTCCACAGGAGCGACTTGGCTCCAGCTTCGGTTTCATCATTAGAAAGTTCTCCATGAGCAATCCCAGCGACCATCCAAGCACGGCTAGGCGGTGGGACATTTCCTTCTCCGTACCATTTATCCATCGCCTGAGAATGACCGAAGACTGCTTTGGTCGCGACTGGCCTGTGGTCTGCGAGCTCTTTGAAAATGGCTCATCGGAACAGGGTAGTGGTGGGCCTGCTCGTGTCCAGGTCTGGCTTGATGAAGGTGTTGCTAAAGCTTCTCGTGAATCGACGGCCAAGGGGCCTCGAGAAGATTCGGTCACTCGGAAAGCCATCGAGAACGATCCTTTTCTTCCCGCCGATTTGCCTGGTCGTATCGAAAAACTTTTCGAGCTTTCGTCTACGCCGCTGGAACTGACAGATCCTGTACAGGTCATTCCAGGTGGCGAAGACATCAAAAATAACTCGCGTTGGATCGACCATATCTTAGAACGCATCAACACGTCGAATTTAGATCGACGTAGTTACATTTTGGCAATTGGTGGCGGTGCCTTGCTGGACGCTGTTGGCTTTGCGGCAGCACTGGCCCATCGTGGTATTCGCCTAGTTCGTATTCCGACGACCACTCTTGCCCAAGCTGACTCAGGGGTCGGTGTTAAGAATGCCGTTAACTGGTTCAACAAGAAAAACTGGAAGGGTACGTTTGCTGTCCCTTGGGGAGTCGTCAACGATCAAGAAATTTTGCGACAATTACCCGATCGCGATTTCCGTTGCGGTTTTTCGGAAGCGGTGAAGGTTTCTCTGCTGAAGAGCCCGATCGCTTTCGAATTTCTCAACCGCCATGCGACTTCGATTTTCGAACGCTCTATGCCCGACGCCGTGGAAGCGATACGTCTTTCTGTATTGATGCATATCGATCATATAACGCGTGGGGGCGACCCATTTGAAATGCTACAGGCGCGACCGCTCGATTTTGGACATTGGTCGGCCCATAAACTGGAGGCATTGACCGAGTATCGCATTCGCCACGGCGAAGCGGTCAGCATTGGCGTGGCCGTCGATGTCGTTTATTCATCTCTAGTGCATGGCTTACCGGATAGTGTTGTACAGGCCACCCTTCAGACACTGACCAATCTGGGTTTACCGATTTATCATCCAGCGTTATCTGAAAAGAATCTTTTCGATGGACTCGAGGAATTTCGTCAACATCTTGGTGGCGAACTAACACTGACCATGCTTTCGGAAATAGGCCGACCGATCGAAGCCCATGCTGTCGACCACTCCGCAATGCGCAAGGCGATCCAAATCGTTGGACGCCACCATCAAAGCCTTCCTCAAACAACCACGACTTCGCCAGCGTCTAATAGCACCAGCTTTTTGCGTATCTGATTTGCATTCAGTTTAAACTGCTTTGCGACAACTTCCGCATAAACATTCAATTGCGGCGAGTATTGGCTGACTTGCAGATCGATCCACTCCTTTTTAGAGCCTTTCGACGGTTGCTGATCGGTTTTGAAATCGATGATTTCTGCTGCAATCACCTTGCCATTTTTCAGCACGAGCACGAGTCGATCGATTGAACCTTGTTGCAAACGCCCATTGAGCAAGACGGCAAACTTATGCTCGGTCTCTACGCGAGTCGCTGCACCGACATGATCTTTCTCGCCATAGTGCTCACTCGCAAAAAGCTGCAGTACCGCCGGGTGGCTGTAGTGTTTTCTCCAGCGTTTCCATAATGATTCCAAATCTACCAAGCCCCAGTGGGATCGGTCGATTGCCCCATTTGCGATGACTTCTCTCGTTGTTTCGACCATCGTAAGGTCATCACTCCAATTGAGCGCAGCGAACCACGCATGTTCGATAGTACCCTCTAGCGCTGCAACCGTTGTTTGAATGCCGAAAACCTTCACCGGCTCGATAATACGCTTTCGCCCAAGTGAATCCTCCTGGCGCGATCTATCTTCTGTTTGCGAAAGCGCCGATGGCGATGGGGCTGATTCGATTGCGCGGCGTGTTGTAAAACTAGGACGACGTTGGCGAATCGATGCTGCGCTGCTTACGGTAGGACCAACTTTTTCCTTGTTACCATCGGTCCTACCAGTATCGCTCGTACCCTTTGACTCTTTTACCTTAGACGACTCCTTCCCCTGGCGCTCCAGGATACGAAACCAATCACTTTCTCCATCCTCGTAGACTGTGCAATTCGCAGCGGACACGTTTTCCGGCGACAACAAGGTTGACTGTAGCAGTGATCCCATGGTCGCCTTGTCTTCGCCACCTTCATTCGGATGGATGTAAATATAAAGTCCATGCTTCGCACGCGTCATTGCGACGTATAACAAACAAAGACTCTCGGAAACTTGCAAGCCGGCATCCTTTCGAAATGCTTCGCGCCAGTCGTCATCGAGCATCTCCTGAAGTTCTTTGCTCATGTAACGAATGACCCCTTCCGGTTGCTCTGTCGCTCTACTTCGCATCGCCACAAACAAAGGTGGATGGCCTGTCATCGGATCATTCAAATTGGGAAGAAAGACAGAATCAAATTCCAAACCCTTCGACTGATGGATATTCATTACTCGAATTTGCGCGGGCTGTGGCAAAGCAACTTTCTCCGTTCGAATGTAATCGACAAATGCGAGAACACGCGAATGATCTGCCAGCGGAAAACTAAATCCAAGTTGAATCAATTGCCTCAATCTCTGCTGATCTCGCTGGTTACACGCTTCAGCCAGCAGACCGCAGTAATGGTTCAGGAACCATCCAAGGCCATGGTCAACAAGGTCTTGCCGCAAGCGATATGACAGTTCACCTGCCGTTGCGAGCCAATTCGCTGGCAACTTTCCAGCTATGGGTGAGTTCCTGACATGAAACAAGGCAACGCTATTGCCTGGGTGATCGGCGATTGTCAATAACGAGAGAATCACCTCAACTGCAGCGGAATCTGTTAACGGATTACCACCTTCTTGACTTACATCCAAATCGAATTTTTTCAGCAGATCGATCATCTGCCCTACTTCATCATTGGTGCGAACCAAGATACCAATTGAACCTGATGGATGCTTGCGTGCTAGATCGGCGATCTCGCTTGCTGCGAGGGAAAGAAGCCTATCTTTTTTCTCGGCTGCTTGTACCCCTTTTACCGAAGGACCATGGGTAATCTTCACATAACCTGGTAGGTTTCCGTAATGGGCTTTATGTTCGTCGAAATCTTCCAACCAACGCTGCGCTTCGACTTGTCCACGTCCATACTCTGCATGCTGATCCAAATTACCAAAAACCTTATTGACTGTATCGAGAATCAGCTGGCTACTTCGGCGACTCTCGGTAAGACTCTCTTTTCTAAGTTGAGGAAGTCGCTCTCCTACTTCGTCGAATAACTCTGCAATACCACCGCGCCAACCATAAATTGCCTGCTTGGTATCACCGACACAAAAGAAGCTTGCGGCTTCTTTCTTGCGCTGCCGATCGATATTAACGGCAAATGGCTGTAAAACCTCCCACTGAGTCAGAGAGGTATCCTGAAATTCATCCAGGAGCAGATGATCGACAGAGAAATCGAGGCGAAACCCAAGACTGTCAGTAGGAAGGTTGCGCTGTTTCAGCCAATGTGCGAGTTTGCGGCAGACATCTTCAAATGTCCATTCACGCAACTGTCGTTTCAGCGATTCGAGATGTTCATGATAGGCGTCAAGAAGTTCTCTGCTGCTAGTGGTCTGGTTCCGATAAATCGCCATTACCTTATGCATCGCTTGCTTCCGAATCACTTTTAGCGATTCGACGACACCTTTTGGAATGATTGCTTTTTGATAACGAGGCTCGGCTTGCTCAAGTGCTCGAATAAGCGTTAAGGCCGCGATTGCTTCCCAATCCGCACTGGCAACAAGGTTTTGAAGTTTTGTAACCGCTGTGGTGAGAGATTTATTGAAATCTTTTGTGGGCTGTATTGAAATCAGGGCCGTGTCGAGTTCCGAATCACCGGGCGCCGATGGAATGGCTGGGTTGTTCCACTGCTCGGCTCGTGTCACCTGACACAAAGAGGCTCCCTTTTCGACAGTATTCTCTATCTCGCGCAGGATACCAGCTGAGTATTCCCCTTTACCAAGCAGATTCAACATTGTCCGCATCTGTTCGAGGTTGTGCGAATCGAGCAATTGCTGAATCGCTTGCTGACGAACAGAGTGTTCGCGCTGTGGATCCATCAGTTGCCAACCGCCTGGTAGCCTTAACTCAAAGGCAAAAGCACGAGCCAGCTGTGAAAAGAAACTGTCTAGGGTGCTGATACGCAAGCGATGAAGTTGAGAGGTAATTTTTTTCAGCAGACTATCGCAATCTTCTTTGCTCAGTTTTACCGGTTTGAGATGATTGTTCAATTCCTCAAGTTCATGTTGATCAACACAGGCTTTTGCCAATCGTTCAAGAACTCTATCAAGAATCTCCCCAGCAGCTTTACGAGTAAACGTGGTTGCCAGAATACGATCGACCGACATACCGCCAGCAAGTAACTGCAGCAGTCTTGTGGATAGCTGAAAGGTCTTTCCCGTTCCCGCCGAAGCGCGGATCAGCAGAGCATCCTGATGTGGCGAGGGAACATCCAAAATACTTACCATATAAAATATCCTGTGCGTGAAGGCTTTGCTTGGAAAGAGGGTTGGCGAAAATATCTAACTTTGTTGGATGGGACGAAAAGGACCTCTTCGCAAGATATTGTTCTGACAAATCGCTTCGTAGGGATCTTCGGGAAAAGGGGCAGGGAAGACGGGAGGCCCAAATTGTCCTGCTCGAATCAAGCCAACAATTTCTTTCGCTTTTTCATCCGCACTTTTTAACGACTCCTCTTTAAAAGCCGCTACTCGGAACTGGGTATCGCTTAGCTTGCGAGGCAAAGTGATGTATCCCAACTGAATCGATTCACATCCCTCGACACGGCCAACCATGTGTCGATAGAGTGGCAATTGCAAATCCTTCCAAACCTGATTTTTTTCATCGTAGTGCGCTTTGAGTGGCTCATTGAAAGTGTCACTCGTCTTATAGTCCCAAATGGCCATCACTTTAGTCTCGGGATTATAATCGACTCGGTCGATACGACCTTTAAGTAATAGCGGTGCCTCTCCTTCGATTTCGAGTACAACACTTCCGACTTTCACTTCGTACTCGGTATGTAGGATGATCCATCCTTCTTTAGCACGAATCGCTTGCTGGTCGGCAAAGGCTTTTAGACGTTGGCGTGCTTGGGCTACTTGGATTTCAAGTGCAGCAGTTTTCTCAATACCAAATCTCTCAGCAACCAGCAGATCAAGTTCATTGCTCAAAAAGCTGAAGATGACCGCTGAATCCGTCGAAGTGGAAACCTTATCCTTTCCCATTCGATCAAGGCAATCGTGAATGAGTGTGCCGAATCGACGTGCATTCAATTCGCGATGACTGTCGTCGAGTGGATCAAGTCTTAATATGCGATCAAGATAATATCGATAAGGGCACGACAGATAACTCTTAAAGTCTGTAACCGAGAACGCTTCGGGGATATTTGGAGTAACGATCTGAGGTATTGGGAAAAGCGTGTCATCGGAAGCAGCTTTCCAGCGTTGCGGAAGTCGTTTCGAATCGTCGCGCACTGTAGGCTGTAGTAAATGCAAGACGCGCTGACCGATTTGATTCGCCTTGGTTGCGAACAATAGGCGACTCGGCAGAACAGGCTCTCCAGCAGTTCCCATTCTCCCAACGACTATTTCAAGTCTCTCGCGAGTTTGCGTCGCTACCATCAAAGAGTAGGCATCGCGAGCCCAGCGTCGTTCGTTATTGAGCAAACCAAGTTCTGAACGAAGTTGGTTTGGCAAAAAGGAATCCCCCTGAACAGAGTCAGGGACCGCCGTTAATGACATACCCGTTAACAATAATGCTGGTGAATCATCGAGCATCAATTCGAGCCAGCCAATCATTTCCACCGCCGCAGGATCTTGCTTGGCAGAAACTTGTGCAGCACCGATTTGTCTTAGCAACCAGCGTAGCCATTCGGCACAAGAAAATTGAATCGTGATTTTCGGAGGTATACTCGCTGCACTGCAAATCAAGTCGTTGATGAGCCGACAACTTTCCATCCACTGGTGCGCTGTCTTGTCATCCTCTTCAATTTGGAAATCGGCAAGAATTTTCTGGAAGAACTCCAACATCGCTTCAACCCAAATCTGCGGATGACGTTTTTCGCCACGTAGCGGTTTGAGAAGTTCGTTGATTTTCTCGGCAACATCGATCGCTAATTGTCTACAGGAAGTGTAGTACTCTGATGTAGTCGGTGATTTCCTGGAGGGAACATCGCGAATCAGAGTTTCATGGTAATAGCGATCGATACTGACCAGCCAATTGGGCTCCAGTGACAACTGTTTTCTGAGGTAAACCTCCATCGGTGGCTGCCGCAGTAAGCTGGCCCAATTCGCATAAGATTCATCTTGCAGAAACGCAGTCAGCGCACTGAGCAGCTTGAAGGGAGCTGCTTGATTAACAGACGATCCGGGACCGTAGCGGACGTTGAGATCATTTTGCTGAAACTGAAACTCCAGAAACGGGAGCAACGAAGCATCGGGCAGACCAATTGTGATGTCTTTTGGCGAGAATTCCTGCTGGATCTCAGATAAAAGCTCGGCCACTCGCTCTGCTTGATCGGCGGGTGCTCCAGCGACATGCAATTGTGAATCCTCAATCGGTATCTCGATCGCATGCCATGCTTCCGCCAATAAGCATCCTGTGTTATCAAAACCGCGATGCCAGGATTCTGGGGCTCCGACCAGTACCGTCACTTGTTTGCCCAGGTACTCGAGCAGATTTTTTTGAATCCGATTGAGGTCAACATTGCCAATCAAAATAATTTGATTGCTGGATTGAAGTTCATTTTTCTGCAAAGCGATTCGACGAGCTGTTTGCGCATCCCAGAGTTCTAATTCATCGAGGCGATCCCAATAAGCACGCTGCAATTTCGCTAAAGCATTCCATCGCAGTTCTTCTTGCTTGGAGGCGATCTGTTTTTCCCTCAGGATTTTTCCAACTCCAGCAAAATCTAAGTCATCGCTGGCCAGTTCACGGTGCATCCCCGCAAGTAGATTCGCTAAGTCCATCCATTCGTCGAGTCTCTGCCGATCTGGGATTTGAAATAGCCAGTCCGCAAAATCCGTAGCTGGCGCTTGCATGAGAACTTCGGTCCAAACCAGCGCCTGAACTAGATCACCGGCTAAAGGTCGCTTGGCGGTATAAAGCAATTCGGGAAGGGCTCCCATGGTGACCATCAAGGGTGGACTGAATTGCCAATCTTTCTCTTCGGCCAGCAAGACCAAGTATTCAAGCAAACGCCTTCCAGCCAAACTGCTAGGAACCACTACCGTGGCCTGCTCCAAATCAAGATGAGTCCCTTTAAGAAATCGCTCGGAAAGCCACTGGACTGCGGACCACAGAATAGGTTGATTCCAACCAATAAACTGTTTCTGGACTGCCATCATAAATCCTTCGGTTAAGAAGACCTTTCCTTGAAGTATCTGGTGGCATGTATGCTGACTCTATTGAGTCAGTCAGACAATCCCCCGCCCAAATTCATCCCACTAGCCTCAAAACCGAGAACCTGCGCAATCTAGGGGACTCGGGAAGCGTAATTCCTTCTAGCCGGTGGGGCTTTCGACTGAATTTTCTAGTCTGTTTGGTTCGATGGAAGACGATACACGTATCCTCCCCATTTAGTAGTCGTCGAAGTCTGTCGATGGTGGATGGTAGGCAGGACGTCTTCGGGGCTTAGGAACGGCTCTGTTGTCGTAATTCAAGCGTGTCCCTTTCTTTTCCTGCGGAACGTCGCTCATGGTGCAAGACAAACTACTGCAACGAGCTATGTTCACTCGGTTTAGCCAACCTTGGCAGATTGGATTAGCGATTGCTCTCGGATTGACACTCGGACTGATGCCCAAGTTCAATCTTTTGATGGTGCCCCTCGCTTTGGCAATTCTTACCGCTCCGATTAGCCTTGGGCTTTGCTTGATAGTAGCCCTTCCCACGATGCTCATATCCTCGCAGTTGTCTGGGATCGAGGATTCGCTGGGATCTTATCTGTTATCCCTACCCGGTTTGCGGGGTACCTGGAATTGGATGTATAGCCAGCCGTTGCTGCGTGCCACGCGGTTTTACAACAGCCAAGAGCTTGGATCGTTGGTCTTTGCCACATTCAGCTTTTATCCAGTCTATTTTGCAACCACAACTTTTCTGCAACGTCATCGCAAGTTGGACGATCTCGATTTAAATCGCAGCGACAACATGGAACGGGTTCAAAAAACGGAACGCCTTCCACAAGGCATCAAATCACACCTACCTTTGGATTCTCGCCCGGTAGCACCGCCACGAATGATACCTCGCCAGGCTACCTCGCGTTC
>Ga0315904_10004963_pt1 | contig 18641 bp, 18 predicted proteins | sample LakEriMetagenome_6_FD_203529 | JGI IMG/M metagenome (GOLD analysis project Ga0315904, IMG submission 203529) | Freshwater fungal communities from buoy surface, Lake Erie, Ohio, United States - Buoy 12 MA120 | ecosystem: Environmental > Aquatic > Freshwater > Lake | place: USA: Lake Erie, Ohio...
GCAGGGGCCGGAGTCAGCAGGTACACGAGGCCGAAGGAGCTCACAAGCGCGGCCGCGCCGAGCATCACCAGACCCATAAGCCCGCTCGCAGGTTTTGCGCCTGTCGCAGCATCACCCGCTTCCGGTTTTGCCTCTGCCGCGGGATCAGCCGCCTTAGGTTTCTTTTCTGGCTTTTTGGCCATTCACGACCCCGAATTCTATCACGCAGTGCTGAACTGAATAGAACGATGCTGAGTAAAGATAACCTTAACGAATTGGCGGCTAATTTTAATCATTAGGCTCGATTCGGACCCTACCGGGACAGTTTGTTTATGAAATTCCTTGATACACTTAGAGCTTTGTCGCTGCCCCGCCAGCTCATGCTGGCGGGTGCTGTGCTGGGCATCGTGATGGCCATGAGCTTCATGGTGCAGGGTGTGACCAAGGAGCCAATGGCGCTTCTGTATTCCGGGCTCGAGCCGCAATATGCCGGCGAGATCATCGAAGAACTCGAGGGCAGCCAGACGCCTTACGAGCTTCGGGGCGGCGCCATTTTCATTCCGCAGAGCCAGCGCGACGAGGTCCGTTTTGCCCTTGCCAGGGAAGGTTTGCCAAGACAGTCGGTGCAAGGCTATGAACTGCTGGACGACGTCAATGGTTTCTCGGTCACCTCCGAAATGTACAATGCCTCCTACTGGCGGGCGAAGGAAGGCGAACTGACCCGTACCATCCAGGCCATTCCCGGCATAACCTCGGTGCGTGTTCACATTGGCGCCAGCCTTCGTTCGGGGTTTTCGCGTTCACAGGCTGCCCAGACCGCGTCGGTCACCATCGCGACGGCTTATGCGCTGTCGCAGGAGCAGGCCGAAGCCATTCAATACCTCGTCGCCCTGGCGGTCTCGGGGCTGAACCCGAAAGACGTCGCCGTAATCGACCCGTCCAAGGGCATTCTTGCCGGACCGAAAACTGACAAGGCCGCCGAACCGGCGGTAGCGGCCGCCGACCAGGCGAGCGCGCTGGAACAGAAGATCACGGGCCTGTTGGAGGCGCGTGTTGGCATTGGCAATGCACGCGTTTCAGTATCGGTGGATGTCAGCCGCGAGCGCCAGCTGGTTTCAACGGTTGCATTTGACCCCGAGTCAAAAGTCGTCCGTAGCCGGACAACAAGCGATGCTGCCGAATCCGGCTCCGGCGGCGGGGGCGCGCTGACCGTTGCTAGTAATCTTCCGCAGGAAGAGGGCGCCGCCGCCAGCGGTGCAAGCAGCAATACGTCGAAGAACTCGTCGGAGAACATTGCCTATGAAATTAACGAGACGCGCACCGAGGTTGAAAAGCTGCCCGGCCAGATCGAGCGCATCTCGATTGCGGTCCTGCTGAATGAACAGTCCCTGGGTATTGACCCTGCAGCAGCCGACGCTGCGACAATCCGCGAGAATATGATCTCCGATCTGCAGGCGCTGGTCACATCAGGCGCAGGCTTGAATATGGAGCGCGGCGACTCGATCTCTGTCGAGCTGATGCCTTTCCAGGAGGCGGCGCAGACCGATATGGTGCCCGCACCAGGCATGATACAGCAGCTGGTCGAGCGATATCTCTGGTCCGGATTGCAGGCCCTGCTGCTCGGCGTCGTCGTGATTGCGCTGGCCTTTGGCGTAGTGCGCCCGATGCTGGCCCCGAAAGAGGGGACCGCCGCGCTAGGTGGAAGATCAGATCAGGGCGCAGCGATGGCCGGTGCAGGCGTTTCGTCGGATTCCGATCCGTTCAATTACCTTAAGGATTATGCCAAGGAGCGTGAGGACGAGACGGCCGCTTTGCTTCAGCAATGGCTGAATGAGGACCAGAAGGTCGCCGTTAATGAGTAAAGCCCTGTTCTTGAGCCTTCCCCGGTTTGACGCCAATGGAGGCTTGTTGCCCCCCACAGATTGGCTGCGTTCCTTCGATGACACGGGCAGCTGCCGCGTGGCTCCCGCTGATGACCGGGCATATGGCGAGCCGGCGCAGGCTGAGACGCCGGTCGTCCAGGCCACTCTGGCACAGCTCGACCTTCGTAAACTGGAAGCATCGCTGACAGTGCTGAACGCAAGGCTGGATAAGATCGAGCGTGACGCGCAGGCGCAGACCCTCGAGGCTGTGCAGTCCATCGCCGCCAGGTTGTTTCCGCTGCTGTCGAAAGATTTCCTCGCCGAAGAGATCGGACGTCATTTGCCGCAACTCGTTCCGCCGCTCGCGGCGGCAGTTGAGATCCGCGCGGATGTTTCGTTGACAGATGACCTGCAGGCGATGCTTGAGCGAAATTCAGCGCTCGCAAATCGCTGCACGGTCTTGTCCGGTGCAGGGCAGGGCCGTGTCGATGTTTCCTGGCAGACTGGTGGGCTGTCCTTCGATTTTGAAGGCCTGCTGCAAGCCTGCCTTTCGCATCTGAATCCAAACCAAACCATGACCAAGGAGTAGAGGAATGGCTCTTCCTGACAAAGCACCGGCCGATACAGCCGCTGACGAGCGCAGGGATGCGAGCGGCCGGAACGCGCTCCGCCGCTCCATTTACAGTGTGCCCGTGACCGTGACCGTTTCGATTGGGCAGAAACGCCTCAGTGTGTCCGAGATCCTTGAGCTGCAGCCGGAATCAATTATTCCGCTATCGTCGCGTATCGACGACCCGGTCGATCTGACGATCGAAAACCGTCTGATTGCCCGCGGTGAGCTCGTTGAAACCGGTGACGGCCAGATTGCCGTCAAGATTATCGAGATTATTGAACGCACACCGGACGAGAATGCCTAGCAGCGCCACAATTCTGAGACTTCTGCTCCTGATCGCGGCGGCGGCATTCCTGGCCGGCGCTGCGCAGGCGCAACAAGCCGTACCAGGACAAATTCCTGCACTGGAGGGATTGATCAATCCTGGCGGCGACGGCCAGCTCAGCAGCTCGGTCATTCAGCTGCTACTGCTGGTGTCGGTATTGAGCCTTGTGCCTGGCATAGCCATGATGGTGACCTGCCTGCCTTTCATGGTCATCGTATTCTCGTTTATGCGCCAGGCCATTGGTGTACAGCAGGCCCCGCCCAACATGATGATCATGGCGCTGGCGATGTTCCTGACCTTCTTCGTCATGGAACCAGTGTTCATGGCCGCCTGGGAGACGGGGCTCCAGCCCTACATGAACGGCACGCTCAGCGAAGAGCAGGCCTGGGCGCTGACGACTGAACCATTCCGCGAATTCATGATGAAGCGCACGGATCCTGAAGCTCTGATGACGCTGGCTGACGCGGTCAACAGGCCTGTGGTTGAGGGCGAGGCGCCGTCATTCTCGCTGCTTTCAACTGCCTTCATGCTGAGTGAAATCAAACATGCCTTCCAGATCGGTTTCGTAATCTTTCTGCCGTTTATGGTGATCGACCTGGTGGTCGCATCCGTGCTGATGGCTGTCGGCATGATGATGGTGCCGCCAACGGTCGTGTCATTGCCGTTCAAGCTCGGGTTTTTCGTTCTGGCGGACGGCTGGCTGAAGATTACTGAAGCGGTACTCAGAGGTTATACGTAATGGATACGCCCGTGAAGCGCGACCGGCCTGAAATGGCGAGACCGGCTGCTTTGGCTGGTCAGGGTTCCCGGCCGGGAGTAATTACGGCGTCGCAGCGCGCTGCGGTGATTATTTCCCTGCTCGGAGAAGCGGCGGCCAAGCCAATTGTCGAGAAACTTGACGATGTCGCGCTCGCAAAGGTCATCAGGGCGCTTGAAACCATCTCGATGCTGGCCCGGGAAGAACTTATCGAGATCGTGGTCGATTTCATCAGCCAGCTTCGGCAGAATGCGGGAGCTATGCGCGGCGGCGCTGCAAAGGCCCGCGAACTCATGTCCGGTATCGTGGACGCAAACCGGCTCAGCCTTATTTACGGAAACTCGCCCGATACCGGGAACTCAGGCGCTCAGGAAACCGGCGACATCTGGACGCGCCTTTGTAAGCGTGAACCGCGCCTGATTGCTGAATACCTCAGCCGGCTGTCGCCCAACATCATCGCCATGATCTTGCGCAAGCTGGACGCAGGCATGGCATCCAGTATTCTCTGCCTTCTTCCAGAAGAAAAGCTCAGCCCCACACTCGGCCAGATGGTCGATTCCCCTAAGGTTGATCCGGGCATCGATTCTGTCATTGAGCGGATGATCGAGATAGAGTTCCTCAACAATAAAGAGGAAGAAGGCACAGACGCGCAAGACGCTTACCTTGAAACGATAGGCGAAGTACTGAGCCTGATACCTGATAGCAAACGCGATAGTCTCGTGAGCTTTCTTCGCAGTGAACACGAGACGAAACTGGAGATCATCCAGAAGGGGCTGTTCACAATCGAAGCCTTGCCGGACATCCTGGCGCGCAACTCGGTGCCTGTGGTGTTCAAGGAGATAGATCCGGCCGTTCTGATCAAGCTGCTCGCGAGCCTGCGCGAGAACTATTCGGCGGTTTCGGACTACCTGCTCGGCAATATATCGTCGCGCATGGCGGATTCGATGCGCGAAGAAATGAAGGATGTGCCGAATGTGCCGCGCGAAGTTGCAGACGAGCTTCAGCGCGAATTCCTGACCGCCCTGATGGGGCTGAAGCGCCGCGGATTGATCACGATGAACCGCCTGCCCCCGAAGGAAGAGTAGCCGGCATCCCGACTATCGGATTATCAGATCGGCGTGTATCGAACCTGCTGTTTTCATGGCCCGGATGATATCTGCCATTTCCTGCGGCGACACGCCGAGGGCGTTCAGGCCATTGATCAACTGGGATAAGGTCACGTTCGGCTGGAGTAGTGCAATGTTGCCGCTGCCGGTTTCTGTGATCTCGATATCGGAGCGCGGCATGATGATCGATTCGCCTTCCGAGAAAGGGTTCGGTTGAGAAGCGACAGGGTATTCGGTCACGCTTATCGAGATGTCACCTTGTGCGATGGCCACTTTAGAGATCGTTACGTCTTCGCCAAGGACAATTGTGCCAGACTTCTCGTCAATGACGATGCGGGCAGGGGAGGCGACCTGCACGGGCATATTCTCGATGCTGGCGAGCAGGCGTGAGGGTGTGTCTGTCAAGCCGCTGAGGTCAAGCTGGACTGTGCCCGGATCGAGCATCGAGGCGATCGGGATCCTGAACGCTGAGTTGATGGTGTCTTCGATCCGCGCGGCCGTCGTAAAATCCGGATTGCGCAGGGCGAGGACGATCCTGTCGCGATCATTGAAGTCGAAATTGACCTCGCGCTCAATCCGCGCGCCGTTTGGAACAGAGCCGCCAGTCGGTGTGCCGCGGGTCGTTCGCGCGGCTTGCGCCTTTACGTCGATGCCGCTGACAATGATGCTGCCTTGAGCGACGGCGTAGACTTCGTTATCCCCCCCCTTGAGCGGTGTCAGGATCAGCGTGCCACCTTCAAGGCTGCTGGCATCTCCTATGGAGGAGACCGAGACGTCGATGCTTGAACCGTTGCGTGCGAAAGCCGGCAGGGACGCCGTCACCAGCACGGCGGCCACGTTCTTCGGCTTGATCTCTTCGCCTTGCACGTTGACGCCCAGGCGCTCCAGCATATGGGTGAGAGAATCTTCCGTGAACGGTGAATTACGTACCGAGTCCCCGGTGCCGTTAAGGCCTACCACGATGCCGTAGCCTACAAGGTCATTCTGGCGCACGCCTTCAACATCAACGATATCGCGGATGCGCGACTGGGCGCCGGCTGGGGGAGCCCCGAACAGGGCTGACAGGCCCAGGGCGGCGATGAGCAAGATGGGCAACTTCATCACTTTACCTCAGGAAATTCAGAAGCGACAGGGAAGAGAGGCGTGAGGTGAGCATGAACGACGCTTCCAGCGCTGTTTCGAGTTGCTTGAGCGCCGTGGCTGCTTCGTACTGGTCGCGGCCCCAAAGGCTGTTCAGTTCTTTGGTGAAGATGGTCTCTTCGATATCGAGGGAAGCCTTTTCCATCTCGATTTGCGATTGCGTTACGCCGCGGTCCGCACGCAGGTTGGTCAGGTCTGACAGGCCCGCGCTCACCTGCTCAGCGCCGGCCAGAGAGATCTCCGGATTGGTCCTGAACAGGGCAGGGCTGCTGGCGGGATCGGACAGGGCCATCACGGCGAGACCCGAGATCAGCTTGACGATGGAGGCATCGTTTGCGGTCACGGCATCAGGATCCGAAGCGTTGATTGCGCTGCGCAGCGCGGAGGTCTGCCAGCCGCCACCCGGTGCATTGAAGTAGGTATCGAGCGCCACGGCAAAGTCTGTTGAGCTGGCGGCGACATCCGCAAGGTTTCGAATCACATCAAGCAGATCGCCAGGGCTTCCGAGGGGCTGGGTGTCGGTTGCATCGCCAGCAAAGAGAAACCGTTCGCCAAAGCGCACGTTCACCAGATTGAAGACCTGCCCGAGCGCTGCCTCTGCGTCACGCGCTGTCAGGCCCTGGAGCCTTTGATCCTTGCTTATAACGGCGTCACGCATCTTCGTGTCGAGACCGGCGACGCGCTCGTTGATCAGGGCCAGGCTGCGCTGCGTCACTTCAAGCCGCCCTTCGCGAAGGCTGATCTGTTCGCGCCGCAAGCCGATGTCTTCGACGGCTTTCTGGCTCAGCATGGCAGTGCCAATCCGGCCGGAAAGGTGCGCCGTGAGATCGGAATAGCGCCCTGTCGTGGCCTCCTCGGCGGTTCGCGTCAGGCTCTCGCGCAGGCTGGCGACAGTCTGGCCGAAGGCGGGGGAGATGATGTGGCTGGCTGGGGGGGGGATCCGCATGATCTCAGAGTTCCATCAGAGTATTGATCATCTTGCCCGCGACCTCGATGACGCGCGCGTTTGCGGCGTAAGCCTGTTCTATGAGCAGCAGATCCTGAAATTGGCTGTCGAGATCGACGCCAGTCGCCGACCGCTCGGCTTCGAGGAGCACGACATACTGCGCCTGAGACGAAGACAGGGCGGCTTCGTGAGAGATGCGCGACTGGCCTGCGAGCGACGAAATCTGCGCCGCCATGCCGGTTGCAGAGTAGCCGCCCTGAAACCCATTGGCGGTGACCGACTGTACGGCCGTGAAGGCGTCAAACAAGCCCTTCAGGATAGACTGGTTGCCGGCTGCGCCGGGCGTGGCGGCGCCGAGGCCGTCGCGCAGGCGCCAGACGGCGCCTCCCTGCTGGGGGTCGACCGCCGCGTTGATCGATATCCTTCCGGCGAGGCCTGGTCCGCCGCCTGGGTCAGTGTCGATGAACAGTCCCGGGTCGCCGGGTGTCTTGGTCGGATCGATTGCATCATCAGACAATCGGCTGATGAGATCACTGGCAATCGTGTCGAGCTGATCGCTGAGGGCAGGGAGTTCCTGGTCACGCAGCGTGAAGAGGGCGCCGAACATGCCGCTGGAGACAGCGCCGAACGAGGACGCGCCTGGCGTGATCTCGACGCCGTCAACGCTTATACCGGAAAGGGCGCCATTGGCGAATGTCTGATTGAGGCCGAAGGTCGGGGTGGGCGTGAACTCTATCGCCCGGGCGTTGCCAGCAAGCAGGAAGACGCCTTCCGGCGTCATGATATCGATCTTGCCGTAATCGCGTTCGATCGTCTGGACCGGAATGTATTCGGCAATCGCGTCGAGTACACGCTGACGTTCGTCCAGCAGGGCGGCGGCTTCAGGGCTGCTGCGGTTGGCGCTCGCAAGGCGGTTGTTGAGGCTCTCGACCTGTTTCAAGGCCGAGTTCACCGCGCTGACGCCCTCAGCGATCTCGCGGTCCGCTTCTGCGCGCTGAGTTGAAACAATCCCGGAGAGGCTTTTGAGCTCACTCGTTATGTTTCTGGCCGCAGTTAACAGTGCGGCGGCGCTGCTGGAGGATTCCGGTGTGGCAACCGAGCGCGAGAGTGCTGTTTCAAAATCAGAGAAAGTCTTGAACAGACCGTTCCCGTTCGCCGTGTCGCCAATGCGGCTGGAGATGGACTGCCAGGTTGAGGCAAGTACATTGGCCTTTGAGACGTCGCTGGTCAGTTCGCGGCGCGCAGCCTTGACGGCGACGTCCTGGGGCCGGCTCACGTCGTTCGCGGTCACCCCGTTGCTCTGTCCGCCGAGCATCGATTCACTCAGCGTGACCGACCGGCGCACATAGCCGGGCGTCGTCGCGTTGGCGACGTTGCTCGCGGCGATATCGGCCCTCAGGCTGCTAGCCTGAAGGCCGGACTTCGCGGCGGAGATGGCGCTGGAGAGACTCACTCAGAAGTCCGCCTTACCGTTCTGGTTCTCTATCGCTTCAGGTTCGTTGTTTCCTGAAGCATGTCATCGACCGTCTGGACGATCTTCGCATTCGACGAATAGGCCCGCTGGGTTTCGATGAGATCGGTAAGTTCTGCCGCGATATCGGTGGTCGACTCCATCAGCGAGTAGCCCGCAACGCCGCCTACCGGTCCGTTATTGCCGTCCCAGAGATAGAGGTTGCCGCTCTTGCCCGAGAGCCCATAGGACTGGGCGTCGAGCTCGTTGAGGCCAAGCATGTTCGGAACATCGGCTACCGGGATCTGATAAAGTGTGCGGCGAAAACCTGTATTGTAAAGCGCCTGCAGATAGCCCCGATCATCGATTTCAATCGATTTAACAGAGCCGATCGGCGTGCCGTCCTTGGTGACCGCCGTTGGTGCGAAAGGCGCGGCAAACTGTGAAATACCTGTGCTCTGGCCGGGCTGTCCGATAAAGACTTCGACAGGCCCATGCGGCAAGGTGAACGAGACCAGGCCCGTGGCAGGGTCATAAGTTGCCCCGTTGCTTGCGGTTGCGGACAATATGCGGCCGCTTCCGGAAGCTGAATCGCTGAAGACGATATCCATTTCGCCGATCGCGGCGGCCCCCGTGGCGCTGTCGAAGATCTCGACGGTCCACTGGTTGGAAGCGCCCGTGGCAGGTACGGTGGGCGTCAACTGGAAGGTGAGCGTTTCGCCGCGGCCGATATTGTCGTAGTATTCGACCGGCAGCAGGTAGGCCTCGCCGGTACCTGTAGAACGGGTTGCACTCGCAGGCAGGTTGATACCAAGATCGATCCGCGATGTCGGGGTCGCCGAAAACTGCGCTTCGCGAAGGTTGATCGGCTGGAGGTCGGCGCCGCTGTTGCGGACGACATTGCCGATATTGCCTGAAGAATCTGCGGGCCAGCCGAGCAGGAAGAGGCCGCTCTGGGTGCGAAGGTTGCCGTCCTTGTCAGGGTAGAATGAGCCGGATGGGGTGAGTCTCAGGCTTCGGTCTGCTGCAGGCGTACCGATTCCGGAGGCGTCGGTTACGGGCAGCAATCCCCGGCCCGCGACGGCCACATCGGTCGAGCTTCCGGTCGAGATAAGGGCGCCCGCGTTGCCTATGTCCTTGTACGTTGTAACGCGGACACCGCCGGCAGCATAAGATGAAGAGCGCTGCTGCAGGACCATGCTGGAGAAGTCGGCCTGGCTGCGCTTGTAGCCGTTGGTTCCGGCGTTAGCGATGTTATCGGAAATTGCCGCGAGGCGTGTGCCATTGACACTCAGCCCCATTACCCCGGCGTTCAGGGATGATGAAATGCTCATATCTGGTTGCTCCTGCGTCAGATTAAGCCGCAGTGTGGAGCGAAGGTGTAAACAACCCGATAATCCGCGTTCACACTTTGAGTATAGTGTGTGGGGGCTGGCCGATCATCCCGGCGCAAAGCCTCAGTCGGTCAGGATCGTGATCGAGATGCGCCGGTTCTGGGCGGCGCCAGGGTTCTCCCTGATCAGAGGTGCGGTATCTGCTTTGCCTGAAACTTCGCGCATCCGCCCGGGATCGATGCCGGTGCGCAGCAGCAGGCGGCGTGCTGCGTTAGCACGGTCAGCCGACAGGTTCCAGTTGTCGTAGACCGCGCCGTTTCGGTAGCCCCGATTGTCCGTATGGCCTGCAATCTTGAAATCATTCTCAAAACTTAAAAACGATTTAGAGACCATATCGAGGAGTTCAATCAGCAGGTCTGAGGGCACGGCGCGGCCGACAGGGAAGAGCGGCTCGCTCTCGGAGTCGACCAGTTCCAGAACGATGCCCTCGGGCGACATCTTGATGAGAAGGTGCTCTGAAAGCTGGCGGCTCTCGTTGCCAAGCGATTCCTTCAGGGACTCAAAGCTGTCTGCAATCGCCTGCGCTTCAGCCTGTGATGCGGTATCGCCAGTTTCGCTTTGCTGCTTCGCCTCTTTGAATGAACCATTCGACGCGGGTGATTCGATGCCACGCTCATGTGATGAACCGGTGCCGGTTCTTGCGAGTGTTTCTTCGGTGAACACCGACGAGCCGTTCAAAGCGTCTGAGCCGCCTCCCGAAATCCGGCTCATCGGAATGGTTGGGTTAAAGTAGTCGGCGAGACCCTTGCGCTGCTCTTCGGTGGTTGCGTTGAGGAGCCACATCAGGAGGAAGAACGCCATCATTGCTGTCACGAAGTCCGCATACGCAACCTTCCAGGCACCGCCATGGTGTCCTTCGGCCTTGTAGACCTTCTTCCGTCTGATGATTATCGGCTGCGCTGCAGCTGATTGCTCTGTATTCATGGGGCACCTGACTTCTTCAGGCCATCCGGATATCAGATCAGGCTCACTAATCGGCGTAGAAAACCCTCGAGGTTGGTCCAGGCGCGATAACCATTCTTCAACCAATTCATCTTCATAAGGCAGAAGGTTAACATAAGTCCCCCGAAGGTTCACAATGTCCTCTGTGCTGCGCAAAAAGATCGAGGCCGGGGTAGGTATGCCCCCGGCGATCTTGCAGTTTGAAGATTTCTGGGAGCCCCTTCAGGCGAGCGTCGCTTCATGGTTTGCCGGCACGTATGCAATTGAGACCAGGGCCATTCCCGAGTCGCGCCGTTTGGTTCAGGGCAATATCGCCCGCAGTCATATCGAAAAACTATCCTACTTCATCTTCAACTCGAGATTCTCGCCTGGCCTTTGCGCGATAGGGGTCGACGAGGCCGGCGTTGCCTTGAATGCCCACCACCGGCTCCAGCAGCCCTCCGATAATCTCGAAGGGGTCTCTGAACTTTTCAGGAAGCTGCTGCTCGAGACGCCTGTCGTTGATCTCTGGCGCCTCGTGTCTTCGGAACTGGCGGACCACAGGGCAGGCGGAGGACAAGCTCCGCTTACGGATTTCTCCGCCGCTGCAGGTGGATTCGCACCAGCGCAGCGCTATCTGATGGTCGAATTTGCTGCGCCCAAAGGCGATCAGGTCGCCCGGATATGCATCGTCTTTCACTTTGACTATGTTCAGCACGCCGCCGATGAATTCGAGCAGACGACAGCGCGTCGGCGCCAGACCTCGGTGGGAAAGGGGCAGGGGGGCGACACGCTCCGTAAAAGCGTGAAGTCGTCGATGATCAAACTCGACGGTGTGCTGGAGCGCCTGACGCTCTCGATCGGAGAGTGTTCGCGCTTTGAAGTCGGCCAGTTGATTGCCTTGTCTGACGTCGACACGACGCGTGTCTCACTGCAGGCCGAAACCGTAAATGGCAGCGTCGACATAGGTCAATGCGAAATGGGTGTCTGGAAACGCCAGCGCGCCCTCAAACTCAAGACACCGATTCTCGAGCCCTTTACCCGGGAATTAGCTAAACTTTAACGACTATATTCGGGCATTGGGCCCGCAGGACGGAGCTGGTAAGTGAACGCAGCAATTGGACTTACAATCACAGTGGTGATGGTCTTTGGCGGCTACATACTGGCGGGCGGCAAGATGGATATCATCCTGCACTCGCTGCCTTTCGAGATGATGATGATCGGGGGCGCCGCAACAGGCGCCTTTGTGGCGGCCAATGATTTCAGCACGATCAAGCATACGATGGGCGACCTCGTCACGGCCTTTACCGGGCCGAAGTGGAAGAAGAAGGACTATGCTGACCTGCTCTGCCTGATGCATGAGCTGCTCTTCGTCCTGAAGCAGAACCCCGTCGATATCGAGGCGCATATCGAGGCGCCGCAGGAATCTTCGATCTTCACGAAATACCCGCGTATCCTCAAAGATCATGACGCAATCGAGATGATCTGCGACACGATCCGTTCGATGATCATGAACTTTGACAATGTTCATCAGGTTGAGCTCCTGCTGGAGAAACATCTTGAAAGTCTCGCCGAAGACAAGCTGCATGGATCGCACGCTCTGCAGAGCATGGCAGATGCGCTGCCGGCACTTGGGATCGTGGCGGCCGTACTGGGCGTGATCAAGACGATGGCCTCTATCGACAAGCCGCCGGAAGTGCTGGGCGGGATGATTGGCGGCGCGCTGGTGGGCACATTCCTCGGCGTATTTCTTGCTTACGGCGTTGTAGGCCCCTTTGCTGCGCGCGTGAAGCATACGCGAATGGAAGAGCATATCTTCTATTCTATGATCGGTGAGGTGCTCGTGTCGAACCTTCACAAGAACCCCGTGAATATAAGCCTCGAAGTGGCTCGCCGGCACGCGCCCTCGCGCGTGCGTCCGTCTTTTGATGAAGTTGAGGATGCGATCAAGGAACTCAAAAAGGACCTGAAGCAGGCGGCATGAAGCGCATTGGCTGGATCCTTCTCTGCGGACTGTTCCTGGCTCAGCCAGGTCAGGCGCTCCAGGAGCCTCCGGCAGGCCCGGAGCCTGACGCACGCCGCTCCCAGTTTTCAAACGAGCTGGATGCATTCGTTCGCCAGGCCCTGGATGAGGGGTTGCTTGATCCCATCGGCACCGAAAAACCGTCTGCCGGCCCGAAATCGCTTGTCCCGGAGGCGGCCGAAAAAGACGCAGAAGATCTGCCTACTGAGGGTGTCGCACCCGGGCTGACCGATTGTGCCGCGCCCTATCCCCTGGATTTTTCGGAGTTCCGGAGCCTGCGGCGCTACAGCGATATATACGCCTACCGCGAAGACACCGTTGCGGAAGGAGAAGTTCAGGAGATCCATGCGGGCGCGAGGCTGGCTAAGGCCTACATCGCGCTCGATCTTGCTGCAGAAGCTGCCATGACAATCAAGACCGGCCGCGACCAGCAAACCACTGCGCTCCAGAACCTCGTTGCACTGCTGGAAGGGAGGGGGCCTGCGCCATCCGGCTACTTTGCAGAGCTTGCAGGCTGCTATCGCCAAGCGGGTATCTGGCGCGCGCTTTCGCTGGTGTCAAAGAAAGATCCGGCAGGCCCGGCCCTGCTCGAGGCGCACATGGCTGCGTTCCGGGAACTGCCGCCTCTGCTGCGCGAACGGGCCGCAGTAATTGCTATTCCAGCGCTTGACGTCATGAACCAGAGGCCGACCGCGAAGCTGCTGCTCGCCAGTTTTACCTCGGACGAGATCACAAGCTCTTCACAGCTTCAGTTCAGCGAAGCCTTGATCAGTCTCGGTGAAGGTGATCCGGATGCGGAGCGCCTTATCGAGCGCTACCTGGTTCAGTCGCGTTTCCAGGAAGCGGCGCTCGCGGCCCTCATTCGCAACAAGCAGACGGTGAAAGGGGCTCTTCGCGAGGTGCTCCTCGACGAAATGGTGACCCGGATTGAGCTTGCCCGGCAAGATGCAGATGTGCGGGCCACACTGGGCTTTGTGCTCGGTGAGCTTAGTGAGAATGCCAGTTATGCGCCGATGATGCGTCTGGCGGGGCTTCCCAGCATGCAGTCAGACGAAGCGCGCAACATGTTGACCCGCCATCTGGTAACCAGCCTGCAGAGCGATCTGGACGGTGATAACTCGCTGCGCGCCCTTGCCGCCATCGAGGCCATGATCAAGGATGAGGGCATCCTCGACGCTGTGCCTGAACGGGATGCGCTTTTCGAGTCGGCCACGCTGGTTGCCGTCCGGCTCGGTTTCGCTTCTCTCGGCGATGCACTTGCGGTCAAGGCCGAAGGGGGGGAGGGGGCAGCTGAGAAGCGCGCGCTTCTGGCTTACCGGAAAAAGAACTATCAGGAAATCTATGACCTGGCCCGCCTGCATATCTCCAGCCAGCGCGTCAACCTGATTGCTGCGCTGGCAGCAATCGATACGCAGGATGGTAAAAGACTTGCTGCGTTTGAAAGCCGTCTCGAGCTCGAGCCGGAAACAATCCTTGCCTTGATAGAACAGGATGCGACGACCAGCCATTGGCTGGTGTCGGACCGCGTCTACCAGGCCGCCCGGAAACTCGGCAGCGAAGATCATAAGCTGCGTGTCGATCGCGTGATGCGGCTCAAACGCCTCCCGGCGGACCCTGTTGCGAACACGCGCGTGGCGATGTCGACTATTTCGGGAAAACTCAACAGTTCGCGCGAGACCCTGGCGCTGCTTTCGGCGGAGGCGCCCTGATGTCCACCGCAATTTACACCTCGCTCGGGCGCCAGCAGGGCCTCATGCAGGAAATGCAGGTTGTTTCAAACAATATCGCGAACTCCAACACGACCGGTTACAAGACAGACCGTGCCATCTTTGCAGAATTCCTTGTCTCTCCGGGGCAATCACAGGACTCGGTTTCAATGGGCGGCCTGGGCGGTCATGCGTTCAGGATGGGTCAGGGCGAGATGAGGATCACGGGCGGCCAGTTCGACCTGGCCGTGCAGGGCGAGGGGTTTTTTGTCCTGCAAACAGCTCAGGGGCCGCGCCTGAGCCGCGCCGGTCATTTTCAGCTGTCGTCTGAAAGCACGCTGATTGATGGCTTCGGAAACAGCGTTCTCGGGGCTGGAGGAAATCCGATCACAATCCCTCCTGACGCGTCGCAGGTTGCGATCGGAACGGATGGGTCGATTTCCGCCAACGGACAATTGGTCGACCGGGTCGGTGTGGTAACACCCCAGGGCCAGATCTTGCGCGATACGAACACCTTCTTTTCTGCCCCTGAAGGATATGCCCCGTTCGAAGAAGCAATTGTGGTCCAGGGCGCCCTTGAAGGCTCCAATGTTTCTCCCATTCTGGAGGTTGCCCGAATGATTGAAGTCCAGCGAGCTTATGAAGCCGGTCAGGCCATGATGGAGCGCGAAGATGGCCGGATAAGCCAGCTCATCACATCCCTGCGCGAACGCTGACGTGCCACTGACTTGAGGAAAGTTCCATGAAATCTCTGCAAATTGCCGCTTCGGGTATGGCCGCTCAACAGACACGAGTTGATGTGATCTCGAACAATATCGCCAACATGAGCACCACCGCCTATCGTCCGCGGGTCGCTGAATTTTCGGATCTCATGTACCAGCAATACCTGACGCCGGGCACAATCACGTCGCAGGTTGGCACGGTCGTTCCGGCCGGCATCCAGATAGGCACTGGCGTGCGCCCTTCGACAGTCTCGATGCAGATAACGCAAGGCTCGCTGCGCCCGACAGAGGCGGAGCTCGACCTTGCAATCGATGGGGCTGGATTCCTCGAAGTAACGCTCCCATCGGGAGAGCCGGCTTATACTCGTGACGGGAAGCTGAACCGCAGCCCGACGGGCGAGGTTGTTACCATGGACGGTTATCCGCTTGCCGACGGAATTGTGATTCCAGTCGACGCCCAGCGCATATCGATCAGCCGCGACGGGGAAGTTGTTGCTTACTATTCCGACAATCCGGCCGGCCAGTCTATCGGAACGATCTCGCTTGTACGCTTTGTCAATGAGAAGGGGCTTGAAGCCCTGGGCGATAACATGTTCCGCGAAACCGAAGCGTCGGGGCCGGCAAACCGTCTTGTTCCGGGAACGGAGGGAGTTGGTGTTATCAGGCAGGGATATATCGAAGAATCCGGAGTGGACGTGGTCAAGGAGATAACCGACCTGATTGCGGCGCAGCGCGGTTATGAGCTCAACTCAAAGGTTATAACCGCTTCCGATGAAATGTTGTCGGCCACGACGAGAATGAGGTAGAACAATGATTGCCCTGGTTGCCTTGGGACTAAGTGCTGTTGCAGTCCTTGCCGACGCATCTTCACTGGTCGCCGCCGAAGTGATTCCCGCCGGCGGCGGGGTTACCGTTGCAAATGCTGAACTGCGCGACGGCGATGGTCCGGAACTCTACGACCTTTACGCGGGCAGGGAAGTGCGGCGCACTGTTTATGCGGGCCAGCCCATCACGTTCGAGAATACAAGGTCCGCCCGCCTGGTGACGCGTAACCAGGTTGTGATGATCAAGTTCATCAGCGGCCCCCTCGAGATTTCGACGTCCGGTCGAGCCATGGGTGACGCGGCTCTCAACGAAACTGTAAGTGTTCTCAACCTTCAATCCCGTCAGATGGTTCAGGGCGTCGTCAAAGCTGACGGATGGGTTCTTGTCCAATGAAATGTTTCACATCACTCTCCTTCGCTGTCCTCGCTGTCTCGGCGTGTGCCAGTAGCCCGCATGAAAGCGTGGGGCTCGCGCCTGCGCAGTTTGACACCTATCAGGGCCCCTGGTCCTCTGACACCGTCGCCGCGGATATGCCGGAGAATGCCTCGCTCTGGTCGACATCCTCGGATTCTTTGCTGAGCATGCGGCGTGCCAAGGATGTGGGGGACCTGCTGACCGTCATGGTCGAAATGAACGACCAGGCGAGCCTGCAAAGTTCGCTCTCGCGCAGCCGGGATTCAAACGAGAACATGAATGTGGATTCCTTCTTTGGTCTCCCTGAATGGGCTAACGGCGTGCTGCCGGGCGGCGCCTCGCTGTCACCGGCCTATGATTACAACCGTGCATCTGATCTGAGCGGAAGCGGCGCCGTTAACCGGGCCGAGAAGATCACCTTCACGCTGGCTGCACGCGTGATCGGGGTCGAACCGAACGGGAACCTGATCATCCGCGGCTACCAGCAGACACAAGTCAGCAATGAAGTGCGCTACCTGAAGGTCTCGGGTGTGATCCGGGCGCAGGATGTCACGCGCACGAACACGGTTTCGTATGATAAGATCGCTGACGCTCAGCTTGCCTATGTCAGCAGCGGTGAAGCCACCTCGAATACAAAAATGAATACGGTTCCGAAGCTTCTCGACCGCTACAATCCTTTCTAGGACGATCTCATGAAGAGCATCATCACTGTCATCATCACCATTGTCTGCATTCTTGCGGGCGGTTTTGGGGGCAACCTCCTGCGGACCATGACATCGGGCTCGTCTGAGCCTCAGGCAGAGGCCGGACATGCGGGCGGCGCGGCTGAGGGAGAGAAAGGCGAAGACGACCACGCCGAGAAGAAAGACGAGCCCACCAAGAAGCCCGACAAGAAAGACGGAAAACACGGGGAAGACGGGAAAGATGGCGATGCTGCCAAGGCTGTGATCTACTACAAATTCACGCGTGAGTTCGTTGTGCCGATTATCCGCGACGGCCGGGTGAGTAGCCTCGTGATCCTGAACCTTAATCTCGAGGCTGACGCATCGATAGAGCGGGAGCTTTTCGATATGGAGCCCAAGCTTCGCGACAACATCATGACGACGCTCATAACCCTGAGCAATGATGGAACGACGTTTGAATCTATGACCAGTGTGAAGAACTACGAGTCGATCCGCAGCCTGGTGCTCCAGAATCTGGGTTCGGTCGTCAAGGACGGGATCACCAATGTGCTGATCGTCGACCTTGCCAAGCAGGACATCTGACAGGTCCGCGCGCCGCCCGCCTTGCCTGTTGCCGACATGCGCGCCGGCGTTGGGAGCAGGGCGCTGGCGAGCTGACATTTTCCCTCAATTGTCGCTGATCGATGTCTGCGGGGCGCCGCGGACGGCCTTGTGCCCGTTCAGTTCGGGGCCGCCATGTTTGCCGTCAGCCCGGTGCCGGCAGGCGGGCGCCCGGCAGCTTTGCCAGGTACCGCGCGTTTCTCCCGGGGGCGCCTTGTGAGCCCGCCCGGGCTGCATTCGGGTCCCGGGTCCCTTCACCGCCCTCGCCGGCCGTCCTGTCAGCCTGCGGATCGATCCCCTGGATCTCCGCCGCCCCGTCCCCACGGCCCGCCGGTTGTTTGATCTGCGCATTCCCGGCGCGGCCGGGCGCGCAGGGTCTTCAACGGGTTCTGGTCTCCTAAGCGGCGTGCCGCGCGGGCCGCGGGCGCTGCCCAGGGCGGCATCATGCCTGAAGCGGCTGAACAGGTTCCCGGGAATTCATCTGCGTCTTCGGCACAGGCCGGTGACTTGCGTGGTCATGACGCAAGCCTGAAGGGCCTGTCCTGGTCAGGTAAGAGGAGGCGTTTCTCCGAATCATTTGCTGCACCCTTTGCGCGCCCCCCGAAACCTCCAGCGGCCGCTCCCTGTGGGCCAATAGCCCGGCGCGGAGGCCCTGATCTGAAAAGCAGAAGCCACCGGCCGGCCCGGCATTGAAGCCCGGACGCGGGGAGGGGCGATCAGATAGTGATGAATAATTGGTTTCCGTGCCCGGTGGAATTGAACAACTCAAGCAAACGTCAAACTCAGTTTCAGGTTGTAATGTGCTTTCCAGTATCCGGAAAGGGATCGGGGTAGTTCCCCAATGTCAGGATGACAAAGAACGCTCAACCCGCCGCTCCGATGTGACGGCAGACACGAACAAGAGAGACTAACATGTCAAGTATCCTGACCAATACCAGCTCGATGGTCGCCCTGGAATCGCTGCGTAAAACCAACCTCAACCTCAGCCAGGTACAGGCCGAAATCTCAACCGGCAAAAGAATCTCGAACGCTAAGGACAACGCCGCAGTCTGGGCAATCTCGACCGTCATGTCGACCGATGCCGAGAGCTTCAAGACGATCAGAAACTCGCTCGACCTGGCGTCTTCGACCGTAGGCGTCGCCCGGTCGGCTGCCGAGGAGGTCACCAGCCTCCT
>Ga0315904_10004964_pt1 | contig 18638 bp, 16 predicted proteins | sample LakEriMetagenome_6_FD_203529 | JGI IMG/M metagenome (GOLD analysis project Ga0315904, IMG submission 203529) | Freshwater fungal communities from buoy surface, Lake Erie, Ohio, United States - Buoy 12 MA120 | ecosystem: Environmental > Aquatic > Freshwater > Lake | place: USA: Lake Erie, Ohio...
CGATCTGAGGGAGAGCGAAAAATGCCACGGTTCTTGATGTAGGGCTGGTAGAGATTGATCCAGTGTGGGCTTCCCCCGCTGGCATCTCGAATTGCATACGGGATCAGCCGTTCATCGTTGTCCTGCATGTACATCATGGCCGCAACTCCCATTTGCTTGAGATTGGAGAGATCGGTTGCCTGACGTGCTTTTTGCCGTGCCTGAGCAAAGACAGGGAAAAGAATCGCGGCAAGAATCGCGATGATCGCGATAACGACGAGGAGTTCGATAAGCGTAAAAACAGCGCGTGTGCGCATAAAAAATAGTCACTTTCCTGAAGTAAAGCACCGAGTAGCACCCAAAAGAGTGCGTGGTGAAGCCAATAACGAGTTGTAGGTTCAGGAAAGGGTTTGGGGAGGAGGTGCCAGCGGAGAGGGCGAACGGCTTGGCAAGGCAAACGATACTGCGGGAGTGGCCTTCTGAGCGAGCATAAGCGGCTCAGTGAATGCAAACATAACTGTAACGGGTGCCAGTGCGACACCGAGGGTTGGGGGGGAGACGGGGGCACCTTGGTCACAGCTGGAGCGCATCACCAAGTGCTCTGCGGCGCTGGTCATCTTGAGACAACAGCAGAGCTTTCCGCCAGGGCAGTTGATACAGTGACAGAGCCGCTTATGCTCGGCTTCTTCGTCTGCGGGAGTGTGAGTATGCACTGCCGCGACCGGAGGCGACAAAGCTATCGGGCTGAGAAAGAAGCTTCCCCAGAACCCGATCGCGGTTGTCCAGAGCATCGTGAAGAGAACCAGCCACGATGTCGCAAAGCTAGCGCGGCGAAATAGCACTGCCGCCAGTTTACCACTAGGGGCAAGTAGCTCGCACACGCCAGATAAGATTCGCGCCCTTGTCTTGGGCGAGCATTCCGTTGGCAGAGTAGGCCTTCACGTGGCCATCGCCGTGGAGCACCATCGCGAGGCCCTGGCCCTGTCCGGTGCGCTGGTGGCGGGCGTAGACGGGCTTGAGGACACCAGCTGCCATGCTCGGGTTGGTCGCGACAAGATCGTTATCGGAGATGAGCGGGGTGCTGAGACGAATATCTAGGGCGTTTATTTTTGCCGTTGGGACGCACGGGTCGAAGTTATGGCCACGGTAGCGGCCAAAACCTCCACTACCAAAAGCACCGTTGGGCGTGTCGGTGAAGAGCGCGAGGCGAGCAGGCTCATCAACCGAAGCCAGTCCTAGTGTGCTGGCAAACGCCTCGGTGGCGTTGGCGGCGGTGCTGGGATCGCGGTAGGCAAGCTGGGCGTTCATCCCGATGGAAGCGTAGCCCCGAGCGTTCCAGTTCGTCGGGGAGCCTGGCTGGATCGCACTGGGACACTTGAAGATGCCATCGTTTTTCACATAGGGCTGGATCATCTCTGTCCAGATCGTCGGAAGGAAAGCTCCTGTGTTGTAGTTGGCCGTCATCGGGTACTGCTCGTCGTAGTCCTGAACATACATCATCACGGCAGTCGAGAGCTGGCGTACATTGGAGAGACAAGCGGCTTGTCGGGCTTTCTCACGGGCCTGGGCAAAGACGGGGAAGAGAATGGCGGCCAGAATCGCAATGATCGCGATCACGACAAGAAGCTCAATCAAGGTGAAGGCCCGAGAGGTCATGGTGGATTATACCGCTCTCCCGACGAGCGCACGGGAGGTATACTTCTTTTCGTATGGACCCGACCACGCTACTCAAGACCATTGTCTCCCTGATCGTGGTGGTCGAGCCGATTGGGGCTGCGCCGGTTTTTCTGACGCTCACCCAGCATCAGACACCCCAAGAGCGCCAGCGCACGGCCCGGCGTGCCACGACAGCGGTCTTTTTGATTCTGCTGATTAGCGCACTCGTCGGCAAGCTCATCCTCGAGCTTTTTGGCATCAGCCTCGCCAGCTTTAAAGTGGCGGGCGGGATTCTCTTTTTGTTCATGGGCCTTGAGATGATCAATGCCCAGCCCAGCCGCTCTCGTCAAACCCCCGAAGAGGCGGAAGAGGCCGAACACCGCGACGATGTGGCGATTGTGCCGATGGCGCTCCCCCTGCTGGCGGGGCCAGGGGCGATTGGCTCGGTGATCCTGCTGGCGCAAAAAGGCCCGTTCTTTCCCCATATCCTCTGGGTGGCCGGGATTATCGCCGTGGTGTGCTTTACGGCCTGGATCTGCCTACGCATGGCGGCCCCGATGGGCAAGGCGCTGGGCAAGACGGGAATGAACATTCTCAACCGCATCATGGGCCTGATCGTCGTGGCGGTGGCCGTCGAGTTTATTATTGGTGGTGTCAAAGCGCTTTGGGCAAGCTAGCGACGCTGGTCAAGGAGATGCAGAGCCGTCTCTTCGTCGAGGAAAGTGGGCGGTACATAGGTGTCCTCTTTGTCTTGCTCCTCGCGGCGGAGCAAGTAGGACTGGTAGCCATCGAAGAAGACAATCACGCCGGTCATCTCATCAATGCGCATGAGAAGCGACTGACGGTAGCCCGCGCTGTTTTGCTCCTGCATCTCCACTTGATGCCGGAGCTGGCCCAGCTCCGCTTCAAGCTGCTCGATACGAAGGCGGGCTTGCTGGAGCGATGCCTCAGCCTGGTGGCTGCTCTTGGTAAGCTCTTGGCGCAGGGAGACAAGCTGCATCGCGGCCTCGCCGACGAGCTCGGAGAGATCATTTTTCTGGTGCTGGCTCAGCTCCTTTGCCACGCGGGCATAGCGTGACTCCTGAGAAAGATGCCCCGGAAGTGAGGATAAAAACGCGACTATCTGATCGGGGCTATAGCTACTCTGGGGAGGTGCGAAGAGAGAAGGATACTCCGGCTCTGGCTCTGATACAGGCTCGGGCCTAGGGGTTTCGTTGGCGAGACCCACTTGGGCAAAGACAGCGGCCAGTGCCTCTTGGTAGACCTCGGGGGAGGGAGCCGCAGGTGGCTCTGGCGCAGGAGGAATGGGCTTGACTGGTGCGGGGCGACGCTCCTGTCTGGGGAAGATCATCGGACGAGAAAGCGCCGAGCTGACCACCACACGACTCTCCTCATGGCTACTTTGAAGGGCAGGCGGCAGATCCTCATGCTCCTGCAAAGCCTTTGCGGCAGCACGACTGGACGAAGTCTTAAGGTTGTCTTTCCAGGAAATCATGGGAATATCCTCACGCGAGAGTGAGCCGTCTGTGGTGCTTCACGCGCCTTCGCACTCCCTCTTCGCGCTGAAACGCAGGCACTTCCGTGGGGGCAGGGGGCTGATTCTGCTGGCGGACATAGCCCTGGTAGCGGTCGAAGAAGACAATGACCCCCATCATCTCATCCAGACGTGTGCGGAGGGCTTGGCTCTCCGCAACCGCACTGGCCTTACGCTTGGTCATTTGACTCCGCAGGCGAGCAAGCCGCTCTTCCAGAGCTTGGATGCAGATCTCATCATCAGACTGCTCCCGCTGGAAGCTCTCCTCAAGCGCCTTAATCTCCCGACGGATTGTTACGATCTGCTGCGCCGCTTCGCCCACCAGCTCCGCTGCTAGAGTGGTGTCGTCGGAGGTGAGTCCCCTCAGTCGTTCCTGCACATGGGTGTAGCGCTCAGTCTCGCTTAAGCTCTTGGGAAGGCTGGATAAAAAAGCGACGGCATGCTCTGCCGTGAACTGCGGCGGGGCTAGTGAAATATCGGCGGGCTCAGACGAGAGTAAGGCACTGACATCCCAGCTCCCTAAGAGTCCCTGTGTGGGGCCGGGCAAAGACGCGCTGGCGTAGGCGGCCCAGAGCGGCTGTGGCAGAGGAATCTCTGGCTCGACACGCCACTGCGCCGACACTCGCACCGATTCTATCGAGTCCGAGTCCCCTGGCAGCAACCCCTGATTGCGCTCACGATTTCTCCAGTTTGTTTTTATGGTCATACTCAATACCCGTGTTTTTTCCGTCTGGTATATTTGTTGGGAAAAAACAGGTGGCTCTCAACCCGCAGGAATACGGGGAATACGGAGAAATACCAGGAGATTGGTGTTTTTTTTCGCTATACTAGCTCCATGGACTCTTCTCGACTCTCCCAGCAGCTCGTTTTTCTTGCCGAAGCTGACCAGCTCAAGCGCGTGCTCCGGCGCACGTCTTTGATTGGCGGGGATCGCTTGGAGAACACGGCGGAGCATAGCTGGCACTTTGCCCTGATGGCGCTCACGCTGGCAGAGCACGCTCCTGTGGCTCTGGATCTAACACGCGTGCTCAAGATTGCGCTCATCCATGACTTGGTGGAGATTGACGCGGGCGATAGCTTTGTTTATGACACTAGCGCGATGGCCGATAAAGCCGAGCGTGAAGAAGCCGCCGCTGAGCGCATTTTTGGCCTGCTCCCTGCCGACCAAGCTACCGAGTATAGAGCGCTCTGGGATGAGTTCGAGGCGCAAGAGACCTCCGAAGCCAAGTTCGCCGCCGCCGTGGACCGGCTCTGTGGGATGCTCCCCAACTATAAGAACTGTGGCGGGAGCTGGGTGGAGCACGGTGTCAGTGCCGCGCGTGTGGCCCAGCGCAACGCCCCAATAGGCGCAGGAGCCCCGGCACTCTGGGAGGTAGCGCGGGGCTGGATTGACGAAGCCGTGGAACGCGGCTGGATCTCTAGCGAGTGACCGTCACTTTGGTGAGACCGCTGGGGTTGTCCGGGTCGAGGCCACGGGCGACGGTGAGATGGTAGGCGAGAAGCTGTGCGGGCAGAATATCCACTAATGGGGCGAGCAGCTCGGTGCCGGTGTTGGTGAGGGGAAGCGCGGCATCGGGATCCGTGGCGAGGGTGAGCACCCGCGCTCCACGGCTTGCCAGCTTCGCCGCCACTTCGAGCATCATGGGTTTGGTCTTGCCATCGGGCAGGAGCAGCAGACAGGGCGTGTTGGCTGGGACACTGGCAATCGGGCCGTGGAGCAGGTCCGCTGACGAGAAAGCCTGCGTGGTGGTGTGGGTCGTCTCGGCGATCTTGAGGGATGACTCAATCGCGGTGCACAGATGCAGGCCACGAGCAATGGCTAGAATCCGCTCCGCATGGGTGAGCGAGTGCGCCACGGTCTGCGCTTTTCCCTCAAGCCCCAACAGCTCCTTGTGCATCGCATCCGGCACGCGCCCGAGAGTCTCTGCCAGCTCGTCGTTGCCTGCCCAGCGTGCCGCCAGCTTGGCAAAGATTCCCAGAGTGGTGGTGTAGGTCTTGGTGGCCGCGACGGCTTTCTCCACGCCCGCATGACAAAACAAGACATGCTCGGCGATCTGTGAGAGCTTGGAGCCCTCCGTGTTGGTAATCGCCGCCGTGAGTGCGCCGCTTTTCCTTGCCTGCGTCATCACCTCGTTGATATCATCGCCCGCCCCGGACTGCGACACCCCGATCACCAGCGCATCTTTGTAGTTCACATCGGCTTCGTAGAGCGTGTGCACCGAGGGCGCGGCAAGCCCGCAGGGAATCCCCACTGTGAGCTGGAGCAGGTACTTGGCGTAGGTCGCCGCATGATCGCTGGTGCCCCGTGCCGCCAGAATCACATAGCGCACATCCCGCGCTTTAATCGCCGCGACGAGCTCGGCAATGGCATCTTTGCTGCCCGTGAGCGCCCGCTCCAGTGCCGCAGGCTGCTCGTTGATCTCTGAGAGAAGTATAGACATGATCCTATTGTACCCAGATGCCAAACGTTTCCTGTCCCGGCACTTTATTCCGCGTGAGGATTAGGGTACAATAGGACGATATGATTGGCAGTGCCGTTTACAACCTGACATTTAACCGCGAGATGATGGATACCCCGATCCTGGGGACAATCGCGCGACGATTTCGTATCTCGCTGACTATTCGGCGGGCGAGCCTTTCCGAAGAGGGGGGAGTCGCCGAGGTCTTGCTCTCGGGGCCGTCCGAGGAGATCGAGCGAGCCATTGCGGACTTGCAGACCTTTGGAGTCACGACGCAGGGGCCACTGGAGACGGTCGTGGGAGCTGCCACGGGGGCGATCCAGAACCCTGGCCGTGGAACCTAGAGGGAAAAGAAACATTCAGAAAGCCGGGAGTCTCTCTCCCGGCTTTTTCTTTTTATAAAAATATTTCATGATATTATATGAGTCTGGAACGCTCAAGTAAATTAGGATGTATAAAGAACTGAAGCCATGACAAGATTTACCGAAGAAGCACTACGGGCCTTTCTCGACAACCAGGGAGGAATCTCTCGGTTCTGGCAGCCCGCCGCCGATATTCACGAAACGGGCGATGCGCTCGTTATTAGACTTGAGGTCGCCGGGGCCACCACCGAGACTCTCTCCGTGATGCTCTCGGGCGATGGGCGGCACCTGACGGTCTCCGGCTCACGCGGTGAGGGAAGCAGTGAGGAGAAGCTTCTCTGTCACCAGCTAGAGATCTACTTTGGCCCCTTTGAGCGCACGTTCGAGGTGCCCGAGGACTTTATTGCGAACCGTGATGGGATCACCGCGACACTGAAAAATGGCTTTCTAACGATCCGACTGCCCGAGCGAAAATCTACACCCTTGCCGACTCGGACGATTCCGATTGAGATGGAGTAGTAAGGAGTAACAAAGAAAATGGAAGAGAACACCGATAGTTTAGCCGATGAGCTAGAGAATGTCTTTGATCAGCTCAATACCGAGACACAAGAGACGCCCCCAGTCCCTGAGGAGCTAAACCTGCTCCCGCTGCGTGATGCCGTGATCTTCCCGGTTCTCGTGGCCCCGATTGTGGTGGGGCGTGATCCCTACATCCGCCTGATCTCCGACTCCGTGCGCGATGGCAACCGCATGATCGGCATTGTCACCCAGCGCGAGCCGACCACGGAGCATCCCGGCGCAAAAGATGTCTACCCCACAGGTGTTGTGGTCACCATTCGGATGATGAACCGCAACCGGGATAGCACCCAGCTTCTGGTGCAGGGAATCCAGCGCTTCCAGATCCAGCAAGTGCTTCAAGAGGAGCCGTATCTGCGAGCGAAGATCAGGCTGATTGATGATGCTGTGGTGCTAGACGACGAAGAGAAAGTCCAAGTGGAGGCCCTTCGGCGTGAGCTGGCCGCCACGTTTGGGAAGATCGTCGAGCTCAGCAACGACATGCCCGATCACTTCAAGGAGATCGAGCAGGTCACACCCGTCTGGACCATGACCGACATGATCGCGGCCCATGCGCATCTCTCCACGACCGAGAAGATGCAGGTCCTGGAGACACTGCCTCTCATCGAGCGCATGCAGACCCTACACTCGTATTTAGTGCGTGAGTCGCAGATCATGGAGCTGGGGGCGAATATTCATAGCCAAGCTGCCAGTGAGATGGGCAAGGCCCAGCGCGACTACTACCTGCGTGAGCAGCTCAAGGCGATTCATAAAGAGCTAGGTGAGGGCGATGAGCGCGGCCGCGACGTCGACGAGCTCCGTGAGCGCCTCGATGCGGCACAAATTCCCACTGAGGCCCGAAAAGAGGCCGATCGTGAGCTGGAGCGCATGAGCCGCATGGCCTTTGGTGCCCCCGAGTACACGGTCGTCCGAACGTATCTGGACCTGATGGCGAGCCTCCCGTGGGCAAAGTCTACCGAAGATAACCTCGACATTCCGCACGTGAAAGATGTCCTCGATGCCGACCACTACGGCCTTGATAAGATCAAAGACCGCCTGCTGGAGTTTTTGGCGGTGCGTAAGATCAAGCTAGAGCGCGGCGAGCCCGTGCGCCAGCCAATTCTCTGCTTTGTCGGGCCTCCTGGAGTGGGCAAGACGAGCCTAGGCCGCAGCATTGCCCGTGCAATGGGCCGCGAGTTCTACCGCCTCTCGCTAGGCGGTGTCCGTGATGAGGCCGAGATCCGGGGCCACCGGCGAACCTACATCGGGGCGATGGCGGGGCAGATTATCACGGGGCTGAAGCGGGCGGGCACCAATAACCCGGTCTTTCTGCTCGATGAGATTGACAAGCTTGCCCACGACCACCGGGGCGATCCGAGCTCGGCGCTCTTGGAGGCACTGGACCCGGAGCAGAACGTCACGTTTCGAGATAACTACCTCGACACGCCCTTTGACCTCTCCAATGTGCTTTTTTTGACCACGGCCAATAGCTTAGACACCATCCAGGGGCCGCTACGAGATCGCATGGAGATTATCGAGCTGACCGGCTACACAGAGCAGGAGAAAGTGGCGATTGCTCGCCAGCATCTCGTGCCCAAGCAGCTCGGAGAGCACGGTCTCACGGCGGAGCAGGTGACGATCACCGATGATGCTCTGATGGCTCTGGTGCAGGGCCACACCCGTGAGGCGGGAGTGCGCAGCATGGAGCGCCAGGTCGCGGCGATTTGTCGCAAGGTCACACGCCTCTTTGCAGAAGGCCGTACTGAGCCACTGGTCGTGAATCGAGGCAAGGTTGCGGAGTTTCTCGGGGCACCCCGCTACGAGTTCGAGGAGCTGGACGATCGCACGAGTGTCCCCGGTGTCGCCGTTGGTCTCGTATGGACTCCTGTAGGCGGCGATGTGATCTACATAGAAGCTCAGAAGATGGAGGGATCCAAGACTCTCCAGCTTACCGGGCAGCTTGGCGATGTGATGCAGGAGTCTGCAAAGGCGGCGCTCAGCTACATCCGTGCCCATGCCAACGAGCTGGGAATTGCCGCAAATTTCTGGAGTGAGACGGAGATCCACATCCATGTCCCCGCCGGCGCTACCCCAAAAGATGGGCCGTCAGCGGGGGTTACCATGACCACGGTGATCACGAGCTTGCTGACCGGGCGACGGGTAAAGCCGCGCTTGGCAATGACGGGCGAAGTGACTCTTACGGGCCGTGTCTTGCCGGTCGGGGGAGTGAAAGAGAAAGTCCTAGCGGCCAAGCGCTCCGGGGTCACCACGGTGATCTTGCCCGCACGAAACCGTAAAGACCTAGAGGAAGACATTCCCGCCGAGCTGCGCAAGGGCATGACGTTTCACTTCGTGGACTCGGTGCGCGATGTGCTCGACCTTGCGCTGGAGCCGATTGGCAAGCCGCGCCGGATTCGGGTGAAGACTGGTACGGAGACGCAGCCTACCGCCATGACACCACCACCACTCCCGGAGCCCCTGCAGCAGCCCAGTGTCCCCCCTGCGCGGGCATAGGACATGGAAAACAGCCCCCTTCTTACCAAGCGTGAGAAGGGGGCTGTTTTTTGCGGAAAATGCGGTTGCCATCTGTAAAACACGTGATATACTGCTCTTGGAGTAACCTCAAGGTTTGTGGTTTACTTCATATTTCAACTCTCCCCGGCGAGCCCTTCTTCACGCATTCAGCGCGTTTCGTCGTTTCCCTCGCCGATTACTTCGCCCTCCCGGAAAGTCCGCATGCCCAGACGCCGTTTGATCACGCCCGCCGACACTGACAGTACCGAGCCTGTGACCAGCTCCGCTGATATAGCCAGCCCTGCTGAGAGCGTGCCTGTAGCACCTGTTGCTGAGGCTCCTGTCTCCGTCCCTTCTCCTTCTCCCACCCTCCCTCTTACTCCCGCTCCCGAGCTTGTCGCTGCTGCGGAAGCCCTCTTAGGCTCCTCGGCTCTGCCGCCTCCCGCACCGCCCTCGCGTCGCCGACGCTTGCTCCAGAGTAGCGCCCCGCCGCCCCTTACCCAGCAAGAGGCGCTAGAGCTTGTCGCCGACTTACCTGAGCGCGTCGCCGAGCCTCTGCCTCCCCCCCGCTCTGAGCGTCCGGAACGCGCTGAGCGTCCGGAACGCGCTGAGCGTCCCGATCGTCCCGATCGTCCCGAGCGCCGTGATCGTCCGGGCCACAGCATGCGCCCCGCCCGTGGAAATAGCGGCGGTGGCAACTACAGCGCCCCTCCACCTCGGCGCAGCAGTGGCGCCAGCCTAGGGCCAGGGAGCGACCTGCGCGATCTCGATGAGGCTACCCTCAATGGGGAAGAGCCGCTGACAGGCGAGGGGATTCTCGAGCTTCACAGCGAGGGCTACGGCTTCCTGCGACGGCACAATCTGGTCGCCAGCAACGATGATATCTATGTCGCACAGGCACAGATCAAGCGCTTCGCTCTTAAAACGGGAGATCAGGTGCTCGGGTTCGTGCGTCCTCCCAAAGACACCGAAAAGTTCTTTGGGCTGCTGCGGGTGGAGAAGATCAACGGCTTTGACCCCGATGTCGCACGCCTGCGGCCCAACTTCGATGAGCTCACGCCGATTTTTCCGGACTCCAGAATTACGCTGGAGCTAGACCCGAAGAGCATCTCCATGCGCTTCATGGACTTAGTCTCGCCCATTGGCAAAGGCCAGCGTGGTCTGATCGTCGCGCCTCCTAAAGCCGGTAAGACGATTCTCCTCAAGCAGATCGCCAACTCGGTGGCAATCAATCACCCGGACATTCATCTGATGGTGCTGCTGGTTGATGAGCGCCCGGAAGAAGTGACCGACATGCGGCGCTCCGTTCGGGGGGAAGTGATTGCCTCGCCCTTTGATGAGCTACCGGATAACCACATGCGGGTCGCGGATCTCACTCTGGAGCGGGCCAAGCGCTTAGTCGAGATGGGCCGGGATGTGGTGATCTTGCTCGACTCGCTCACCCGATTTGCACGCGCTTCAAACCTGACCGTGAACCCTTCAGGACGCACCCTCCAAGGTGGTCTTGATCCCGCGGCGATCTACCGTCCTAAGCGCTTCTTTGGCGCGGCTCGTAACATTGAAAACGGGGGCTCACTGACCATTATCGCCACCGCGCTTGTTGAGACGGGCAGCCGCATGGACGACATTATCTTCGAGGAGTTCAAGGGCACGGGCAACATGGAGCTGCGCCTGGATCGCTCACTGGCAGAGCAGCGCATCTTCCCGGCCATTGACATCAAGCTCTCGGGTACCCGCCGCGATGAGCTCCTTCATGGCGAGGATGACCTGCGCAAGATCTGGCAGGTGCACCGCATTCTGGCCAACTTGGGCAACAAAGAGGCAACCGAGCTGCTCCTGGATCGCTTAGGCCGAACCCGCTCCAATCGGGAGTTCCTTGCCGCGATCGGTGCCGCTCCGACGGTCAGCAAGCCGGAGTAAAACGGGGGATGTCCAGCCCATACGACGAGACTAGCGAGAACGAGAACCGCCAGCCCCGCGCTCTTGAGGAGAAAGAGGTGGAGGTTCTCGGGCTCTGGGAAGCGCACGCCGAAGGCCAGCCCGAAAACTCTCCGGTTGGTGACGTGATGCTGATGCTGCGCGATGGCCATGGCCGCCGCTTGCCGGTGCACATTGGGCCCTTTGAGAGCATGGCGATTCAGAACGCGCTCCAGAAAACGGCTCCTGAGCGGCCCCTCACCCATGACCTGCTCCGCAATCTCTTAGACAAGCTGGGAGCATCTCTGGAGCGTGTCGTGCTCGATGACCTCTGGCAGGGGACATTTTATGCCAAGCTCCACCTTACCCGCGAGAAAGCGCCTGCCTTAGAGATAGACTGTCGCCCCTCGGATGCCATTGCTCTCGCTTTGCGTGTCCGCGCTCCAATCTTTGTTGCCGAGCGTGTTCTGCTTGAAGCTGCGCAGCAGGATTAATGGCGACTCCTCGGCTGCTTCTTGCGGTTCTCTGTTGCACCGCGATGCTCCTCTACTCCGTCTATTTAGGCGCTTTTGGGGTACTTCTTCCGTATCTGGGGACGGCATTCTCACTTGGCGTTGAGGCGCAAGGGCGGCTCTTTCCCGCCAACTTCGCGGGCTTTGTCGTGGGCGTGCTGCTCTGTGGCTATCTCTCAGATCGCTGGGGACGCAAAGCTGTCTTACTGATGGGGCTAGCGGTCTATGCTGGTGGGCTGGTGCTCTTTGGGAGCGCAGGTAGCTATGCTCTGGCGCTGGCGGCGGCGCTGCTGGTGGGGGCGGGAAGTGGGGCGATGGAGGTGGTGGCCAATGCGCTCGCCGCTGATCTCTACCCCGAAAAACGCGCGTTTCTGCTCAATGCCCTCCAAGTGGCCTTTGGTGTCGGAGCTGCCGCCTCCCCAACCCTCTGTCGTTACTTACTCACGCATGGCACCGATTGGCGCTGGCTGTACTTTGGGCTAGCCGCGATCAATCTCGTCGTGTTTGTGATTCTTAGCGCCTGCCGCATTCCCAAGAGCGCCGCACCCGAGGCGCTGGAGCTCTCGGCGCTTCGGACGGTCTTACAGAAGCCCAGCTTTGCGATTCTGTGCGGGATGCAGGCGCTCTACGTGGGAGCCGAGGTGAGCTTTTTCTCCTGGCTCCCGACGTATTTTGAGAAGCAGCTAGCCGGTGGTGCAGCCTGGGTGGCGGGTGTGGGGACACTTTTCTGGATCACGATGACGATCGGGCGCTTTGCTTTGGGGGGGCTGCTCGGGCGCTACCCTCTGATGCGGCTCACCGCGCTCTGTGCCGGGGGGGGCGTGTTTTTTGCGGCACTGGCACTGCTCCTGCCGGCACTACTGCCCGTCTTGGTCTGCGTCGCTCTTACGGGGCTCTTTATCGCGGGTATCTTTAGCCTGGTACTCGCCGAAGCAGGTGAGCGCTTCCCGAGCGTGGCGGGCACGGCTTTTGGGGGCGTGGTTGCTGCCGGAGGAGTCGGTGGGGCCGTGATTCCCTGGGGGATTGGCGCACTCGCCTCTACCAGCCTTGGCTGGCAAGGGGCACTGGCGCTCGTGCCCCTTGCACTGATCGGGACGCTCTTGCTCAGCCTACGCCTACAGCGCCGCGTCCCCGAAGTCGCACCGACCTAAATATTGGGCTGGTTGTAGCTGGGCTCGATCTTAATTGTGTACCGGACTTTGTAGCTCCAGTCGGAGCCAAAGTAGGCGGAGTTGCTAAAAGGCGCTGTCTTGGTATACGTCCGCTTGGAGAGTACCGTCATTTCAGGCAAGCCTTCTTGACCGAGAATATCGTCTTCGTCCAGAGCGGAGATGCCGCCGATGATACCAATCGAAGCCTTGAGAAGGCTGCCTATCGCCGCGCCTTTTTTGCCACCCAGTCCTTTTAGGCCGCCTGTAAGATCCTCGCCCGCCTTGCTGAACTTTTCGTCCACGCGGCTCCAGTCTTTGTCTACGTCTTCGTCCAGCCCCATGAGCTCACCCGAGAAGGTGGTGCCAGAGGGAACGATAAAGTCAAAGAGCGTCGTCCCATTTTTCTTATTTCCATTGTTGATGCTCACTGGCGAGGTCGTTCTCGTGCGGACTACTTGCCTGCCATCAGGGAGCCCGAGTGTGATTGCGCTGAGGGTGTAGAACTCATCGGAGCCTAAAAGATCCTCGGTCTCGATGCAGCGAATCTCATCAATGCGCACCGTGACACGCCAGTTGGTCTGCTGGGATGCTTTTGTCGGAGCCATAATGGTCAGGGGAGTCAGTGCGCTGAGCGCCAGCAGTGTTATTTTTGTTACATTTTTCATGGTGTTTAAAGTCCTCCTACTTCCTCAATGCGGAGGTAGAGTCGTGAAGAGCCGTTTTGTTTTTTGCCGCTGTAGGGAATCTCTGCCGTGAAGACACGCTTGCCCTCGACCGTGCTGAACTGCCAGTTCTGCGCCTCGGGGAGCGCGGTGAGTGGCTTGCCAGGGATCGGCTTGCCTTTGTTGTCGCTGAAGATCGCACGGGGCTTGAGGATGAACGTAAAGCTGCCCATGTAGTCGTCTTTGGAGCCACCTCCATCGTTGTCTTTGAGAAAGCCCTCGAAGCTATAGCTAGGGGAAGCCTGCCCCTCGTAGCAGTTCATGGTAAAGGCGGGAGACGTAGAGCCTGCACTGGTTCCAGGGGCTTCCAGCGAGCCACTGGCACTTGTGGAGAAGATATCAATGGTGTCCCCACTTTTCTTGCTCTGGGCACCGCTGCCACTATGGCTCTTTTCCCAGGCCCAGATTTTGTCTCCATTCACACGAAACTCGCCGTAGATCTCACCGCTGGCGTTGGTGACCTCGGGCCGCGATGTCAGCTTGACATGAGCCGTCAGCTGGTAGCGCCTTCCCACGGCATTGCCGATGTACTGGGTCTCGGTGTATCTATCGGTTTGTAGCACGATCACGGGGGCATCGTCGGTGACCGTTCGGATTTCGTAGGAGATGGGCACGAGCTGGCCTGGCGTGGGAGCGGTCGCAAAGTACGCGCTGAGATCCCCCTTGAGCAGTAGGCTACCGAGCTTGTCTGGGCTGGGGCCGCCCTGTCCGGCAACCTTGATCGTGGTCTGGCTGTCCTTGAACACTTTGGACGCCTCAGTGTCTAGCGCCACTTTGGTCACTCCCGCGTTGTAGGCTGCCTGGATGGCGAACTTCATCTGCGACGCGCTAAACTTCGAGGTCATGCTAAAAACCAAGCGTCGTCCGTAGGTGACTCCCGCCACATAACACGGCGCATTGTCGTTGCCAAGGAGCTTATAATCAACAAACGTCTTGAGGACATCCATCGTGCAGGCGGGAGTGACCCAGCGGTCGGCAAGTGTGTACCCCGCGCGAGTTCCTGGCTTTGCCGTCAGGGTGAAGGCGCGCTCGATAAAGGCGACTGTGACGGTATGCTGCCCGCTGGACTTCTCGGTACTCAGGGCACTCTTGAGCTCGCCTCCCATGTAGCGGACATTGATCCCCAGCTTGAGAGCGGCCTGTGTCTCGTTCTGGTTCTCCACCATCTCAAAGCTATAGGCCTCGGAGAGGTTTTTCGGGTCGCCCCAGGTTTTCTTTTGCTTGATGGCATCGGTTAAGAGAGCATTGACGGCGTTTTTGACATCGCCTTTACTGGGCTGAGTCACCGTCTTACTGCCACCTCCCAGGCTAGAGAAGGTCAGCTCCAGCGGGGCGCGCATCGTCGGTGGGATCGGAATCTCGGTGATGTCATTGCCCCCCTTGCGGACACCGCGCTCCGAGAGCATCGCGCCTAGCCAGAGTGCGGAGACCTCGCCCATGCTCACCAGCTCTTTTGGGGTTGAAGCGAGAGTGTAGGTGGTGGTAACGTAGTCGCCCTTGCCGCTAATATCCCCTCCCTTGGGCTTAGGATTGTCAAGGGGCTTGTCCATGCGCATCTTGGGAAGCTCGTCGAAGAACTTCTCGACGCGTTCTTTTTCCGTAAGGAACTTCTTGGCTTTGGGGGCGATATCGGCGGCGCGGGTGCTGGTTTCTTTCCGGCCCACTTGCGGTGTGGCGAGAGCCGCTCCCAGGAGGGAGAGCGTCAGTGCTAGAGTGAGTGTGGTTTTCATGATGGCTCAAGCGTATCGAGCTATCGTAAACGTACCGTAAGATTTGGAGCGATCCCAAAAAAGCTGCAAGGAATTGGAAATCGTGTGATTGCCCTCGACGGTAGACACGGACTACATTGACTGCGTCTACCCCCGTGATCCGCGCTACGGGGTGGTTGCTTAAGACGGGCACATAAATGAGCCCGTCTGAATCCGCATCTACGCGTTTGTCGTCATCTTGCCCTTGTCGGCGGCTTGGGCATTTTTGCGCGACTCTTCCTTGGCAGCGGCCATCTCCTCAACGGTTTTGGTGTGCTGGCGCGCGGTGCCCTTGAAGCCGACCATGCGGTGCACGCGCGTTCCGTTGGCAGTCTGTGCTTCTAGCTCGGCTTGGGCGGCGGCTACTGCACCGCTGGCGACGTACTGTGGGAGCCACTCCGACTGGGCGACGAGCATCTGATCGGTCATCTGCCAGATCTCCTCGGGATCACAGACCGCGCCGGTGAGTGGGTCGTGGAGCATGGCTTGCTTGAGCAGATTTCGGTCGCCGGTGAGTGCGGCGTGTACCGACATGCGCTGGACATTGATCGAAGCCGTGCAAGTCGCGGCACAGGCAAGCGGCAAGTCCCCGACGATCGGGATATTGATGCCGTTGCGGTCCACATAGCCAGGCACTTCCACAATCGCATCGTCGGCAAGATTCGGGATCGCGCCGTTGTTGACCACGTTGAAGTGCCCCCGGTAGATGCGGCCTGTCTCCAGCGACTCGATAATGTAGCTCCCGTGCTCCTCGCTACGCTTCTCAGCCGTAAACTGCGGCGGGTCTTGGGCGAGCCAGTTGGGGAAGTCAGTCTCAAACCAGTTGCGGCCCTCGGTGCAGACTCTCAGATAGCCGCCGGTCTCCCCATTGATCCAAGATGACAGATCAATCCACTTGGTGACTTCATCGAGGCGCTTACGGTACCAGGGCAGGTACTCAGAGAGGTGCCCGTTGCTCTCGGTGGAGTAGTAGCCAAAGCGCTTGAGCGCATCGATACGCACTTTCTCTGTGGTGGGGTATCTATCGTGGCCCGTGAAGAGCTCGTAGAGCTTGGGAATCAGATCGATCCCGCGCCAGAGAGCCTTGACGCACCAGGTCTGGTGGTTGATCCCCGAGAAGACAAAGTCAATGTCTTTTCGATGCACTTTCTCGCCTTCGGTGAGCATTCCCTCGCGCTTGGCCCACTGCTCGACGCAAGAGGCGATCTGATGCTGCGCGCCCTGGACGCCGTGACAAAGCCCCACGGTGTTCACACCGCCATAGTGGTTTGCGGCCCAAGTCAGCATGGCCATCGGGTTGGCATAGTTCAGAAAGAGCACGCCCGGCTTGGCGACTTCGCGGATGTCTTTGCAAAAATCCAGGGTCGCGGCGATCCCGCGCTGGCCGTACATGATCCCGCCCGCGCAGAGCGTGTCGCCCACGCACTGGTCAATGCCATACTCCAGCGGAATATCAATGTCGTCGGCAAACGCTGAGAGTCCGCCGATGCGCACGGTGCTAATCACATAGTCCGCGCCCTCTAGGGATGCTCTGCGATCGGTCGAGGCGCCGATGGTCGCGGGTAGGCCATTGCCCTTGATATCGCGCTCGGCGAGCTGCTTGACCATGTCTAAGTTCTGGGCATTGAGATCGTGAAACGCGAAGTGCATGTCCGCGAACTCGGGGACGGTGAGTAAATCCGCCATTAGGCGACGGGTGAAGCCGATACTTCCGGCTCCGATCATGGCAACTTTTAGTGGCATGAGCTATTGTAGCCGCTTCACCCGCACGATGGCAATGGGGCCACCGGAGAGCCCGAAACGGTAGGGGCGCACCAAACGGACGCTCGACCAGGCTAGCGTTACAGGGGCGTTACAGACACGGCTTTACTCCAGCTTCCCTTGCCCGTCCGCTCCACAACCGTACTCATCTCCCCGACCACAAAAGTCAGGCGCGTGGTGGAGGGAGCAATGGTTTCGTAGTAGATATCGGTGGTGCTGCTGGGAGCCGAGACAATGCTGGCGATCCTAAGAAAGTCGCTCTTGCCAAAGAAGAGCCCCGCCGCGCGGTTGGCTCGCAGGTAGGTGTCGAACGTGACGGCAAACCAGCTCTGGTCGCCATCTTGGTTGAGAAAGTGCACGGCATTGGCATCGAACTCCTCAAAGACCGAGTCGAGGTCACGGACACCTGTCGCGAGCTTACCCGCTTTCCAGCTAGAGAGCCAAGGAGCATCGTTGCTGATGGCGAAGTGGAGCTCATACGCATTAAAGCTGGGGGCAGCGTGGATCTCTTTCAAGTCCGGAAATGCCTGGCGGGCCGAGCGCAGCTCACTGTCACGGTCACGAACGGCCTGTATGGGGACGACATAGCCCTGAACGGAGCGAGCCGCGATCAGGAGCGCATCGGGATCAAGGCTGGTCTCAGAGCGCGTGGTGACGATATCATCGCCCGAGCTACGGCCTCCGCACCCCGAAAACAGGCACAGAGCAACCACAAGAGTGACGAAAAATGTCTTGGAGCGTCCCATGGCGCTATGGTACCGTATTTTTGCTCCCACTGGAAAGAATCGCCGCGCAGAGGCTCTCCACCCACTGATCTAGCGTGGCACTCTGCTCGATCCAAAGCCGAGCATTTTTACCCAAGCTCTGCCGGAGCTCGGGGTCGGCTTGCAGGCGGCGGATCGCGTTTTCCCAGGCTCCTGAATCGCCTACGGGCACGTAGAGACCGTTCTCCCCGTCAAAAATGGCATCGGTCTGGCCCTCGGTTTGGGTCACAACCACCGCTTTTCCACAGGCCATCGCCTCTAAGATCGCGGTAATCCCTGCCTGGAAATCGTTCTCGTAGAGCGGGACGGCCACGATTGCCGAGGATGCGTAGAGCTCGCGCAGCTCGCCATACTCGTAGCGGCGAGCCGAGACATTGGCGGGCATGGTGCGCTTGTCTGTCTCGTTGTTGTGCTTGGACCAAGGCGAGGCGGCAGCGAGGGGGAAGCTCGTGTCGGGGAGGCGCTCAGCGGCGGCAAGTAGCGTCGGGTAGTCGCGCCACTCCAGCCCGGCAGCGCTGACTTGCTTCTCGTTTTCCGTCACTTCTGGTCGCGGTCGCCAGAAGCGTGTGTCGGCGTGAAAGGGAATTAATCTCAGGCGCTCTGCCGGAATGCCCAGCACGCTCACGCCATGCTTTTGCTGCGTCGTGGCATAGACAAAGACCGTGTCCATCTCTTGCCAGAGCTTGAGCGTCCCAAAAAACAGCTTCTTCTTGCCCGTCGAGAGCCGGTGCCCAATGGTCACATGGCCGGGGCGCTTCTTCCCCGAGAGCCGCAGGAGCAGTGCCAGAAACAGCCCGACATTCTCACCGTTGGTAAAGAGAGTGTTGTAGCGTTTGCGCCGTCGCCAACCCGCCACAGCAAGGGCGATGTCGCGCCCGAGCGCCTTTCGTGCCAGCTTGACCAAGGAGTCTGAGTCGGCCTCCAGAGCGCGGTAGTCGTAGAGCTCCGCACACGTGCCCCGCGACTCTAGGCCGGCGGCAAGGGCATCGTAGTCCATAGTGGGG
>Ga0315904_10004965_pt1 | contig 18635 bp, 15 predicted proteins | sample LakEriMetagenome_6_FD_203529 | JGI IMG/M metagenome (GOLD analysis project Ga0315904, IMG submission 203529) | Freshwater fungal communities from buoy surface, Lake Erie, Ohio, United States - Buoy 12 MA120 | ecosystem: Environmental > Aquatic > Freshwater > Lake | place: USA: Lake Erie, Ohio...
CATCAGCACCGGTGCGAGCCGTTCAAGGCCCGCACGGACAATCATCTCCTTGGTAAAGCTTTCGCCTTCGAACTCCACAAGATGGATGTAATGCTGGAGCAGGAGCACTCCGTTGCGCGATGCAATACCGGCCAGCGAAATGAAGCCAACCATCGACGCGATCGTCACTGTTTGGCCAGTAAGCACCAGTGCAGCCACCGAACCGATGAAGGCCATGGGCAATGCAGCCATGACTTGCAGTGCCAAGTTCACGGTGCGAAACAGCGTGTATAGGACGAAGAATACACCGACGAGAGAAATCGCAAACAGGATTCCAATGACGCGGCTCGCGGACTGTTGGCTTTGAAATTGACCTTCGTACGTTGGGTAATAACCAGCGGGTAAGGTTTCGATGATCGGCGCGATCGCCTTCTTAATGTCTTGCACTACATCGACGACGCCACGGTCTGCCACGTTGCATTGAATGACGACACGCCGACGCACATTCTCACGATTCACCGTGTTGGGGCCGCCAGACTCGTAAATACGAGCGACATTTCCCAGCGGTACTGTGCCACCCTCAGGCAACTGAATTGGCAGTCGTTTGAGTGCGTTGATATCCTCGCGATAGTTGTCTTGCATGCGAACGGTGAGATCGAAAGTGCGCATACCGTCGAGAATCTCTGAGGCAACTTTTCCATTCATCGCCGTTTGGACGTACTCATTCACGTCGTTGACTTGCAAACCAAGTTGTTTGAGCTGACCGCGATCCATCTCGACTCGCAGTTGAGGAATGATGACTTGAGGTTCAATCATCAAGTCGGTCACGCCAGGCACAATTGCCATCTCGGCTTTGATTTGCTCCGCCTTCTGCCGCAGCAGATCGAGATCATCGCCATAGAGCTTTACGCCAACCTGGGCCTTAACGCCCGAGAGCATATGAGAGATCAAGTGAGCAATAGGCTGCTCCGTGGCCGTGACGATGCCTGGGATTTGATCCATCGAGCTACGGATGCTCTGCAGTTGCTGCTCACGAGATTGCGACGAATTCGGGTCGAGCTCAATCAAGTACTCGCTCATATTGACCCCTTCGGCATGTTCGTCCAATTCCGCGCGACCAGTGCGTCTAACGAATCGTTGAACGTCGGGTATCTCCATCAAAGCCGACTCAACCGTGCGATTGATACCTGCCGATGCGGCCAACGAGGTACCGGGGGGCAACACAACATTTAGCTGCACAGTACCTTCGTTGAACGGCGGCAAGAAGTCTCGCTCCAGCCGCGATAAGAACAGACCGGCCAAGACGACGATCGCAACAGTTACGCCCAAATTAAGCCACGGGAACGCTAGACTGAAACGGATGACACGTTCGCCAATCCACTTCACGCCTCTCAGTACAAAACCATCCTTCTCGTGGCCCTTGCTGCTGATGCTCCCCAGTAGCCAATAGGACAGCACCGGAGTCACCGTCAGTGATACCAACAAGGATGCCAGGATCGATACGATGTATGCCACGCCCAGCGGAGCAAACAGTTTGCCTTCCATGCCACCAAGTGCAAACAGAGGAAGGAACACGAGAATGACGATCATCGTGCTGAAGACGATCGATCGACGAACCTCTGCACTCGCTCGGTAGACGACTAGCAGTGGATGAAGTGGATTCGCGGCCGAACGATTCTCTTTCAACCGTCGAAAAATGTTCTCAACATCGACAATCGCATCGTCGACTAACTCGCCCATCGCCACAGCAATGCCGCCGAGCGTCATCGTGTTGATGGAGAGCCCAAACACAGCAAAAATCAATGCCGTCATCACCAGCGATAGTGGTATTGCAGTCAGCGTGATAAAGGTCGTGCGTACATTCATCAAGAATAAAAACAAGATGATGACCACGAGTATCACACCATCTCGAAGTGCTTCTTCGACATTTTTAATCGCGCGATCAATGAACGACTTTTGCGAGTACGTCGCTTCAATACGGACTCCTGGAGAGAGCGATGGTTTTAACTCCTCAAGAGCTTCCATGATGGAATCGGTAACGGCTCTCGTATCCGCGCCGGGCTGCTTGTTAACAGTTAGAACGACAGCTGGACCGCCTGAGAACGCCGATTCGCCTTCAGCTTTTCGTACGAAAGCCGAACTGTCACCGCGTTTGACTTGCGCGCCCTCATGAATCTCAGCGACTTGCGACAGTAGCACCGGCCGGCCATCGCGAATCGTGATCGGTATATCCTGCAGGTCGCCGACAGATTGAATTCGTCCAAGGCTGCGAACCAGGAATTCGCTGGGGCCTTGTTGGTCAAGATATCCTCCCGTCCCGTTTTCGTTGCTCTTACTAACGGCAGCTTCGACTTGTTCGAGCGTGACACCGTAACGCGTCATTGCATCAGGATTGACACGAACCTGAAACTGCTTGCGCTCGCCGCCCATGGAAAAAACCTGCGAAACCCCTGGAATCGTAAGCAGGCGTTGGCGGACGACCCAATCTGCTTCCGTACGCAATTCCATGGAGGTGACATCCGGATTGTCTGTCCACATTCCCAGCATTAGGATCTGTCCCATGATTGACGAGATCGGTGCGAGTTGTGGCTGAATGCCCGCGGGCAAGCGATCTTGTACCAACTGCATTCGTTCAGCCACGATCTGCCGGTCCGTGTAAACGTCGGTTCCATAAGCGAATTCGACGTAAATGACGGAAATGCCTACGCCAGAGGAGCTTCGGACTGCTTCCACGCCGTTGGCACCGTTGATCGCGGTTTCGATGGGAAACGTAATCAACGTTTCGACTTCTTCTGGGGCCATTCCTGGCGCTTCGGTCATGATCACGACACGAGGGCGATTTAGATCGGGGAACACATCGATAGGCATCTGAAAGATCTGCCAGGTGCCGATTCCGATTAATCCAAGTGCGATGGCAATGACTAGCAAGCGCTGATGGAGCGCGAATTTGATTAATGCATTTAACATTCGAGAGTGCTCCGTGCTTAGTGGTTATGGCCTGCGTGCGGGTCTGCGCCTGCACCGGACTTGTTTTTGATGGCCATCTGCATCTGATGCGCAGAACGCAGTGCAACCACGTCGCCTGGAAAGATTGCTCCGTCACTCTCGATCACAACATATTTCTGGTCTCGATACTTCACATGTACGGCGACACGATCAAAGTGATCCCCATTCTGTTGAAACACAAACCAATCCGCTCCGTCTTTCACAGCCGCATCCACTGGAAGAACAATCTGCTTTTCCCAAGCCTCAACGGGGACGCGAACTTCAAGCCGCTGACCTACGCGATACTTCCAAGTGACAAATCTTTGTCCCTCGTTTGTGGTTTCATCGCGAAGAATTCTGTTTGGCAAATTGACGAAGAAAGACAGCGTTCGCGACTGCGCATCAACGGCGTTCGCAACGAATGCTAACTTAAGGTCGGCTAAGGTTTCTTGGCCCGACACTCCTGGAATGATCGCCTCGATTGGCCAGCCCTTAGCCGCAACTTCGGCGATCGCTGGGGCATCCTGTTCAAACGCCTTGCCCTCGATGTAGAGAGACGAATAGTCGGAAAGCGTGCAGAGCATCTCGCCGGCTTGTACACCTTGCCCCTTTGAAGCGCTCAATCGTTCCAAGATCAACGGCTCTGGCTCGTGAACTGCCGGCGGTTGATTCTGAGGCTGAAAGGAGGCTGCTCGAAATCGGCGATCGCTCAATCGCAGATTATTTTCATCATGTGAATGATTGTCGATTTCCGGAGCGACAATGGTGAGATCGCGCAGCAAGCGTTGTTCGCGAACAATCGTGTCGATTTGCTCGTCGCTCAGCCCATGCAGTTTCAGTGCAGCTCGTTGGGCGGCAATTGAGCTTTGCAGTTTTTGAAGAGCGTACTGCCGTTCCAGCAAGATCTTACTGGCGACTGCACCGGAGCGAGTCACTTCTTCAAGCCGCGTGATCTCGCGTTCTTCCACAGCAACGTCAGCCAAGTTCTTAAGCAACTGCGTCTGCGTGTCGACGAGATCTTCATACGTCAGACGAACTTCGAAAAGCATATCCCCTGGTACGACTGCCTCGCCGCTCACGGCGTGTACATGTTGCACAATGCCGATCATGGGCGACGACACTTTTATGTCGGTTCGGCCCGGCTTCGCGACAACGATCGCTGGAACGGTAACGGTACGATAGAAGTTTGAAAGCTCGATGGGCCGTAGGTACTCAGGCGTTAGGCCAAGGTTCTTAAGCGATTGGGGAGTCAGCTCGAGCGAGCTGCTCTCGTCATGTCCTGCGTGGTCGTGTCCATCTTCTTCATGAGCATGGTCGTGCTCTTCGTCTGAATGGGCATCCCCTTCGCCTGCCTCACGCATGGATTCTTTGCGAGCAGCAACCGTTCCGTCGATCCAGCCGTTTAAGGCAGGCCACCACTTGGGATAGAATAACACGGCGACGGCAACCAATGACAATCCAACACCCCATCTAATCCATGGGTTGTGGAGCATCGTGTGAAGTGAGAGCTTTTTCATAGTGAACTCGACAATTGAAAATCCATTTCGAAGGTGATAGCGCGCGGCCACTCGAATGTGCGTGGAGATGAGCATGCACATGAATCTGCGGCAGACAGTTGTTTCAGTCCAGCAATGCAAGAACCTGGGCTACGAGTAACGCAGAGTTACGCGCAGCAAACATCGGATTGCTCTTGCGAAGCAGGAATTCAACTACGTTTGTGGGCTGAAGAAACGACCAGTAGCAACATGAGTTGTTGCTGGGACGTGCGCATGCCCTATCAGATTAGCCACACTTGGTGTACGGCGCGATTAAGTGGTGTTTTGGGCGGACCATCCAGCCAATTGCCAACGAAGTCAGCGGCTCGGGATGCAATTTGCCAAAAGTCAACAGACGCATTGATCCAAACTGGATGGGCGACGGATTGGAGGTCTGACAAACTAGTCGGAGTTCCGGAGATTCCAAATACGCACTGGCCGTCATCACAATAATTGGAGTGGCCTCGTCCTTCCAACGGACAAGCATCAACGCCATTCTCGGCAATCGACGTCGTAGCTATCTCGTGAGCGTTCGATGCTTGTTCATTATTGTGTCCATGTGAATCGCACGCATGTTCATCGTGATCGCAGCCATGCCCCGTCAAGATGGCGGCTTGTTCCTGCATGCAATTGCCATGAGACAAACAGCAACCGAGCACCGCATGAGCGGTGAAGGCAACCAGTGTCAACATGCGAATAGCAAGGAACATTAAGAGCCAACTTTTCCGAATGACGTGATTTAAGTTCATGGGACGCGGACCGCTAAATGATACCGCAATAACGGTTAGGGAACTAGTTCAGTCTGAGCTGCGGTCGAATCAGAATCGCTTATTCCTGGTCAAGGGTCAGCCCCCGAAGAGAGTCATCGCCGCTGTTGTTAATGACAGCATTGAGCGCCCCGGTCAGCAGATAACCATCGATTTGTGCCTGCGCCGTAGCCAGTTGGGCACGAGCTGCGATGTAGGCTAAATTCGTGTCAAAGTACGTTCGTCGAGTAAACAGTAGCTGAATAAAGTCCTGTTCACCGGCTCGGTACGCGGCTTCGGCTAGGTCCAACGTTTCCTGGGCTGCGGGCAATAGTTCGCTTAAGTACATGTCGACCGCCTCGGCTGCGCGAGCGTACTCGCCAGAAGCAATCGCGAGCCGTGCACGAATCGCGTTGTCGATGCGTTGTGCTTCTTGCACCGCTCGACAGTACTCCGCGCGAGCCGCAGCAATGTTGCCTTGGTTCTTGTTGAAAACGGGAATTGGGGCACCAACCTGCACATTCATCATGCCCGAGTCGGTGCCGTTATCGACGCCCGCTCCGAGCTGGACGTTTAGGTTTGGTAAGGGCTGAGATTCTTGACGTCGGATCGCTGCGCTGGCTTGCCGGATTCGAGCTTGAGCGGCTGCGTATTCTGGACTGGTGGCAACAAGTCCATCTTCAACTGCTTTCCAGTCTTGGCTTGCTGGTAGCATCGGCAGTTCTCCAGCGACCGCCTGTAGCTGCATGTTCGGCATGCCAGCTAGAGCAACGATCTCCCGCAGTCGGGCCGACAGCGAGGCTGAGAGCTGCCTTCGATCAAGTTCCAGTTGCTTGAGTTGAACTTGAGTCTGCAAAAGGTCGATCCTGGAGCCTTCGCCTGCTTGAATACGTTTCTCTGCCGCATCCACCCCTTGCTTTAGCAATCCAAAAAACTGATCGATCGATGCGAGTTGTTCTTGAATTCGAAGGCTGTCGTAATAGGCGGTCTTGATGTCTGTCGCAACTCGAAGTTTCTGGGCTTCTAGTTCTTGTACTTGGGCTCGTACGGCTTCATTAAGTACAGCACGATTCAGTGCACGCTTATCGCCGGTAATGATCTGCTGTTGAACGAATAGTAGGTGCTGATCTGTCCCGGCGTCAGCCAACTGTTGGCCCTGGTAGCCCAGCATGGGATTAGCGTACAGCCCGACTTGTGTGCGATAACCTGCTGCGATCTGAGTCGTCGCGGCCAGCTCTTTAATGGCTGGATTGTTTGCGAACGCAAGCGACAAGAGTTCTTCGAGCGTCGCGCCGTCTGAAATGACTTCATTCGAGGCCACTGGGTCGACCATGACAACGTCAACGGACGCGGGTTCGACTACACCGGCAGCGTGAGACGACTGATGAGAATACGCGGCTTGAGAAACCGGTTGACTTCGCAATGCGTGGTTTTGGTCCAACGGTGTATCGATGCCCGTCTTGCTTTGGCTAACGGCGTCGCTTTGCAAACCTGGGGCGACAGCCTCGCTACTCGGGGACGCATAGGCCGTTGCTTGCTCGCTTGGACGGATGTGTCGCTTCAGTCCACCGCAGCCAACCGCCATGCAAGCGGCTGAGCAGACGATCCATCGTGCAACATTTAATTTCATGGAAATCCCTCCGAGGCCAACGCATTGAGTAGCTAAGGGCTTTCTCGAGTTAAAATACCGAGTGCCAATAGTGATCCGAACAGAAAAGAATTGGCGCTAGTTAACGCCAAGCTCGGATCAAATGCGCAGCACGTTTGGCAAAGAGGTCGACCGAGTCGACGTGTCGAGATGAAGATGCTGAAAACGCATCATCGAATGCTGCCGATACTCAAACCCGGACCACGCTGGAGTCACCGTCGCAATATCGGCTAGTCGATTAACTGAACCAGAAAGCAATAATGCGTTTTCAAAACCACCGATGCAGCACGGACAATCGCGGTGCGAATGGTGATTGTCGTCTTGATGCTGGTCCTGAGAACCGGAGTCATTCGATTCGGTGCAAGGAGCTCCGCACGAATGCTCGTCGTGATCATGTTCGCAATCAGAGTTGTGACCGGCGATTTCATTCACATCATGCAGCAGGCAGTGCGTACAAGCCAGCGACGAGGGAGGGATCAAGGCGGAAATGATCGCAGCCACAAACACGGCGCATTGAGCGAATCGTGTTAGCGGAGTGCGAGGCATTCGGCAATCCATGGCAGAAGCTGTAGAAACGAAAACCGATCTGAGATTTACTCTTTGGTATCGAATCAACGATTGGGGCAGCTTTAACGAAAAGTCCGAATCCCCCGAATGAAGCAGTGATTCATTGGTGGTCGGTCACCCGCCAGTATTTGATTTACGGTGCTCCTGGGGCATCAAAAAGCCTAAAAACCGCGTGGTTCGGTGGCTGACATTGCCTCGATGGCGGCCAAGAGCTATCCTTAGAGGAATGAGATCCCCTCTAGTAGCACTACTCTTAATCGTCAACTTGTTGACCTGTCCGCTTAGTTGTTTGGGTTGCCAGCAACTCCCAACTTCCAGCGTCGAAAGTGCTTGCGCGACGTGCGAATGTTGCTCTGACTGCGTGGAAACTGCGATCCCTGCTTCCCCCGAGCCACATGATAGCAATTGCGCGTGCAAGAATTGCATTTGCGAGGGGGCGATTGTGGCTAGTCCGGTTGAGTTGCCACAATCTTCCGATGGGATATGCTGGTTTCATCCGATAGAAATCGATTTACGAAGCCCCATCAGTTCGTTTTTCGCTGATGGTCATTCGAGAATCGTCGTAAAACACGCATTCACGGGTAGCGATGCGCGTATAGCGCTTCAGTCTTGGCAGATCTGAGCCAACCAACGCCTTTGCGTTTCTTCTAAGCGTTGTTCGGTAGGACAACGATTCTGATTTGTTGAGATTAGGTCCTGCGCAAACTCTTCGCAGCGTCATGATCAAGCTTAAGTAAGACCTCTTTATGCTGCTTCCCTGGGAATATGGTGTTCGCAATCTGGCTAGGCGTCCCGTGCGCACTGCCCTAACGATGATGGCACTGGCCACTGTCGTGATGTTGGTGTTCGTGGTGGTCGGGTTCATTCGTGGACTTGAGCAGTCGTTGACCGCAAGCGGCGACGAAAACGTCGTATTGGTTTACTCGGTGAACTCGGAAGAGAACATTGAGAACTCATCCATCCCTGCCCGGACGCCAGCCTTATTGACTGCAAGTGTAGATGGAACGGTCAAGCGATTTGGGCTCAACCATGCGTCGCCGGAGTTATACGCAGGCACACGAGTTAAGAGCGAAAACAATGAAGGCGGATTGGGATTGGTGCGCGGTGTAACTCTCACCGCGCCACTAGTCCGACGTTCAGTTCAGTTGATCGATGGTGCTTGGCCAAGTGACGGCGAGGTGATGGTAGGGCGATTAGCGGCCGCAAAGCTAGGAAGCAGCGAAGATGAACTCGCTATTGGAAAGAGTATTGAGTTCGAGGGACGTTCGTGGAACATCAGTGGAAGATTCGCGGCCGAAGGTGCTGCTTATGAGTCTGAGATTTGGTGCAGGTTGTCCGATTTTCAAACTGCATCAAAGCGGCAAGACATTAGTTTAGTGGCGTTGCTCCTATCGCCGGGCAGTTCACCCGCTGAAGTTGAACTGTTTTGCAAGGAACGCACAGACCTCGAGCTTCGGGCGATAGCGGAAACGGAGTATTACGCAGCGCTACAACAACATTATAAGCCCGTTCGATTGTTGGCTTGGCTGGTCGTAGTGCTGGTGTCCAGTGCGGGAATTTTTGCCGGACTGAACATGATGTACGGAGCGGTTGCAGGCCGCGTTCGTGAGATAGCGACGTTGCAAGCGATCGGTTATCGCCGTCGCGCTATCTTGATCAGTCTGATCCAAGAAGGTGTGCTTCTATCTGCAGCCGGATCACTCGCTTCTGGAGTGATCGCGCTGACCTTGCTGAATGGAATGGCCGTTCGGTTCACGATGGGTGCGTTTACGTTACGCATCGACGGCGTTGCAATCTTAATCGGTTGCAGCGTCGGACTGTTATTGGGTGTCGTTGGTGCGTTACCACCGGCACTGAAAGCGCTGCGAGCAGAAGTCGCAGCGAGCCTTAAAGCTGTTTAGTTTTGAAAACCCCTGTTTCGTTTTGGAGCGTTTAGATGAAAGTTCTTTCAAGTATTGCGTTGGTCGTTTTAACTCTTGGATCTGTCGGCTGCCAGTCAAATGACAGTAGCTCACCGACTGCGAATTCCAGCCAATCCACTTCGACTTTTCTTGTTGAAAGCGAGCCCACGGGAGCCATGCCCGTAGGTGAAGCTCGAGCAAAGAGCGAAGACGGACAAGAAGTTACCCTTGTTGGTCTGATCGGTGGATCAAGCAAGCCGTTTGTAGAAGGACTGGCAGCATTCACGATTGTCGATCCGAAAGTGCCATACTGCGCGGACGATGAAGGTTGTCCAACTCCCTGGGACTATTGCTGTCAGACGGAAGCAGTTAAGGAAAATATCGCAACGATCAAGCTCGTTGACGAGGCAGGCAAGCCAGTTGCGTCTAGTGCTCGTGACCTACTGAAGGTCAAAGAACTATCGACAGTGGTTGTCAAAGGTAAAGCCAAACGTGATGAACAAGGAAACCTTACCGTTGCCGCCAACCAAGTGTTTGTCCGGCCAGGTAAATGATCATGGCAAAAGAACAACTAGATCTTAGCAGCCTGGCGTTAGATCGCGCGCCGACAACCAGTACAACCAAAACGCCATCACTTCAACACAAGAAGCGATGGTTGTCGCGGTATGCATTACCTTTCGGCGTTTTGTTGGGCTTTGCGATGCTACTTTTCGCTGCAGCGGGCACTCGCTTTATGCCGGCTCGCTCGGTGACGGTCGTTCCGGTGATTGTAAAACGAGCTGAGCTTCAGCAAGCAGGTACAACGCTATTCCAATCGCCAGGCTGGATCGAGCCTCGTCCAACCGCCATTAGCGTAGCCGCGATGACTCCCGGTGTTATCGAGGAGCTAATGGTCGTGGGCGGGCAAACAGTACAGAAAGGGGAGCCAATCGCACGATTGGTTTCCATCGATGCGGAATTGGTACTTGAGCAAGCGAAGAATGCTTTAGCAATCCGCGATGGTGAACTTAATCGCGCGAAGGCGGAATTGTCCGCTGCGCGTATCCGCTTTGAAAACCCAGTGCACCTGCGAATCCAGCTTGCCGATGCAAAGAGCAATTTAACGAAATCAAAGACCGAGTTAGCCAAACTGCCTTTCCTTATCGAGGCTGCGGAATCTAGCGTTAAGTACACGCTTGCGAGCATGTCAGGAAAGCAATCGGCCAGGGGAGCGATTTCATATAACACGATCGCCAAAGCTGAAAATGATCATGCAATGGCAACAGCGAATTTGCAGGAGTTGCAACAGCGCAAACCCAATCTGGAACGCGAGGTCAGTGCGCTCGAGGAAGTCGTTCACGCCCTTGAACGGCAATTGGAGTTGCTGGTAGAGGAGACTCGGCAACTGCAAGAAGCAGAAGCGAAGGTTCAATCGGCAGTGGCTTATCGAAACGAAGCCAAGCTGCAAGTACGCCAAGCGGAACTTGCACTCGAGCGGAACACCGTACGCGCTCCGATGCAGGGTCGCATTCTAAAAGTGGTCGCATCTCCTGGATCGCGAGTCATGGGTCTTGAAACAACGGCTGGACAAAGCTCGAGTACGGTCGTCGAAATGTATGATCCACAAAAACTTCAGGTGCGAGTTGATGTGCGACTTGAGGACGTCCCAATGGTCACGCCGGGCCAGCAGGTCAACATTGAGACCGCATCTTCTGCCGATGTAATCCACGGTCAAGTGCTGCAGATCACCAGCTCGGCGAACATTCAGAAAAATACATTGGAGGTCAAGGTTGAGTTGCTTGACCCGCCTCTAGCCGTGAGTCCCGAGATGCTCGTCACAGCCGCTTTTTTGGCTCCGAAAAGCGACATATCGTCCGATTCAATGAGAGAAGCGGAGCGCATATTCGTTCCAGAGTCTTTCGTGCAGGCCAGCGATTCACAATCGTTTCTATGGATAGTCGATGAGAATTCAACTGCGAGAAAACGCACGGTGGAGCTGGGTGGTAAGGCAGCCGATGACCTCATTGCAATCAAATCAGGTCTCCGAGTTACAGATAAGTTGATCGCTTCAGGAAGAGATGGCCTGAGCGAGGGTGCGAGGGTGCATGTGACAAGCGACGATCCAATTATAGGAATGAAATAGATGGCACTCGTAGAACTTCGTGGTGTAAGCAAGAGCTTTAGTAAGGGCGAAGAGACCATCACGCCACTCGACAACATCAGCATGGACATTGAGGAAGGCGAGTTCATCTCCTTAATGGGTCCCAGTGGTACCGGCAAAAGCACGCTGCTAAACTTGGTGAGCGGAATTGACCGGCCCGACGCGGGAACAATCACTGTCGATGGGACAGATGTGACCAAGTTGTCTCGCACGCAGCTTGCGGATTGGAGAGCTGCCAACCTTGGGTACATATTTCAGACACACAATCTCATTCCCGTGTTGACCGCTTATGAGAATGTTGAACTACCAACGCTGCTGTTGAAGTTGTCCTCCGCACAACGAAGGCAACGTGTTGAACTGGCCCTAGAAGCGGTCGGCTTGAGCGATCGAGCAAACCACTATCCTCGCCAGCTTTCCGGTGGACAAGAACAACGCGTTGGCATCGCTCGTGCAATCGTGGCTCATCCGAAAGTTGTTGTGGCGGATGAACCGACTGGAAGTCTCGATGCAGAAACCAGCGACCAAGTTCAAATACTACTGCAGAGACTCAATCGTGAACTCAACATCACCATGTTGATGGTCACGCACGATAGCAACGTCGCAGGCATCGCAACCAAGCAATTAATCCTTGATCGGGGTAAGTTCCTGGCTCGCGCCGAAGGAGTAGTTCGATGATAGGTTATGTCTTAAAAACAATGTGGCGACACCGCACTCGAACTCTGCTGACCGTATCAGGTGCAGCAGTAGCGATGTTTGTTTTTTGTTTCGTTGGCTCTGTTCAAGAAGGGCTACATCGGCTGACGACGGGTTCGGATGCGGATCGCAGCTTGATTGTGTTCCAGGAAAATCGCTTTTGCCCGACCACCAGTCGCTTGCCAGAGGACTACGCTAAGAAGATTCGCGAGGTTAACGGCGTGCGCGATGTCATGCCCATCCAAGTGTGGACGAATAACTGCCGAGCAAGCTTGGACATCGTGGTGTTCAACGGTGCCGACCCCATGCAGATCCAAAAGACTCGACCTCTCACGCTCGTGAGCGGTAGCTGGCAACAGTTTCAATCGCAGCGCGATGCGGCGATCGTCGGAAGAAATGTTGCGAACCGTCGAGGCTTAAAAGTCGGCGACCAGTTTTCAATTGGTGACATTTCGGTGCGGATAGCAGGACTTTTTTCGTCGACGGTCCCTTCCGAAGAAAACCTTATTTATACGAGTCTCGCTTTTCTGCAGTATACCCGCGGGCTCGACGCAGCCGGACTCGTTACTCAGCACGAGGTCCTATTGACCGAAGATGCCGATCCAGATCGCGTGGCGAGTGAGATCGACTCGAAGTTGCGAGCCGGTGCCGTTGCGACCAAAACGCGTCGCAAAGGAGCGTTTCAAGCGAGCACACTTTCGGATCTGGTCGACCTCATCGGGTTTGCCCACTGGCTCGGCTACGCGTGTGTCGGTCTTGTGTTGTCGCTTGTGGCTACTACCACGGTTATGAGTGTCCAGGATCGCATCAAGGAATACGCGGTGTTGCAAACCATCGGCGTGCGTCCACTGACCACCATGCGTCTGGTTCTCACCGAAAGCACGGTCCTTTGCGTGGTGGGTGGAGTAGCCGGGACATTGCTTGCGATGCTCGCGCTGAGTCTCGGTGGTTTTGCGATCGGTGCTGAGGGCGCAACCATCGCATTTCGCCCAACGCTGGGCCTAGCCACCTCGGGCACCATTGTGTCTGTATTCGTCGGAATTTTAGCAGGCGTGGCTCCGGCAATTCAGGCTTCTACCGTGCCAATTGTCAATGCGCTTCGGCAGCCTTGACGGACTCATCGAAAAATCTGACCACAATTTCGATTTCGAATTTTTCCCACTGTTTGCCCTGCTAAGTAGCTCTAAGTTACGAACTCGCGTTGTGGGTAATGGGACGCGGTTCCGCCGTTTTGCATAGATAGATCTGGGAGGGATGCCATTTCGGTACCCTCGACGGTCTTTCCATGGAGGCAGAACCATCGACGCTTACTCTCTCGACTCTCTTCCCGCAGACGACGGACTGCCACGCGATCCGACATCGGTTCGATTTCGATCTATCGCCGAAATCGTGCTCCGAGGCATCCAACGATGTGTGGCTGCAGACCGCGAGCTGGATCGCAATTCAAGCCAGTTTTCCGATGCAGTTGAACCTGTTTTGGACAAACTCGGAGACTCTTTACCCGAGCCGCTTGATTTCGTTTCCGACAAACCCCTCTCTGTGTCCGTCGTCTCCAAAACGCTGGGTTTTGGAGACGAACGAAACATGGAAGGGGGACGTAAATCGTGAACAATGACTCGTCCGGCCAGGGATCGATGGGGGGCCAGTGACCTAAACCCGATGCGCCACAAACATCCCCACCGAGTGCGGATAGTTTGGGTCAATATGGAAGACGTGCGTTTGGCCCAGAAAGTTAGCCAGCACGAGATTGTCCTTTCGGCTGTGCCACTCGCCTCGGATCCAGCCGATGTGGTCCATCAAACCCAAAGCCGAGAGTTCAGAAACGATCAGATACTCGGCCCCTTCGCAATCGAGTTTCATCAGGTCGACATCGTCGATCCCAAAGTCCGTTACTTGCGTCCAGAATTGCTCAACGGTAAGCGATGGAACTTCTATGCCGAACTCTCTGAATCGAGGCTCAAGCGATTCCCAGACGTCCGGTACATAGTCGGCGACCCGACTGTTCGATACGGGGAAGGACAAGAGGCACTTTCCTGGTTTGGACGAAATCGCGGCGTTAATCCTGAGCAACTGCGATTCGGGAATGTGACTGGTGTTCTTGGTCATCAGCTCAAAGCTCTGCGGATGTGGCTCGACGGCCACGATCTTGGCATGGGGCCAGTAGTGGTGGGCCATAACAGTAAAGCTCCCCACGTGCGAGCCGACGTCAAGAATCGTGCGGACGTTATGGGGACGAAGGTCATTGATTCGGTACTCGTCATGAAAAACGCAGTTGGCGAACTGAACACTCTCTGGCTCGATATGAAAGTCCTGCCCATAGATCTTGTAGCATACAGTGGTCGTCATCGGTGAATCCTTTCGTGGTCTAAGCAGTCGCGAGGGACGAAGTGAATTGACGCGCAAACTCGAGCCGCCTCGTTGGCGGACAGTTGGCCAAGTGAACGACCTTGGCCGTTGGTAAGAGTTCTCGGAAATTCGGCATCCAGTACTGGGTGTTGAATTCCGTTGGCAGTTGGAAGAACGGCAGTCCGCGGGCGTTGTTCTGGATCCAGAACTGCTCGGAACAATGGGTCGGAAAGAATGGGCGCAACGGTGGTTGCCAAAGGTGCGCGTTCTTGCGATCGCTCATCACGATCCCGCTGTTGAGAACCACCTTGCTGTGGTCCATCGGAATTTCCTGGGACTCGAGGATGTTGCGACGCTCCTCAAAGACCCATTCAAAACTCGGTAATTGACTCCAGTCATCGTGCATCGACACGTGACCGGCTGGAACCACGTCAAACAGATCCGGTGTCTCTTCGGTGAGGAATACGTCGGCATCGACATAAAGAGTTCGCTCGTAGGACTGAGCGAACGGTAGGACTCGGAACTTTTCTAGTCCCCACCAATCCTGCGTTGGTTTGGTAATTGCCACGAAGTCGGCTCCGATCCGTTTGGCGTAGGCTTCCATCAATGGGCCGGTATACCGAAGCAACTCTTGGAACGAATCTCCGGTGGCCACTGTGATGAGGAGCCGCGACTTGGTTGGATTGATCGCGTCGATCGCCGGCTTCCACTGAACCTCAGGGATAACTTCGATCGGCATCCGTTCGTATTCTAGCCACGAACCACGCCAGATCCCCTCGTAGTCGCGACGCAAGTGGCACGTTGGTCGATCCAATCGAGCAATTGTCAGCACAGGCTCGCCGTCTACGTGATTCACGTGCCAGAAGCGTTCGCACTCGGCGGCCCCTTCGATCACTTCGCGGTTGGGACCAAGTTTGATCACTCGCTGGTCATATCCAACCCGTCGGTAGAGAACTCGGGTGTTGATCAGTTGCTCGATGGTCTCGGTTTCCATGTTGGTTGGTGCCTCGTTCTTCCATAAGTTGCCGCTCCATTTGCTTGCCAGATCGCGGACGAGTTGGAAGCAGAGTTCTTCGTTGGCCAATGAATCCACGAACCGGTTTCCTCCGAATCGCCATTTGTCTTGGCAGCGATGTTGGAAGACGATTTGGCCCCGGAAGTCAAACTGGACGATCGTGTGGACGTTCCAGCCAGGGCCGGCGCTGGGCATCGCGTAATCGGAACCGAGTCTTCGCCACCCAAGGTGGAAACACTCTTTGTCGCCATAGACGTGCTGGAACGTGAAATCCGAATGCTCGGCGTAGAAAAGCGACAATCGCAGCTCGCGATCGCAGCGGCGTTTGTCGATAAGATATTGCCCGGATTCGAAAGCTCGCTCGTGCTCGGCAACTTCGGGTTCAGCCATGTCGACCATCCCGAACACTCGCCAGACTCCAGGTTTCAAAGTCCAGCACGCGTAGTCTGGCCAGAAGACCGCGCCGTGGCGTTTGTACTCGTCACAGTCGAACAAGTACGTTGGATCACACACGACCCCATTGTCGGCGTCCAGGAATAGAACCTGGGCGAATGGTGAGTGGAGCGTCGCGTACAGTTTCAGTTCCCAACCGCAAAGGATCCGGCAAGGGTGCTTTTTCTCAATCTCTCTGGCATCGATGCATTCGACACCGAGCGGTTCAAGCAATCGTTTCATGTACGGATCCATCTCGGTGTCACCGAGGTACCAAAGCTGGATCGGGAGCGTACAGCCGAAATGCCGCAGCAGATTCACGTTGACCCAAACGCTCGGAAAGTACTTGAGCCCACCCCCAGCGATGACGATACCGCGTTCTTGGGCATAGGTCACTCGACTGGGCATCAAGTTGTCAATGTACTGGTCAACTAATCGACGGTGGGATTCGATCGTGTTGTCCCACGTGCCCCAGGCATTCGGCCAAGGTCCAGGTGGACACTGAGTGATCAGTTCCATCATGGCTTCTGGGGTCATTTCGGGTGTAGCTTCCATACAACTAGCCATTGGCAGTCTCCTTGTTTTGAAATCGGCGAATCGCCTGGGTGAGATAGATCCCGACCAAACATCGAGACAGCGGTAGGTAGCGGACGAGTGGGAGATGCTTTTGCCATCGAACGTAGATTTCATTGGCAAGTTGAGCGCGATTGTGCAGGCATCCGCGAGGACCTTGTTGATTCATTAGCCTGCGGGCCGCAGAACACCCACATTGGACTCGTGGAGGAATCAGCCAACCGAGCCATACTCGCTGAAGGAAGCCGCGAGTCTTCTCGATGAGTGATTCGAGTTCGGTACCGACGCCACTAGTTGGCGGCTTAACGCAGTCCAGGAGCTCCGGAGTTGGGAGCATGCCAACGAGCGTTCGGTATTGGATCGCTTTGCTACAGGTCACCGAATTCTTGCTACGAGGATTCGACTGAAGGATGCATGCAGCGCAAGCATCCTGCGCGATTGGTACGGGGACTTGTGCTAGGTCCGTAGAGATCTGGCAGTAGCCATCTATGTTGTTTGGACATTCCACTGAATCACTCATGCCACACCTTCTTCGCACCCTGTGTAAACGGTTTGGCCAACAAATGATCCGGAACTTGTTGGCTCGTTCCCAGAGCAAATGCAGACCGCTTGAAAGGGTCCCATCGGAGTAACGCACGGATCGGGCACGCCAACGGGAGACCAACCGAAACCGTTCCATTGGTAATAGCACGGGCAACAGCAACCACTCGCTGAACCCGAGCTGCCACTGCCCCCCGAGGATCCACCACTATTTCCACTCGAGCCGTACGATTGCCCCGAGCTACCGATACCGCTGGAACCAACACCGCTGGAACCATTGCCTGATGAACCTGAACCGGAACCACTGCCCGAACCTGAACCGGATCCACTTCCATAGCTGCCACCGGACGGTTTGCTACCAGAGCCAGATCCGCTGGGACCTGTTCCGCTTGGCCCCGAGCCGCTACCACTTGGTCCCGATGATCCTGAGCCCGAGCCCGATGGCTTGCTGCCACTCTGTGATCCAGACTGCGAACCGGATTGGGAGCCTGAGTGAGAACCAGAGCCAGATTGGCTCCCGGATCCGCTTTGGGATCCGCTGCTGCCGGAAGGTTTGGAACCGGATGAGCCACTTGGTCCACTAGACCCGCTATTGCCAGAGCTACCTTTTGTCCCCGAGCTTCCAGATGAACCACTCCCCGACGAACCACTCCCCGACGAACCACTACCCGAGGAACCGCTCCCAGATGAGCCGCTGCCTGATGAGCCACTCGAACCGGAAGAACCTGCACCACTGGATCCGCTTGATGGGCCACTGCTCGTTCCGGACGATCCCGAAGTCCCCGATGAACCTGATGATCCCGAGCTGCCAGACGAGCCACTACTTCCCGACGAACCCGAGCTACCACTGGAACCCGAGCTACCTGATGACCCGCTCGAACCGGATGATCCACTGCTACCCGAGGAGCCACTGGATCCTGAGTATCCGCTAGTCCCTGAACTGCCGCTTTGCCCTGAGGAGCCGGCGCTTCCATTTGATCCACTTCCGCTTCCGGAGCTGGAACCGGAGGAACCACTGCTGCCGTTCGATCCCGAGGAGCCGCTTGAACCCGATGAACCTGACGAGCCACTCGAGCCCGACGATCCAGAGGAACCGGATGAACCTGATGAGCCACTGCTACCGGAAGATCCACTCGACGATACGTCGCAGCAAACGATGGCGTAGACAGGTAGGTCAGCGAACCCCACATAACGCATGAGGTAGCGACCCATCTGAGGAAACTCACAACTAGATACTGCATACAAGGGTTCTCCATTTACGATTCCTAGGAAATGTCCGAGTTGGCGTTTGGGGCCTTGCCCGGAGCGTTGTTGCGCACAAGTCGCCGCATACACAGGCAGGCCTTCGACCGAGCCACGTACCGAGGTGGCAATGTAGCGACGTGCATAAAGGGTCATTTGTTGGCATCCACCACCTTGCAATCAAAGATCGTGCCCCACGTTTTCGATGCAACGTCGAACTTTTGGACCACGCCTGGGTAGTAGCCGTTGCCATCGGGAATGTTGCTGGTGATGAACACGATCTCCTCGTAGTT
>Ga0315904_10004966_pt1 | contig 18633 bp, 30 predicted proteins | sample LakEriMetagenome_6_FD_203529 | JGI IMG/M metagenome (GOLD analysis project Ga0315904, IMG submission 203529) | Freshwater fungal communities from buoy surface, Lake Erie, Ohio, United States - Buoy 12 MA120 | ecosystem: Environmental > Aquatic > Freshwater > Lake | place: USA: Lake Erie, Ohio...
AACGATCAGTATTAATTATTGATCGTTGGAGGTAAAGTGGGCTTGTGGACGAGTAACGTGCCGTATGGCTCGTTGGATGGTTCGATTCCATCCTCACTTTTAAGGATTTTAATATGAACGAACCATACGATGAAGATGATGAATATGATGAAGATTACTATAATTATGATTATAGTGATCAATACGATCCATACAAGTTCTACTTTAAGTTTGATATAGATCAAATAAATAATCTTTTTAAAGATATATTTTCAATATCAAACATTCCTGGCTTTCCTATTGTGTCGTTTCCTGTGAATAGTTGGAACTCCAATACTGAGAAGGGTAACTCTTTCCAGTATTTGGGGTCCAATTATCAGGGTAGTCCGATATGGAAAAAGAAGTATTTTATATCTGATCCAATAAATAATGAATACAGACTACATCTACAAGCACACGCTAAACATTTTGTAGAACAACCAGTTTATTATCAAGGATTGTTTGATATACTTAATTAGGAAATCAAAATGAATAAAGAATGGTTTATAATAAAAGATTTAAAAGAATTTGTTGATTCTTCAAGACGTTTGGTTTTTCAAAGTTTTGGTAAAGAAATATCTCAAGAAAATAAAAACGATATAGACAATATCTTAGATGATATAAGGAATATATCTGTTGAAGATGAATCAGAAATGAATATTGTTCTATCTCATGACGAAGCATTAACTATTATTCAACCATTTTTAAGAGAACAATTTAATAAAAAAACAAAAAAAAATAGATTCTTAGTAAGCGAATCTATATATATAGATATTATTACGTCTCTCAACGATAGGATGGTTAGCAATATTTTAAATAGCTTAGTGAATAAGGGCTTGATAGAAACAGCATATGATGATAAATGCAATGATTTTATATTTTGGATAAAAGATAATGATCAAAATAATAAAAAATCAGACGCCAATTGATTGTGATGCTCATTTTAAATATGTGTGTCCAAATCCAAAGTGTTCAATACAACACTGGCAATCATTACAAGAAGTTAGGGTAAAAAACTATAAAATAGTTTGTGATTGTGGATATGTTATAAAACCTAAACAAGTTAAGTCTATTAACATAGAATATATTGAAGAAAAAGATATAAAATCGATACAGTCACCCGTAAAAGTTATTGAAAAAATTCCATCTGATTTGATGGATAAGTCAGTCAAAATATTGGTTACTTATGGATTTACAAAAGAAGAATCTGTTATGATGCTTACAGATGCTTATGAAAAAAATCCAACGGTAGAGTGTTCAACTTTAGTCAAGCAAACATTGGAATCTTTTGGAGCAAATAATGTCAACGCAAATTCGTCCATCTAAATTTGAAGATATAATTGGTCAATCAGACGTTATTACAAGATTGAAAGTTTCAGTTATTGGATGTAAAAATACATCTAGTGTAATGCCTCACGTTTTAATAGATGGGCCTCCTGGTCTTGGTAAAACAACTATAGCAAGTGCTATAGCGAATGAATTGAATGTAAATTTATATACTACTAATGCCGCTAATTTAAGAAGCGTTAAAAGCATATTACCATATTTAACTGGCATAGCGCCAAGATCTGTATTATTTATTGATGAAATTCATAGATTACCAAAATTGGTTGAAGAATTTCTATATCCAGTAATGGAAGATTTTCAACTATCTATCACAGTAGACAAACAACCAGAAACTATAGATCTTCCTCAGTTTACTTTAGTTGGAGCAACAACCAGTGGAGGAAGTTTAAGTCAGCCATTCTATGATCGTTTTACAATTAAAGAACATTTGAGTTTTTATAACGATGATGACTTAGCTAAACTAGCCGGGTTAAATGCTAAAAAGCTCGGACTAATAGTTGACGATTTTGATCTGCTTGAAATAGCAAAAAGAAGCAAGGGTACTCCTAGAATTTTAAACGCTAGACTACAGTGGTATAAGAATTATAAATCGTGTTCGTCATCAGATGATAGTGTTGATCAAATATTTAGTATTCAGGGAATCGATTGTTATGGTCTAGACTTATATGATCGTATGTACTTGGATGTTCTTAAAAAGAATAGGGGAAATCCTTTAGGGCTAAAATCTATCTCTTCTATTACAGGAATAGCCATAGAGACTATTGAGAATAGTATTGAGCCTTACTTGGTAAGAAAAGGATTTGTGCATAGAACTAGCAAAGGAAGAATTATGGGAAATATTCCATAGTCTATGAGTTGTGTATAGATAATTATCTTATATAAATATATTATAATTAATTATACAAATATGTTCGGGTTTAAAAAATTTGTCCGCTATTCTCATAGATCTCCAAAATGGAATAATCTAAGAAAAGAATATCTAGATATTTATCCAGTATGTGCTGCTTGTGGAAGAAATAAAAAATTAGAAGTTCATCATATAGAACCAGTACATATAAATCCAGATAGAGAATTAGACATAAATAATTTAATTACTTTATGTGATAATCCATGTCATTTTATATTTGGCCATTTAATGGATTATAAAAGCTGGAATAAAGACGTTGTAACAGACTGTAAAGTGTATCTAAATAAGGTGAAAAACAAACCTCATAAGAATTGAGGTATTCAGTGTTTAGATACATAATATGTTTTATTACTATATTAGTATTTACTTCTAGTATTATTGCTGGAACTAGAGAAGAATCTATTCCAGACAATAAATATATAGAATATGGTAAAAAATTTAATTACATATATAAAGTATGTGGTACATATAAGGATGGTAAATTGTTTTGTGCTTCAGCAGTTATTATTGATCGTCATTGGATTATAACAGCGGCTCATGTTGTTAATAACGCAAGATTTTGTGTAGTGCATCAAGATAATAATGCAAATATAGTCAATGAAATAATAATACATAAAGATTTTAATATAGATAAGTTTGGTTCTACAGACTTAGCTCTTGGATATATGGAAAAACCAATAGATTTAAATTTTTATCCATCCTTATATGAAGAAAATAATGAACAAGGTAAAATATGCTCAATTGTTGGATATGGATTTACAGGAAATTTTAAAACCGGAGCAATCATTGGAGATGATAAAAAAAGAGCAGGTACTAATATGATACAATATATAGATAGAGATCTTTTGATTTGCAACGCATCTCAACCAAACGACAAGGATTCGACTGGGCTAGAGTTTTTAATTGCTAGCGGCGACAGCGGGGGTGGTTTATTTATTGACGGCAAACTCGCTGGTATCAACTCTGGAGTGATGGCAGCAGATAGGAAAGCAGATTCTTCATACGGCGACGAGTCGATACATTCAAGAATTAGCTCTAATATTGGATGGATTAAAGATAATATAAAACTTAAAAAAACACAAAGAGAGTAATAGTATTATCCAACCAGCTGCATAAGATATAATCATGTTTCTTCGTGTAGTCAAGGTGATATTTTATTATTTAATAGCATCAAAAATCATAGAAAGTATTTTATATGCAATATATGGGAGACCTATCTATAAATGATTTTTTACTTTTGAAAGAGCTTGCTTCTAAATCTAGAAATATTTTAGAATTTGGGGTTGGAGCAAGTACTCAAATTATATTAAATTATACTTCTGGCAAAGTTACTTCAATAGACACTTCGGATGAATGGATACAATTAACAAAAAAAAATTTAGAATATTTAAATATAATAAACAAACCTATTGATTTTCAAAAATATGAAAATTTTAAACCGACTATTGATAGCGAATATGATTTTGTATTTAATGATGGAATAGATGCGTTGAGAAATAATTTTGGAATTTTAATTTTTCAAAATATAAAAATTGGTGGTATTTTAGCATATCATGATACTAGAAGACTAAGAGATATTAAAAATGTAAATAACGTAATAAATACATATTATAACGAAATAGATCTCGTCGAAATTAATAAGAATAATTCAAATATAACTTTGATTAGAAAAAAGAAATATGAACCATATGAAAATTGGAATATAGTTGAAAAAAAAATAGAACTAATTAAAGGCGTATATATTGCTAAAGATACAATATACCCATCTTTTTATAAATAAAAATATTTTATGAAACTAGGAATTTCTTATAATTTATTTGATGGCGAAGAACTTTTAGAAGGATCTATAAATTGTATTAGAAAATATGTAGACTTTATTAGTGTTGTATATCAAACAGTATCAAATTTTGGCAATAAAGCAAATCCAAATTTAGTTGATTATTTAATGAAAATAAAATCAAATAAATTAATTGATGAGTTATACGAATATATTCCAACTACATTTCATGGAGCTGGTAACGAAATAGAAAAAAGAAATATAGGACTTCAGTTGTCAAGAAATGTTGGTTGTTCGCACCACATGAGCATAGATGCCGATGAATATTATTTGGGATACGAATTTAAACACGCAAAAGAAAAAATCATAAAAAATGACAACGATGCGTCGTTCTGTCCTATTATAAACTATTATAAAACTTGGGAATATATTATTAAAATTACTGAAACAGTATCGTTTCCACTAACTTTTCCTCCGTATGTATCTATGATATATAAAATTAAACCAAATAGTCAATTCTTGTCAAAAGGGAAATATGTTGTTTTAATAGATCCAACCAGGAAAATACAACCAATCAATAATCCAATTATTTTTGAAAGAAATGAGATACAAATGCATCATGGATCATATATAAGAAATGATATTTCTATTAAATTAATAAATAGTTCAGCAAATAAAAATTTTAATGAAGAGATTAATACTATAATAGATTATTATAGTTCTTGGAATTATCCAGACCAGGCTCTTTGGGCTGGTAAACCAACTAAATTATATAATGTTGAAAAAATTCAAAAACAGTTCTAATACTATGTAAGTGTGAAATAGTTTAAAAAATTTTTTATTTGATACTTGATCTTGTTAGGTTTGTGACTACTATAAAAAGTACATTAATCGTTTAAAAAATATGTCAGACCAAGATAAAAAAGATATTCGCAGACAAAACCAGTTTCTTAATAAGAATAAACAGAAACCAAAAATTTCTGAAGAGCAAAGATATATTTCTAAATCTAAAAAACAACTTAAAAATAAAATAAAAGAAATTCAAGCAGAAGAAATCTGGGAAGACTGGGAACAAGACTTTCAATGAAATATATCGAAGAATTGGAATGTGGAGACACATTTTCTTATAAAGATAATATGTATATATTAACTTCTGATTTTAAATCTAACGGAAGTAAATTATGCTATTCTTTAGTTAGTGGATTTCCTCAGTGGTTAAACCCAGACACTATTGTATATCATGAGCCAATTTATATTTTAGATTCAAATAATAACACAACACCTATTAAGACCACTCCTAAAAAATAAAATGTTAAATTTACTTATAACATGTGTTAATTATTCAGATTATCTATCATATACATTGCCGTATAATGTAACTATATTTGATAATATATACATAGTAACAACAGAACAAGACAAAAACACTCATAGAGTTATAAATAAATTAAATTCTATAAAACAAAATATTACAACATTATATACTAATATTTTTTTTGAAGATGGCCCGTGGGGAAAAACACATTTCAATAAAGGAGGAGGATTAAACTTTGGATTATCTAATATAGAACACAAAGACTGGATTATTATAGGAGATACAGATATTATTTATCCATCAAATATAAATAATCAATTACCAAATCTAGAAATAGACTGTATGCATGGTATGTATAGATATAAGATTAATAAAAGTGAAGATATATTAGAGGCTATAAAAAGCTATGAATCAGAGGAAGTGTATAACACATACCTAAATGATGCTATTATTCAATACGGCCAACGCAAACACGGAATAATTGGATATTGTCAATTATTTAATTTTAATTCAAGCTGTATTAAAAATGGGTTTTCATACCCTCAAGGACCAACTGCTTTTGCTGTAGACACACAATTCTCTCGTGGATATTTTCCAAGAAAATATAGAAGACTTCATAAAAACTATTGTTTACATTTAGGAGAAACATGTAAAAATTGGAAAGGAAGAGTTACAAAACAATGGGACTAATAAATAAACTTCTAACTTTTATAAATTCATTATTTTGGCATATTTATAACGGTTCTCCAAAAAGTAGTCAAAAATTAATAAATAAAAGATTTTCTATATGCGTAGAATGCGATTCCTATGATTCTATAAATAAACAATGTCTACAGTGTGGTTGTAATATAAATCAAGAAAAAATTTTACTCAATAAATTAGCTTGGGCAGATCAAAAATGTCCTTTAAATAAATGGTGAGAATATGATCGTTAATACCAAAACTCAGAAACATAATAAGTTTGTGCAAATAAAAGGAGACTTATTCGATTATATACAAAATAGAATAAAAGCAGGAAATAATGGATCCTCAGTTATAGTTCCTCATGTGTGCAATAATATTGATTTATTTGGCGCTGGATTCGCTACTGCTGTTTCCAAACACTACCCTGTGGTCAAAGAAAATTACCATCTTTTGGGAAAAAATTTTTTACGATCTAATCTAGGATATGTTCAATATGTTAAAACTTTAGAAGATAAAAATTATGGACACAATTTAGTATTTGCTAATATGATAGCGCAAAATTCTACAATATCTAAAACTAATCCAAGACCGTTAAATTATAAATATCTGATTCAATGTATGATTGATATTGATAAATTTATTAAATCTAAATATCAAGAACAAAAAATAGAAATACATATGCCAAAATTTGGATGTGGATTAGCTGGAGGAAACTGGAATTTTATTAAAGACCTAATAGATGACGTTTGGTACGAACATAATATATACGTATATCAAATATGATTAATTACTATTGTCTTCATCATTCACCAGCAACCGAAAGAAAACATTATCTAAGGGATTTATTTAATAGACAAAATCTTCAGATTCAATGGATAGAAGATTTTCTTCCATATTGTGATGATGTTATTAATTATCCTAAAATTCACTGCGCACATGCTGCGAAAAATGAGATACTAAATAATGCAGAAATATCCTTGTGTCTAAAGCATAATTTAGTTCTTAAAAAGATAGGTGAATTAAATAGCGAATATGGTATGATATTCGAAGATGATATTAAAGAACCATCATGGAGTATTAATGAATATATACCAGAAATAATAAAACAATTTGAAGAAATTAACGGAGAAATATTATGGATCGGATCTGATCCATCAATGGAAATTCATACAAAAGATAAAATAAAAATTCTTTCAAATAGTCAGACAAAATCTAGATTCTCTCATTGTTATCTGATACACTCATCTGTCGCAAAAAAAGTATTAAATTTTTATTGTAACATAATGGCTCCTCCAGATTGGCAATGGAATTTTACAATTGATTATTTTAAATTAAAAAGCTGTTGGTGTTATCCGTCAATATTTCAAAGAACATCTATAAAAGAAATACCATCGTTACTAAGAGAATAATATGAATCATATTTATAATGAACCTCAATTTGGAGAAAATTGGTTTACATATCCTAATTTTTATAAAAGTTGTGTAGAACGCTTTGGAGATAATAGTATTTTTGTAGAAGTTGGATCATGGAAAGGAAAAAGTAGCGCATTTTTAGCCGTAGAAATTATTAACTCTAATAAAGATATTAAACTATATTGCGTTGATACATGGAAAGGTTCTCCAGAACACACAAACGATAATTTTATTATAAATGACACTCTTTATGATTTATTTTTACACAATATTAAAGACTTGACATCAGTAATAACGCCAGTTAGAAGCAATTCAGTTGATGCTTCTAAAATTTTTGACAATGAATCGTTAGATATGATTTTTATTGATGCTTGTCATGAATATGAAGATGTAAAACAAGATATCGAAACGTGGTATCCAAAAGTTAAAAAGGGAGGAATCATAGCTGGACATGATTATCATGATCCGTGGAATGGAGTAGTCAGGGCTGTTGATGAGTTTTTTATTAATAAAAAAGTAGAAAAATCTGAAGCTTGTTGGATACATATTAAAGAATAATGAATACATTATCGATAACTCTATATAATAGACCGAAATATACGCAAATAGTATTAGACCATCTAGACTTATGCTATAATATTGATAAATATAATATTTTTATATATTGTGAACCTAATAATAAAGAAGTAATAGAATTAGCTAAAAAATTTAGACCACAACAAACACAAGTTACTATTAATCCTACAAGACTTGGTTGCAATAAAAATATTTATCAAGCATTAAATTATGGATTATTAATTAATGATTTTCATATTCATTTAGAAGACGATACAGTACCAGGTAAAGATTTTTTATTATACTGTGAATGGTGTCGTGAATATTATAAAAACACAGATGAGATTTTTTCAGTATCTGGTTATGTTAACTCTAATAATAATATTCATCAGTTTATAGAACAAAATAATGACTTTAATAAAATAAGCACAAGAAATTGGTTTACTCCTTGGGGTTGGGCAACATGGAAACACAAATGGCTTTCTGTTAGAGATTTTATAACTCCATTTTTAAATACATCTTCTGTTAGCTGGGATTTAATTTTACATCAGTCTATTAAAAATAAAAAAGAGTGTTTTCCTATGGTTTCTAGAATTCAAAATATAGGAGCAGAAAATGGTTCTTTTTGCCCTAGTGCTGATTGGCATAGAAAAAACCAATATAATGAATACTGGATAGAAACAACAAAAAAATATCAGATAAATTTCATAGAAAGCATATAATGAGATATAATATAGAAAATATTTTATTTCCACAAGAACCATACACACATAGCTATGTAGCTGCTATTAATCATGGTTTAAATTTTATAACAAATAAAAAAATATTATTTTTAGGGTTGTGTAGAGATGTAGAAGATGTTATAGAAATTAATTTAGAAAAAATAATTACTATAGGAAGTCGATTTTCTGATTATAAAATTATATTATTTGAAAACGATTCTAAAGATAAAACAACAACAATAATCAATAATTTAATAAATAAAAATCCTAATATTGAATTATTATCAACAACAAATAATCGTCAAAAATATGGATCATCTCAAGATAAAGAAAGAATAGTTGCTTTAGCCGAATATAGAAATAATCTTAAAAACTATGCCAAAAATAAATACCCTGACTATGATTTTATTTGCGTTATAGATACAGATTTTTTAGATTTTAGTATAAATGGATTTTTTAATAGCTTCGGATATCTGGCTCAAGATGATAGGGTAGGAGCAATGTCTGGATATAGTTATAGAATAATGAATTGTATTTATGATAATAAACAGAGCTTATGGAATTATGATTCCTGGGCATATAGAGAATATTGGTGGAATAATTGGCAAACCCAAGAAAAAACAGAATTTGTTAATTATGACAGAATGATTTGGTATGGGTTTTGTATTCCTCCTATTGGTTTAACTCCTAAGCAAGTCAATAGTTCGTTTGGTGGCTGTTGCATTTATAAATCTATATACTACTATAGTGATGTGAACTATGATAGTTTTGATTGCGAACATGTTTGTTTTCATTATGATTTATATTCAAAAAATAATAATTTTAAATTATTTGTTAATCCATCTCAAACAATGTTAGTAAAATGAATAGACTAAAAAATCAAAGAGTTTATCTTGCTGGTGCTATGGATAGAGTGGCGGATCGTGGTACAGGATGGAGAGATAATATAACTCCATTTTTAGAAAACTTAGGAATAGTTGTTTTTAATCCTATTAGTAAACCAACAGATATAGGATTAGAAGATAGTGACACTCATCAGATTAAAACTAGATTAAAGAGTATGGGACGATATGATGAATTGTCTGCTATGATGAAAACTATACGCTCTGTTGATCTAAGGCTAGTAGATATTAGCGATTTTATGATTGTTAATTTAAATTTAGATCATTATGCTTGTGGAACATGGGAGGAGCTTTTTCTCTGTAATAGGTCCAAAAAACCAATACTTATCTATATTGAACAAGGAATATCCAACATCCCGGATTGGTTATTTGGCACTATTCCACACCAATGGTTTTTTTCAAAATGGTCTGATTTACAAAATTACCTACTACATATAAATACAGATAAACATATAGATCTCTATAATAGATGGAAATTTTTTAACATATAAAATTTTTATAAAAATTAAATAGATTATGATAGAATTACCAAATATTACTTTCGTTTCTGTAGACGGTAGACAAAGTTCAAATAAAAATTTTCATCATTACACAGAATTTGGGCATTTATATTGGTTAATTAAATATGCTGAATATGCTAATAAATATTTTAAATTTGGAAGATATCTTATATTAACTCCAGATGCCGATAAATATAAACATGATTTTATTGAGTTTGAAAAAACAGTATCTTTTGGATATAAAGGATACAGTCATTTTATGATTTTTGGACTAAAATCTCACATAACAACTGATTTTTGTTTGGTTTATCAAAGTGATGGATCAATAATAAATCCCAGTCTTTGGGATAATTCGTTCCTTAACTATGATTATATAGGGGCTCCATGGGGATTAAATGCTCCAATACCAAAAAGATTTAAGGCTTATAGAAACTATTCTTGTTGTGTTGGTAACGGAGGCTTTAGTTTACGTAGTAAAAAATTACTAGATATTGGATCTACTATACCATTCTTTAATGGTAATGAAGATCTTTTTTTATTACTGAAAAATAAACAATATTTATTAGATAATGGTATTAAAATACCAGACTGTGATTTTGCCAGAAAATTTTCTATAGAATATCCTATTGATACTAATCATACAACAGAAAATACATTTGGTTTTCATAAACCAAAATATGACGATATGACATTTTTAGACTCATATAGAACTAAAATATTAACAGAATTAAATTTATAATATAAAATATGCAAAAAATAATTAATGAAACAAAGCTAGATTTCGATGATGTCTTAATAAGACCAAAAAGATCCACACTAAATAGTCGATCAGAAGTTTGTATTCAGCGAGAATTTAAATTTAAATATTCTAATCGAAAATTATTAGCGTCTCCAATTATGGTAGCTAATATGGATACTGTTGGAACAATGCAAATGGCTAAATCAATAGGCAGGCACCAAGCCATAACTTGCTTACATAAGCACTATTCCGCACAAGAATATATTGATTTTTATAAACAAGATTTTTATGATAAAGAAACTAATCTAATATATAGAGATTTAATATTTTATTCTATAGGCACTAGCGATAAAGACTTCGACAAAGCTATTACTGTATTTGGTGCGATCCAACATCACCACCCATATCCTAATATTTGTTTAGATGTAGCCAATGGATATACAGAACAGTTTGTCAAAAAAGCATCATCTCTAAGAAGACTTTTTCCTAACTCTATAATTATGGCTGGTAATGTTGTTACTCCAGAAATGACAGAAGAATTAATTATTCATGGCGGCGTAGATATAGTCAAGGTTGGTATAGGGTCAGGCAGTGTTTGTACCACTCGTTTAAAAACTGGAGTAGGATATCCTCAATTAAGCGCCGTAATGGAGTGTGCTGATGCCGCACATGGCCTTGGTGGTCATATATGTAGCGATGGTGGTTGTAAAGTAGTCGGAGATATTGCGAAAGCTCTTGGTGGTAATAGTGATTTTGTAATGCTAGGAGGTATGTTTGCTGGGGTAGATGAGTGCGAAGGAGAATGGCAGTATGAATATTTAGGAGGTCAAAATACTGATTACTTATTTTGGCAACCATTTGATCCAGGAAATAATTCTCCAAAAAGAAAAGTATCATTAAAATACTATGGAATGAGCAGTAGAAACGCTATGAATAAACATCATAATGGGGTGGCAGACTATAGAACTGACGAAGGTAAGTGTGTAATAGTACCATACAAAGGAACAGCGCAAGAAATTATAATGGATATTTATGGAGGATTAAGAAGCTCGTGTACTTACATCGGAGCTAATAATATTAAAGACTTTGGCAAAAAAACAACATTTATACAAGTTAATAACACACATAATAAAATATATGAATAAATTAAATTTAATGTGTCCTATTGGACATACTGGATACGGAATAACATCTTTTAATATTTATAAATCTTTAAGAAAAAATGTTGATATAACATTATTTCCGATAGGACAATCTATAATAGATGATCAGTCTTTTGCTAATAATATTATGGAAGATGTTAATAAACAATCTTTTTTTAATAGATCAGTACAATGCTTTAAAATATGGCATCAATTTGATTTGGCTTCTAGAGTAGGAAATGGCAAATTCGGAGCCTTAACATTTTTTGAAACAGATAAATTAAAACCTATCGAAATTACTATGATTAATAATTTAGATTATATCTTCGTTGCTTCTCAATGGGCAAAGACTATTTTAGAAAATAATGGTATTAAAATACCTATTTATATTAGTAGATTGGGTGTTGATCCAGAAATTTTTAATGATAATGTAAATAATACAGTTAAAAAAGAAAATTCATATGTATTTCTAAATATTGGAAAATGGGAAATTAGAAAAGGTCACGATATTTTAGTAGAGTTATTTAATCAAGCGTTCAATAAAGAAGACAATGTAGAATTATGGATGCTAAATAACAATCCTTTTCTTAATGAAAATGAAACTAAAGTATGGGTAGATCTATATAAAAATAGTAAATTAGGAGATAAAATTAGAATTTTACCAAGAATTGATAGTCATAAAAATTTAGCTAAGCTAATAGCCTTGAGTGATTGTGGAATATTTCCTGCCAGAGCAGAAGGATGGAATAATGAAGTACCAGAAATGTTCGCTCTAAATAAGCCAGTTATTTTGACTAACTATTCGGCCCATACTGAATATGCCAATAAACACAATGCATATTTAATAGATATCTCTAATCTATGTCCCGCCATAGATGATAAATTTTTCGATGGATATGGAAATTGGGCCGATTTTTCCGATGATCAATACGATCAGGCGATATCTCATATGAGATATGTGTATAATAATAATATTAAAACTAACTCAAAAGGATTAGAGACCGCAAAAGAATTGACATGGGATAATACAGCAAAATCTATACTTCAAATTATTAAAGAGTAATATAATGCCAATACCATCTAGAAAACAAAACGAAGATAAAAATAAATATGTTTCTCGTTGTATGAGCAACGAAACAATGAAGAAAGATTATCCAGACTCTAAACAAAGAGTCGCAATTTGTTTAGGTCAAACCCGAACCAAGAGCAATTTATTAGAAGAAGTACATGATGAACTTTTTGCTAAAAACTGTTCATGGGATGACGAATGGAATGAATTTATTTGGGAAATAGAAGCTAAAGAAATATATGATGAAGATGGTAAGGTTTTAGCAGCAGAGAAAGAAGGTCGTAAAGTTACTCTAAATAAACCTTTTAGAACTCCAGATGGTCCTAAAAAATTTAGTGTTTATGTTAAGAACGAAAAGGGTAATGTTGTAAAAGTTAATTTTGGTGATCCTAACATGAAAATTAAAAAGAATATTCCAGAAAGACGAAAAAGTTTTAGGGCTAGGCATAAATGCGATCAGGCCACAGATAAAACAACACCTAGATACTGGAGTTGCAAAATGTGGTAATATTATTATATGAAACAATATAAATAAAGGAAATCATAATGAAATCTATAGAAGAATTATTACACTAATTAAAGAAAGACTATTATTATGGAACGCATTCACGATATTTTAAATTCAGTAAATGAAACATTAGCTAATTCATCACAAAAAACATATAAAGGACAAAAACGTAGTGAATTAAAAGATAGCGATTTCTTATTTCCATCAACCCGTTCTTTTCCTATCGTAACACCTCAAGATATTCCTGATGCTATTAGTAATTTTGGTCGCATGAAAGGACAAATGAGTTATGATTCTTTTCTAAAAAAACTTTATAATTTTGCTAAGAAAAAGGGACCATCATTTGTAGCTGCTTTTCCAGAAGCTTCAAAACAAAAACTTAATATTAATAAAAAAACAAAAGCCGAGTGCGAACCAGATGATTCTCCAGAAGAATGTCAGAAAGAAAAACTAGAAGATAAACTAGAATTAGAAATGTTGAAAAAGAAACTTCAACAAATTAAAGCAGAAGATGGAGATTTTACAAAAGTTGAAGAGATGGAAGAAGAAAGTACAGAAATGGAACTTATGGAATATAAGTATGATTTTTATACTATGAGTCTTGGTTCTATTAAATCAATCGCCATGCACGCTCAAGCAATTCTAGACGCCGTAGAGAGTGGTTCAGTAAAAGAAGGATTGACAGAAAGCTGGCTACAGGGTAAAATTGCTGTGACAGAAGATTATATGCTAACAATTCATAATTTTCTCATGTACGGCGAAACAGAAACCGATACAGAAGGAGCAGAAGCAGCAAAAAATCTTCCAGGACTATGGGAGAATATACGAAAAAAGAAGGAAAAAATGGGAAAAGATTATCGTCCAGCTAAACCTGGAGATAAAGATAGGCCAGATTCAGAACAGTGGAAAAAATTAACTAAATAAACTGTAAATAGATAATAAAAACTTAGGACATTAAAATAAAGGATAAATATGATACCATCTATTGGTAAGCAAAAGATACTCTATAAAGATCATTCTAATATTCAATTTGAATCTCTGGATTTTTATTTGAATTTATCACAAAAAATTATTGCTAAAATAGGTCCAACCTTTTTTAGTGGGCTATCTAAAGAAATGTTACAAAATGAAGACGCTATTTCTTTTGTTGCTAATGCTATAATGATGGGAGATTGGAGATGGGAAAAGGAAAATAAGGAAGAATCAAAAACTAATAAAAATTTATATTCCTATAGAAATCAATGTGCTATTTGGGCAATCAAAACATATATCACCAAGCAATATAAAAATAAACATAGCAGAAAAAAGATAAATATTGATTGCTCTTTAAATTATGGAGACGGTGACGATCTACAAATAGAAACTATTATAGAAGATAAGTCTCAACAAAATCCTTTAGATATTATTTGTGAAAAAGAAGATAAAAAAATTAAAACACAACTAATAAATGATTTATTAGGATCCGATATTTTGTCTGACAAACAAAAAGATTATATTAAATTGTATTATTTTGAGAATATGACCTTAGAAAAAATTGGAAATAAATATAATATCACAAGAGAAGCAGTAAGACAAAGTATTAAATCAAGCATTTCTAAAATTAAACAACTGGTTAGTTCATGAATAAATTGTATGTATTTAACAATATTTTAACTGTTGACACAAAAACTGAAACCAACTGGGTTTTATCATCAGACAAATACCATATTCATTTTCCTGTATTTGAAATATCTCATCCAAGATATTTATATAATGAAACTAGAATGAATATAAAAAATTTATTTAAAAAAGATTCAATACAATTTATTGAAGAAATTATGGTTTCTTTTATTGATATTCAAAATGAATTTTTATTAGAATATATAAAAGAATTAAAATCAGAAATTTTTAATTTAGATAAAGATCTTTTTTTATTATCTTCAATTATTTTAGCCGAAAAGATAGAATCTACACAATTTTGGAATAAATTTAATTATGAGATTAATCTTACAAAACCTGATATACAAACTACAATTATAGATTATTGCATACAAAAAAGCATAGTATGAAATACTTTAAAAAATTTTTTCAAAAACAAAAACAAGACGAACCAACAATATCATCACAATCTAATGAAACATTTATCGATGTAATTATATCATTAAATAAAAATCTAGAAGTAGATATTTCTTTATATCTTGATTGTAATTATAAAAAAGCTAATATAGACTTAGTTGATTATATTTTAATATGTTCTAAATTTTTAAATTTTGATGAAAATAAACTAAAAACACAAATGATAAACATATTAGACAATCAAATTAAAAATGAAGATAATGAATTATTCATAAATGGCTTAGTGTCAATATTAAAAAACGACAGATTGTCAATAAATAATAAAGATAATTTTTATATTCAACCATCCCAAGTATTTATAAAACATATTCATGAACATCAATGAACACATTATAGTTTGGGAAAAATGGAAAGACCCTTTTGGTTTTGATAATATAGAATCTATTGATGCTTCATATAACGATGATCATTATAACGATAATGAGCAGCCAATAGAACAAAATATAAAAAAAATCAAATGTCAATTGATATCTACTCCATTAGGAATTATACCATTTAATGAAACAATTTCATCTAGTGATATTTTCAATTTTTGGACGGGTCACTCTAATTTTGCATTAACTAGAATTATTTCTTCAATTATTGAAGATACTCCTGGTGTTGAAACACTAAATATATTTACTAAATATAGGTTCAGGATTGGTATAGGCAAAGCCTTTTCTGACTCATTAGTAATGAGAGAAATAAATAAAAATGTTTATGATTATTTAGAAGAAATGAAAGATAATTATGTCAAATAATAAAGATTATGATAATGACTTATCAAATATTCATATTCATAATGTAGATCTAAAAAATAGAGAAATATATCTTCATTCGTATATTTCTGAAAATGATGAGGAACCTGGAGTAGACTATAGATCAGCAATAATTTTTGAAAAAAATATTAGATATCTAAATACATTATCTATAGAACCAATATTAATTCATATGCATCTCCCTGGAGGTATGTGGTCCGATTGTTTGGGTATTTATGATGCTATCAAGTTTTCTAAATCTAAAACTATTTTATTAGCTTATGGTAGCGTAGAATCTGCTAGTAGTGTTATTTTACAAGCAGCAGATCTAAGAATTTTAATGCCAAATACTAATGTGCTTATTCATTATGGCTCTTTCAGTATTAATGAAGAACACAGCAAGGCAGCTGCTAGTAGTGTTCAGTGGAATGAAAGAGAATGTGATAAAATGGTAGATATTTTTACAGAAAAATGTTGCATAAGTGATATAGCTAAAAATAAAAATTGGAAAAAAATGATGGCTAAAAAACATATTATCTCTCAATTAGCCAATAAATGCGACTGGATTCTTACGGCATCAGAAGCTGTCGAATATAATTTTGCTGATGGTGTATTTGGTAGTAAGAGATTTAACAACATTGAAGAACTAAAAAATATAGTCAAGAAAAAATGAGTTATATTGAATATGCTTTTTATGAGTTAGATTATAATGATCAAGAGGCTAAACAAGCTATAGAAAATGCCATAGCATATTCTGTTGATTGTATTTGCGTGCCATTCGCATATACCAAATACTGTAAAACTCTTATAAAAGATAATAAAATTAAAATTGCTAATGCTATAGACTATCCATTAGGTTTATTAGATTCAAAAACCAGAAAAGAAGCAATAATTAATGCGATAGATAATGGAGCTGAAAAAATTTGTATTGTTTTACAAAATAATTATCTCAATTTAAAAAAATACGATAAAATACGACAAGATATTAAATTAGCTTATGATATATGCTCAGAGCGAAACATATCTATATCGTATTATCTTGAATACAGGATATTTACTCACCAGTCTCTAATTAAAGCGTGTAATATATTGATGGAAACCCCGGTTGATACAGTATATGTTTCTACTGGGTATATGTTAGATAATGTAGAAGATAATATTATTGCTAGTGTTTTATTAAGAGAAAAAACCGGTATTAAGACAATATTTAGTACAAATATTTGGACAAAAAAACATGTTGAATTATTAATTAAAAACAAAATTGACTATTTAAGATTTTCGCATATTAGTAGTCTATCCTTATATAAATCTCATATCTCTTAATTGGCCATAATGATTATTTTAAACTTATTATATTAAATTGTGTATATGATTAATATCACACAGGAGTAAAAAATATGGCAATTCAACAAGTAAACGGTAGTGTTGTTACAAAATCTTCAACAAACAATAATGGCGGATCAGTATTAAATGGCGGCTCTACAGCTGAATTACAAAGCGTTGATTTAGGTTATTCTAATGTTGGTGTTTTTGGTTCATCTGTTATTGATGGCACAAACACAGACAAAGCCTTATCAGCTGGTACTTTTTCATATTCTAATCAAAATCCAGTAGCAAAGAGATTAACCAACACACTTTCTGGAGTTAATAATTCATATTTACAGAGCGGAGCTTCTGTTCCTGGTAATGTTCGTAGTATACATAAACTTGAGGTTCTAAGAACACGCAAACTTACTACGGCTATTAGAGCTGGTGATTGGAATATTTATTCTGGTCAATGGGCTACAGAACCTTCTGTTGTTGTAGATACATTAGTATCAGATGATGCAGCATCTCCATCAAGAAATATGCCTGGAGAACTGGTATACAAAACCGGAGCACCAGTACCTGTTCAAGATGATTATAAACCAAAAACTAATTAAATTATTAAATAACAATTAATAATAATCGACACATAATAAGCCAATGATACTTAAGAGTGTCGTTGGCTTATTTAATTATGGAGTAAAATATTATGACAGATACTATCGTTCATTTCTGGGAAAATATTGCAACCACTAGTATTGGTATTATTGTGACTATGATGGGTTTTTGGGTTGCCATAGGTCGTAATATGGTCACAAAAAGTGAGGTTGCTCAATTAATTAAAAATGAGAGTCCATATAATCAAGATCGTCAGTTTA